>WNFL01331281.1_pt1 | contig 20002 bp, 15 predicted proteins | sample 5400361 | NCBI WGS metagenome assembly WNFL01 (sample SAMN13153351, study PRJNA577476) | soil metagenome | isolation source: 40 cm soil on Douglas fir-dominated hillslope | place: USA:California | collected 2013-09-17
TGTTACCCTTCTCTGAAACTTTGGAACCAGTGTTGGGAGCCCCCTTGCTGATATCATCGTGTGTCGCCTTCTTAAGGAGCTTCTCAAGCCCACGAATGCGAACAGGGGGTGCACCTATGGAAAGTCGTGCTCGCTTCTTGGTAGGAGGGTCGGGATTTGCGTCAACAGGATTTGGCGTACTATCGGCTTGATCATCGTCGAAACCAAGAAGGCCTGGTTGATAACCGCCGATTTGCCGTTTCCGCTTTTTGCGTCCCGGGACGAGGATAACTCCAAGACCTGGTGACGCCGTTGGTGAGGATAACCTCTTGTGAATGGGAGTACTTTGCGAGGGATCCTGTGGCGGAAGCTTAGACGGTGTGGAACACGAGGTAGGAACCGACCTTCTGTGTAGGGAGCGGTGCAGTTGCAGAAGGGGGAGACGGCGTATCGAGTTGAATGAAACGTGGCTGAAGGCGAGGTGCGGGGTTGGTGCTGCGTGCAGATGGCGATGGTACGGTCGCCGTTTCGCCTTCATCGGGGGAAAGCGTTGGATCGACTGGATCGACTGGATCGGCCACTTCCACCTGAAAAAGAGTTTGTAAGTAACAGAAAACCTGCAATGGGGCTAATTTAACCAGAGGCTTGCGGGCGACGGTAGCCCTCTGATTTGAGGATGCGCCGGGGACTGGAGTCCAATCCGAAGGAACAGACCCTAAGCCGCCATGTATCTCTGGTTTCGCGGGATTGGGAACGGCTGCCTCCATTCCAGAAAGCGCCACCGGAGCCTGCCATGGGACATTTGGCCGCTTATTCCCAGCCACAAAGGGACGCTAGAGGGTGCAAATCAGGGTTTTTTTTTTGCTTTTGATCCCCGGTATTTCCTCAAACAAGGCGCGCTCACTGGTTGTAGTTGTATGGGATGGGTCACGGCCTGCTCATCGTCTGAGTCGGAGATGTCGATTACAAGGTCGCTGTGCGGCTGTCTTTGACTCATGGCCTCGCTTTGGACGCGTTTGACGCGCTTCCCGACGCGGTGGGGAAAAGTCGAAGTCGAAGCGGAAGCAAAGAATAGGCCAAAGAGGAGTTTCGGCTTGAGGGATGGTGTACAGGGCGATATTGGGTTGTATGATGGATTGTTAGAGAAGATGAAGTAGTTAGTTAATTAGTTATAATTAATTAATAATTTGTTTAATATTTGCTTGGTACGTTCCATCCATCGTCGCGGCTTGCAGCTTGCAGAGGCATCGTGTGCTGAACCTCGGATTCGGAAACCGGTCGACCTCGATCTATTGGCGGGCGCTCCCCACACTTGCCAGCGTTCCGTCGCCTCGACGCCGCCGCTCCGGATCTTCCCTCTCCTCTCGTCGTCGTTGAGATCGTCTTCGCCAACAAGTCTGATTAACTCTCACTTGCAGCGATTCTAAAGCCTTGCGTTGTTTGCTTCCATTTACCGACCCACACGACCCACTGGGCAAATTCTGGACAACGTTGGACCAGGTCAACAACGAGCCGAGCCCCGACGCGGCCATAGCAACGGCATTCACCCTGCTGCTTTCGACCTATTCGAATTCTGCATATCTCTGTCTCCATTCCGCCGATTAAGCACAGGTGAGCTACGCGCTCTATTCATCTTCCCGCACTTGTACAATCTACCGCCGCCTGGCCTGCTCCACCCAACTGCTAAGCTACATAGTATAATTCTTGCATGGCGAAATCGCCACTTCCCCTTTTCTCTGGATTTTCCGTTCCGAACGAATGCTTGACCACGCTCCTCCTCACTATCGTCGGTTGTGCTCTAGCCAACGAGCTAGGTCGTTCTTCAACTACTCAATTTGATCGGTGGTGCGCACTTTGCGAAGCTCTGTCGATTCTACAGAGGCTATGGCCCGTCATGTTGAACTCATTCTTCCGCCTCCGAGTGTCACTCAAAACAGTCATCACTGCGTGACATAGGATTCACACACATTCTCTTTGTATTTAATCGGACGGAAGTCCCCTATACGCTGCATCTGGCACCTACTCAGGCGAGCTCGTGCCCCTTTGGTCCTCAATTTGGTACTTGCAGAGGCATACGTTGACCTCAACATGTGGCTTTCGTATGATACGTTCAGCTACTTTTGCGGATAGCTCACGGCTATGCCCAAATTAGGGTGCCCGTCATGCCTCTCCAGTTCTGCAACCGCAAGTCCCCAAAGAACCGTGCTCAGAAGATTGATAACGATGGGCGCACCGTTTGCACGTCTTTTGCGCATATTGCCTGTATATTGGCACAAGCACCCACCAACCGCGTGTAAACCGTCCGCCTATTAAAACTCGTTCATCTCGGCCGCCTCTCTGGTCGCTTTTCTATTCTCCCTTCGATCCTCTCGCGTCCCTTTGCAATGACTAGACCAGCTCTGACTGTTTCTATTGCTTCCCAGCGACCTACCGCTACTTGGATCTCCGAGCCTGCTTGGGACGCACGGTATCTCAGAACCATCTCTATCGAGTTTGAAGAAGACGATTGTCTATACGACTACGCTCTGTACGACCAATATACCAGGCTCGACGGCGACTTACCCACACCTCGGTATCAGCTTCTAGGAGGACACGAGATTTTTTGCCGGACCCACGGCTACCGCCACCGCCACCAAGGAAGCAACTCCTCGATCCTAATACTACGCCTTACTCGCAGCTCATCGGCACCTACAGCGCGGTCGACAAGCGTCTCACAACTCACAAGACACCTATGTCGCGAAAACGAGGTTCCAACCTGGGGACATTCACCCGACAATCCCTTAACCCCGTATCTCCTACGCAGATTCCCCTGCCCATGTCGCCCGGCCCTCAGGCGGAGTCCATGCATGGGGTGTCCCATAGTCTCGCTGCGCTAACAGCAAACTCCAACGCGGCCGTAAATGCGTCAAAGTCTAAACGGCCGGCTGGATCCGGTATTTCCCTAGACCGTGGGTCGACCAATTGGAACGAGAAAACCCCAACTCAGCGCGTCCGTTCCCTGCCTTCCGGAGCTGCCAATGGCCCTCGAGTGGAGACACCGAATGCGACCCCTTCCTCCGGTTCCTCGCATGTACCTCCACGACCACCTGTCCGCTCTCCGCTCCGAGCCGCGGCGCGTCAACACCCGGCCACTCCTCAGCAATCCCGCTCCTCCCCCCTTCCTTCGACTACGAAGTCACAATCGAAAGACAATACCAAACGACCAAGTCTCAAGGAAACAAAGACGCACTCCGAGCCATCGAGCCGTGCTCAAACCTCTGCCTCCAATCCGAGTCTAGACATGTATAGCAGCACCAGCACCAAAGGTAACATCGTCGAGCGCGAGCTGGACAAATTTAAGAATAAGCGGCAGTTGTATCAGTCTGGGCAGTCTGGGGTTACCTTTGCGAGCTTGCTCGAGATGTACGCCCCTGCGAACCAGCCTCCACCGCTACCGATGCCCGCCCTTCCGAATATCATGCTGCCCATTGAAGTCACCAATGCTGCGGCAGTGGCGAATGCCGCGAGGGAGAGGCCTGCATTTCGCGGGCGAGAACGAAGTGGGAGTGGAAGCTCTACAGCCAGCCTCGCATCAAGGAAGAAGCGGAGTGGGTTGAGTGTTGATAGCACCAATACACATGGGGCGGTCAAGGAGCGGGTGGCTTCGCCCACTTTTGTACCAGGGCGAATGTCTACCACTTCATTGTCTACGTCGACCTCGGGAAGCCGGGATCGCAGCAGGAGCGATCCCCTAGGGAGAGATAGTGTCGCATCACCACCTCCAACCGATAGTGACGCGGGTTCCAGTACCGTTAGGGGTATCCCTTCGCCGACTTCCACAATTTTCCCAAAGTCTGCGTCTACCGGCTCTCTGCCAGATCACCCCGCCCCAACGAAGCAAAAGCGCCAACATGCACTGTTGGAGTTGCTCAACACCGAGCGCGCCTATGCGAGCGATCTGGTGCTCGTCCAGGGGGTCCACATGCCCCTGGCGCTTGGATTGAATGTCCAGATTGGAGGGGAGATCATCGGTCTCGGGCAGCCACCCACTACGGTTTCTTCCACCGCTACGAATGGGGCGTCTACGAATACACTTAGCATCACCAGCTCTAGCGCTTCGACTCACACAGCTAGCTCGCGCGGGTCTGGCCTGTCCATTTCTGGCTCCAGTGGTCCACCCAACCCCCTTGCTGCGTCTACATCAACCCAAGCACAGGCGACCGCCGCGACGACCCCCAGCACTACCGCCACCGATGAACGACAATCGCCATCGCCTGCGAATAATGAACCACCCATGACACAGGACGATGTCCGGGTAATATTTGGGAATATTGAACAGCTTGCTGTCTTTGCAGATGGGTTTGCCGAGGAGATTGAGACTGCCCTTGGGGCGGAAATCCCGGGTGGTAATGGAGTGGATCGTGTTGGCGAGTTGTTCGTCAAGAGGGTGAGTCCTGATCCACCTTAGTGGGTACAATAATTGATACTCTTACGATAACAGATTCCCATCATGACTCCTATCTTCTGCCAATTCATGGTCCGCCACGCCACTGCGCTGTCAAGGTTTGCCCACCTCGAAGCGAACGCTACTAGAAGACACAAAGGCTATCTCTATGGCTCACTCGAACGCCTGGAATATTTCCTCCTTGCTCATCAAGCCCGTCCAGCGATTCACCAAGTACCCGCTCTTACTGGCTGCCATCGTTGATGCGACCTTCGAGGAGCACCCGGACTATCAGAGCCTCCTTAATGCCAAGTCTATGATGCTTGACGCCGTCAAGAAGGTCAACGAGGATAGTCGGAGACGGGATATCGTCCGTGCCGTGCTTGAAGGCAAGGGGATAAAAGGTGTCGTTGCGACGGTTGCTCCTGCGGCTGCGGCGCTCGCTACTACGGGTAGCGTCGGTAGAATCAAGAGCCTGCGATCTGGATTCTCTGTCGGGAGGAAAGATAAGGATAAGGATAAAGCTGCTGGAGAAGAAGACGCGACCATGAATGGTACCAATGGGGCGATTTCTCCTGGATTGAATGGTTCCTTTGACGATACTGGGACCGACAAGACTCCTGGCGGAGCATTGGACGGCTTACATAAGCGCCTCAAGGAGTTTGAGGCGATGATACCCAGGTACACAGGCGATGTTATTCATTGGGTCAAGTCGGTGAGGGAAACTCTTGTGCGCTTAGAAGCCTGGACACTCGCGTTTGAAAAGGTTATATCATTATCAGACGAGGGGGGCATAGAAGCATTACAGGCATTCAGGAACGTGCTTGCTGACCGGTTGACTGGAGTGATTGATGCATTGGTGAGCGTCGATCTGAAAGGTTGAGATTCTGACTAACCTCGCCTCTGTAGGACCATGTCGTTCACTTAACCCTAATTCCTTCCCTGCTGAAGCTCACTAATACGGTGAAAGGACCTCTCCTTCTGCTACAGACCGCGGCCACTTTGCGTTCGTCTTATGTTCAGCTCCTCAATACACCATATGGCGGCAAGAACGGGAAGCCCCCGCAATCCCTCGTGGATGCCTCTGGTGCATATATTGCGCTAGCAGAACAACTGTGCATCGAACTTCCAGTCTACCTCAAACAACTTGATCATGGTTTTGCCTTAATTATCACCCAAGTCGCCCGTTGGCAACAGAAATGGTGGAATGAAGTCGCTGGAGCGTGGAGCGACCTTTGGAAAGCTCTTGGTGTCGGCCCTGGAGATCGCAAGAGCTATAAGGTTCGAAGGAACCGTGAACGCGCACGCAAGAAGGGCTACAAGGCTGCGGAGGAGGCTGGCCCACCTCCAGAACCAGGCGAATATGGCTGTGATGCACAAGAAACCAGCGCCATTTGGTGGGAACGATGGGAAGAGATTGGGGCTATGCTAGCAGGATATGACATATCCTCTGGTGCCACTATAATCCGGGCAAAGGAGATGAAAAAGAATTTCGCGCTCCTCCGGTCTTCGTCTCGCCTCGGCGCCGGAACTGACACCGAGTTCTCCGACCTACAAAGCGAATACGAGCACGTTGGGAGCCCGCCGATTAACAGTGCGCTCAACTCTTTCCTGCCAGAGGTCTCGCCAAACGGCAATAAGAAGCCGAAAAAGCTCAGGCACTCCCCTTCTGCTGGTCAGCTGCGAAGTCTGTCAAATGACACGTTTTCGATAAACTCGACGACTGGTCAAGCGGCTAACGCAGTCGGAGGAAGCATGCTCTTCGGGTTCGGAAGGAGAAAGAGCGGGCAGAAAGACAAGGAGAAAGCTGGTGAGAAGGAGAAAGGGATCAAATCGAAAGACAAGGCGCCGGAGACCATCCATAGACGGACGGAACCCACCATGCCGACACGAAATAAGAGCAGCGACGAGCCCGTTCTCATCACGGCTGAGCCTGAAGCCCTCCCGGAATCCTTGCCTCGACGTGCCTCGCTCAAGAAGAAGGCCACAAGCGAGTCCTCTAAACGCGATGGTGACACTTCTTCGGTTCGAAACGGCAAAACGCAGCGTTCGTCTGAACCCCCTGTACCTCGCGAAAGAATCACCAGCGTCACTCCTTCTGTGCGCTCGCTGCCCCCATCTTCATCTTTGGCGCCTTCTGTTCGCCGACAACCATCTACCTCTTCCCAAGTTCCCTCCACAAAGTTACCAACTGCAAACGAGGAACTAATCGACGACGAATGGGTTCGTCCACCGACTATGGAGGACCTTATTGTGGCCCCAACGCGTTTCATCTGCGCAGTGGTTGCCAACTACAAACCATCATTACAACCCTATGCCGGGTTTGTCGAGGCTGGTCCTCCGGCTGCCCACCCTGAAATCAAGCCTGTTGTAGATGATGGTGAAGATATGCTTCTTATCGCCCGCCGATATCGTCCAGATATTCGTGGTTACCGAGTAGAGGTCGGGTGGGTTTGGGCATCATTCATCGTTCCTGTACAAGACGAGGGTCAATAGGATTATGGACGATAACTTTTAAAACCCACACTTGCTCATTACTAAGTTTGTTTGGTCTGTCTTCTGTATCACGCTCCTTCTCGGCTTTGTGTCATATGTGAATCTAGTATTGTGACGATTTGATGCGCGCGATTTTGTCTAAAACAACTCTGCAATATCCAAGATGACTTCCTTGGGACCACGGCGAACTAATTAAGTGGCTATCATCGCTCTCCCCCAATCTACCACTGAACTACTCTTTACCTTGGAATGTGGCTTGGGTTGAGCCGTCAATAACCGTGTCTCATCCATTCTTTCAGCTCGTGCAAAGCCTGCGTGTGATTTGGCATGCAGATCGCTCATGTCCACCTACTGGGTCACTTCAAACGCTCTAAACTCTGCTTCGAAGGCTTGGAATATTTCCCGCAGGTCGATATAGAAGGATTAAAGTTTTCGGATAAATAGCTCTATGGCTGTGGAATAACTTTCCGTGTATAAAGAGACGCCTATTGCACCACCAAGGGTACGGATATAACCCCCCAAGCGTCAGTAAAGCAGTTAATAAGCTCGCATTGTAAATTGAAGTTGTCCTGATCGCTGCGGAGGGCTGAACCAGGACGTATGACAGTGACGCCAAACTTAGGCCTTGGTTTGACACGAATGCATCGATACTGCCGGTATATTTAACGGGGCGAACATGAGTTGAAGATGGCATCCTCAAATAATCTAGTTGACCATTCCACGCGCGGATCGGCTTACAATACGACGAGCCGTTGTAAATTATTGACACTTTCTTAATTACTACCTACGATCCAGTAGCTGTTGATGGACTTTCCGGGTTCTTCAAAGGTTCAAAGGCGAAGTCAGGGTGTGTGTGTGTTTGGTCCTGCACGGCACGTGCCAAACAAATACTCAACCGCCTCGCACCACAACTTCCCTTTCAGCTTCGAACGCGTATTCACGTCGGCCATGGGCCTCGATAATACGGCTGGCACTCCCGTCGCTTGCACAGAGCCATCGTCTCGGGCTTTCGCGAGCAAGTCGGTGGCGGGGGAATCAGCAGCAAGCCTCCAGACACCTTACAGTGACAAGAATATACGCATTATAACGCCACATAGCTCTTTATACCTCAGTGACACACCAGCTCTTACAGTCTCCTCTCGCCCACCTTCCAGCCCCGAGTGTCGTCACGACCAGAGTCATCAGCGTAAGCGACTCGGCCCAACAGACAACCCATACGACATAGATAAGGAGGCGGATATCAAATCATTTGATGACGACGCGTCAATCCATCCTCGTCGCGTCATCGCTGACCCCGAAACGCTCATGGCTGCAGAGATGCTGATGCGGCTCTGCGGCAGAAGTAATGACAGCAACTCTAGTGGGGCGCCTGCATTCAAGGTCCTTGCGCCCGCCTTTTCCACACCTACTCGTGTACCGTTGCGCCAAATCTCTCAAAAGTCGAATCTGCCTCCGCTTCATCCGATCCCTGCCCTCCCATCTCTGGTTACTACTCAACGACCCAATGTCTTTATCTCTGATTCTGTCACCTGCCTTCCACTCGCCTCTCCCTTTGCAGACCCGTCTCCGAGAACATTACCTGTCGGTTCTATGAGTGACCACCTCTTGGAAACATCACCAACGTCTCCTAATATCGAAGCCACTGCTCAAACAGTTCTTAAAGAAACAGCTGTCGTAGCACTAGCACTGCAACTGACAGGAACACCGCAGTCGACACCACCGGTCACTCAAGCAACGACAGAGGAGATAGAAGTACCAAAGGTGACATCGAAGTCACAGTCACGGAAACGAAAACGCGAACCGGCCATAGCTGCAGATTCCCAACCTACTTCAGAAACCAAGCAGACCAGTTTGAAAATCCCCAAGAAGGCGAATTGTGGAAATGTCTTGTGCTCTACAAAGAAATCCACGAACAAATTCAAAGACACGACTTCGAAGTCCTCACGATCCGCCAAGAAGGATCCTAGTCTCAGCCCGAAGTCGCACGTTGCCTCAGAGGGCCTCATCGGCCACCTCATTACGGTACTTTCCTTGGCTGGCCGTTCATCTCTACCCTTCAGCAAAATCGTCGAGCAAGTCCTGGAAAGCCAGCCTCATCTTCTCGATGAACGACCGGCCGCGGAGTGGTCCGAGCTCGTGAAGAGGACGCTGAACTACTCGAGGAACACGATGTTCGGACGAGCTGAGAGAAAGGGATTAAAGGTGTGCTCCTACACTTCGGAAGCTTTGGATAGAGATTGAACAATCGCCACAGAACGCTGACAATGTGACGATTGAGGATGAGTACTTCTATTGCCCCGAGGGAGACCCAGATGCCGAAAGATCGCAGCTGTTCGGTGTTATGCGCCGTGGAGGAGGAAAGCGAAGGGCGACGGTGGAAAAGGCGCAATACTACTATGCACCTGTATCACTGTCGCGGTGGGTACATGAATGAACCACCAAAGATGTTCAAGGTGCATTGACTGGTCTCTTTGCTCCTTCGCCACATTTCTTAATTCGATGATGTAGAAACTCAGCATCAATCCCCTCCTCTAAGGTTTCATCCAGTGTTTTCTGATTTGCATGTTTGACGGTCAAGTGTGTGCATTTATCATGCACGTCTGTGTTTCTCTGTGGAATTTATCGGTTCTTCAGATTAGAGGGTGACAAATGTGTGGGACTGGCCGATAGTATATACGCAAGTGGGTCTAGAATTTTACCACACGGCCAAAATGTGCCACACATGCAGCCTCCGCAGCGTATAAAAGGGGATTTCCTTTGATCGCTCTTCCTTGGACCACAACCACCACCACACCAACCACGCGACCGTTCTTTCACCCAATCAAACCTCGTAAGTCATCTTCAAAGCCCTTCATATTATCAATCGTCACATCGGCCTTGGGGCGCTTATCAATGTTACCATCAACGTGGTTACTGATCGTCGCGTCCTGGGCAGTCAACCATGCAAATCTTCGTAAAGACTCTCACAGGGAAAACCAGTAAGTCCTCAGAACCCACCATGCCAACTCACAGTATTCCATGTGCTGTGGGCCGAGTGGCGTTCTCATCGCACTTTCTGACGACCTTCCCTTGAACAGTCACCCTCGAGGTTGAATCGATTGATACTATTGACAATGTCAAGTCCAAGATCCAGGATAAGGAGGGGTAAGTTTCACCGTCGGTCTCGAGGGAGGCGCGCTGACCCGTTCCCACGCAGCATCCCTCCGGACCAGCAGCGCCTCATCTTCGCCGGAAAGCAGCTCGAGGATGGTCGCACTCTCTCTGACTACAACATCCAGAAGGAGTCGACTCTTCACCTTGTCCTCCGTCTCAGGGGTGGCATGCAAATCTTTGTCAAGACTCTCACTGGAAAGACCAGTATGTACTCAAATCCTACTGGTTTAGATATACCACGCCTATCGAAGGTGTATTGGCCTTGTTGTTATGCTTTCTGACGTACGCCGCCAGTCACTCTTGAGGTTGAGTCCAGCGACACGATCGATAATGTCAAGAGCAAGATCCAGGACAAGGAAGGCATCCCCCCGGATCACGCTGGCAAGCAGCTCGAAGACGGCAGGACCCTTTCGGACTACAACATCCAGAAGGAGTCCACCCTCCACCTTGGTATGTACCCTCAAAGCCATTGCTTCAAACCTCAACTCACTTTTGTTGGCTAGTACTCCGTCTTCGTGGAGGAATGCAGATCTTTGTGAAAACGCTCACTGGGAAGACCAGTATGTGATCAGTTCGATTGCCCTAGCTTCGGTGCAATTCCTGACATCTCCCACCAGTTACCCTCGAGGTCGAATCCAGTGACACGATCGACAACGTCAAGAGCAAGATTCAGGACAAGGAAGGTATTCCTCCCGATCAGCAGCGTCTCATTTTCGCCGGTAAACAGCTCGAGGATGGTCGCACCCTCTCGGATTATAACATCCAGAAGGAGAGCACCCTCCATCTTGTGCTTCGTCTCCGTGGGGGGTGCTAGCCGGTCGCCATCTTAACGATCATTTGCATCGAGGACTCCTGGTCGATCAATGCTTGAATAATTACTGTATGCTTTCTCATGAGATAGTCGTCTCACAATGACATGTGGTTCTATCAACTTTGTTGTGTGAAGTTCAGTGCAGACCCCAACTGAAAGTACCCAAACCAAAGAGGACAAAGAGGTGGTACTCTTGATCTTGTTGACTTCACCTGCGAAGATACGACGCGGTCACTTGCTGTCTGCTTATGTGTCTACACGTTGACGAAGCAAATTTACGCGGTGAGCACGCTCAGGAGATGTCAGACGCGTTGGGCCGTAAAGTTTGGATCGAAAACTTCGTCCTTTCTTGTGCGCGCAAGTATGGCTCAAAGTTTGCAAAAACAACTGAACAGAAGGGATATCGTGTTCAACTTATCGAGGTCAGTGGGACGGTTCATCCTTCCGCCAATCGTTGTAACACAGGCTTACATTATGCATGCGTTTTATTACCAGTTCTTAACCCGAAGGACACCTGAACAACCCGGTGCTGTTATCTGGGCTCTCGCCTCTGATGGCCAGTATTACATTCCGGTTAAATTCGCGACGAGTGCGGTGAAAGAGTTTCGGTACGTCGCCGTGTCGCAACAGACAATTCATCGAATTGACTTGGCGTCTCTCCTTGCTCACCAGCGGAGTCGACGGGAAGCTGGCAGTTCTAGAAGACTATTGGTGCGGCATCTTCGTCCTCAAGGGCACTCTCACACTCCAGTACTACAAAATACCACGCAAGTATATTAACGGCAAACCAAGCGGTTTAGAGGACGTCAAGAAACTCTATTTGGAGGTTACAAGCGTTCAATTAGTCGGTTCCATGCACGAGCCCATCTTTGTACGACCGAGGATTCTCAAGAGGGAAGGGATGACCGACCTCGTTATTCAACAGGAAGCAGTCGAATCTGTGGGCAATGTCGCCGCTGTAAAGAGGTGGATGGAGGGTTTGGAGAAAGGGGACGGGTCAGTGCGTTTGCGGGTGAATANGAAGGGACATACTAAAGCGGGAGTGGGATACGCAGAACGTAGAAGAGGTGGCCGCGAAGCCGACCAGCGCTGAGCAACAGCCGCTGTTTGTGGGGGGAATGACCACTTCACGCCATCCGAAACCTTTACCGTCTGCGAATAAAAGCCAAGAAACCAATTTCCCTCCTTCCGAACACTGGCCGTTGTTCTGGAAGCAGACATTCAACGAATATCCCCGGCTATTCGATTCCAGCTCGTCAGAGGGTAGGCCGTTGGATTCGCATATGAAGAGTATATAAACTCATCTACTCCCAACTCAGGCTCCGGGGATGAAGATTGCCTCAAAGAAGGAGACGCGGATGCCAGGCATGAAATCCTCGTGCCAATATTGCCAACAGACGAACCCCTTGGACATTCGGTGGAGAAGGAGGCCCTTGATCATCCGCTCGAACGAGGACCATCGATTCCCGTTGCCACCATATCACCAGTGGTCCCTAGTACGCCACTCTCCTATTCAAGCCCTTCGTTAATCTTGACGGATTGGGCCCCCACTCCTCCTTATCGGCTCCGAACCCGTTCCAGTAATATAGAGGAGGCAACCCGGTCGCCCAATGAGACGACCCAAGGCAGTCCCGAGCTCGAGGGAAAGGCCAATACCTCTATGACGCCCGAAGACAGCTCTCCTTGCTCTCTCAAACAAGGCAATACGACCACAAGCCTCGGACAGTCCTCGACTAGCAACGGACACTCCCCTGAGGCCAACGAAGTGAATAATGAGGTCCTTGTCCTGTCGTCAAGCCATGAGAGACAACTTTCTCCTCGACGGACTCAAGCACACCGAGGAGAATCGAGGACCGAATATAGCACTTCTCACACTATCCCGATGCATCTGAGCAAGCGGAATCCTGCTCCTGAATCTTTCCCACCCCCCCAACCGCTATTTTCGCAACCTCGGACCACTTCAACTCAGGCGCTTTTCTCTGCTTCTGTTGGTGTGGGTGTGGAGGAGACATCTCAAGAGATCACCTCAAGCGATAGCATCCGAATACCTCCCGGTCAGGTGCCTGTTTCACATGAGTCGCAGGAGAGCCGCCCAACACCGAAAAGTACAGCACCAGGATCACTCGAAACGTTTATGGGCGGCCTTTCCTGGGGGATGACGGCGGGCGAGAGCATCGGGTTTTCCCTGTCTGGACAGATTGGCGTAACTCGAGAGTCGCAAGAGACTACCCCAATATCACAGAACACGGGAGAAGCTGAAGTCTCCTTCAAGGCCCCCGACCCCTTAGCCAACAGGGACCATCCGTGGAAATCGAATATCAATGCGATGCTCTCCAGCTCTCCCATAAACGCGACCCCTTCTGCGCCCAATAGCCCGGCGGCAGAAACCTCGATAGGGCCCATGAATAGCGTGAGTCCGTCGAACGACGGCGATACTGCATACCACAAGTATATAGAGGATAGTCGCAGAGCGAAGGAAAGGGAGGACTCGCCTGTTTGTGAAGAAGGGATGGTATCGCAGTCTGAAATGGGCGAGCTGGATTGCGCCAGCTCCACTTCCAGCGCTGATGAAAGTTGTGAGAGTGATGAGGAGACAGATAAGCAAGAGGGTCCGAGCAAACAGTCCAGAGCTATGGCTGGTGAGGAGGAACACACCAAGAAACTCACAAGCGATGTTGAGGTTGCCAAGCACCACAAACCGAGCCAAGGAGTGCTCGAGGAGCAGGAGGCAGGACTGACCCCAGGACCTGAAATACTGCCAACCCAGAGTACAAAACGGGTTGAGGGGTCCGTGCAGCCTGCAGAGGGGGGAGAACCGCAGGAATCTGCCGACATAAGACCGCCAGATACCGAGGAATGTGATCACAAGAACCAATTCCACGCACGACTTGCATGTACACCCGCACAAGAATTGCAAGCCAATTTTTTGGGTGAACCACGTGCTGAGAAGGTTAAGGACCCACAACGGGAGGCAGAGCAGGCCCGTCAGGCAGAAGCGCATGGGGAAACCAAAATGGACGACACGATGGAAGGACGGTACGAAGCAGAGAATTGTGGTGGAGAAGGCATTAGGCGGGTGTCGCCACTGGAGACTTGTGAGACGACGCTGGCCGTCGGGTCCACTGTGTTATCGGAGACAGCCCGCGAGGGGTTACAAGATATTAGATTACGGCAAGTATCACTAAGGACTCACTCTCACTCCTCTATAGCGAGGACCGTCTCAACTTTGTTACACCAGCCTGAACCTCGTGCGCCAAAGGCTCAAACACCACGACGTCTTTCCTGGAATCTGGCTGAATCTGATGGCCGTTGTCCCTCAGCGCCCCTCTCTTCTCCGCCACCTCCCCCCAAGCAAGGCCAAGTCCTAGGGAAACGAAAGCGGATATCAGGGGGAGACCATGTTCGAGAAAAGGCAGGGCCACCACCGTTCCCCAGTACCAAGATGTCTATGAAGAAAGTCAAGCTCGTCGAGATACCAGTTCAACACCAGGACGTCATCAAACGCCGGAAAGTCGAATTCGTTGATGCACCGTTGATGATTGAATTTGAGGAGTCGGGATCAGATTTAGACGAAATACGCATAGTCAACTTGGGTCTCAAGAAAAAGCGAGATGGAAAAGCTCGAGCCATTCAAGTACAGGATGGGAGTCCATTTTCTTGCAACAAACCGTCTTATCCCCCGAGCTTCGCTGTTCCATCACCAGGCGAACGAAAATTGCAATCAAGCAGACCGACCCTTCATGTACACCAATCAGCCTTACGCATGGTTCCCTCGACGTCTGTAAGGGATGAACTGCCGATGACACCGCTGGTGCATCGTCCACACCGTGTTTCCGCGCATTCCAACAAACAGCAGCAGCACCCTACTTATCGTGTTTCTTCGCGAGCGTCTACTCGATACCTATCCCCGGATACTCCCTCGTTTCGCGAACATCAAAACCTTGGCCAACGTCCGTCAAGGGTACCTCGACATTCTCTACCCTACATCGACCACTCGGACTTATCAGAGTTCAGAGATGATGTATCGATCATCACTACGAACACACTTCCGCATGTCGACTTTCTCAAAAGAAAGCCCGTTCCCAAACGGAGGTCATCTTATTCACAAAGTCTGCGAAGGTGATGCCCTCTACACTGATTTCAGTATCTGGATGATTGGTATGCCTATTTGCTCCTTGTCAAGAGTACTATCGCGCGGATTTTCGATTTTTTGCCTTGGATCCGGCCTGTCTCAGTTATGCTGAACATTCTAGAGTTTCAAGTTGTTTTGTGCTACGAACACTGATTGTCAGCGCGTAAGTGCTTTGTAAAGCCATTCATGTATTTGGGCCGGTGAAATTAAATTGCACATTGCATCTGCTTCGTTCTCTATTCTCTTATCTTTTCGACATTCCCAAATCGGGAAGCGATTAGGCAGCGTATCTTCCGCCGATGTCTCAACAGGTGTGCCCATCCCAAATGCCGGAGTTAACAACTAGAATCCGTCAGGGACCACAGAGATCACATACAGAACGAGGCAAATAAGCTCTTATGCGAGACGATGAATGGGTGCTAGCCATGGCTGATACGGCAGTCGAGTCGGAAGAAGAACGGGCTCAGGTTGCAGTACACTGGCCCTTGAACGAAGGGTAAAACATGTAATACATGTAATACATATGCGAAATCAAGACTGTGCATGCGCAGCTAGTCGCGCGGCTACGGCTGCGGCAGTAAGCGATTGGCCGTTGTGCCACGTATGAATGCCACGTATGCCACGTATGCCTACGTGGCGACAAAGCAGGCGGTGGCTGCGCCGCCCGGCTAAAAGCACTTGGCGCTGACTACGACTACGTTTCTCCGTTCCTCCCCCAACCCAACCCAACCAACACAGTGTGTTCGCCCCAGGGCTCGACGTGTACGTTGTAAACGTCGACGTGTAAACTCGAACCTAACCACCTCACCAGCTAGTCACATATAACCCACTCTCTAAACGAGCAAACTATGGCCCCAACCCGCCACGCTCAATCCTCTCGAAAGTCTTCTCCGTACCCCTCCCTCGACTCTGCTTCAGAGTATAGCCCAGAACCACAGCCAGAACCAGAAGCCAACGTCTCAACTGGACAAAAGCGTCGATCGCGAACTGGCCTTACACCCGAGGAACGGCGAGAGGCACGGGCCCATCGCAACCGGATAGCAGCCCAATCTTCCCGCGACCGCAAGAAGGTTCAGTTTTCAGAGCTCAGCTCTCGCGTTGCTGAGCTCGTAGCCGAGAACCGCGCTCTCAAGCTTGGTGTCCAGTCGTCCATTCCCCAGCTATCCGACTCGTCGATTGTGCAAGAAAACGCCGCCCTCAAGGTGCGCGTACAGCAGCTCGAGCTTGCTTGGCAGAACATGGCCAAACTCATCGGCTCCATGCCCCTATTTCAAGCACAACCAGCCCTCGTCCTCCGTCCTCACGTCCAACCCCTCCTGTCCCTTCCCCTTTCGCCAGCACCCACCACTCTCTCCGCACCAGAGTCTCTTGAAACCCCGGCCGAGCCCACTTGCGAATCAGCACGGTTCGCGAACGTCTCCTCTTTGGGGACGTCCCTGCAGCGGGTGGCTCCCTCGGCGCGGCAATCAGTGCTCAGGTTACTTATGGAGCAGAGTCAGACTGGCTCGCGATGTTCACCTCGTCAACTTCGGACGTCAAGACCGCCAGCGACAGTAGCAGTCCCCACCACCCTCTGCTGTTGACGGACATTGATAGCCTTCTCTCCACGACCGCCGCACTCGACCAGGGATCGCAGGAGATGGAGCGCCTTCTCAGCCTCCTTCCCACCCAAGACGGACCTCTCGAGAGCACCGCCACCGCACCGTTCAACCTCGGCGTCCTTGGCGCTCACGACGACTGGAGTTGGTTCACCAACGACGCTGTATTCTGATCATTCGCGAAGGACTTACGGAGGACCTCATTTCGACAGTGTGTCGAGGCCCTTTCTTGTATCATGAAAATTTCCGACTTCGTTGTCGTTCCTCCCTCCGATAACCCGTGTGGCCCGCCCGTCCTCCTCCCTCTATCAACTATGTCACCATATCTGTATACTTGTATGCCGGCTGATACCCTGAGCTTTGCTCCCTATGCACTTGGCGCTTCGCCTCTCCCCTTTAGGGTCGCAGAGGCGGGACGTTCTGGGCAGCGGTGAGCGCTGAAGTGGCTGTCTGCACGCGCGTTCCAAGATATGACTAGTATGATAGCTATAGATGGGCCTAGCGACCTGAATTTTGTACCTAATGGGCTGTTCCGGGTAATCGAATTTTGTTGAGACGTCACTGTGCACTGGAATTCTAAAGACCAGTGAGATAAAATGAAGGATATGACCGGCTAAGTGATGATTACGCGATACGCTGGAGGCCCATGTTGGTGGTCGGTGGTTGAGCAAAAAGCTGCGAGCGGTGTGATTGATTTTGCTTGCTTGTGCTTGCTCGTGTAGTATAACGAAGGACCATAAGAGTACAGACATCAAATCAGATGCAAAGAACACTGGTTTGACCGTCAGTGTGGCCGAAAGCAGCTTGGACCTGTTTACTCCCGATGGCGACCTCCAGTAGTACGGTCTCTGCGACGGCTGAGGCCACAACCTCGGCTGCCGCAAAGCTGGTGACGCTGCCCCCGCAGTTCAAGGTTGTTGGCGTCGTCCTCGCCATCCTATCTGGATTCCTCATAGGCATGCGCTTGTTCAAGCCCCTTCCGTGCCCTCCAGTGGCTAACCCTAGTAATTTTGTTAGGATCATCATTCGTGTTCAAAAAGGTACTTCTTGTCCTCCGTCGATGGACTCCGTCCCCCAATGCTGATGATGCCCGTGACCACTACAGAAAGGCCTTCTTGCAACCCAAGGTAACTATGGCCTGCCCGTAATCCCCGCGATAGCCTCATTCGTATCACAGGCGACAACCTGGGAGAGGGCGTTGCCTACCTCAAATCGGTCAGTCACCCGCTTTCGCCCGTCTCTGATCGTGATTCCTGACATATGTCACCATTCAGGCAATGTGGTGGACAGGTAGTTATCATTCGACAGCGTTCTATTGTCAGGTGTCCCACTCAGCATACTCCTTTATCACATAGGAATGGTCATGATGATCGTCGGGGAGATCCTCAATTTTGCCGCATATAGCTTTGTTGAAGGTCCGTATGCTTCTCTTCTGCTCCTGTCACCGGCTCTCACTGGAGCTCTCCTTCTACAGCCATCCACACCATAAAGCGATTATCTCTCGTATAGACCCCGTTGGGCGCCCTCTCTGTCGTCATCTGCGCCATACTTTCCCATTTTTTCCTTAAGGAGAGCTTAACCACCTTTGGCACCATTGGGTGTGCACTATGTATTGTACGTGTCTCTTGCCATTGGCATGGTCGCTTTTATTTGCTTATACCCGCCGGTAGGTTGGTGCTGTCGTTATCGCCCTGAACGGCCCCAAGGAGGAGACCGTTGGGCAGATCGAAGAGTTCCAGAAGCTGTTCCTGGCGCCGGGTTTCCTTGTGTTTACTGGTATTGTTATTCTGGCATCCCTGTGCATCATCATCTTCCTCGCCCCCAGGTAAGTCGCTACGACTTCGCTTTCTATCCTTTCGCTTACCCAAACTTGAACAGATATGGTGACAAAAGCATGTTGTGGTATATTACTATTTGTAGCATGATTGGCGGTCTAAGCGTTAGTTGTACAAGTGGCTTGGGTGCAGCAATTGTTACGAGTGCCATGGGTGATAACCAGGTGGGTCTTTGCATAGTACCTGTTCACCAGAATTCAACCTCGCCGTCTAGTTCAAGCACTGGTTCACATACTTCCTCCTCATATTCGTCACTGTTACACTCCTCACGGAAATTTTCTATCTCAACAAGGCTCTTGCATTATTCAATACCGTGGGTACATCTCTGCTTGTCCCAGTGGGTTTGCTAACTATTGAATAATACAGGCATTAGGTATAGTCTATTTCCTACATATTTGAGATTCCGGATACTGATATGACCGCCACTTGCCAGTCACTCCAACATATTATGGTGAGTATTTTGAAAATTCCCTATAATAGATTGTTCTTACTCATCTCACAGTGATATTCGTAAGTTCGAAACTCCCGTTAATAATGCACGTAGCTGACTGGCACTAGACTACATGCACCATGGTCACGACCATTGTGAGTGTCGTAGAGGTAGGATTGGTTCCTGTGGTTCTGAAGACCTTCTACAGATCCTTTACCAAGGCCTCAAGGCTCCAGCGACAACCATCATTACCCTCGTCATGGGGTTCCTTACCATTTGTAAGTTAACCCGGGTTTAGATTTAAACCCACTGACTCGCCTTCTTAGGTCTCGGCATTATACTCCTTCAAATGTCGAAAGTGGACCCAGCCCATCTCACAAAACTGGATCGACGATCAACAATACTACTGCAAGCGGCTCGAAAACCCACAGAACTACAAGAAAAGTCCATTTCTGGGTTGGGAGAGTGAGTATTTTCGCGCGTCAGTCCTATTTACAAAACCTGACAAACGACATACTTGCTAGTCCTGGGATGGACGCGTTGCGTGGAGGCTTCGGAACGATTGGAAGCATCATCCGGGCAAGGAGCGTACGCAAGATGAGCATGTCGGGTGGACTACCAGGCGCAGAGGCTCTCCGACATCGTCAATCTTATGCTTCTGGCGCAGAACGGCCCCGTAGCGCCGATCATCTCATGCCAGGAGTACAACGACATCAACTATGGGATGCCCCTGTTCCACACCCACGGCCCTCCGACTCTGTCGAACGGATATCCATGCAGCCACCCCGGCAACACCACCGCAGCATCCGTTTCGGAGATGAACCAGTGGAGGGTCTCGGAAAGGCACCCGAATCGTCCATCCAGAGTCCAAGCACACCTTCGCAACGTCTTGGTGGTCTGGTTCCTCCGACTGCATCACAGGTAACAAACAGCAACCTCACATCTTCCCCACCGGCCATGCGGTACGATGGGCTACCGCCCATCTCAAGTGCCGCTGTCTCGCCGTTTGAGGTGATCGACCCCTTCAAGGACGATACGAAAACAGCCCGACCGGTCGACTACAACTCTCCATCACTGGAGAGCCCCAGCTCAGATTCGCTCGACCATACGCAAGTTAAGAGCTCGCATGCGCATTTATACCCCCG
>WNFL01354673.1_pt1 | contig 19989 bp, 19 predicted proteins | sample 5400361 | NCBI WGS metagenome assembly WNFL01 (sample SAMN13153351, study PRJNA577476) | soil metagenome | isolation source: 40 cm soil on Douglas fir-dominated hillslope | place: USA:California | collected 2013-09-17
CTGCGCAACTATCTTGCAGGAAGGCGCGTGCCCGCGGGGGGCGTTTCGGCGTCTGCTCCGGAGTCTTCGCTCGCGCTGTCGCTGTTCGGTTGGGCGGCGTTCGCGGTCGGGATCCTCATCAAGGGGCCAGTGATCGCGCTCGTCAGCGGCGGCACGATCCTGGCACTCATCCTTTGGGATCGCGATTGGCGCTGGCTCAAGCGCGTGCATCCCGTCTACGGCCTGTTGCTCGCGCTCTTGATCGTGCTCCCGTGGCTGATCGCGATCGGCATCGCCACGCACGGTCTCTTCTTCCAGAAGTCGCTTGGCGGCGATTTCGCAATGAAGCTCGTCGGGGACCAGGAGGCGCATGGCGCGCCTCCAGGCTATTACGCGCTGCTCGCGCATGTGAGCTTCTGGCCCGGCAGTCTCGTGCTGCTGCCGGCGGTCGTCATCGGCTTCAAGCGGCGCAACGAGCCCGCATTCCGCTTCCTCGTTTCGTGGGTCGCAATCACCTGGCTGATGTTCGAGCTCGCGCCAACCAAGCTGCCGCATTACGTGCTGCCGGCCTATCCCGCGCTCGCGGCGTTATCGGCCGCGTGGGTGACGGCGGGTAGTCCCGCATCGAGATCGGAACGCGCGGCACAGGCGATTTCGCTTGGTCTTTTCGTGCTCGTCGGTCTCGCCTTCGCGGGCTTCCTGGTGTGGGCCCCGCAGCGTTTTGGGACGGGCTCGCCGTGGTGGCTCTACGCTGTCGCCACCCTCGGCGGCCTCGCCGTGTTGTCCGTGATTCCGCCCCTGTGGCGCGGTGAGAAGCGCCACGCGCTTGCACATGGTCTGGTTGCGGCGGCGGTCCTCTACGCTGGCGCCGGGTTTATCGCGGTCCCGCGTGTGAACGAGCTCTGGCTCTCCACTCGGATGGCCGACGCAGTCGCCCGCCATGCGAATAAGGGCGATCCGCCCGTGGTGACGGCGGGCTATGCCGAGCCGAGCATCCTCTTCCTCTTGGGCACCGGCACGCGCCTCGATGACGGTCCCACCGCGGGGCGGGACAGAGCTGAGGCTGGCGGGCTTGCGCTCGTCGAAGAAAACGAGAAGGGCGTCTTTCTCTCGGCGGCTGGTGCCGGGGGCGCTCAGGCTCAGGCGCTCGAAGAGATCGACGGGCTGAATTATTCGCGCGGCCGGAATCTGAAGATGATCCTTTTCCGAGTCGTCCCGCGGCCAAAGTGAGTCGCGCGATCTGCGACTCACTGACCCTAATTCGGAGTCGACGTTGGAATCCCCTTGTCACATTTCCCGATCCACGCGTCGCATTTTCGGCGCCCGTCGACGTCCGCGAGGACTATGCGATGACTTCCAACTGTCGCGCAGAGTCATCGAACGCGTACGGAGGAGCGGAGTCGCGCAAAGCTTCAGCGAGTGGAAGCGAAAAGATTTGCTTCACCAGCCTTTCCTTTTGTCGACGATGCGGCGAGACGCATTACTGGATAACTTCCCGCGTTTTGCGTTTCTCTTCTTGTGTTCCTCAATAATAGGTCCGCGAATCGCGATCCAATATTGGTGTCAAACCCTACACTCACAGTATTCGGAGGCTTTTCTCTTGACAAAAAGGGGGACCTTCTAAATCTATGCGGGTGCTGGGCCGTTTGATGGACGTAGCCATAGGGGGCGTCGAGGTCCGGCTGTAAAGAGCGTCATGAGACACCGATGAATCTCCAGCTCTTGCGAGGGCGCGATCTTCGCCCTCCCTCGCGGTCTGAGCGAATAAAACCAGCCGCAATTTCCGAAGCACCTTCAGACAACAAAATAGCCTCAACACTCCAAGCGCCCGTCAGGAAGAAAGCCCTTCGCTTCCCTGTAAATTCCGCTACCCGGGCCTTCTATCGCCGCTTCTATCCCGACACCACGACCGCTGAATGGAACGACTGGCGGTGGCAGATGCGCACCCGCATCCGCACGCTCGCCGAGCTGGAGCGCGTTTTCACGCTCTCCGCGGACGAGCGGCAGGCTGTTGCGGCGCACACGGGCGCTCTTCCGGTCGGGATTACGCCTTATTACACGAGCCTGATGGACCTCGACGACGCAGACGAACCCTTGCGCCGGACGCACATCATGGTCGGCGGGGAATCGGTCCGGCTTCCAGGCGAGGAAGACGATCCCTTGGGCGAGGACCACGATACCGTGGTGCCGGGCCTGGTGCATCGCTATCCGGACCGGGTGCTGTTCCTCACCACGGGGACGTGCTCGACCTATTGCCGCTACTGCACACGCTCGCGGCTCGTCGGCAATCCCGGCGGCGAGTACCAGTTCAACGTCCGCAATTGGGAGCTGGCACTCTCCTACCTCGAAGAGCACAGCGAAGTCCGCGACGTGCTGCTCTCGGGCGGCGATCCTTTGACCATCGGCGACGACAAGCTCGATTACCTCTTGGGGCGTCTGCGCGCCATCAAGCACATCGAGTTCGTCCGCATCGGCACCAAGGTCCCGACCGTGCTCCCGCAACGGATCACCAAGGACTTCGTGAAGATGCTGAAGCGTCATCACCCTTTGTGGATGAGCCTGCATTTCACGCATCCGAAGGAATTGACGTCCGAGGTGAGCGAATCGACGGCAAGGCTGGCGGACGCCGGCATTCCGCTCGGCTCTCAGACCGTGCTCTTGAAGGGCATCAACGACGATCCCGACGTCATCAAGCCTCTGATGCACGGGCTCCTGATGCGCCGCGTCAAGCCATACTACCTCTATCAATGCGACCCGATCAAAGGGTCCGGCCATTTCCGCACCAGCGTCGATGCCGGCCTCGAGATCATCAAGTCCTTGCGCGGGCACACGACGGGCTATGCCACGCCGATGTTCGTGATCGATGCTCCGGGCGGCGGCGGCAAAATCCTGATGGCGCCCCATTCCGTCGTAGGACGCGAGGGCGACGATCTTCTCATTCGCAATTTCGAAGGGAAGGTCTATCGCTATCCCGATCCGGAGGGCACGCTCGGGCGTGACGGGACGGCAATAGCCGCCGAATAAAATAACACGTGGATAGCGGGTCCGACTCTCGACGCGTTCGGGGTCGGGCCTGCATATTCGGCCTTTGGGAAAGGACTGCGGCCCAGTGCGTATTGGTGTGACCTACGATCTTCGTGCCGACTATCTCGCTCAAGGCATGAGCGAGGAGGAAACCGCCGAGTTCGATTCCGAGATCACCATCGCTTCCCTCTGTGCCGCGCTCGTCGGACTTGGCCATGACGCCGTACGGATCGGCCATATCCGCTCGCTGACGGAACGCCTGGCCAGGGCCGAGCGCTGGGACGCCGTCTTCAACATCTGCGAGGGGCTGTCGGGCTATGCCCGCGAGGCGCAGGTGCCGGCGCTGCTCGAAGCCTACGATATCCCCTTCGTATTCTCCGATGCGCTCACCTCGGCGCTCGCCCTCGACAAGGCGTGGACCAAACGCATCGTGCAGTCGGCAGGCGTGCCGACTGCGCCATTCGCGCTTGTCGACCGTGCCTCCGATGTGGCCAAGATCGCGCTCCCCTATCCGCTGTTCTTGAAACCGGTGGCGGAAGGATCGGGCAAGGGCGTGAGCGCACGGTCGCGGGTACGCAATGCCGCGGAGTTGCGGGCAGGGGTGAACGAGCTCCTCGCGCACTTCCGCCAGCCGGTCCTCGTCGAGACCTATCTTCCGGGACGCGAATTCACGGTGGGCATCACGGGGACCGGGGACGATGCGAGCGTGTTGGGTGTGCTCGACATATCGCCGACCGAGAAAGCCTCGGGCCTCGACTACGGTTATGAGAACAAGGAGCGCTGCGACGAAAACGTGATCTACCGCCTGGTCGATGGTCCTGAAGCCGATGCGGCCGCGGCGGTCGCGCTCGCCGCCTGGCGCGCGCTGCGCTGCCGAGATGCGGGCCGCATCGACGTGCGCAATGATTCGCGGGGCCAGCCGCAATTCCTGGAAGTCAATCCGCTCGCCGGACTCAACCCGGAACACTCCGATCTTTGTTTTCTCGCGCGTTTCAAAGGACTCAGCTATCAAGAGCTGATCGGTCTTGTGATGGCGTCATTCTTGAAGCGTCATCCCGAGCTCGCGGTGCGTGCCGCGGCGTAGCAGGGGAAGAAGATTCGTCCTCGACGATTACGGCACGTGAACCCATTCATGGGGTGAGTTCATGCGCGTTCTCGTTTTGCACTCTGACGTACCGCCGGAAGCTCCACCCGATGAGCAGGACACGCTGCTGCAAGCGGCAGCCGTTGCCAAGGTTCTGAACGAGCTCGGCCACGATGCGGAGCGCGCGGTGTTCACGCCGGATGCAGCCGCGCTCGAGGCGCTCCTCAATCGCGCCGATCCGGACGTCGTTTTCAATCTTGTCGAGACCGTCTGGGGCTTGGGCCTGCACGCGCCGCTTGCAGCGGCCATGCTTTCCCATTTGGGCGTTCCATTCACCGGGGCCGGCGCTGCCGCGACGGCCGCGTGCGGCGACAAGGTGCTCACCAAGCGCCTGTTGCGCGGCGCGAAGCTGCCCACGCCGGCTTGGTCCGAGGCGCCCCACTGGCGCGGCATCGGCGAGGACCGCTGGATCGTAAAATCCGTCAGCGAGGACGCCTCGCTCGGGCTCGACGACGGCGCGGTCGTATCGGGGCGCGAAGCGGTCGCCACTCGCGCGCAGGCGAGCGCCGCGCGCCACGGCGGACGCTGGTTCGCCGAAGCCTATGTCGAAGGGCGGGAGTTCAATGTGGCGCTGATCGAGCGTGAAGGCGCACCGTTCGTGCTTCCCATCGGCGAAATGGTGTTCGAGCAATGGGACGCCAACCGGCCGCGCATCGTCGGCTATGCGGCCAAATGGGACGAGACCGCGCCCGAATACCGCGACACGGCGCGAATCTTCCATTGGTGCGAGCGCGAACAGGCGCTCGGCAAGACGCTGGAGCGGCTGGCCAAGGCCTGCTGGAGTCTTTTCGGCCTCACCGGCTATGCCCGGGTGGATTTCCGCGTCGACCAGGCGGGCCGGCCGTTCATCCTGGAGATCAATCCCAATCCCTGCCTCGAGCCCAATGCCGGCGTTGCTGCCGCTTGCGAGCAGGCGGGCGTGTCGTATGTTCAGCTGATCGACGACATCGTCCGCGCTGCGCTGCATGGCTGAAACGTTGCGCGACAAACCCAGAATCGAAGACGCCGGCGCGATCGAACGCCTGGTCACCAGAGCCGGGAATTTCAACACCGCCGAGATCGCCATCGCGCGCGAGCTGATCGACGAGAATCTCGCCAAGGGACCAGAAGCATCCGGCTATTATTTTCTCTTCGCCGACGGACCCGCGGGCCTCGAAGGCTACAGCTGTTTTGGACCCGTGCCCGGCGCCAATCGCCGCTTCGAAATCTACTGGATTGCGGTCGATCCGAGCGCTCAGCGCAGCGGTCTTGGCGCAAGGCTGCAGCAGGCGACCGAGGAGCGGGTCAAGGCGATGGGCGGCGTCTATCTCGTGGCCGAGACCTCGACGCTTCCGGCCTATGCCGCGGCGCGCAAATTCTATACCTCCCGCGGATTCAAGCTGATTGCCGAAGTGCCCGACTGGCACGATGACGGCGACGGGCTCGCGATCTTCAGGAAGAAATTATAGCGCCGGCGGCAAGCCGCGCGCGACGCGCAGCTTTCGTTCACGCCAAAGGATCATGAGGCCCGCGGCGATGACGATGAGAGTGCCCAGCCAGACGCCCGTCGTAGGCAGCTCGCCAAAAACGAAATAGCCGAGCACGACGGCCCAGATCATTGCCACATAATCGAACGGCGCCAGCACGGATGCTTCGCTGTAGCGGTAGGAGAAGCTCAAGAACACCTGGCCGATCCCGCCGGAAAGCCCGGTGATCAGGAGCACGAGAGCCTGCTCCCGATCGGGGAAATTCCAGCCGAATGCCCAGGTGAAGATGCTGACGACCGAGGTCGTCAGCATGAAATAGAACGCGATCGTGACCGAGTGCTCGTGCGCGCTCATGCGGCGGAGGAACACCATGGCGAGCGCGGCGAGCGCCGCACCGGCAAGCGCGAGGAATGCGCCGAGCGCGACGCCTTGGGCGAGGCCGGCTTCGGGGCCGACGATGACGAGCACGCCTACGAAGCCGGCGATGACCGCGATCCAGCGATAGATGTGGACCTGTTCGCCCAGCATCAGCGCCGCGAGGATGACGACGAAGAGCGGCGAGGCAAAGCTGATGGCGGTCGCGTCCGCGAGCGGCAGGAAGGTATAGGCGCTGAAATAGCAGAACACCGAGATCACGCCCGCGATCGAACGCAAGGCGTGGCTGTCGATGCGCTTCGTCAGGAGAAGGGACGGCCCACCGGTGAAGAGCGCGATGGGGACGATCACGACCATGCTGAGCAGGCTGCGGAAGAAGACGATCTCGCCTATCGGGAAATACGGGCCGAGCCAGCGGATGGACGCGAACATGATCGAGAACAGAAGCGTCGCCACCACCTTGCAGGCGATACCGACGAGCGGACGGTCGCGGTCCGCGAGGAACATGTCGGAAGTCTCGGCCGCTCGCATCGAGGACCGGCTACAGCCAGCCGCGGCGTTTGAAATAGACGTAGGGGAGAATGCCCGACACGACGATGATCGCCAGCGCCACCGGATAGCCCCAGCTCTGCTGGAGATCGGGCATGTTGTGGAAGTTCATGCCCCAGATGGACGCGAATAGGGTCGGCGGCAGGAACACGATCGAGGCGACCGACATGATCTTGATGATGTTGTTCTGCTCGTTGTTGATGAGGCCGAGCGTCGCGTCCTGCAGATAGGACAGCTTGGTGGCGACGAAGGTGGAATGGTCCTGAAGCGACTGCACGTCGCGCCCCAGCGTCTTCAAATGCGGCCGGACGTCCTTGTGCTGCTTGTTGTCCATGGCCTGGCTGAGGAACGTAATCATCCGGCCGATGGTCAAGAGGCTCTCGCGCATCTTGGACGTCAGGCCGTGCTTTTGGCCGAGCCGGCGCAGGATGCCCTGGAAGTCCCTGTTTCCCATGCGCTGACCGCCGGGGGTGAAAATCTCCGCCGAGATCACTTCGACGTCGCCGCCGGTCTTTTCGAGCACGTCGGCCATGCGGTCGACGATGGCATCCAAGAGCTGCATCAGGACGATGTCGGGCCGCGCCGCCGAGATCACCGATCGCTCGCACCGGAGCGCATAGGTCCTGAAAGGTTGCGGATCGATGTAGCGGATGGTCACCAGCCTCTCCGGCGGGAGCACGAAAGTCACGGCATCGGCCGTCGGCAATTCGGAATCGGTCTGAGCCAGCACCATTGCCGTCATGAATAGGGTCTGGTCTTCCTGGTACAGCCGGCTGGAGATCTCGATCTCCTCCATGTCGGCGCGCGTCGGCATCTCGAGGCCCAAGAGCTGATCGACTTTCCGCCGTTCCTCGAGCGTCGGATTCAAAAGATCGAGCCAGACGGCCCCGGCGGGGACGCTTTCGCCCTCGCCAACGGTCACGCTCTTGAGCCCGCCGTTTTGCTGCTGATAAGCCTTCAGCATCCGACGCTTCCGTGCGGTTTAAGTTTGAGGAGCGGCAGAGAAAATCGAAACCCGGCCGCGACCGCCCCATATAGACCGAGTTCCCCGCTCGTGCGAAGGATTTTTCGCCGGTTAGGAATGTTTAATCCGCCTCACCGATCGAGACAGGAAACGAGCGTCCCGGCGATCTCGCTCAAGAGCGTTTCATAGGCGCGGGGGCCGGGCGCAATGTTTGCGCCGAGATCGTCGAGCGATGCGGTCCTCGCCGCCGTGCCCTCGGTCAGAGCGGCGATGAGACGAGGCGAGAATTGCGGCGTGGAGAAGACGCAGGCGACCTGAGCTCCTTTGATCCTCGCGTGGATTTGCTCGATGCGCCGCGTCCCCGCCGGGCGGTCCGAAGCGACCGTGACCGAGCCGACGGGCTTCAGGCCGTAATGGTTTTCGAAATAATGATAGGCATCGTGGAAGACGATATAGGGACGGGCGCGGACGGGGGTTAAGCGTCGCGCCAAGCCGGCGTCGAGCTGCTTCACGCGTTGCGCGAACGCCTCCGCATTGGCGGCATAAAGGCGCACGTGCGGAGGATCGGCGGCGCCGAGCGCGGCGGCAGCGGCCCGGGCGATGGCAATGCCGTTGTCCGGATCGAGCCAGATGTGGCCGTCAGTCCCGCTTTCGCCCTCGTCGGGGTCGGCGTCCCACGCGCCACCGCGGCGTGCAGGAAGGAGCCTCACGCCTTGGGCACCGGCAAGAGCGATGATCCGCGCCCGCGGCGCGAGGTTCGCGAGCGGGCGCTCGAGGAAGTTCTCGAGCTGCGGCCCGACCCAGAAGATGACCTCGCTGCGCGCGAGCTTCTCTGCGTCCGAAGGCTTCAGCGCATAAGAATGGGGCGAAGCCGCGCCTCCGAGCAGCAGCTCCGGAGTACCTGCATTTTCCATCACCGCCGCGACGATCGAATGGAGGGGCTTGATCGAGACCAGCACGTTGGGTGCCGCGTGGGCGCTCGAGGCAAAGGCGGCTGAAACCACCAACGCAGCTGCAAGAATAAGGGAGCGCATCGGCATTGCGATACTCCGCAAACGGATGCGCTACAATGGATCGATGACGGATAGTCCTCCTTTGCCGACCTACGCGGACGTAATCGCGGCCGCCGAACGCATCCGGGGCGTCGCGGTCAAGACGCCGTTGGTCGAGAGCCCCACGCTGTCCGAGCGCGTAGGCGGCCGGATCTTTCTCAAGCTGGAAACACTGCAGCGCACAGGCTCGTTCAAGTTCCGCGGCGCCTACAACCGGCTGAAGCAAATGTCCTCGCAAGAGCGCGGCCGCGGCGTTGTTGCGTTCTCGTCGGGCAATCATGCGCAAGGGGTCGCGGCGGCAGCTCGGCTTTTGAACATGCCGGCCACCATCGTCATGCCGTTCGACGCGCCCAAAGTGAAGATCGAGAACACGCGCGCTTTTGGTGCCGAGATCGTTTTCTACGATCGCCGGCGCGACAGGCGCGAGGAGATCGCGGCGCGTCTTTCGGGCGAAAAGGGCGGCGTGCTGGTGCCGGCATTCGATGACCGCGATGTCGTCGCAGGGCAGGGGACCGCCGGCCTCGAGATCGCGAGCCAGGCGCGCGATCTGGGCGTGGCCCTCGACCGCGTTCTGGCGCCGTGCAGCGGCGGGGGACTCGCTTCGGGAATAGCCCTTAGCCTGAGCGAGGCGAGCCCGGCCACGCGCGTCGTAACCGTTGAACCCGCCAATTACGACGGTGCGCGGCTTTCGTTCGCATCCGGCGTTCGCAGTGCCGCGCCGGCGGTCGGCGACACCATCGCGGACTCGCTGATGTCGCCTTCGCCGGGCGTGATCCCATTCGCGCTCTTGAGCGCATTGAACGCCTCGGGCGTTGCCGTCGAAAATCAGGCGCTGTTCGAGGCCGTCGCCTTCGCCGCGCGAAGCCTGAAGCTCGTTGTCGAGCCGGGCGGAGCCGCTGCGCTCGCGGCGCTGCTCTCCGGCGCGTACGACGCGCGCGGGCAGACGCTTGGACTCGTGCTCTCGGGCGGCAATATCGATCCCGAGATGCTGGCGCGCTGTCTGGAACACGCGGCGCCGTAAACTACCGCGGTGCCAGCACCATCATCATCTGGCGGCCTTCGAGCCTTGGGTACTGCTCGATCTTGGCAAAGCCGTCGGTCTCCTTCTGGATCCGGGTCAAGAGCTCCATGCCGAGACTCTGGTGCGCCATCTCGCGGCCGCGGAAGCGAAGGGTCACTTTGACCTTGTCGCCTTCCTCGAAGAACCGCTTCATCGACCGCATCTTCACGTCGTAGTCGTGATGGTCGATCGTAGGCCGCATCTTGATCTCCTTGACCTCGATGACCTTCTGGCGCTTGCGCGCCTCGGCTGCCTTCTTCTGCTGTTCGTATTTGTATTTTCCGTAGTCCATCATCTTGACCACGGGGGGCTTTGCCCCAGGCGAGACTTCGACGAGGTCGAAGCCTTTTTCTTCCGCCATGGCGAGAGCTTCTTCGATACCGATCTCGCCGAACTTCTCGCCTTCCAAACCAATCAGGAGAATGGTCCGGGAATTGATCTCTTCGTTGACGCGCGGACCATCCTTGGACGGGGGCGTCGGCTGCGAAAACTTTTTGATAGCTATGGCAATCTCCCTTCAAAAGGCCCAACGCGAAGCCGCTCGCGGAAGTCTTCGACCGCCGCGACGAGGTTTCCATGTGGATTGCGCGGGGTACCTCCAGATGCGGGCGCGTTCGGGACCGGTTGGTTCCTTACGCACGAACACGGCAGCGGTTCACCTCAAGTCCGGCGGAACCGCTTCCGCCTCAAGCATATGAATGACGGCGCTTAACGCAAGGTTTTCTTGCGCGTCCGACCCGAGCCTGCGGACGGTCAACGTCTTATTTTCCGCCTCGCGGCGCCCGGCGACCAGCAAATACGGCACTTTTGCCAGGCTGTGCTCGCGCACTTTGTAGTTGATCTTCTCGTTCCTCAGGTCGCCCTCGACCCGCAATCCGGCGGCTTTCAAGGTGCCGAGGGCCTCGTTCGCGTAAGAATCGGCGTCGGAAACGACCGTCGCGACCACCGCCTGAACCGGCGCGAGCCAGAGCGGGAACTTGCCGGCGTAGTGCTCGATGAGCACGCCGATGAAGCGCTCCATCGAGCCTAGGATCGCGCGGTGGAGCATGACAGGCGCGTGCTTGGCGCCGTCCTCCGCGATATACGAAGCGCCGAGACGGTCTGCGGTGTTGAAGTCGACTTGCAGCGTGCCACACTGCCAATCGCGGCCGATGGAGTCGCGCAGGATGAATTCCAACTTGGGACCGTAGAACGCGCCCTCGCCGGGATTGAGCGCATAGGCGAGGCCGGCGGTCTCGGTGGCTTCTTTGAGCGCGGACTCCGCCTTGGTCCAGATCTCATCGCTGCCGATTCGATTGTCGGGCCTTGTCGCGAGCTTCACCCGGACGTCCTCGAAGCCCAAGTCGCGATAGATGATCATCAGGAGGCGGCAAAACTCGGCCGTCTCGGGCGTGATCTGCTCGTGCGTGCAGAAGATGTGCGCGTCGTCCTGGGTGAAGCCGCGCACGCGCATGATGCCGTGCAGCGCGCCCGAGGGCTCGTAGCGATGGCAGGAGCCGAACTCGGCAAGGCGCATGGGGAGCTCGCGATACGACTTCGTGCCCTGCTTGAAGATCTGCACATGGGCCGGACAGTTCATCGGCTTCACCGCAAGTGTCTTGTGCTCGTCCTCGACCTCGGCCAGGAACATGTGCTGCCGGTAATTCTCCCAGTGGCCCGACATCTCCCAGAGCTTGCGGTCCAGGAGAAGGGGCGTCTTTACTTCCTGATAGTCGGCTTTCACCAGCCGCCGGCGGACGTAATCCTCGAGCGTGTGGTAGAGCGAATATCCCTTCGGATGCCAGAACACCTGGCCGACCGCCTCTTCCTGCATGTGGAAGAGGTTCATCTCGCGCCCGAGCTTACGGTGGTCGCGCTTCTCGGCTTCCTCGATGCGCGTGAGATAGGCGGCAAGCTCCTTCTCGTCGCGCCAGGCGGTGCCGTAAATGCGCTGGAGCTGCGCGTTCTTGGCATCGCCGCGCCAATAGGCACCGGCGATCTTGGTCAGCTTGAACGCCTGGCCGATCTTCGCGGTGGAAGCAAAATGCGGCCCGCGGCAGAGATCGTGCCAATCGCCATGATAATAGACGGTGATCTCATCGCCCGGCGGCAGGTCGCGGATCAGCTCGGCCTTGAAGCGCTCGCCGATCGATTCGAAGTGACGGATGGCTTCATCACGCGACCACACCGTGCGCCTGGTCGGCAGGTCCTTCGCCACGATCTCATGCATCTTCGCCTCGATCTTGGGCAGATCGTCGGGCGTGAAGGGCGTATCGCGCGCGAAATCGTAATAGAAGCCGTCCTCGATCGCGGGGCCGATGGTCACCTGCGTGCCGGGGAAAAGCTCCTGCACCGCCATGGCGAGCACATGCGCGGTATCGTGGCGGATCAGCTCGAGCGCTTCCGCGTCGCGCTTGGTGATGATGCGGACCTTCGCATCGGTCTCGATCGGACGCGAGAGGTCCCATTCCTTGCCGTTGACCTCGATCACGAGCGCGGCCTTGGCAAGGCCGGGGCCGATCGCGGCCGCGACTTCGGCGCCCGTCGCGCCGCGCGCGAACGTCAGCACCTTGCCATCGGGCAAGGTGACGTTCACTTGGCGGTCAATGGCGGGCGCGGACACTGGGATTTCTCCGGTTCTGAACTTCGCCGGACCATCTTCGGCAAGCCTAACAAAGTCAAGGTTTCGCGGGGAAAAGCAACTCGCGATAGAGCGCAAGCGTGTCGGCGCACATCCGTTCGACGGCATAGCGCGTGACGACGTGGGCGCGGCCCGCAGCGCCCATTTTCGCGAGCTCGCCTGAAGGGCGAGCAAGCAAATCGGCGAGCGCTCCCGCAAGCGCGGCGGGATCGTCGGGCTGAACCAGCAGCCCGGATTTGCCGGCGAGCACGGTTTCTCGTGCGCCGCCATGATCGGTGGCGATGACCGCGCGGCCCATCAGCGCGGCTTCGGGCGGCACGCGTCCGAAGGATTCAGGGAGTGTCGAAGGCGAGACGACGATCTCGGACGCGAGATAGGCCGCCGCCATGTCCGAAATGTGCGGTTCCAGCAGCGCGACGCGGCCGAGTGCATCGACCCTCGATTGGACGTCTCGATAATAGTCGTCGCGTCCCTGCGGATCGCCCGCGAGCACCGCGAGAACATCCGGCGGCAGCTTTCCTTCCCGTTTCATCAATCCGAGCGCGTCGAGGAAAACGCCATGCCCTTTCAGCCGCGTGATGCGGCCCGGAAGGAGGACCACGCGATGCTGAGGGGCGGCGCCCCAAATCTGCCGAAGCCTCGCCACGCGTTCGGGTGAGACTGTTTCGGGATTGAAATTCTCGAGGTCGAGCCCGCGCGGAATGATCGCGAGATGTTGGATGAGACGCGGATAGGTGGCGCGGATATGCGCCGCCGTCCATTCGGAATTGGCGATCACCGCTTGCCCGCGTGCCATCACCGAATTGTACAGGCGCTTGAGTTGGCCGTCCGCGGGGTAGATGCCGTGATAAGTCGCGACGAAGGGGATATTGGTCCGCTTCGCCGCCAATAGGGCGCTCCAGGCGGGCGCCCGCGAGCGCGCGTGGATGAGCGCAATATTCCGCTTACGGATGATCCTGGCAAGCCTGCCGGCGTTCAAGAGCATGGTGGCGGGGTTCTTGCTCGCGATGGGCAGCCGGATCAGCTCGGCCCCGCTGCGCTTGAGCTCGGCTTCCATCCGGCCGCCCTCGCTGATGACGAGAGGGACAAAGCCTGCGACTTTAAGTGCGCGCGCGACATCGAGGGTGGTGCGTTCCGCTCCGCCCGCGTGAAGCGACGGCACGACCTGGAGAACGGCTGGTCCGGTCACCATTTGTGTTGCATAAGGAATCTATGACCGAGGTGTTGAAGCGCGAGGACGACGAGACCATCGCCTATTTGAAGCGCGGCGGAAAGACGCCGGGCGTCTTATGGCTGGGCGGCTTCAAATCCGACATGGCGGGTACCAAGGCCGAAGCGCTCGATGCCTGGGCGACGGAGCACGGCCGGGCCTACACGCGCTTCGACTATTACGGGCACGGCCAATCAACGGGCGAATTCCGCAAAGGCACGATCAGCCGCTGGCGCGACGATGCGCTCGCGGTGCTGGATCGATTGACGGAAGGGCCGCAAGTGCTGGTCGGCTCGAGCATGGGCGCCTGGATCGCGCTCTTGGCCGCCCGTATGAGGCCGGAGCGCCTTCAGGCGCTGCTCCTGATCGCACCTGCGCCCGATTTCACCGAGGACCTGATGTGGGCGGAAATGAATTGGGAAGTCCGCGCCCAGATCATGGAGCGGGGCGAGTGGCAGCGTCCTTCCGCCTATGGCGAGGACGCATACGCGATCACCCGCGCGCTGATCGAGGACGGGCGGCAGAATCTCGTCCTCCGCGAGCCCATCTCGCTCGATTGCCCCGTGCGCATCCTTCAAGGGATGAAGGATCCGGATGTGCCGTGGCAGCATGCGATGCGCCTCGTCGACGCCATTCCTGGCGACGTTGCCATCACCTTGATCAAGCATGGCGACCACCGGCTTTCCACGCCGGCGGACTTGCAGCGCATCACGCAGGCGCTCGACGCCTTGCTCACGCCTTGATGACGTTCTTGCCGGAAAAGCCCTTGCGCGCCATGACGTTGCGCGTGTCCACGATCAGCTTCGCACTTTCGGCCAATAGCCGATAATCGATAACGTCGTGATCGGTGCAGATGATCACGGCGTCCGCATCGCGCATAGCCGCAGGCTTCAGCGAGATGGATCGCCGGCCGGCATAATGGGCATGCTCGCGCGTCGGCGGTATCACCGCCGCCAGCGGGTCGTGGAATTCGACGCTCGCCCCCTCACTCTCGAGGATGTCGATGAGCTTGAACGCGGGGCTCTCGCGCACATCGGCGACATTCTTCTTATACGCGACACCCAGCAAAAGAATTCGTCTTCCGCGCAAGCCGATGCCGAACCTCTCCTGCATCGCTTTCGCGAGAACGCCGACGACATAATCGGGCATCGAGACGTTGATCTCGCCGGCGAGCTCGATGAACCGCGTGGGAAGCCCGTAAGCCCGCGATTTCCAGCTCAAATAAAACGGATCGATGGGAATGCAATGTCCGCCCAGCCCGGGACCGGGATAGAACGGCATATAGCCGAAGGGCTTTGTCTTCGCCGCCTCGATCACCTCCCAGACGTCGATGCCCATGCGCTCGTAGATGATCTTCAGCTCGTTCACGAGCGCGATGTTGACGGCGCGAAAGATGTTCTCGGTGATCTTGGCCGCCTCCGCGACATCCATCGACGAGACCGGCACGATTTCTTTGACGATCGCGCCGTAGAAGAGCTTCATCAGCTCCGCCGCGCGCGGTTCGTCCCCGGAGACGATTTTCGGAATGTCGACGGTCCCGAACAGCGGGTTGCCCGGATCCTCGCGTTCGGGAGAAAATCCGAGGAAGAAATCCTCGCCCGAGCGAAGCCCCGAAGCCTCGAGGATGGGCTTGACCAGCTCGCGCGTCGTGCCCGGATAGCTCGTCGATTCGAGCACGATCAGTTGCGCCGGCTTCAGCTGTTTCGCGATCTCTCGCGCGGTCGCCTCGACGTAGGAAAGATCGGGCTCGCGGTTGGGGAGAAGAGGTGTCGGCACGCAGATCACGATGACGTCGCAATCGGCAAGCCGCTGAAAATCCGAACTGGCGCGGAAGCGCTTCTCGGCCACCGCGCGGGCGAGCTCGTCGTTTCCGACCGCTCCGATATAGGACGTCCCGGCGTTGAGCTTGGCGGGTTTTTCGGGATCGGTATCAAAGCCGAACGCGGTCATTCCGGCCCTGGCGATCGCCATCGCCAAGGGAAGCCCGACATAGCCGAGGCCCATGATGCCCGCGACGGCTCGTCTGTTCGCGATCACGCCACGAAGCGTGCCGAATGCGCTGGAAGGGCCGGGAGTTTCGCTCATGGGCGTGGAACTTCGATACAGCGTTTCCCGTAAGCGGGCAATTGTGCTCGCCCTTGCCTTTGGCCGCATTCCCGGTTCATCTAACGCGCATGCAAAGAAGCGTCAGTTTCTTCGTCGCGGGCGCGATCGCGGTCCTTGCGGCTGCGCAGGCGAGAGCGGCCCAGACCGCCAATCCTTTCGGCACGTCTACGCCGTATGAGAGCTGCGTGGCGGCAATCAACAAGAACGCGGCCGATGCCTTCGAGATGGCGCTCGCCTGGCGCACGCAGGGCGGCGGCTTGCCGGCCGATCACTGCGCCGCGCTGGCGCTCTTGGCGCTGGATGAGCCGGGCGAGGCGGCATCGCGGCTGAACGGCCTCGCGCAGCGCTCCGACGCCGGCTCGCGCGAAGAACGCGCGGCCCTTCTCTCCCAGTCGGGAAACGCGTGGCTACTCGCCAATCAGGCCGAGAACGCGGACACGGCCTTCACCGCGGCGCTGAAACTCACGCCGGCCGATGCCGAGCTCTGGACCGATCGTGCGCGCGCCCGCGCAGCGAGGCAGGATTGGGCGAACGCCGAGGCCGATTTGAGCCGCGCACTCAGCTTCGCCAAGGTGCGCCCCGAAATCTACGTGCTGCGTGCGAGCGCTCGCCATGCGCAGGGGAACACGCTCGGCTACAAGGCCGACATCGACGCGGCGCTTGCAATCGACAAGACGTTTCCCGAAGCGCTCCTCGAGCGCGGCGGCATCAAGCTCGAGGCGGGCGACAAGGCCGGTGCACGGGCGGACTGGCTTCAAGTGCTGTTGCGCGCACCCGACAGCGCCGCTGCTGATTCGGTGAGGAACCGGATCGAAGCGCTCGAAGTCCACGATCCGTAGCGGGGCATGCTCCGACCGGACGACGGACCGTCACACCGAAATGAATCCGGGCAGACGTAGCGCACGGCTGTCGAACGATGCGGTCGCGCGGCAGCCGAGATTCAAGTGGCGCGCGCCGATGAGGCAGTCGGCAAACTCCGCAGGCGAATCCTTCCAGAGAAAGAGCGCCTGCTCGACAGAGGGCTCATCCTCGATGGTGAGCTCCACCGAGTCGAGCAGTTCGGAGAATGCGCGCAAGATTTCGCTCTTTCCGTGTCCATAGCGACTCCGAAGGACCCATTCAGCTTCAAGCAACACCAACTGGCTCACCAATATGGGTTCTCCACGGCTCCATTCGCGTTCGATCAATCTTTGCGCTTTCTCGAATTGCCGGGGATCGTCTCGAACAAGGAAGCGCACCAGGACGTTCGTATCGATGCCGATCATCAGCGCGACAACTGCTCCGTTACGAGCCGCTTCTGCCCCCGCTTGCGCAGACTCCCGCCCAAAGCCATGACGCTCTTGTTCTTGGCCCGCATCTGCACCGTGCCGTCAGGCATCATCGTAAACGTGATCCGGTCGCCCGATTTGAGCCCAAGGCAATCTCGTATGTCCTTTGGGATCGTCGTCTGGCCCTTGCTGGTCATGGTCGATTCGGCACCCATGATTCCTCCGTTGGGTTCCTTACTACTGACAACTTAGTAAGGAAACGATCTCTTTTCAAGGTTCGTGGCCCTCCTTTGCCGAAGCAATGAGCAAATCCGCCTGCCACTCCGCCACCACCGTCGGATCGGATTCCAATCCCGCGGAGCGGTTCGCCAGTGTGGCGAACGCTTCCCGCGGCAAGAGCTTCCAAAGTGCCCACACAGCCATCGCGCGCACGAGAGGCGAAGCATCCGCGAGGCGCGCTTCGACAACGGGCACCAAACCGGCATCGCCGGAATTGCCGATCGCGATCAGCACGTTCCGCACGAAGCGGTCGCGTCCGATGCGCTTGACGGGCGAGCCGCGGAAGATTTCGCGGAACGCGACGTCATCCAGACGCGCGAGCTCGGATAAAAGCGGCGCCGTAAGCTCGAGCCGGGGGTGAAAGGCGACCTCGCGCGAAAGGGCGGCGAACTTGTTCCACGGACAGACCGCGAGACAATCATCGCAGCCATAGATGCGGTTGCCGATCGCCTCGCGGAATTCGCGCGCGATATGGCCCTTGTGCTCGATGGTGAGATAGGAAATGCAGCGCCGCGCGTCGATCTGATAGGGCGCGGGGAACGCCTTGGTCGGGCAGACGTCGAGACAGTTCCGGCACGAGCCGCAGTGATCGGTTTCGGGCTCGTCGGGATCAAGCGTCAGCGTGGTGAAGATCGAGCCCAGGAACAGCCAGGAGCCGAACTCGCGCGACACGAGATTGGTGTGCTTGCCCTGCCAGCCGACGCCGCCCGCTTGCGCAAGCGGCTTTTCCATCACCGGCGCGGTATCGACGAAGATCTTGACCTCCTCGCCGAAATTGGTCGCGATCCACCGCGCCAAGCGCTTCAATTTCCGCTTGATCACGTCATGATAGTCGTCGCCCTGCGCGTATACCGAGACGACGCCGCGTTCAGGATGCTTGAGCGCGCTCAAGGGATCGAAGGACGGCGCGTAGCTGACGCCGAGCGTGATGACGCTTGCCGCCGCGTCCCACAGATTTTTCGGATCGGCGCGGCGCGAGGCGGTCGTCGCCATCCACGACATGTCGCCGTGATGGCCCCGTTCGAGATAGGACGCGAGCCCTTCGCCGGCGTCTTTAGGCGCCTCGGCGCGTGCGAAGCCGATCGCGTCGAAGCCCTCCTCGCGCGCGCGTTTTTTAATCGCGTCGCGTGGATCGGCCGCGCTGGCCTCCTTAGAAATCGAGCTCCGCATAATGCGCCACCGGCGGCTGGCCCGGTACCCGATCGGCGAGCAGCGAGCGGAAGGACGGACGCGACTTCATCCGGCTGTACCATTCGGCGATCGCCGGATGATCCGCCCACGGAAGTTCTCCGTAATAATCGAGCGCCGAGACATGTGCGGCGAGCGCGAGATCGGCAAGCGTCACGTCGCGGCAGGCAAGAAAGCCGCGCCCCTCGGCCAGCGGCGCGAGTTTCGAGACGGCGCCTTTCAGCGCCTGACGCCCCAGGCGCACGGTGTCCATGCTGGGCGCGCGGCGCATCGGATTGCCGGTCTGCGCCTGGGAGCCTTTCTCGAACACGATGCGCTTGGTTACGTCTTCGTGGAATTTCTCCATGATCCAGTCGAGCAGCCGGAAGGCCTCGGCGCGGGGCCCGGTATCCATCGGGACCAGAGGGTTCTCCGGATATTCCGACTCCAGGTGATCGATGATCGCCCACAGGCCCGTGAGCGTCGTTCCGTCGGAATCGACGAAAACCGGAAGATGAACGAGCGGGTCCTCCGCGGTCACAAGCTGACAGCTGAGCTTCTTTTCCCCAACCGCGAGCCGCACCAGGCGGCAAGCCGGAGACAAGAGGATGTGTTCGAGGCGACGCATGCCTTTAGCAATGCCTATCGATAGATGCAGGCGTCAAGCTTGTCGCGCACGACCTCGCCGATGCGCGCGGCGACGATCTCCGATTGGCGCGTGACGTAGGGCCCGGGAACATCCGCACGGTAGCCGCGTGGATTGGGGAGAATGACGGCGAGCCGTGCCGCCTCGAGGCCGCTAAGGCGCGCTGCGGGCTTGCGGAAATTTGCCTGTGCGGCGGCTTCGGCGCCGAAGCGCTCGGGCCCCCATTCCGCGATGTTCAAGTAGGTTTCGAGAATGCGCCGCTTGGGCCACAGCGTCTCGATCAAAACTGTGAGATAGGCCTCGGCACCTTTGCGCAGCCAGCTCCGCTCGGGGCCCAAGAAGAGGTTCTTCGCGGTCTGCTGGCTGATGGTGCTCGCGCCCCTCAAGCGCCTGCCGGCGGCGTTGGCATCGAGCGCCTTGTCGATCTCCTCGAAATCGAAGCCGTGATGGGAGCAGAATTTCTGGTCCTCCGACGCGATCACGGCGCGCACGAGATTGGGCGAGATCGCCTCGAGCGGAACCCAGTTCTGGACGATACCGCCCTCCCGGAACCAGGTCGCGATCATCAATGGTGTCGCGGGAACGGGGAGGAAGCGGAAGAGAACGACAAGCGCGACGGGCAATGCCACCGCGATCGCGAGGAACCACGCAAGCAGCCGGCGCGGCCAACCCTTTCGGGCGACCCGGCGCTTGCGAGAGACGCGGCTCGCGGGAATATCGTCGGAACGGGTCACCATCCTGGTACTCTAACCCATCAGGAAAATTCCTCGGCCGGAGACGATGCGACCCAGTGCCGCCGGCGGAACCAAAACAGAATCGCGCCGAGCGGGAAGCCCACCCATAAGACGAGTGGACCGTACAAGTCCTTCGAAAAGCCCGCGCCCAGCAGATATAACGTAAGAGGCGCGGTAGTGATCTCACCGGTGGCCCAATTGATGGCAAGGCGGCCCAGGCCCAAAAGGATGAATACGATCCAAAGCCATTTTCTCTTGGGAATACGGGTACGAATGGCCGCAACCAGACTAACGACGATGAAGACCGGTATCATAAGCGCCAAGACCAGCATGGCGAAGTTCAGGG
>WNFL01354986.1_pt1 | contig 19983 bp, 28 predicted proteins | sample 5400361 | NCBI WGS metagenome assembly WNFL01 (sample SAMN13153351, study PRJNA577476) | soil metagenome | isolation source: 40 cm soil on Douglas fir-dominated hillslope | place: USA:California | collected 2013-09-17
TTGGCACGTGTGGCGGTGTCCTCCTTTCCTGGAGCACTTGCTGGAGACGGTGCACTTGGAACACAAAACGGGGAAGAAGAGGAGGAACCAGGTCGAGGAGGATACTCGCAGTGTCGCCTCAGTAGCTGCACTGCATTGAGTGGCGGTTGAGGCTGGGCGACCTGAGAGCCTCGAGTAGGTGAGGGCGGCAACCCTGCCTCAGCAGGTCTGGACATTGCCTGTCGAGAACCAGAGTTGTACGGTTGAGGATCCCCTTGTATTTTCGATCCAGACGCAGCACTCTGAGCGGATACAGGGGACGAGACAGCTGGAGATAGTGTCGCATTGGACGCACCATCACGCTCCCGTCCGGCCGTGATCAATTCCGGGGGGCGCATATTTCGCTCAGTGCTAGGGATTACGGCAATCGGCTGCGTCACCGGTTCGGCACCGGTCACTCGAGTGAGGATAGTGACCGTGTTTTCAGGCTCTTCGTTGTCCGTTGCGTCTACCTCGGCGTCTGACAGTAGTCGTGCGTCAATACCATGATCCGTGTTCTCCGCTTCCTCGTCTTCCGTCTCCATTTCTGTTTCTGAGGCAGAGGATTCATGTGCAATAGTCTTCGCTTCAGCGAAGTTGATCACTTTGTCAGGCGCTTGAACGACATGTGATTCGGCGGCCATCACGGGCTTCTTCTTGTTACGCTTGCCCTTCTTCGCTGGTACCGGTTTGGCACCATCGATGTTCACGGACTCATAGGCCTGCAGTTGAAGCTCTCGACGCTTTCGACCAACCCAACCGCGCAGGTCCCTGTAGAGCATGTGAGTGACGCTGGGTTTGAATACGACTGACAATTGACCTCATAAACGGAGTAATGTGGAAGAATTTGTTGCCGACAGGTTTACTCTTGGGAAACCAGCCTGGCAGGTCAGCAAGTCGAAACCACTCGATGCGCTGCAATAGGAATCAGACGACGCCCTTGTGAATATGTGGTGTCCGTACGCTGATCTCTTTCCTAGTCCTTGTCACGAAGGAGGTGTCTTCCGGCACGGGCCAAACGATATATAGACGGATGACCTGACTATGATGTGTAATCGATACATAGTCATTATCACTGATGAGTTCTCGAGTGTCGAAGCCGGTCTCTTCATAGACCTACGCACGATCAATGGAACTAGACAAAAAGGTGCAGTAAACCACCCACCTCTCGAATAGCGCACTGACGCAAGCTCTCTGTCTGGTTAATTTTTCCTTTTGGGAAGCCCCAGCCCGCCGACCCCTTCCAACCCTTCACCAGGACGGCCTGCGCGATGAATGAGGTGAATGTTTACGTGTTGCCGGAATTCGGACGAGTCATACCTTGTCAAGATCCCAGTTGAGGAGAATGGCACCGCACACTGGAACGAATTGCTTATACTCCATGAAATGATCAAACGCCTTCTCATGAAGCGCGTGCCAATCCTTCAACAGCGGGACAGCCTTCCAAAGGAGCGAGTAGAATTTTCTCAGAGTGCACGATGGGAAGTCTGAGTTCTGCTCTCTGACAAAGTCCTCGTAGTACCAGTGGCTGCGGGCGGAGAAATGAGGCAGGCTCTTGACGGGTGTCTGGCAGCAGAGCGACGCACCAGGCTTCGACCTGGAAGCCGACGCGCTCTATGGAATTGCGTTCATATTCTGGAATATTGAGAACGAATCGGCTGGACTCGACGTGCGCGGTCAGCGGAGGCAGCGACGTATATTGTGAAATACCTCGCGAGATCCTCAAGGGTGTCTGTGAGAGAGAGGTCTGCAAACGAAAAATTGTCTACTGAGGTGTGTGGAAGTGTTGTCGATGGACCAGAGCCCTGGGTTTGCGCTGACATGATTGATTTCGCGGCACTGTCGACGTCAAGTGGTCCATTTGTTTTGCCCTTGTTTGTTCGCCACTTGGTTCCTCTCCTCGATATCCACACACTATCTAATTTGACTACTGTTCCCTTCAAGTTTCTTCTGCGCCCTTGACGCCTTTGGCCCACCAACCAGGCAGCCTTGTAGTAGCCGGGAGCGTCTCGCGCTCAAACGTAAGAACGGAAAGTTTGGAGACCAGCACCTCAAGTCGTTGCCGCCCTCCACTCCCTCGCAGAAGTGCAGAGACACCTCGGCAGGCCATCTGAAGCAGAAAGGCACCTTTAATCCACCGTTGATATTCGTCCTACCTCTCCAACCAAACGATCTCCAAGATAGCATGAAAATGGTGAGAGCCCCGAGCCCACATCGAGGTAGTGATCTCAATGCCACAAGACTGGAATATCCGGCTGTCCGGCCAGTCAGCGACCACCGCCCGTGGAAATTCGAAAGTGGATTTCTGCACCACTTCTTGTAATCATTACCCACAGCCCACTCCAGGGCTCCTCGCCGCACTTCGCACAACAACGCAAGGAACGGGCCCGGTTCTTTGCTTGCCATTTACGCGCTGTCAGTCCATAGTCTACTGCTCGAGTGATTGTCAAGTGCGTGTGAGTTTCTCCTCTGTTCCACAACCACTCGCGATGGTATTCTCACGTCGAGTTTACTGCCACCTTTCGTGAATGTGATATGAGGTATTAGACTTGCGTCATGACATTCACTATAGATGGAAGCTCTTCGGGTTAATTTTAATACAGTCTTGATGGAATCATCTCAAACGGAACGTATTCGCGAGCCGTCATTGTCGACCTTCTGTGAAAGGTCAAAACAATATAGGTATTCTTCATGGGTCATTTCAAACAGTCCAGACCGAGTCACATGACCACATGGCGCAACACATATATCTTGTCGGACCGCATCTGCTAGTCAGTGGATGAGCGAGCACTGTAGAATGGCCAATCCAACGGACTCTGGTCCCCAAATCCCAACCCCCCTGGCTATACTTTTATGAAAAGGAAATGTCTGAGAGAGAATTGTTACCAGGCCTCAGGATTTCCAATAAACCCGAAAATAGTGCTCCACAGGTCCTGTTCAACGGCACACAGTACTGCTCGAATTTCATGCCAACCAATCCATTCGCCTCCCGCGCTTTCTCCTCACGATTCGGATCCATAAGGGATACCCGTATGCTTCGGAACGTCCACTAGAGCATCCCCCTACGCCATGGGAGAAAGGTACCGGTCACAAGGTCCTCTAACCGCCCTCCACTTTTGTTACCACTTGATTTTGCCGAGATTACCGATTTACGTGGACTCCGATTCGGACGTCACGGCAGATAGTTTTGGACTGCACACCACACGCACCCCCCTCCTTCCTTGTCTTCTGGTTTGTTCCTAAGAAGCTTTACGTAGTTCTGTCGTAAGGAATCTCACGTCTTCTTCATCAACTTTCATTTTACCGCCCTTCCTCCATCCACGTTGCAGATCGAATTCCTCTGGCTGTAGATCCCCGCCTCCACGTTGAGGATCGGGTTGGAGATCCGAATTTTCTGTGAACAACTGTTTGCCCGTGCGTACCCAAATGGCCTTGTTGCGCCGAATTTTTGCTATGTCCGATTGTTGGAGGCGAAGTGGCACAAACTCCAGTGTCATGCACACTGCTCGGTTTAGTTAGAGGAATCATCGACTCCAACACGACCCCTCTGATTTCCAACACTACCACACATGGATTACACTGATTTGTCTGTAGCACACTTTTGCACCCTCGTATACGCTGCTCCAAGTGCAAGAGGGCTCATAACCTGTAGAGGGAAAATGGTGGTCAGACCGTGGATCGAACACTATATCTACTACTCCCGAGCCCGTTTAGTTGGAGGAATCATGAACTCCAAATTAATGTCACGGAGTATTGTTGTTCCGTTATCAAATGCTGAACCATATAATCATGGCCTCTAGTTACGAATACGAGAAGGCAGTCCATCTCCCTTTCTCTCTCATATTTTGAGACTTCGCGTGTCTGGTTCAACTGAATGTAGCTACCCTATAATATTTGCTTCTGGTGGAAGGCTCCTGCAGTTTGAATGTCTGAATCCCGACTCGACTTTGATATCCCACTCTCTTTCTGCGAAAAGTGAAAGTGGCTACTCCCTCTCTCGTGTAAGTTTCTGTAATTCAAACTATCCAAAGGATGAGACCACACGACCCGATAGCGATAGTTTGGAAATTAAATATATATATTACTGGTATATTCTAAAAATATGCCAAAAAGGAAACCGCTAGGGCCTTTGGGCAATGCCAATGCTCCTACCGCGTCCGTGCTCATCTGGTTTTTGGGCAATGTATATAGAATCGAGGCCTCAGATTTCATATATCCGAGACATTGCCATGTGATGAAATAATGAAATCGCGAACAGACGGGGGTCCAAAGCATACTTCAACCTTCCTGAAGACGATTTGTTTTGGCTCATGACATCATGGCCTTTTCCTCGAGCTCTCGACTGCGAACCTTTTCTCTTGCAACAAGGGCATCGTTTATCCCTCCTCTATTTAACCCCTTTCTCTTCTCACATTCTTTTCGTACCCCTACCTGTCCTTTGTAAATGTCCACAGTCACTGTCACCGGTCCCATTTGTCTCACCTTGGGCAAGCGAGTTATCTCTACTGCTGCTACGGGTTCGAAGACATTCCATACGCATTATGTCTCGGCCATTCAGACTGCTACTGGTGAGTTATTTCGCACTTTATTATCCTGCTGATGTCTTTTGAGGAAATGCTGTTGCAGTCACTCTCTGTATCTATTCACCAGCTCAGGATCTCATTCTCCCTGATAACACCATCCTTTTCATCATGGGTGCTCTCAACGCCACTGCCGGAGAAGACAGGGTACATTAGGTCAATAGCCACTGGACTGAGGGTCAGCCCTTGACAGCTGTTGAATGTGGTGGTGTAAGCAGGGGCTATAGGAAACTGCAAAAGTTGGAGAGCGTGGCTATTGTGAAGTTGTTCCTCAAAAGTGATGTGGGGCAAATGAACTATTTCACCTATGCCAGCCTCAAAAATGGAATGTCGGTCGGAGATACCTGATAACCCGGACGACACTGGGCTCATCAACAAATCCCACCATCACCTGACCCCCAATTGACCTAAATCTTCTTACTATCAATACATCCTGAATGGTGAACAAGTCTGTCGCTCCTATTACCCGCATCCGATCACAGAGTGGACATTTGTCGATGCAGAAGGTCAGGTTCACTATCGCCGATGGAGAGAACAAGATCAGATGGTTGTCGAGCACATTCTCCCTCTCATCCAGCAATTTCAATGTCACATTAATGTTCAAATCACGAGAGATCAGAACAGTACACAAACTGCTGGAGAGTACACACCCTTATTGATTTACTTGAACAGATATTGAAAAATGTGAGACGTGCTCGCGATTTGAACATTAATATGACATTGGAATTGACGGATGAGGGGGAGAATGTGTTCGACTACCATCCAATCTTGTTCTCTCCACCGGCGATAGTGGACCTGACCTTCTGCATTGACAGTTGTCCGCTCTGTGATCGGATGTGGGTAATGAAAACGACAGACTCGTTCACCATTCAGGATGGATCGACACTAGGAAGATTTAGGTTGATTGGGGTTTGGGTGATGGTGGAGCATGAATTCGTTGATAAGTGCAGCGTCGTCTGGATTATCAGGCATCTCCAACTGGCATTCTACTTTTGAGGCTGGCCTAGGCGAAATAGTCCATTTGCCCCACATCACTGTTGACGAACGACACAATGGCCACACTCTCCGACGCCTGCAGTTTCCTATAGCTACTGCTTACACCACCACGTCCAACAGCTGTCAAGGGCTGACCCTCAGTCGAATGGCTATTGACGTAACGTACCTTGTCTTCTCACATGGTCAACTCTATAGGGCTCTGTCAAGAATTCACCACTGAACGCACGCCATGTATGCGCCCCGGCGAGTCCACAACATTGAACATCACATTGAACGAGCTCTTACTGTTGATTAACTGACTTAAACAAGCTAAAAGAACAATACATGTCAATTCTGTTGTGCCGTGACCTCCCTCATGGCCTGTCTAAATATTGTCTGAACTTAAATTACTATAATCAAGTCTTTATTGTATCGTTGACGTTGCACTTCATTGACTCTTGAGTTTTTGGTCTTTTGTTGACTGCTGCGGCGTCAGCTTAAGGTTATGCTTGGACACCATAACCGTCAGGCCAAAAAGGGCACCATGATCAGAGCTGACCATTTTAGTCCATAGGCAGTATATGTGCAGATCCTAACATCAGCGTGGCGAATCTTGTATAAAGTACCAAATACTGTACGGACTGTATTTGATTTTGTTTATTTCGCACCAGTCTCTGTAGATCCTGTCGGAATAATAGTGTTCTCATCACTTAATGCTCCATGTTTGGGAGTTTCGGCTACAAGTCCTCGGTCTCGGTATTACTTGTCTCGTGTGTTCAGAGGCGTTACGATTCCTTAGGTATTAGCTGTAATCCTCTCTTGGTTTGATATGTGTTTTGTGTTCTCGCCTACTATGCTATATAAGATAAGATACCTAGAGGTACACCTTAATATGAAGGGCTTTCACGCGACAAGTCTTGCATCTCGTCTAGTATTTGTCAGGCCACTTGCGTGATATTTAGGATATACCACAGCGGGGAACATTCGCTGATAGATTTGCAATAGTGGAATCGATAGTAGCTCATCTGAACGCCCCACAGTTGCATGTGTGTGTGATGGAGAGCGGGGGCCGCTTGAATCACCGCTCCATGTGGTGCTTATGTTGTGATCACCTTATACAATACGAATGCAGAAGCATTATGCGTGAGAACAGATTTTTCGGAAGACCTGCACGTGGGAGGGGTCGAATATGCCTTATCAAGGGGTAAGCGAGGTAGCTATCTATAATACAACAGCCCGGTGAATATATATAATAATGTCAATAACAGAGTTTGCGGAGTTTTGAGCTTCGACGGATTTTGTCAGAACGGGTGTGAATCGCCTTCGACCTGTTCAGCGTGTCCAGGGATGCGTACTCGTATAGTACCTCGGTCCATAAGAGCCTTTCGAAGCCGATTCTCGATGAGCTCATGAACCTTGGGGACATTTGCGAGTTTTGCGCGTGAGCCGAGCAACGAGCTCGTTTGGAGCGATAGTGTAAACTCTGGGTGCAACTTGATGGTCACGGATGGGTGCGGATCTCGTGGGTCAGGGGGTGATACGCTAAGGGTGGCACGAAACTCGTCGAGTGTCATCGAGAGTGAGACGGGCAGCCGGGCAAAAGCAGGAACCGGCTGGCTGAAGAAGAGCGATGTTGTCAGACGGACAGATATTGCATCAGTGTACTTTGCGTCGAATTGGATATCTGGCGGGCCTGTCTGATGTTTCGAAAGCGGGAAGATTCGCGCGTTGGAAAGACGTGGTGCTGACGTTCCCAGGGTCACTGAATCTATAAAAATGCGGTCCTAAAACAGAACGGACAGGGGCGGGTTGAACGTCCGAAGTGCGCCAATATGAAAATGCTCACTATGAAAGATGATCCTATATGATCATTTATCCAATGCTCCACTCGTTGACGGATCACTTCGTCACCAGCTAATCCGCCGAGACCGTCTCGCAGCGCTATTCTATATGATTGCACAATCTGTAATGCCGGAGCGCCCGGCAAGGCATTGTCAGCCCCTTAGGTGAAGGCAGACGATCAGAGGGAGACCCCTCCTGAAACATACCTCACGTATTATCAAGTTGAACCATTCCAAAGACTCGATTCCTGCCACTCGCAAGTGGGCAACACCCTCCGCGTCAGCAGATGGAAGAGTCTGCTTCGCGTCTATCGCCGCGCCCTGGGCGTCTCGTTGCGGAAACCGTGGTGCTGGTAGTGGTGCAAGCACAGTTGGAGAACCTGGTGGTGCAGACTCGAAGAATAGGTATTTGAGGATGAGCGCGAGCAGTAGAAGGATCGAAATTTGCCCGACGACGAAGCCTTGCAGAAAAGTAGGTTGAAGAGACAACAGCGACGTGGCTGGCATACTCTCGGGCGGCGTATTTGATAGTCTTGCGACCAACGGGCAAGTGGCTAGGAAGTAAGTCGAAGCCGCACCGCAAACATATGGGAACTCGACGATGCCCGCTGTACAGAACGTCCATCGGTCGTAGGGTGATACTGATACTATTGTACAACGATCACGGTTGCGACAAAATCTTATTGGAGCCTGAAGCTAGTAACGCTTTCCGGCCTGCGCACTCGTCTCAATCGGGTAACCACGTGCTTTACTTAGAAAACCCCATTACAGCATGGTTTGAGAGCTCATCGGAAAACATATTCTTCCGTGGCATAGACAGTCACTCTCCCTTAATGCAATGGTAGAGTCAGGTATTCCAACCAAATCACCTGCATTTGCATATCCAAAGGAAGCGAATGGTGACGTGTGCCACGTATTGATAACGTGACGGAGGTATCCACTATGAATGACAGGTCGTACACTCTCAGCTGGCCGTTCAGCATGCTCGGGCAGACTCGTGCTCCGAACCAGGGAGAGAATACGAGGCTAACACGAAGCCCAGATGTTGACTCCATGCCGGCTTGTCGATCATACCGTCCCCCTGAAGTTTCCTACACGATATTGAGCATAGCTTTGTGGTTCGTCAAAACCAAGGGATTGAAATCCTTGAAGAAATGGTCTGAAGATCTATTCCCAAGGTACAGTAGCAGAAATGCCTGGTATCTAATGACTCCCATGGCCATGGTGAGGTGCTTGCTCGAAACGAATACCACTGGAAGCAAAGTTAGATCTCTTACGGTGGTGCAGAAACCAATGAAGCCTACCAGTATCTACAGGGACCAGAGGAGGTAGAAATTTGGAACTAGTTAGCGCACAAGAATTGTTCAGTTCCATGAGTGTGAACATACCCGCACGGCTTAGGCCCTGGCTTGTCCTAGAAATTGTTACTGCCAGACCAGACTCGACAAGGAGAAGAGCGTACGAGGTTGATGAAGATTTTGGGATGTCCTAACGGCCCACCTCCTGAAAACGATGGTATTGAGCCCGTGTTAAATACACGAAAATTGTCACTGGGCACTCACCACCATCACAGACGGCCTTCCTTCCGTGAACGACACGTATGGAATCCTCGGATACCATTTGCATCGCGCTGAGCGGGCGAGGTTGCAAGGACATATCTGTCTGCTCAAAGCGAGGCCGCAAGGCCGCGGCTGGACGAGGGGCTTGCATAGTAGACCATCGCTCGATTTTGTTGGGAGCTTGCGGCGGAGCCTCGACAGGAGGGAGATTCTGTGACGGAGTGGGCGAAGGGACTGGCGTGCCAGTCTGCGGCGGGGAGGGAGTTGACTGAGTGACTCTTGTTCGCACAAGCCGTCTGAGAGTGGTGGTAACTGGCCGTGAGGTTCGTGAGAACATCGGCGTTGGGGTTCAAGTTGCACTTCGACTTGTACTGCATTCCGACCTTTGCTTTTACTAGTGAGATGGAGGGGCAGACTCCAAATTTAAATTTAGCAAGGTAGAGTCACGAATGTTCTATCATATTTGACAGCAAACCGAATACAAGTAGTCGTGACGTTCCGAGACCAAAGTATCGTGAATTGCAGATCATAAAGCAGGAGAGGAACAAGACCGAGAAGACAAGATTATTACAAGAACTACATGATTCGAGCGCTTCACATATCTTGATCCCTCCCGCCCGCGCACAGAGCGACGCAACTCATCGATAAGTGATAAAGGCACCCATGACAGACGTTGTCCGTAATGGGATTTTCAATCTATGCGCGTCCAAACGTTCCCCCAACCATATCCAAGGCACTACTTGTAGGAATCTCGTGCTCCGCCCACTCGTCGCTCTCGCGTATGTAGACAGAGGGATGGACAGTAGGGTACTCGATATCTTCGTCGTTGTCCCACTCGTCAGACGAGTTTTCGTGTTGATGTTGATGCTGTTGTTGACTGGAAGAGTGACTGAGTTTCCGTTGCATCGAGCGAGGGATGTCGATGTTCTGCTGTTTGCGAGGCATATAAGGGAAGTAGGAGGGTGCACGTTGCCTGGCGGTTACTGGTGAGGAATGTTGGGCCATGTGGGGTGTCACTGGCTGGGACGACGACACTTCGGAACCAGGGGTGGATGTGCCAGAGTTTGTGGCTGAGACCGCTGTCGCATCTGTAGTCAGGGGTTTAAACAAATCGAGAAACCTGGGGGGAGGTCGCTGTGGGGCAGCGTAGGGAGGAGGAGGAGGTGTAGACTCTTTCCGGGTGGGAGGAGGGCGATAGAAGTTGATGGCTGTGATGGAACGGTGCCGCTTTGGTGCTCGAGAAATGAGGACTTTATTGCGATCGGACTTGTTGAAATCACCATTCGCCTTTGGGTTGAAGGTTGAAGGGTCAACTGGTTAATATTATACTGGGGAACTGGGGGAAAGGGTACGAAAAGCGGGTATCAACTAACCTTGCGATCGAGTGACTGTACGCGCCTCGCAAGATGGTTCTCGGCAGTTCCAAATGTTGGGCAATCCATGGTGAACGACGGTGGCGGCGGCTGTGAGGATAGGGATGAGGATGAGGGAAGGAGGGGTGGGGACAAGAGTGGGGTGGTCGTGGGGTGGTCGTGGGTGGTAGGCTGTCTTTGGGGCGGCCGGCAGTTTATAGGAGTGGCGATAGTGGCGAGTGGTGAGTGGTGAGTGGCACGGGTGAACGTGAACGTGAACGTGAACTGCGACTGTGACCGACTGACAGGTACTTATACGTATGCTTATCGACCTCCTTACGTCCTGATGTCCCCTCTTCGCCGCCTTGCCTTACGTTCTTCGCCGCCCGCCGCGGCGCTCCCGCGCTCACACTTCATGTGGTGAACTTCCATTCCACTTCCCCAAGATCCATATCCATATCCATATCCATATCAATACCCATGTCAATATCAATTCGCCTTCCTTCCCTCCCGTCGTCCTCCCCGATTCTGCCCGCTTGCCCGCTTGCCCGCTCGCCGGCGGCTGACCGCCTGCCTCCCGCCTCCCGAACCCTCCCGCCCTGAAAACTAGCTATCTCGCATAAGGAGACCCGACACCAACCCCGACCCTGACTCCGATCCAGTTACCAGCTAATTCGCTTCTCAAATATCACGCGTCGCGCCTAATCTGGCCATCTGTATAGGGCCATTTGAGCGCCATGGGAATCTCACCCAGTTCTCATTCAACCCTTCAACCCAATTGGCGCACAGACTCCCTTGACATGATTGGCGTCAGGTCGACCATGGACATGGACATGATAAAAATGATAGACAAGAACAAGGGACAAGCTCCTTTTGAATTAACCTTGCCTGACTTGCCGATTACAAACTTGCGCCTTCGCAAACCAAACCGCAAAGTCTCCGAAGAGGCCGATGAGCGGTGCCGACGGAGTGGTCCTTCGTGCTTCCTTGTTTCCTTGCTTCCTCTGCTTCCTCTGCTTCTTCTGCTTCCTCTGCTTCTTCTGCGACCTCCAAGACCTTCTGTCCTTCCCTAACATCTTTTACCGTTCCTTACAAAAATTATTCCAACTTCGCGAAGTACGTACAGATTGCTTGCTTCTTCGCCAATACAAAGGCCCCAGGCCAAATAAAAACACACAAAACCCCACTCAAGAAGCCCGGCCGAGGCGCCGCTCTCGGGCTTGTCGACGTGCTCCAGAACTGCTCATGCCTCTACCACTGGGCCACAGGTTACAGGGTGTCATCGGGCGTTCGTCTGTCGTGTACCATATGGGACCAATCACCAAACCAGTTTCGGATACACCTGCGCCAGTCTCAGCAATCTCAGCAATGCACTTTACGTTCACTAGCCATACTAGTACTAGCTGACAAGGTTCAGGTTTGTCCTTACGTTGGTGACCCATTCCTCCATCAGCGGGTTGAATACAATGTGACCCCTAATCTTGGGGGGGCGCCGGGGAAATGAAATGAAAAGTGACGCCGACCTTAACCTAATGAAATCGGGACAACCCAGCCAAGAGCTCAACACCGTTGCGACATCGTGATTGGTTGTGTGCAACCTCCACCGCTTCAATATACCGGTACCTTAAACCACACTCTCCGAACCGTGGGCATTCAAACGCCGATCGGGGTTCTTCTCTTCCAGTCGACCCGTGTTCTTCCTCGACGTAGGGCGTTGGCCTCGTTCTTTCTGCATCGGTCGGTGTGGTTTCAATGGGAGACGCAAACTCGTACTTGCAGCTCGCGGGTGCACCCACACCGTGCCCCCTATCAGCCTCGTCTGGAATATCACTGGCCCACCGACTTTGTACGTAATTTATTCTACCGCTCACATGTCCCGCCGGAAATAAACCCATCCTTGGTCCAAGTAAATACTATACAGTTGACCGTGTCCCCACCGCACCTTATGGTAGTTATTATTTGTATCATGAATGCCGCAAGAGGGATCACGCGCCCCCCGGCCGAGCGCCATCGGCTCCGCCACCGAGTTTCGAGGCTCTATTACATCGATCAGGTGATGCTCACTAAGTGAATGGGGAAATACGTACATATCTTTCAAGGCAGGGTCGTTCATGAGCTCCCCCATCGACGGCATGTCACCAGATTGAACACGGTTCATCTAAGGCGATCAATTGTGAGCGGTACAAGGACACTTGAGGCGCACAATGGCATCTCACCATGTTATTGATGGCTGGATTTCCCATAAGATTCTCCAAACCGCCGTTTTGCATGAGTTGCTGAGCCATACCCATGAACATAGGGTTCTGCATCATTGAAGCGATATCGAAGCCACCAGCTCCACCGCTTCCGCCACCGCCTTCGCCGCCGCCTCCTCCGAGAGACCGCAGGACGTCATTGAAATTAGCCCCTCCTCCGTCTCCCCCCGCTGGCGGAGATCGGGTAGACTCGGAGGTAGATCCGGATGGGATACGTGATTTAGCATTGTCTCGACCAGACTTCAAACTTGCATTGCTAGGGTCAAGGTCAAGTCCTCGCTGGAATGCGTCTGCCGCCCCTTCATAATCCCCTAAACAGTAGAAAGCATGGCTATGGTTGGGGATTAGTGTGACTACTTCGGTAAGGAGAGAGGCGCTGTTTCCAGAACTGACCCTAGCCGATGGTAGGCCTTCACAAAGCTAGAGTCTACCTCGATCGCCTTCTCGGCGTCCTTGACGGCTCCCTCATGATTGTTGCTACTTGAATGAGCGGCTGCGCGGTTCGAGTAGTACACTGGGTTTACTGGATCCAATTCTATAGCGGACGTATAGGCGGCGATGGCTCCAGCATAATCTTTCGAGGTCATCAGGGCATTGCCCTTGAGCTTCAATTGCTCCGCTTGCGACTTGTCTGCTGCACTGGGAGTAGATTTGTTCGAGGGTGCTCCAGTTGTGGCTTTCGAGGTACCTGAAGAGGTTCCGGGGGTCTCACAAGAACTCAAAAGAGATGCTTTTATTCGAAGTGGGAATATAGTTACCTGGGGAGTAGAAACCTTTTCCTTGGTCTTGAGATATACTTCAAATAGGGATTGTAAAGTTGCCGGTTTAATGCTCAATTTCTGTCTTTGGGCGTCATCGGAAGGGTTGACCCCAAACGCTTCGCCAATGCATTGAACTGTGGAAACACATATGAGAAGTGTTGACTGGGGTTCGCGCCGTCCGTCCTTGATGGGCCACGATCGCCGATGGACATGCAACGACGACGCGTCGCCGACGTTTGGTGGTGGCACGATAATACGAAGGACGCACTCGCAACTTCGACCCCTTCCTTGTCATCCTCACGTACTGAACCGTCCGCAATGCTCTTCTCTAGATACTCTAGAATTGCCAAGACCAGTTTCTGGTTCTTCTCTGCCATGAAGCTCGATTAGATATTATACTGTCAGAAACGTCGGCGCTGTCGGCTGATTGGGTGGCAAAGACGAGAATATTTCAAGTCCTGAACGTGTGGAGGAGTTCAAAAGAGTGGATGTTTGGTTTATCCGAACTTGGCCACTCACCATTCTGGAAACGTGTTCACCTCTCGTTCTTTGAACAACTCTATCAAACTGACAATGTTTCAGCGCAGACCACGCATACTGTGCGAACAACAACCATTCAACTTCACCTCTTCCTGTACTCAAGAAAATATAAAAGAGACAAAGATTCTGTTGTTAGTGTATACACCATCGGAGAATGTCATAGGCTGCCCGGTTGTGGTGTGAAACGAACGACAGGGCAAGCTAGACCAGTAACTTTGGTTATCTAAAGACTCTCAAGTATAATCACAAATTCTCTGCACTGCTGCCAGAGCAGTTCATAAGTGGACTAACGGCACAAGGGAGAGGGAAAGAGGACTCCAGGATCAGCAAGGTGCGAATAGTCAGAATCTTGCACACCAATCCCAGCACAACCCGCCCGGGCAGTCAACTGGTGGACTCTTTCAAAATAGAGGTTCTCCATGGTCTTTGGGCTGAAATATCCGCAGGGATCGAGGAACACGATGTGCGATATTCGGAACATTCTAAACTCATTGATCGTTCAGGGGGCTAGTGCCACACACCAACTAGAATACATGAAACTGGGAGCTGCGTACGCGATCCCTCCATTTGGAAATTTATAGAAAATGCTTTCGGGACTTGCTCTGCAATATTCTGGTCACCCCGTTTAAAAGCTGGAGCATCCCTCAACCAAATAACTGGTTCTTTATATTTAGTCATGTCCGTGTTCATCCTCATTTCTCTGTACATCGTTCGCCGCGTAGAACCCTCCGGTTTTCCACTACAGGTATCACAGCCACTTACCGTAGGTAATGGTACACCGACGACGCCTGCAACGCCTGCAACGCCCATCAACATTCTTTCGCTCGCTCATTTGCTCTGCCATCCAAGAGATAACCTCCAGGTTGTCCCCACCAATCCTCTCTCCATATTTTCTTTTTCCTTCCTATTTCATTCCTGATCCACCCGCTCTACCTTCGTGCTTCCCTCACGACCATTTCCCGCTCTGCAGCGCCGTGCCCTCGCACCATTTGCTTACGAACACGTTTCTCGTATGTTCCTTTGTTAATAGCAGTTCGATTCTATTTAATAGTCGATCGCAGCCAAGATTAGTGCTAGTAGTAGAGGGATACTTCAGCTCATGGCGCCTCTTCTTTCGCAGTGGAGTCCGCATAGGTTAATCGAGTTTCCACTATGCATGCAGTAATCCGCAGGCCGTGAATTTGGGTATATCCCTTACGGTTTGAGATGTCATTTCAAGGTCAAGGCCAAGACCTTACTAAGAAACTGAGGTTCTCGTGCGATTCATTTGTCCTATGGTTGCGGACATCACCTCGCATCAAGTCGCACCGCCCAGTTTGAATCCGCTAAATGTAGCTCATAATTAATGAAATATACTATTATAGAGGGTCCCACGGTATGCAGGGGGTCACGGCGAAAATGGCTAGCTATCAGCAACTTTTCATGAACCAAACGCTGGTAAGGGCGATCACTTATGGTCCCAAAGCGACCTCCAGTACCTCGGAATCTGGTATCCCTTGCCATGCTTTTTCTTGTGGTTGTCGCGGCTTTAAGTGGTCACAACAATGGAAACAACAAAGGAAGCGGCGAAAAGTCAAGTTGCCTCGCATAATTTCAAACTGGCAGCAGAACCTAAATCGCTCCACTACATTGTAGATACAGTCTCAAATATGCATAATATATATATTCTTTATGTGAGCGAGATGAGGGATCCTTTTGAATTTAGAGTTTTTGTCAAAATATTATATTTGCTGGTGTCCGCAACCATATGTTCCAGTCATCCTTGCCTACCATATAAGTCACTCCTCACAGCTAATTTGTACGTCATGTGGGAAAGCCGCTCATAGGCCTTCCGATAGTTCACTGACACTCTTCCATCTGATGCTTGATTTCCCAATGACACTGTACCAACACCCCTATGCCTGAGGATGATTTCGCGTATTGTTTCGGAGTCATTCCAAATCTAGATCTAACATTTGGCTTTAGAATGACCGATATGAGCAGAGGACAGAACAGAGGACAGGCATCATTCATTCAACCAAGACTTCTGTGGCACTTAATAACGTGTACTCAACGTGCACGTGCGGGCGGAAACGTCAAAGTTGCTCAGTGGAGACTGCCCATCCCAGGAGCTCTAAAGGAATTGTTCCATCGAGAAAGAATTCACATCGGATGGCAACACCTTCATGGGTTGAAGGGAGAAGAAAATGGTACGGGCGTAGAAGAAAATGACCGATAGAAGGGAATTCAAAAGTGCTCGCGGATGGATTTATACGCCAAAAGAAGAAAAATATGGAGCGAGCTTGGCTGGATAAGGACAACCAAAGTGAGCTTAAAGTAATTCCACCAGAGACGAGGGGCTCACATTAAAAGTTCCAGCACAACCAAAGCCAGCATCCGGATGGCGCTGCTCCTCCGCCGGGCGATGTCGCTATGGGGAGCGCGGGTCGGGTGGACGAGGCATTGCTCTGAGGGGACGGTAGTGCGAAGCTAGTGATTATAAGGGAGAATGTGATAGCTGCGACGAATTTCATGGCGACTATGAAAAGGGGTTGAGGATCGAGAGAATCGGGTAGATTGCGGCTAGTCAAACGATGAGCAACGATATGCTTCGAAAACACGACGGATGATTGCTTACAGAGACAATTGGAGGGAGGGGAAAAGGTGACAGTGAGAGCTGAGGAGTACCTGTTGGGCAGCCATGGCCATTATAACGTACATGCGCATTCAGGCTCACAGTTGACGAGCAACCAAAGGGGAGGCAGATCGTCGCTTCTGCAAGACACGTGGCTGGGGCTGGTTACCTCCGTACCTCCGTTTGAGGATACACTGCAGCAATCGAAAGCCAATAATGACATCAGCCAATGGTATTATTTAGTGACTCTGGAAAGGCATGGAGCCGTCCGGCGTTGCGGGGCGGACCGCGCATGCATGTGGGGTGCCTGGTCTCAGGGGTGCGTGTCTGTGGTGGCTCATCATTCTTAGTCCACGGGTCCGTTGGCTGTCTTGAACTTGTAAAATGTTGAATGTCACATATTGTTGTTCGCTCGAAACAACGTAAAACATCTCAGGGTGTTCCAAGGGAGCTTGTTGGTATTTATCTGTCAGAATTAATGCGTTGCTTCAGTTTTCTAGTTTTGCATTTTTCCAACAAACGCTGCGTACCTGCAGGTGACGTCTCCTGAAGGCAAACTCCGCTGTAACTAAGCATTAATTTGACCATTTCAAGCACACAACGAGCGTCACGATCTTCTCCCTCTAATTTCCAGCAACATGAAGCATCCAAGCCGACATAATTAATTCGGTCAGTATAAAGAATGCTACAAACCCGTTTCCGAAGAGTCCGTAAATGCAATGAACAAGCTTGACAGCACGACGACACGTGGGACAAAAGTAGGCAGGGTTGATGACTGCCAGCTCCGTCCCGCCCTCTGAGATCATCAAATCGAGACCTTTTAAGTTGGGCTCACCGCCCTGAATAAATCTACATCCACGACAGGTGAAATGAATTCAAGAGGTGGGCGATCGATTGGACTGCTCGCCGTTTTCGCTGCCGTGGTTCTCGGCACGGGGGATAAGGACGACTGCACAAGCAATGGATGCAGTTGCAAGGAGGAGAGTGGACCCGGCAAAGACGAGGTGGCGGGCAGAGGAAACGCCTGTGACCAGAGCTGCAGTGACAAAGATGTTCAGAGGGACACGGAAGAGAGAGGACAACTGTGTAGAACGACTTGAGTAAACAGAACCAGAACTGAGAATCCTCATAGGAGAAAGAAAACGTACCGTCGCTCGAACTTCGTTTGGCACAAACGCACCACGGAGCATACCCATCACCGGGTAGTAAGCACCGACACAAGCCTCGAACAGGCAAAATGCCCAGAACTTCCTGCTGGCTACGGCTATGCCGGTACTGTTCGGTTGGAATGACGCGGTATACGCGAGGGATAAAGCAGCACATGCGCAGATTAGTGAAGCCAGCTTGGCGTGCAAGACGAGGATAGAGTCGGCGGAGGGCTTGTTCGTCGAGCTGCCATCGGTGCGCCCGTCGGTGGGAAGGTTAGATGGGCTGGTTATGGTAGCTGTGCTCGAGATAGTTGTATAGACGATTGAGCCGAGCATCATAGAGATCATGAAGGAGGAAAAAATATAGCCCAAGGGGAGCTCTGACCCGCCTGCTTCCTGGAGAGACGGAACCCAGAGGAAGACGAACAGGTACATGGATCCTTCGAAGCAGGTTTGGGTAAGGCCAAGGACCAGGAATGCGGGCTCTGCATAATACGAGTCAGTTGAAACTCCTTTGAACACAGGGAATAGAAACACACCCCGTCGAACCATGCCGAGGCCGGCTGCAATCTTCGACAGCTCACCACCTCCGGAGGAAGTGCTCTTTTGCGCACCGTAGTTCTCATCCCACATATTTCCAATGATCACCCAAGCGATAATGAGTAAGATACCAGAGAGGATGAACGGCGCGCGGAAATTCTCGGTATGGCCGACAATCCAGTTGGCAACTACACCAGCGCCAGCGGCTACGATACCATTGACAAGCGCAGCTCGTCCCATGGTCAACGAAAGCGCGCGCGAAACGGCGGCTTTAACATTTGGTGTGTTTCCGGAGAGCGCCAGGGTGGCAGGGAGGCCTTGGAAGGAAGCGACGAGCCAGGATTCGAATACGGAGAAGAGAATGGCTGTGGAGAGACCGCCGAGTACTCGTCCCGCGAAGAGGACGGGGAGGATGGGCTGCTGAATTAAAACGCAACTGCCAGCGTAGGTGATGCAGAAAGCCCGACATAGACGTCTACGGCCACTATAGGAAGACAAAGAGGTCCAAATGAATAGCTTTGGTCAGTGTCGGTGTCGCCAACGGAAAAGTGGACGCACTATTGGTCTGCCCAAACACCGACGAGGGGGCCGGTGAGACCAGCAGATATAAAGCCAGTTACGAATAGGATAGCGACTGTGCGCTCTGGAAATCCATATTGTTCACGGTATAGCGAATAAACGTAAGGTCCTTGTAACCAGTCGGCAGCTATTCAAGGCCGGTGAGAGCGTCGAATGAGATCGCGACATAGATCAGCATATAGGATACGGGGTATACGGAGAGAATGGCTATCAGTGTCCGTGTGGAGGGAAGCTGTTGAGGACAGCATGGAGACACCACTTGTGGAAACTACATACCCATAACGACGGCGTATACACCAAGGTAAGAGAGTCCGAGACGGTCAGCTGCCTTTACGAGACCGCCGGTGTTGCTTGCGGCATCGTCCAGCGCCTCCTTGGGATCCCCTTCGTCGTCGCTGCGCTTGAGGATGAATCGCTCGAAGAGGAGCGCCAGACCACAGAACACAGCGAGCGCCAACAATTGCACCTCGAAAAGGCCTGGCATCGCAGTTATTGTCTTCGTAGCAAACCGACACCACCCAGGAGTTGAGTCCAAGGAACGTTGACTCTGCGGCTGTGCCGCATGACGGGGCAATACACGAGGTCATCAAGGGTCAGATGATAGGACACTTCATTGCAACTTTTCTTTTGTGGGCTGGGATACAGAGCAAAGAGTAGGAGACGAAAGAGTGTATGTGCAAGACAACATGAGACAACGCAAGGGATGGAGACGACTAATGATACAGTGTCATTCTCGTAGTGATCGCAGATCAGTGAGAGGAACTAGCCAGGGCACGCTAAGTGGGAGAATTAAAAGGGAGCAGCGGGTGCAAAATTTCATTCGTAGGTCATGTCGGGTCATGAATGAACGGAAAGACAAGCCTGGTGGGTTGGAACCTGTTCTTAGAGGATGTCGTGGAAGACGCGAGGATTGGGCTTCCGCAGCTTGCCACGGCTACTGCGCTTATCATCCATCCCGTACTTCAAGCGGAACTGTTCGTCCAGCTCCTTCCATGTAGCCTGGGTGCTCTCGTAAGACGAAGGGAGATGGTCCGAGTTCGTAGGCGTGCCAAATGCTTGATTTTCCATTCCTGCGATAGTTCTGCTCGCCTTGGATACGACAGGAGGTACAGACGGGTGGTGGGTGTCACTCGTTGGGGCAGAGGAAGACAAGGACGGAATGGCCGAGGGGACCCAAGACGTGCTTGAACTGGGGTAATGCCATCCCTTCGGGGGCATGCG
>WNFL01297083.1_pt4 | contig 19978 bp, 21 predicted proteins | sample 5400361 | NCBI WGS metagenome assembly WNFL01 (sample SAMN13153351, study PRJNA577476) | soil metagenome | isolation source: 40 cm soil on Douglas fir-dominated hillslope | place: USA:California | collected 2013-09-17
AATTGGCGCGGCAAGGAGTGTATCACCCCCGCCCCGAATCCGCCCAGCTTTCGCTGTCGTCATTACGGAGACGCCGGGGTGGCCAGCGCCGGGCCCTAACTCGGCGGGCCGCAACGGTCAATGCGTTTGGCCCTATCGAAGCCCGCGGGCGGCGGGCCGGACCCGATTCGGGTAGGCTGCGGCGCCATGAGCGACGGCGAGCGGGTCGAGAAGGAAACCGGGCGGGTCGAGGCGTTCAGCGACGGCGTGTTCGCGATCGCCATCACCCTGCTCATCCTCGAGATCAAGGTGCCGCACGAGGCCGGCCACGAGCTGTGGCGGCGACTGCTCGACCAGTGGCCCTCCTACTTCGCGTTCGTCACCAGCTTCGCGACCATCGGCATCATGTGGATCAACCACCATCGCATGTTCACCCTGATCCACCGCGTGGACCCGATGCTGATGATCCTCAACGGCGTGCTCATGCTCGGGATGACCTTCGTCCCCTACCCCACGGCGGTGGTCGCCCAGTACCTCGGCCACGACGGGGCGACGGCGGCGGCCGTATTCCTGGCGATCACCTACGTCCTGATCGCGATCGCCTTCAACCTGCTGTGGCGCTACTCCGCGTCCGCGCAGCGCAAGCCGCGCCTGTTGCGCGTGCCTCCCGACGACCCGGCGGCGCTGGCGATCACCCGCTCCTACCGTCTGGGGCCGCTGCTCTACCTGGTCACCCTGCTGGTGGCGTTCTGGGACGCGCGCGTGAGCATCGGGCTCAACCTGGCGCTCGCGGTGTACTGGGCGAAGCCCCCGCGCCAGGAAGGCTAGCGCGCGGCTCCGCAGCCGGTGCGGAGGTCCGCAGGCCGCACCCCGGCCCGAGGGCGCGCGAGAAGGAGCGCGGGGTCGTGCCCAACCCGCTGCGGCGAGGGTCGTTTCGTGTCGGATCGGGGGCCCGCTCCCGACCCTGCCCCGGGCTGGCACGGAAGGTGGTATGCCGACCCCGCGTCCCCAACCCGTGGAGGTGCATGATGACCAGGTATCGTTCGATGAAGCGGATGGCCGTGACGGCCGCGGTCGCGATGGCGATGTGCGCGATGTCCTCCCCCTCGGGCGCCGGCGGGATCTGGGGCGGCAACGGTCATCAGCACCGGGCGTCGGACGCCCGGACGACGAGCGCGCGGACGGCACTCGATGCGCGGGCGGGCTGGCGGGTGGCCGAGGCGCGCGCGGCGAGCGATCGCGCGAGCGACGGGACGCGGGCGGGCTGGCGCTTGGTGGCTCGCGTCGTGGCGGCGCGGGCGGGCTGGTAGCCGCCCTTTCGAAGGACGGTCAGTTGCGCGCGGGCCCGGCGGTGAACCCCGGGCCCGCGCGCTGAACCGCGGAAACCAGCGCGCTGTCCGCGACCACCCGGTCGCACACCACGATCGCGCGCCCCGGCTCGAGCTTGACCTCGACCGCCGTCACCCCGGGCACCGACTCGAGCTCGCGCCTTACACCGGCGACGCACCCCGGGCAATGCATGCCGCCGACCTCGAGCGTGGCGATGCGGGCGTCGGCGCGGGCGGCGAGCTGGTGCGGGCGCGGCAGGGGGCGCAGCTCGCGCACCAGGATCGGGCCCAGGACCGCGAGCAGCACCACGCCCGCCGCCAGGGCGACGCCGTTCCAGATCGAAGACCTCATCGCCAAACCATAGCCCATGGCGCAGGAGCGGGGAAACGATGCGGCCGGGCGAGGCGGCGCGGTGCGGTCCCCGGTTGGCCCGCCCGGCGGCCGTCGCTATGCTGCGCGGCATGCCCGAGCCCGTCCGCCACTTCCTCGAGCCGCTCGCCGGGTTCCGCTCGCGCGAGATCGCGCTGTTCCTCGCCCAGATGGACGACCAGAGCCGGCGCCTCACCGCCGACACGCGCGGGCTCGACGCCGAAACGCTGGGCTGGCAGCCGGCGCCCGGCATGAACACGATCGGCATGCTGCTCGCCCACATCGCGGTGGTCGAGGTGTTCTGGACCCGGCTGGTGCTCGAGGACCGCGAGCTGCCGTTCGAGTCCCACGACGTGCTGGGCATCGGCCTCGACGACGACGGCATGCCGCTCGGCCCCGAGGGCCGGCCGCCGGGGGGACTCGCCGGGCAGGAGCTGGGCTTCTACGATGATCTGCTGGCGCGCGCCCGCGCGCACACCAAGCGGGTCGCCACGGGTCTCGACGACGCGTTCCTGGCGCGCGAGATCACGCGCCCGCACCCCGACCCGGAGACGCGCACGGCGCGTTCCGGACGCGTGGTCACGCCGCGCTGGACGCTCTACCACCTGCTCGAGCACGAGGCCGGGCACTACGGCCAGATCCTGCTGCTGCGCCACCACGCGCGGGTCGCGGCGGGCGGCGCGAAGGCATAGCGGCGGCGGCCGCCCGCGCAGGCGCGCGAGCGGCGCCTAGTGCGACTCGACCTGGCCCGAAGCACCCTGGCTGCGGCGCATGAACAGCAGCAGCGGCAGGGCGAGCGCGAACCCGGCCCCGAACATCAGGAACAGCTTCTCGTAGGAGAGCATCATCGCCTGGCGAGTGACCTGGGCGTCGAGCAGCGCGATGGCCTTGGTCTCGGCGAGCGCCAGCGGGGTGCCGTGCGCGATCATGCTCGCGGTCAGCGCCGCGATGCGGTCGCGCGCGATCTCGTTGTAGCGCGAGATGTTCTCGGCCAGGCGCGCGTGGCCATCGGCCTGGAAGCGCCCCACCAGCGTGGCCGAGATCGCGATCCCGAGGCTGCCGCCGAGCTGGCGGAACAGGTTGAACAGCCCGGTGCCGGCCGGGATCTTCGCCATCGGCAGGTCGGCGAGCGACAGGATGGTGAGCGGCTCGAAGATCATCCCCAGGCCCGCGCCGCGCAGGATGAAGTGGGCGTGCTGCCACATCGCGACCAGGAAGATCGAGACGCCCAGCAGGATCGCGAGGCGCGGATCGTAGTGGCCGCGGAAGCGCCCGATGAACGCCATGACGAAGGCGCTCGCCAGCGCCCCGGGCAGGATCACCATGCCGGTCTGGTTGGCGGTGAAGCCCTGGAGCGCCTGGAGGTAGACCGGCAGCACGAACACGGTGGCGTAGAGGCACACGCCCAGCACGCCACCGAACGCCATGCCGGCGGCGAGCTGGCGGCTCTTGAGCACCGACAGGTCGATGACGGGGTGCTCGGTGGTCAGCTCGCGCCAGACCAGCGCGATGAGCGACACGCCGCTCACCAGCGCGAGCCCGACGATCTGCCGCGAGGCGAACCAGTCGAGGCGCTCGCCGCGCTCGAGCAGGGTCTGGAGCGCGCCGATCCCGAGCACCAGCAGCACCAGCCCCGGCACGTCCACCCGCCCCACCTTGATCGCGTGGCGCGAGTCGCCGATGTAGGTCGCCGACAGCATGAAGGCCAGCATCCCGAACGGGATGTTGATGTAGAAGATCCACGGCCACGACCAGGTGTCGGTGATATAGCCGCCCAGCGTGGGCCCGAGCGTCGGCCCCACCATGATGCCCATGCCGAAGATCGCCATCGCGATCCCGTACTCGGCGGGCGGGAACACCTCGTAGAGCACCGACTGCGCGGTCGAGAGCAGCGCGCCGCCGCCCAGCCCCTGGAGGATGCGGAAGACGACCAGCTCGGTGAGATTGTGCGCGTTGCCGCAGAAGAACGAGGCGACCGTAAACAGCGCGATCGAGCCCGCCAGGTAGCGGCGGCGTCCGAACAGCGCCGACAGCCAGCCGGTGAGCGGCAGGATGATGACGTTGGCGACGATGTAGCCGGTCGAGACCCAGGTGATCTGGTCGAGCGTGGCGCCCAGGTTGCCCATCATGTGCGGGATCGCCACATTGACGATGCTGGTGTCGATCAGCTCCATGACCGCGGCCAGCGTCACCGTGACCGCGATGATGTAGCGGTGGGCGTAGGGGTCGAGGGCCGCGGATCGCGGCAGCGTGAGCGCCGAGGTCGCCATGGCTAGCGCGTGGTCACGATCGCCTTGACGCTCATCCCGGGGCGCAGCGGGTGCTGCGGGTCGGGCGGGCCATCGAGGCGGATGCGCACCGGGATGCGCTGCACCACCTTGGTGAAGTTGCCGGTGGCGTTGTCGGGCGGCAGCAGCGAGAACTTGGCTCCCGTCGCCGGGCTCATGCTCTCGACGTGGCCACGGAAGCGGCGGCCCGGGTAGGAGTCCACCTCGACCTCGGCGGCGCGGCCGGGGCGGATCTCGCGGATCTCGGTCTCCTTGAGGTTCGCGACCACCCAGATGTCGTCGAGCGGCACCACCGACATGAGCGGCTGGCCGGGCTGCACCAGCTGGCCGACCTCGACGCTCTTGCGGCTCACCACCCCGTCGCGCGGCGCGACCAGCTGGGTGTACGAGAGCTGGAGTGCCGCCACGTCGCGCGCGGCGCGCGCCGAGGCCACCTTGGAGTCGGCGTTGCGCACCGAGGCGGAGGCCGCGGCCACCTGGTCGCGCGCCCCGCGCAGCTGGGCCGCCGCCACCGTCGCCGCGGCCTCGGCGTTGTCGAGCTGCTGCCGGCTCACCACGCCGCTCTGCGCCAGCGCGCGGTAGCGCTCGACGTCGCCGGCGGCGCGGCGCTCGCTGGCTTCGGCCTGCGCCACCGCGGCGCGCGCGGCGGCGAGCTGCGATTCGGCCTGGCCGGCGCGCCCGCGGTCGCCGGCGGTGGCGCACCAGCACGTCGCCGGCGTGCACGGTCTGGTTCTCGCTCACCCGCACCTCCGCGACGTAGCCGCTCACCCGCGGCAGCACCGGGATGATGTGCCCCTCGACCTGGGCGTCGTCGCTCACGACGTGGATGCGGTTGAACGACCACTGTTTGAGCCCCAGCCCCGTCAGCGCCAGGGCGACGACCGCGACCACGATGATGGGAATCGGCGGGCGGCGCGCCGGGCGCGGCGCGGTGAGTGACATCGGGGCCGGGCCGGCGGCGCCGGACTCGGAGAGCTGCTCCTCGGCGGGAAGTGACATGGATGGGTTCTCCCTCGTGGGGGTGCGGTTCAATGGATGCTCCGGCTCACGCCGGTGGCGCGCGCCAGGCTCACCTGGGCGGCGCCGATCGCGAAGCGCGCGTCGATGTCGGCGTCGCGCGCCCGCAGCAGCGATGACTGGGCGTCGATGACCTCGATGTTGCCGGCGACCCCGCTGGTGAAGCGCTCGCGCGCCTGCGCCAGCTCCTGATCGGCGAGCGCGAGGCGCTCGGCGCTCACCGCCTCGAGCTCGCGGCCCGAGGCGAGATCGAGCAGCGCCGCCTCGACCTCGGCCGCGACCTGGCGCTCGAGGTCGCGCGCGCGCACCTCGGCCTCGCCGATCACGGCGCGCTGCTCCGACAACCGGCCCTCGCGCCGCAGGCCGTCGAACAGCGGGACGCTGGCCGCGATCGCGACCTGCCGCGTGGTGGTGGTGCCGGACCATTCGCGGCCGCTCGGGCCGACGTCCGCCGAGACCTCGAGATGGGGCAGCCGCTCGGCCGTGATCGCGGCGCGCTCCGAGCGCGCCCGGGAGAGCCGCAGGCGCTCGGCCTCGAGCTCGGGGCGCCGCGCGAGCGCGAACGCGAGCGCGGCCGACGAATCGTCGGGGGCCGGCGAGGCGCCGAGCCCGTCCGACAGCGAGTCGGCGAGCTCGAAGCGGGCGGCGGGGTCGAGCCCCAGGGCGCGCGCGAGATCCATGCGGGCGCGCTCGAGCTGGTTCTGGGCCACCACCAGCTGGCCGCGCGCCGCCGCGACCTGGGTGCGGGCGCGCGTCACGTCGATGCCGGGCGCCACGCCGGCGCGACGCTGCTCCTCGGCGAGCGTTTCGAGCTGGCGCGCCAGGTCGAGGTCGGCGGCGCGCGCCCCGACCCGCGCCTGCTCGCGCGCCGCGACCAGGTAGGCGAGCGCCGCGGTCTGGGCCGCGCCCTCGACCGACTGGTCGCGCTCGGCCTCGCTCAGGCGCACCCCCGCCCCGGCCGCGCCGACGCGCAGCCAGCTCGAGAGGTCGAACACCGTCTGGGTGGCGCGCACCCGCGCATCCACCACCTCCACCGGCCCGGCCAGATCGGCGGTCGGGGCGGCACCCGGGATGCGCGGAAAATCGATGCCGAGCGCCGCGATGCTGAAGGTGCGGTTGGCCATCGAGGCGCCACCCGAGATCGCGGGCAGCAGCGCCGCGCGGGTCCCGGCCCGCCGCCCGCCGGCCTCGCGGGTGCGCAGCTCGCCGAGCAGGGCGGGCGTGCTGCCGGCGGCGGCGATCTCCACCGCGCGCGCGAGCGTGAGCGGCGCCGCCGGCGGCGCGGCCGCGCCGGCGCGCGCCGGGGCCGCGAGCGCGAGCAGCAGCGCCAGCGCCACGGCGCGGCGGCTCGCCAGAGCGCGGGCGTCAGGCACGGGCGCGCTCCTCTCCGGGCCGGACCAGCAGGCCGTTGAGGGCGAGATCGATGTGGGCGTCGAGGTAGCGCTCGAAGTCGAACGGCTCGACCTCGCAGGCGCCCATCGAGTGCTTCCAGATCGCGGCGAAGATCACCGAGAAGCCGAGCACCCGCAGCGCGTAGGGGGTGTCCACGGCGCGGAACTCGCCGCTCGCCACCCCGCGTTCGATGACGCGCCCGAGCAGCCGGCGTCCGCGCGCCACCACCTCGTCGTGGTAGAAGCGCGCCAGCTCGGGAAAGTTCGAGGCCTCGGCGATGATGAGCTTGGGGAGCCCCGAAACGCGCGACTCGCCGATGGATTGCCACCAGCCGCGGATGAAGTCGCGCAGCAGCTCGCGCGCGCTGCCGCGGTGAGCCTCGATGAGCTGCTCGCCGCGCTCGAGCAGCGGCACCACCGCGCCCCGAATTACGGCCTTAAAGAGAGCCTCCTTGCTGTCGAAATATAGATACATGGTTCCCTTCGTGACCCCCGCCCGGCGGGCCACGTCCTCGAGCTTTGTTGCCGTAAACCCGCGCTCCACAAAGAGATCGAGGGCCGCGGCTTCGATCTCGCCGGGCCGGGCCTGCTTGCGGCGCTGCCAGCGGGGCTTGGGCTTGCCAGGGGCTGCCATGGGTTTCGCCATTATCTTTCGTTGGATGCGGCAAGTTACTGAATGGTTAGTAACTAATTTTGATTTTCGACAGGAGCGCAATGGGAATCCAGCCAGGAAAGACAACTGATTGCGCCACAGATGGATACGTGCGACGGACCGGCCAACGCCGAAGCGCCGCGGCCGGGCCGGGCCCCCCGCGCTGGCTGCCGACGCTTCTGCTGGCGGCCGCCGCGCTGACCGCGGGCGGCTGTGGTCGGACGATCGAACGCGTGGTGAGCGAGCCGTGGACGCGCGCGACGCTTCCGCCGCCGCCCGACACGATCCTGTTTCGCAGCGATTCGTTGCTGGCGCGCGTGCAGGCCGAGGCCGATCGGGACAGCGCGATGCTGCGGTCGGTCACCTACCGGTCCTACGTGGTGCGGAACACCCACGCGATCTGGAAGCTCCGGATGGCGATCGGCCAGGACCGGCTCGCCTCCACGCTGCGCGTGAGCCGCATCGACCTCCAGCACGTCTCGAACGGCGACACGCTGATCGTGCCCGACAAGACCGACTCGCTGCTGCTCTCGCCCTTCCCCCCCACCGTCCCCGCCGCGCGCGCCATTTCCAAGCTGCTGCTGGTGTCGCTGCGGGTCCAGGCGTTCGGGGCCTACGACCACGGCCAGCTCACGCGCTGGGGCCCGACCAGCACCGGGCGCCGTGACAAGCCCACGCCGGCCGGGATCTACTACACCAACTGGAAATCCAAGGAGCGCAAGAGCACGATCGACGACGACTGGGTGCTCAAGTGGGCGGTCAACCTCGACAGCGAGGAGGGCATCGCGCTCCACGAGTACGGCCTGCCGGGGCGGCCGGCGAGCCACTCGTGCGTGCGGCTCGGCGAGGAGGACGCCACCTGGATGTACGGCTGGGTGGACAGCTGGCGAGTGTCGCGCAACCAGCGCACCATCACCCGCAAGGGCACGCCGGTGGTGGTGTTCGGCGAGTACGCCTACAGCGAGCGGCGCCCGTGGCTCAAGCTCGCCCAGGAGCCCGGGGCGACCCGGCTCCTGCCCCAGGAGCTCGACGAGACCGTCGCCGACTACTTCTTCTGCGGCCCGCCCGCGCCCTACTGGCTGCGGCTCACCCCCCCGCCGCCGATGCCGGCACCGCCCGAGGGCGCGCACACCCCGGTGATTGCAGAGGGCGCGCATCCTCAATAGACTCGCCCGGCCTTAGCGCGTCCGCCCCACCCCGTCCGCCCGACCCGAGGCCCTTCATGGCCATCTCGTCCCAACCCTCCGCCGACCGCCTCGCCTCGCGGCTGCCGCGCGAGCTCGCCGCCGAGCTGCTGGCGCTGGCGCGTGAGCAGGGCGCCGAGTTCGCCGACCTCTACGCCGAGCGCACCACGCACACCGGCTTCGCCTACGAGGAGAACCGGCTCAAGACCTCGTCCTATTCGATCCGGCAGGGCGTGGGGGTGCGCGCGGTGCGCGGCGCCCAGACCGGCTACGCCTACGCCGACGGCTTCGCGCCCGCGGACCTGCGCGAGGCCGCGCGCGTGGCGGCGCGCATCGCGCACCAGGCCGCGCCCGCCGGGGCCGCGCCGCCGTTTCGCGTGGTCGAGGCGAGCGCCCCGTTCACGCTCGCGACCCCGGCGCCGCTCGGGCTCGACGAGGCGCGCAAGATCGCGCTGCTCGAGCGCGCCAACGCCGCGGCGCGCGCCGCCGACCCGCGCATCGCCGAGGTCTCGGCCGGGCTCGCCGACCTGGCGCGCTCGTTCGTGGTCGCGAACAGCGACGGGCTGTGGGCCGAGGACGATCAGTACCTCTCGCGCCTCACGGTCAACGCGCTGGCGCTGGCGGGCGACGATCGCCAGAGCGGCTTCGCGGCCGGCGGCGGCTCGGTCGAGGCCGACTACTTCGACGCGCGGCGCACGCCCGAGGCGATCGGCGCCGAGGCCGCGGGCATCGCCGCCACCCTGCTCGGCGCGCGCGAGCCCGAGGCCGGCGCCTACCCGGTGGTCGTGGCGCCGGGCTGGGGCGGGGTGCTGGTGCACGAGTGCTTCGGCCACAGCATGGAGGGTGACACGATCCGCAAGCGCACCTCGATCCGCGCCGGCCAGCGCGGCGAGCGCGTCGCGGCCCCGGGGGTCACGATCATCGACAGCGGGGTGGTGCCCTACAGCCGCGGCTCGTTCCGGGTGGACGACGAGGGCACGCCGGCGCAGCGCACCGTGCTGGTCGCCGACGGCGTGCTGGTCGGCTACCTGTGGGACCTGCTCAACGCCCGCCTCACCGGCGAGCGCCCGACCGGCAACGGCCGGCGCGCCTCGTACCGCGACTTCCCGCTGTGCCGCATGACCAACACCTACATCGAGGCCGGCGGCGAGACGCCCGCGGCGCTCATCGGCTCGGTCAAGCGCGGGCTGTTCTGCAAGAGCCTGGGCGGGGGCTCGGTCAATCCCGCCGACGGCAACTTCTCGTTCCAGGTCACCGAGGCCTACCAGATCGAGGACGGCAAGCTCACCCACCCGGTGCGCAACGCCACCCTGACCGGGAACGGCAACGACGCCATGCTCAAGATCGACGGCGTGGCGAACGACCTGCTGATCGACGGCACGAACGGGTCGTGCGGGAAGGACGGGCAGTGGAAGCCGGTGGGCGTGGGCCAGCCCACGGTGCGCTTCTCGAGCATCACCGTCGGAGGCACGGCGTGAAGGCCGCCCCCGCCCCGGACGCGCTCGCCGCCGCCGCCGAGCGCGAGGCCTGGTGCGCCGCGCGCGCGGCCGAGGCGGTCGAGAGCGCGCGCGCCGCCGGCGCGGAGCAGGCCGAGGCGGTGGTCGAAAGCGGGCGCGGATTCACGGTGCGGGTGAGCGGCGGCGAGATCGAATCGCTGGAGCAGAGCGCCACCCGCGGCCTCGGCCTGCGCGTGCTGGTCCGGGGTGCCACCGGCTTCGTGTCCTCGAACGACCTCGGCCCCGAGGCGCTCGCCGACCTCGCGCGCCGCGCCGTCGCGCTGGCGCGCTTCTCGAGCCCCGACCCCGCGAACGGCCTGCCGCGGCGCGAGGACCTCGAGGCGGCGGCGGCGGACGACGACCTGGCGCTCGTGGATCCGGAGCTGGCGCAGCTCGGCGCGGCCGCGAAGATCGAGATGGCGCTCGCCCTCGAGCGCGCGGCCCTCGGCTTCGACCCGCGCGTGAAGAAGGTCGAGGGCGCCCAGGTCGGAAGCCGCGAGGGCAGCGTGGCGCTCGCCAACTCCGAGGGGCTCGCGCGCGTCTCGAGCGCCACCTCGATGAGCGCCTGGGTCCAGCCGCTGGCCGAGGACGCGGGCGGCAAGCAGCAGAGCGGGAGCCACTACGTCGCACGCCGCCGCCTTGCCGGCTTTCCCGAGCCCGAGGAGGTGGCCGCCGAGGCCGCGCGCCGCGCGCTGGCCCGCATCGGCGCGCGCCCGGTCCCCACCGCGCGCGTGCCGGTGATCATGCACCCCGACGTCGCCCAGTCGTGGCTCGACGACATGTACGAGGCGTTCACCGCCGAGGCCGTGATCAAGCGCGAGTCGTGGCTCACCGGCAGGCTCGATCAGGTGATCGCCGCGCCGCTCGTGACGCTGGTGGACGACGGCCGCCTCCGCGGCGGGATCGGCACCTCGCTGTGGGACGGCGAGGGAGTGCCGACGCGGCGCAACGTGCTCATCGAGCGCGGGCGGCTCGCGATGGTCGAGTACGACTGCTACTGGGCGCGCCGCGGCGGCGTGCGCTCGACCGGCAACGCGGTGCGCGCCGGCAGCATCGGCTACCACAACCTGTTCGTCGAGCCCGGGAGCGAGAGCCCCGAGGCGATCCTCGCGCGCGTCGAGCGCGGGTTCTACATGGACGACCAGGGCAGCTACGGCTTCAACCCGGTGACCGGTGACTACTCGTTCCAGGCCCAGGGGTTCTGGATCGAGCACGGCGAGAAGGCGTTTCCGGTCGAGGGCGTGACGGTGGCCGGGCGCTCGCTCGACATGCTGCGCGGCATCGAGGCGGTCGGCAACGACCTCAGGCTCGAGAGCAGCGTCGGCTGCCCCACGCTGCTGATCACCGGGATGACGGTCGGCGGGAGCGGCTAGCGCGCTCTTGCCACTCCCGCTGCGGGGCGGGGAGATGTACCATTCCGTGGTCGGCCTCGAGAGACTCTTCTCCGCGGAGGTTGCCATGGCCCGCGCACTCGTTGAAATCGGCCGTTATGCGTCGTCGCCCTCGTCGTGGCGCTCGCGGCCCGCCCGGCCGCCGCCGCGTGGCCCCCCTACGGCGCACAGCTCGGATCGACGTACTTCTGGTACTACAGCGCCCGGGTGTACCCGAATCCGGACGGCGGCGCGTCGCTCGGCTACTTCGCGCGCATCGGGGGGACGCAGACCTACCCGTATCTTGACGGCGCCCAGGTCGCGGGCGATGGCTCCACGCTCCACGCGCTGGGCTCCTCGAGCACCCCCTACTCCAACATGATCTCGAGCGACCTGAGCCCGGGCGGTGGAGGTGGGATCTACATCGTGCATGGCCAACCCGATCCCTATTCGGTCATAGTCGAGCGGGTCATGGGGCCGCCCGGGTGGCCTGCTTTGGGGCTCACGCTCGGCCCGGGCGGCAGCGGCTGGGCGTACGATGTCGCGTGCGCGCGGACCTCGGACGACGGCTGCCTGGCGGCCTGGATCCCGTACTCGACGTCGGGATACGTCGTTCCCCTGCTCGCGAGCATCGCCCGCCCGGACGCCACCGTGGACCCGGGCTGGGGGTCGGGTCTTCCGCTCGGCACCGCGTTCGTATCCGGCCCCGGCAAGATCTCGGTCGCGGGCGATGACTCGGGCGGGGGCTACGTGGCCTGGTGGAACCTGAGCCTGAGCCAGACGCAGATGGAGGTTCGTCTGACGCGCGTCGCCGCGAACGGCTCGATCTGGCCGGGATGGCCGGCCGACGGGCGGCTCGTGGCGAACCCCGGCCGCAACAGCGTGTACGTCTTCGTGCCACCCCGGATCCTCCTGCTCCCCGGGGGCGATGTCATGGTGCACTGGAAGACGCAGGCGGGCGGCTCGATGCTGTCCGGGGGGCTCAGCCACCTCCAGCGCGTGAAGCCCGATGGCACCGTCGCGCCGGGCTGGCCGCCGGGCGGCCTGACCCCATACCCCATCCAGAGCGCGTTTCGAGACGTGGCCATGCTCCCGGACGGCGGGGGCGGAGTGCTGCTGGTGGGGAGCGATGGGGTCAACTTCATCCTCGACCCGGTGCTGGGGAACGGCGCGCCGCTGCCCGGATCGCCGGCGCCGGAATTGCGGATCAACGCTGTCGGGCAGACCTTCACTCTGGTCTCGTTGCCGGAAAGTGGATACGGCCAGGCCAACAGCTACAACTTCCGCAGCTGCCCTGACGGCCAGGGCGGTCTGTTCCTGGCCTGGTCCGACGCCCGCGGAAACCCCGGCCCGTCGGTCTGGGTCGCGCACTGGACGAATACCGGAATCCCCGGGAACGGCTGGACCGTCGACGGCCGCATGGTGAACGATCCCGCGATCCCCGCCGCTCTCGGCGGCATCGCGGCAGCCCCGGACGGTGGCGTGTTCGTCGCGTGGAGCAGGTACAGCCGTTCCTTCCTCGACGGCTCCGAGGCCTACCTCGCCAAGGTCGAGCCCGAGTTCCCGACACCGGTGTTGATCTCGCTGGTGGATGCCACCGTTTACGGGGACCGCGTGCGCCTGGAATGGTCGCTCGGCACCGGAGCCCCCGAGGCCGCGGTGTACCGCAGCACAGCGGGCGGGACCTGGATGCGTGTGGCGACCATCGCCCCCGACGGCCGCGGGCGGGTCGCGTACGAGGACGCGGCGACCGAGCCCGGCATGCGCTACGGGTATCGCCTCGGGGTCATGCAAGCGGGGGCCGAGGTGTTCGCGGGAGAAACCTGGGTCGAGGTGGCGCGCGCGGTGCTCGCCCTGGAGGGCGCGCGGCCCAACCCGAGCCCCGAACGGGCGCTCAACGCGGCCTTCACGCTCGCGGACGGATCACCCGCCCGACTCGACGCCCTGGACCTTGCCGGCCGGCGCGTCGGCGGGGCCGAGGTGGGCTCGCTGGGCGCCGGGCGTCACGTCGTGACGCTGGCGCGGCCGGGCGCATTGCCGCCCGGGCTCTACTGGCTGCGCCTCACGCAGGCGGGCCGGCAGCTTCGGCGGCACGCGGTCGTGCTGCCGTAGGGCACGCGGAGCAGGGCATGGCGCGCAAGCTCATCGGAGCGCGCAGGAAGATGCTAGCCCGCCCGCTCAGGTGTTTCGGAAGGTGGCGACCAGCGCCACGCTGCGCCGCGTGGTCGGCGCCGGGTTCTTCGCGTGGCCGAGCCGCGCGAGCATGAGCGGCTCCTCGCCGGCGGCATCGAAGGCGCGCGTCAGCGGCACGCGGTAGCGCTCGAGCTCGATTGGGGCGCTCACCGGCTGGAGCGCGAGCCCAAGTGCGGCGGCCTGGAGCGCGAAGCGCTCCCACGCCTGCCCGCCCTCGAGCCCCTGGGTCGCGGCGCGTCGCGCGCGGCGTGCTCGGGGCCGAAGCGCGAGAACCAGCTCCGGGGGTTGAAGTAGCGCCCCGCCATCCAGCTCGTCACCGTGCCCAGCTCGAGGTTGTCCACCGGCACGCCGTCGCCGCGCCGGCGCGCCTCGTCGCCGAAGCGCATCCACGCGAATTGCTCGGCCGCGGTCGGCTCGTGCCGGGCCTGGTCGTGCACCGCGTCGTGGGCGAGCGTCGCCAGCTCCTTGATCGCGTTCCGGTCGTCCATCCAGTGCAGGCTCAACCCCTCGGGCACCTGGGCCACCAGCTGGGCGCGCTGCTCGGGGAAGAGGCCGCGCCCGTCGTATTCGCGGCGGTTGGTGCGGCGGTTGGGAATGGCGGCGAACAGCGCACGGTCGCGGCGCATGTCGCCGCTCGCCCAGATGACCTCGGCCACCACGCCATTGGCGCCGTCGCGCGGGAAGTACTCGACCGTGGGGCGCAGACCGTAGGCGCGCGCCGCGATCAGCAGGTTTTCGAGCGCCGCCCCGAGCGAGATCATGAGGCCGCGCGAGTCGGGGTCGGTCGAGGGCAGGAGCCGGGTCGGATCGGTGACCATCCGCACCGAGGCACGCTCCACCTCGAAGCGCCAGGGCTGGGTGTTCCACTCGCTGGGCGCCAGCACCGCGGCGCCGATCAGGGCCCGGGCCTCGTCGAGGACGTTGCCGGGTGGATCCTCGGGCAGACTCCAGGGCTGGAGGATCGGGGGCGCGCGCCGCACGGCCGGCAGCTTCTGGGGGCGGCCGCCGCGAGCCCGCCGGCCGCCACCAGGAAGCGCCGGCGCCCGATCGGGCGGGCGGTGAACGGCGCAACGTTTTCGGCATCGTCGGAACGGCGGACCCTGCGCTCGACCATGGGGGCACAGGGTGATGAAGCCGGCCGCCAGCGTCAACCCGATGCGTGGAACTCGCTCGCGGGGGCCAGGTTGCGGGGCCCGCGTTTGCCAGCGTCCGGGGGTGCTTATAGCCTCCGACCGTGGCTCCCGCCCGGTTGGTCACCGATAGCGCGCTCGACTTCCTGGCGCGGCGCCTGCGGCTGCTCGGCTACGACGTCCTCACCGTGCGCGGGGCGCGGCTCGAGGAGACGCTCGAGGCCGCGCGGCGCGAGGGACGGATCGCGCTGCGGCTCTCGGCCCGCCACCCGCGCCGCTACGCCGACGTCGCCTCGCTCGCGGTCCCGCGCGACGATCCCGAGGCGGCACTGCGCGGCATCGCGGCGCGCTTCGAGCCGACAGGGCCGCCGTTCAGCCGCTGCCCGCTCTGCAACACGGCGCTCGAACGACGCCACGCGGTCGAGGCGCGCGGCGAGGTGCCGGGGCCGGTGCTGCGCAGCGGGCGGGGCTTGAGCCACTGCCCGGGCTGCGGCAAGTGGTACTGGGAAGGCTCGCACGTGGTGCGGCTCAAGGCCTGGCTCGAGCGCGCCCTGGGCCGGCCGCTCGACCCGCCCGCGGCGGCGGCGCCGCCGGGGTGAGCTCCCGGCGGGTGCGTCAGGGGCAGTCGAGCGAGGTCGCGAGCTGCCGGGCATTGCGCGCCAGCGAGCGCGCCCGCGCCACGTCGCCGCGCAGCAGCGCCTCGCGCGTCTGGGTCAGCAGCTTGGCGGTCGCCCCGTAGGTGCTCTCCATCTCGGGCAGCAGGGTCTTGCCGGCGCAGCGGGTGAGCGCCTTGCTCACGATCGCGGTGTCGCGCACCGCCAGGGCGCGGACGTTCTCCTCGCCCGAGGGGGTCATGGGGCGCGGGGGCGGCACCGGGACGGAGTCGGCGGCCGCGGGCGGTGGCGCCGTCTGGGCGGGCGGCTGGGGTGGGCGCTCGCGCTGGTCGATCGGCACCCCGGGGGCCTCGCGATGCAGGGCGCAGCCGGACAGCGAGGCGCCCAGCGACAGCGCGACCGCGAGACTCCAGCCTGCAATGCGAGTGGCCCGGCTCATGTGGCTCTCCTTGACCCCGTGATGGCGTGCGAAGCGCGAATCATACCAGCTTTTTCCGCGCGCGTGCCGGGTGCTAGACTTGATGCCTCTCGCAAGCACCCCTCACCGCGGAGCGCCGCCCCTCCCGCATGAGACTTTCGGTCGTCATCGTCAACTACAAGTCGCGCGAGCTGCTGCTCGAGTGCCTGGCCTCGCTCGCCGCCGACGCGGCCGGGCTCGAGACCGAGGTGCTGGTGGTGGACAACGACTCGCGCGACGGCAGCGCCGCGGCGGTGGCGCAACGCTTTCCGGACGTGAGGGTCGAGGTCAACCCGGACAACCGCGGCTACGCGCGCGCCGTGAACCAGGGCATCGCCGCGACCCACGGCCCCTGGGTGCTGATCATGAACCCGGACTGCATCGTGCGGCCCGGGACGCTGCGGGCCCTGATCGGGCAGCTCGGCGGCCACTCCCGCTGCGGGATCGCCGCCCCCCGGATCCTCAACCCCGACGGCTCGCTCGAGTACTCGGCGCGCTCGGCGCCCGATCCGTTCGCGTTCCTGTTCAACCGCTACTCGCTGCTCACCCGGATGTTCCCGCGCAACCCCTGGTCGCGTCGCTACCTGCTGCTCGACTGGGACCACGCCTCGGTGCGCGACGTGGACTGGGTGTCGGGCGCCTGCATGATGGCGCGACGCGAGGCGATCGAGCAGGTGGGCGGCATGGACGAGGCGTTCTTCATGTTCAACGAGGACGTGGACTGGTGCCGGCGCATGCAGCTTCAGGGCTGGAGCGTCACCTACGTGCCCACCGCCGAGGTGGTCCACCACATCGGCGCAAGCCGCGGCCGCGTCGCGCCGCGCGTGATCGTCGAGCGCCACCGCGGCATGATCCACTACTTCCACAAGCATCATCCCGCCCACCCCGCGGTGGCGTTGGTCGCCGACTCGCTCATCATGGCCCGCGCCGGCCTGATGCTGGCGGTCAACGCGCTGCGCCGGGAGCGCTGACCATGCCCTACTCGCTCGCGATTGCGCTGGCCTCGATGGCGGTGGCCCTGCTCACCACCCCGCTGGTGATGGCGCTGGCGCGCCGCGGCGGGGCGCTGGCCCAGCCCGGGCCGCGGCGCGTCCACCGCGAGCCCGTGCCGACGCTGGGCGGTCTGGCAATCGCGGCGGCGGTGCTGGGCGTGGCGTGGGCGGCGCGGCTCCTCCCCGGTCCGGCGCGCGCCCTCGACGCCCAGCCGCTCCTCGGGCTCACGCTCGCCGCGATCCCGATCCTGGCGCTCGGGGTGCGCGACGACCTGGTCGGGGTCTCGCCGTGGGTCAAGATCGCGGTCCAGGCCTGCGCCGCCGCGGTGCTGGCGCTGTTCGGTTACGGCATCCCGCTGGTCACGAACCCGTTCGGCCCCGCGCTCCCGCTCGGCTGGGTCAGCGTGCCGCTCACCATCGCGTGGGTGCTGGTCGTGGTCAACGCGATCAACCTGATCGACGGGCTCGACGGCCTGGCCTCGGGGGTGGTGCTGATCGCCTCGGTCGCGCTGTGGTGGGTGTCGCGCACCCACGCCGACTTCTACGTCATGTTCATCGCCGCGCTGTTGATCGGCGCGACCTTCGGATTCCTGCGCTACAACTTCCCCCCCGCCCGGGTGTTCATGGGCGACACCGGGAGCCAGTTCCTGGGGCTCACCCTCGCCGCGGTGTCGCTGCTCGAGAACCGCAAGGGCACCGCGGCGCTCACCCTGCTGTTCCCGCTGGTGGCGATGGGGCTGCCGATCGCCGACAGCCTGCTCGCCTTCGTGCGCCGCCTGCTGGGTGGCCGGCCGGTGTTCCGGGGCGACACCGGCCACATTCACCACCGGCTGCTGCGTCTCGGCCTCTCGCCGCGCGCCGCGGTGTTGAGCCTGTGGTACCTGTGCGCCTACCTGGGCGCCATGGCGGTGGTGCTCGAACACCTGCCGCGCGGCTACGCGCTGCTGCTGGTCGGAGTCCAGGCCGCCGGGCTCCTGGTGGCCTTCGAGCTGCTGGAGAGCATCGACCGTAAGCCCGGCGCGCCCCCGGGGCGGCGCGAGGAATAGCGGCGACGCGCCCCCGGGGCTGGGACCCGGGGGCACCCCGCACCACCACCCATCCCGGTCCCGGGCGCCCGGCGCTTCTGCACGCCGCGTGCCCGCCGGGTTAAATGGACAAGAGCGCGCCAGGCACTCCCTCGCCCAACGCGCTCCGTCCAACTCCTCATGCTCCGCGACGCCGCCCGGTCAGGCCGGCGCCGCGGCGATTGTGCCTACCGAGTCCCGCTGAACGTGACGCCGGCCATGACCATGGCCTGCGACACCGTGCTCGCGGTGTAGCGCCCCTCGAGGAAGTAGTGGTTGGCATTGCCCGGGAAGCGCAGTCCGCCCACCAGGTTCATGCCGAGCTCGGTGCTCGCCTCACGGCGGTCGCCGTGGAGGAAGTTGAGCCCCAGCCCGCCCCCGAGGTAGGGGGTCATGGTGCCCTCGGGATTGAAGTGGTAGTAGACGTCGAGATTCGGGCTCAAGTCCCGAAGCCCGTCCACCCGCCAGTAGGTCATGTTCGGAAGCAGGTGGAGACGCGACTCGGTCTGCTCGAACTCGGCGTGGACGCTGAGCGCCGCGGTGCCGTTCAGATCCTCGGCGCTCGCGTAGCCCAGCTTGCCGCCGACGCCCTCGAACCCATACGCAGCGGCTGGCCGCGGGGCGGCCATCGCCAGCAGGATCAGGAGCGCGGCGATCGCGCGGATGACGCTCGACGAAATGCGAAGCGGCAGCATGATCGTTCCTCCTATGTGCCTGGGGTGGTCCAGCGTGTGCGGCCGACCGGTCGGGCTAGAACTTGAACGCCAGCCCGATCGTCGTGGTCCAGAAGTCGGGATCGAACTTCTCGGGGACGAGGCGGCTCTCCTGGTCGCGCATCATGACGTAGCGACCGTTGAGGTCCACCGCCGCCGCCGGCCCGAGCGGCACCTGCATGCCGCCGCCCAGGTGGACGCCGAACTGCTGCCGGGTCTCGTCCGCGATGGGTAGCGTGCTCGCGTAGTCGTAGGTCGTGTGGTACCAGCCGACGCCGCCCCCGGCGTAGAGCGCGGGCACCGGCCTCAAGTAGAGCGACGCGGTGACCGGCCACATGCGCAGCCGGAGCTGGTCGTCGAAGCGCGACTCGCTGCGATAGGCCGCCGCGACCTCGCCCTCGAGCACCGGCAGCAGGTTGCCGCGGATCGCGAGGCCGCCGTAGACCTGCGCGTCGCTGCCGCCGTTGAGCGACTTGGTCAGCCCGATCGAGGGCACGAACTCGCCCCCGTGGCCCACGCCCGCCCCGAGCAACAGGATGGTCAGGGCGACGAGCGAACCCACCACGATGCGGCCGTGCACGGGAAAGTTCTTGGTGATCGACGGCATCTTGACCTCCGTTTCCGCGACCGGGCGGAGGAGGGAGCATTCCTCCGACCTGCATTGCGACACACCCGGTTGCGGTGGAGGCTCCGAAAAAAACCCAAGTCGCCTTCCCACTGTGCGTTGGAAGGGCGCAATTCCGTTCGATGGTTGTAAACACGGCGAGAATTGGCGCTCGTCCCGAAACGAAACGCCCGGGCGGTCGATCCGCCCGGGCGCTTGACCCGCGGTGCGCGTCGTGGGATCAGCGCAGGCGCACGATCGCCCTCGTCCACTCCCGGCCCGCGAGCTTGAGCCTCACGAAGTACACCCCGGCGCGGCTCGCCGTGCCGTCGGCCTGACGGCCGTCCCAGCTCAACCGCTGCGGGCCGGCCTCGAAGCGCTCGCCGCGCGCCAGCACCCGCACCTCGCGGCCCAGCACGTCGTAGATGCGCGCGTCCACCGGGCCGGCGACGCCGAGCGTGAACTCCACGTCGGCGGTGGCGCGGAACGGGTTGGGCCGCACCGCGCGCAGGCCGATGGCCGGATCGACCGTGCGCGGCACTCCGGCGTTGACCGGCGTCGAGGCGGGGTTGCCGGGGTCGCTGTGGGCGTCGAGCTCGTCGCCGTCGAGGTAGCCGTCACGATCGCGATCGATGCCGGAGCGCGTGCCGGCTCCGCGCGGCACGCCGGTGAGCGTGAGCTCGGCGCCATGGCCGGCGAGCGCGATGAGCGCCGCGGTCGCGATCGGCGCTTCGCCCTGCTTGTCGCTCTTCCACTGCCCTCCGCCTTGATACACCCAGCCGCGCGGCTGCCCGCCCACGCGTCCCTTGGCGATCAGGTCGCAGTTGCCGGGCGCGGGCTCGGCCTGGCCGCGCAGCGTGTCGGCGCGCGCCAGGGTCGGCGCGTCGCCGTTGTTGGTGCCGTCGAAGGTGACCTGGTAGCCCACCGCCGGCGCGATCCCGGTGTCGAAGTCGAGCAGGAACGCCTCGACGTCGCGGCGGTCGAAGTCGCCGTTCGGGAAGTTGAAGCCCGAGAAGTGGAGGAAGTCGAACAGGTTATCCATCGAGCCGTCGTGGATGAAGCCGAAGCCGCGCTTGTTGGTCACCAGCGGCTGGTCGGTGAACCCGGTCTTCTTGTAGAGGTTCCGCAGCTGCGGA
>WNFL01075215.1_pt1 | contig 19977 bp, 17 predicted proteins | sample 5400361 | NCBI WGS metagenome assembly WNFL01 (sample SAMN13153351, study PRJNA577476) | soil metagenome | isolation source: 40 cm soil on Douglas fir-dominated hillslope | place: USA:California | collected 2013-09-17
CGAGCCAATCGGTTGCGAATCACTCTTCAATTGCATTCGACTCCTCTTCGCGCACGATCCCGGTCATGATAGTCGGGCTTATTTCAACAGCCTGCTAAGTCCTGAGTCCTTTAACCTGAGTCCTGCCTTTGTCCTGCCTTCCCGTTTTTCGTGTTAACTTACCGCATGGTCTGCATCATCCACGGCATCGCTGCGGATGATGAAACGCCCGCAGAGGCGTTACAACAAGTCTAACTCGGGGGAGAAGACCGATGGATGACCATGTCCGCAAGGATGAGGCCCGCGAAGTGCAGTTGGGCCATTTCGATCCGTACCTGCTCGATCCGTCCCACGTTCTCGAACCGCCGACTTCCTTCGGCGAAATCATGCGCAAGACCGGACCCGGCATGGTGCTGGCCGCGTCCATCGTCGGTTCCGGCGAACTGATCCTGACGACCACGCTTGGCGCAAAGGTCGGTTACACCATGATGTGGCTGATCATCCTGTCCTGCCTGATCAAGGCGGTAGTGCAAGCCTTTCTCGGCCGCTACACCATCGCCACGGCCGAGACGGGACTGGACGCGGTGAACCGCATTCCGGGCCCGCGATTCAGGGTGGGCTGGGTGGTATGGGCGTGGGCCGCCATGGTATTCGTGTCGCTGTTCCAGATCACGGGCATGTTCATCGGCATATCGCAGACCATGAACAGCATCGTCACCGGCATTCCCGTCACCGCCTGGGTCATCATCTTCCTTGTGATCACGCTGGCGCTGCTGCTCGGCGGTGCCTATAGCCGCATCGAGAAGCTGGCCATGATCAAGGTCGGGATATTCACGCTGATCACCTTGATGTCTGCCGTGCTGTTGCTGATGTCGCCGGACTTCCATGCTGCCGAACTCGCGCAAGGCTTCACCTTCCAGATTCCGGAGGGAGGCCTCGCCATCGCGGTTGCGGTGTTCGGCATCACCGGGGTGGGGGCCACCGAGCTATACATCTACACCTACTGGTGCGTCGAAAAAGGCTATGCGCGCTATACCGGTCCGCGCGAGGACAGCGAAGCCTGGCGCCGGCGCGCCCGCGGCTGGGTCCACGTCATGAATTTCGACGTGATCGGCTCCATGATCATCTACACCATCGCCACGGTCGCGTTCTACCTGCTCGGCGCAGGCATCCTCAACAAGATGGGATTGGTGCCGGAAGGCAAGGCAATGATCGCCACGCTGACCCATATCTATACCCAGACCTACGGCGAATGGGCGAAATGGCTGTTCTATCTGGGCGCCATCGTCATCCTGTTCGGCACCATCATCGCCGCAACCGCCGGACACTCGCGCATGTTCGCCGACTTCATGCGGCTGCAGGGCAAGTTCAGGAAAGACGACTTCAAGGCCCGTACGCGCTGGCGCGACATCTTCATCGTGGTGCTGGTGCTGATCCCGGTTATTTTCTACTTCATCTTCGGCCAGGCACCGGTAAAATTGGTGGTCTGGGGCGCGATCGCCCAGGCGATCATGCTGCCGGTCATCTCCTTCGCGACCGTCTACCTGATACAGCGCCACCTGCCGCCGGAACTGAAAGCACCGGCCTGGCTGACCGGATTGCTGTGGCTGGCGGCAATCGTCATAACCGGGTTCGTGGTACCTGCGTTGCTCACCGAACTCAAAAAGCTTTTCTGATTTTTTAAGACAAAGGGAAAAACATGAGCGTCAAACGCCTGCACGTCGGCCCGCGGCTTTCGCAAGTCGCGATTCACGGGGACATCGTCTACACCGCGGGGATCGTCGCCGACGACACCAATGTGGATGTGGCCGGCCAGACCGGACAGATCCTCGACAAGATCGACCGGTATCTCAAGGAAGCCGGCAGCGACAAGACCAGGATCCTGTCGACGACCATCTGGCTTGCCGACATCAAGGATTTTGCGCAAATGAATTCGGTGTGGGACCAGTGGGTGCCCAAGGGCAATACCCCGCCGCGAGCCTGCGTCGAATCGAAGCTCGCCACGCCGGCCTACAAGGTCGAGATCCGGGTAGTAGCGGCGAAGTAGCCACCTCACCCCAGCCCTCTCCCCCACTGGCGGAGAGGGAGAGGTAAAGGCAAGGACGGGCAGCCCACGGGCTGCCCGTCTTGTTTCTACAGGTAAACTGAAAATCTCCCAGACGTCGGATATCCGGTAGCATTCTTCGCGAGACTCCTTCCAATGCAACAAGGTCCAACTTCGATTCGAATCCAACCCATGACCAAATACCCGGCCTCTCCCGCTCCCTCTCCGCCTCCCTTCGGGGAGGGGGAGAGGGCATCGCTGACTCGGCGTTGGCGGAGCCATCCGGGGCGGGAAGCGATGCCTGGGCGCGCTACCCGCAAACGGGTGATTGCATCACTAACGTGTCCGCGCGTCGGGGTGAGGTGGAGGGGCTGGAGGGGGCCAGTGTGAATATCCTCAGCGAAGCCGCCATCTTCCTTGCCGCTGCAGTGGTAACCGTGCCCTTGTTCCGGCGCTTCAAGCTCGGAGCGGTGCTCGGCTATCTCGCGGCCGGCGTCATCATCGGCCCGTTCTGCCTCAAGTTCGTGACCGCCGTGGACAACATCCTGCATTTCGCGGAACTCGGGGTGGTACTGCTGCTATTCGTCATCGGCCTCGAACTGCAACCCTCGCGCCTGTGGGTACTGCGCCGCTCGGTATTCGGACTCGGCTCCGCACAAGTGCTGGTCACAGGAGTATTGGTCGGCGCGATTGCGCTCGCACTCGGCCTGGACTTCAACGGCGCCCTGGTCATTGGCCTGGGGCTGGCGATGTCCTCGACCGCCTTCGTGTTGCAGATCCTCGCCGAGAAAGGCCAGCTCACCACGCGCCACGGGCGTGCCTCTTTCGCGATTCTGTTGTTTCAGGATCTTGCGGTGATTCCCCTGCTGGCGTTGATCCCGTTGCTGGGAGCAAGCGATGCGCACGCCGCGGGTGGCAGCGCCTGGTTCGGCGCCCTGAAGGCGATCGCGGTGATCGTCGCTGTCATTGCCGGCGGCCGCTACCTGCTGCGCCCGGTGCTGCAGGCGATCGCTGCAAGCGGCATCCAGGAGATCTTCACGGCCGCATCGCTGCTGGTGGTCATCGGCACCTCCCTGCTGATGAGTTCGGTCGGCCTGTCGATGTCGCTCGGCGCTTTCCTCGCCGGCGTACTGCTGGCGGATTCCGAATACCGCCATGAGCTCGAAGCCGACATCGAACCGTTCAAAGGCCTGTTGCTCGGCCTGTTCTTCATTTCGGTGGGCATGTCCGCCGATCTCGGGTTGATACTTGCCCACCCGTTCGCCATCGTCGGCGCGACCATCGCGATGATGGCCGTCAAGGCGGCGGTCCTGCTCGGCCTCGGCCGGTTCTCCGGGCACAACTGGGAATCTTCGCGCGGGCTCGCTGTCGCCTTGTGCCAGGGCGGCGAGTTCGCCTTCGTGCTGTTCGGCCTGGCCGCCGACAACGGCATCATGGGCCGCACGCTGACCGATTCGCTGGTCATCGTGGTTACGCTGTCGATGGCGCTTACCCCGCTGGCTTTCGCCTTCAACGACGTGCTGATCGCCAGGTGGCTGAGCAAACCGGAAGAAGTAAAATTCGACACCATCGAAGAAAGCGGCAGCCGCGTCATCATTGCCGGCTTCGGGCGGGTCGGCCAGATCGTCGGCCGCCTGCTGCGCGCCAAGAGGATTTCGTTTACCGCGCTCGATAAAAGCGCCGAGCAGGTGGAAACCGTGCGCCGCTTCGGCAGCCGTCCGTATTACGGCGACGCGTCACGCCTGGACCTGCTGCGCGCAGCCGGCGCCGACAAAGCCGAAGTCCTGGTGCTGGCGATCGACGACGTGGAAGCATCGCTGCGCACCGCGGAAAACGCCCGCAAGCATTTCCCGAAGCTGAAAATCTATGCCCGTGCACGCAATCGTTTCCATGCCTACCGGCTGATGGACATCGGCGTGGATTTCCTCATGCGCGAAACCTTCGTCTCCTCGCTCGAACTGGCGCAGAACGTGATGCAGGGACTGGGCCTGCCCGATTGGGAAGCACGGGACGCGACGGAAACTTTCCGCCGTCACGACGAACGCCAGCTCGAAAGCCAGCACGCCGTGTACCACGACGAGACTCAACTCATCCAGAACTCGAAAGACGCGCACAAAGAACTGGAAGGCATCTTCGATGCGGACAATTCCGGGGACAATCCGGGAGTCGGAAGTTCGCCGGTGTTCAGTCCGAGCGATATTAGATAGCCTACCTCACCTCCCGCCCTCTCCCCCTGAAGGCGGAGAGGGTGCGCTGCGCGGGCCTACCACGGTCTTGACCTTCCAGCTCCCTCTCCGCCCTTTTGGGGGGAGAGGGCGGGGGGTGAGGTGGGCCTCACTCGATAGCGGTATCCGGTTCTTCCTGCGGCTTCGGCCGATGGCCAAGCGCGACGTACAGGCCGCTGCCGACGATGATGGCCATGCCGATGAAGGCATGCGCATCCGGAAAATCGCCGAACACCAGGAAGCCGAACAGCACGACCCACAGCAATTGCATATAGCCGAGCGGCGACAGGAAAGAGGCGTTCTCTAGTTCCATGGCCTTGATGAGCATGAAGTGGCCAAATCCTCCCGCGATGCCGAGCAATAGCAGCAGCGGGACGTGGCGCAACTCCGGAGATTGCCAGAAGAATGGCACGATCAGGCTCATCAACACGCAGCCAACCGCGGCGGTGTAGAACAGTGTGGTCAGCGGGTTCTCGGACTCGCTGAACTTGCGGGTCATGATCTGATAAACGCTATAACAGGATGCGGAGCCGAGGGCGAACAGCGCCGGCCACTGCAACATCGCGCTGCCCGGGCGGACGATGAACAGCACGCCGCAAAATCCAGCCGCCACCGCGATCCACCTTGGCCAACTCATGCGCTCGCGCAACAGCCCGACTGCCAGCAAGGTGACCAGCAGCGGCGACACGAAACTGATCGCCTTGACCTCGGCCATCGGCAGGAAACTCAGCGCGCTGAAATTGAACAGGGTCGAACCCATCAGCAACGCCGCGCGGAAGAACTGGCCGCCGGGTTGTCCGGTGCGTACGAGTTTCATGCCCATGCGGGGCGCGAGCAATATCACCATGAGCAGCGTGTGTACCGTATAACGGCACCACACCAGCATGGGCACGGGATAGGAACGGCTGAGATACTTGGCGGTGGTCTCCAGAATGGAGAAGCACACCACCATGACCATCATGAACGCGATCGCGCGGGTACTGGGGCGAAGCGCCCGGAACCGGGCCAGTGGAGCGGCAATCAAGAAATGCGGATCGAAGGGAGGGGCAAGGTGATGAATTCTAGCCGAAGCCGCTCCGGAAATGCATCGTTCCCGCCCGAAGGGCGCAAAGTTCGCGGAATTTTGCCTGCTGCCGTTATAATTGCGGCTTCCCGCGAAAAGCACGCCAGCGGGCCGGAGATCCGCTCCGCCCCCCGCTCCAGGAGATTCTCCAATGCGCATGGAAGCCCATATTCACGGCACGGTTCTGCTCCGTCCCGGCACGACGACCGCCCAGATCGAGGAGGCCTTGCGCCCGTGGCTCGAGTACATCGACGAGGACAACATGTCCGACGCGAAGAGCGTGCATCCGGACGAGCCCGGCCTCGTGTTCGACCGCCGCCGCCGCGTGCTCGAAGTCTGCTGGACCGGTGATGTCGGCCGCAGCTTCCATCAGACCGTCGCGAACGCTCTCGCCGCACTGAGCCCGTTTTCCGAAGAAGCCTCCGCCTTCGAAGTCAGCTATTACCTGGAAGACGGCAAGGACGAATTCAGCCTGGTGTTCGTCGGGCCGACGCAGGATGCGATTTTCGAGGCGCAGCGCGGGCTCATGATCGAAGACGTGCGCAGCCTGCTGTCGCGTCAGTTCAGCGATCCGGAAATCGCCCAGGTCGTGGCGCTGGTGAATCAGTTGTTCGAACGCAATGTGAAATCCGGAACTTCGAATACGCAGACCTCCACCAGTCCGTCCGATCCCATGCCGATGCCGGCGGGAAGGAAGCATCTGCATTAAAGGCCGTGACGAGGTGGGGCTCGTGACGAGGTGGGGCCGTGACGAGGTGGGGCCGTGACGAGGTGGGGCCGTGACGAGGGTGACGAGGTGGGGCTCGTGACGAGATGAGGCCGTGACGACGTGACGGGGTAAAGGCAGGACTCAGGACTGAGTAAAGGCGAAAGAACGGTACTGGGTACTGAGTGCTGCGTGCTGGGAAGGATCGAAAAACAGGACTGAGGACTGAGTAAGAGCCGTAAGCCCTAGTGCGTTTGCCGTTCTCCCCTTTTGGCGTGCCGAGCAGCTCGACTCGACAAGGGGATTTCGGCGAGGACTGTGCGCCTGTCGACACGTTAAGCGCAGCTCCGTTTGCGGGAGCAGGCGCCAAGACTCGGTCCATCAGCGTCAATACAGGCGCCCACGACTCGGATTCCGCCCCAGCTTACGCCCGCCGGGAACCGAGTCAGTCCCATGGCAGGGCACGTTGTGTGTGCCCTGCCAGGTCGAGTTCCGCAGCCGCCTTGTCGAGTCAGGCAGCGCAGGGTGACCCCTTGAAGTGGGGCGCGACATCAGGGCGGCCTTCTTTTGGTTACTTTTAGTTCCGGCATAACTTGCTTAACCGGTTAGCCATTGAAGTGTGCTTTTAGTGGAGACATAACCGGTTAAGCAAGTTAGCCTCCACTGAAATCTTCGATTTTCTTGGCAAGCGCAAGTACGTAACCAGCCGCCGGGCTGCCCCCGGCAGAATTAAAAACAGAGCGGCCGTGAATGCCGTGACTATCGTGACTGTCGTGAATGCCGTAACGGCTTGAGTACGACACAACTTCGACAACGCGCCCGGGAAAAGCCCCGGGCGCTTTTTTTATAGAGCCCGATGACCGATCTAGCGCAACCTTCGTCCACGCGATTGCCCGCCGTCAAGCACGACGCCCAGGGCAAGCGGCGCGTCGACTTGCGCGCGGTCATCGCGCTGGCGCTGCCGCTGTTCGTCAACAGCAGCATCCAGGCGTTGCTGAACCTTACCGACACCTGGTTCATCGGGCGGCTGTCGACCGACGCCACCGCGGCGGTCGGTGCATCGTACTGGTTCATGATCGTCGCGATCCTCTTCTTCGGTGGTCCCGGCCTGGCAGTGCAGACCCTGGCGGCGCAGGCGTTCGGCGCCGGGGACAAGCGCTCGGCCTCGCGCGCGGCATGGGCCGGCATTCGCGGCACGCTGCTGGTGGCGCCGGCATTCGTGGTCATCGCCTTCCTGGGCCCGACCATCATCGGCTGGCTCAAGCTCGACGCGCATGTCGCGCAACTCGCTGCCGAGTTCTGGTTCCCGCGCGTGCTAGGCGGCGCCTTCGCGGTAGGCATCTGGGGCATGACCGGATTCTTCAACGGCATCGGCCGCACCCGCATCACGCTCGCGCTGATGACTTTCGTTGCCGTGCTGAATGCCGCGCTCAACCAGCTTTTCATTTTTGTGTTCGATTGGGGGGTGGCCGGCACCGGATGGGCAACCACGGCGGCGATGGGCATCGGTCTGCTGGTATCCATCGTCCTGATCACCCGCCGCGGCATCGACGCCGAATTCAATTCCTGCAAGACCTGGCGCGAGAGCCGCGCTGACCTCGGCATGCTGTTCCGCGTCGGTTTTCCGATCGGCCTGTTTCCGGCGATCGACGTTGCCGGCCTGGCGGCCTTCCAGGCCATGCAGGCTGCGGCCGGCGCGGTCGGCGGCGCTGCGACCCAGATCGTCATGATGCTGACGTCGATCGCCTACCTGCCGACGATGGGCTTCGCGCTCGCCGGCACCACGCTGGTCGGCCAGTCCATCGGCGCGGGCGACAAGGACTGGGCCACCAAGGTCGGCAATGCGACCATCAAACTCGCGGTCGGCTACATGGGTTTCGTCACCGTGTTCCTCGCCGTCATCGGACCCTGGTTGGTTCCGCTGTTCGTGAATGCCTCTGATCCGCATGCGGACGCGGTGATCGCGCTCGGCCGCACGTTGTTGTGGTTCGCTGCCGGCTACCAGATTTTCGACGGCCTGAATCTGGGCGCCGGTTTCTGCCTGCGCGGCGCCGGCGACATGCGTGTGCCGACACTGGCGATCATTTTCCTGTCCTGGTTCGTGTTCGTGCCCTTCACCCACATGTTCACCTTCGCGCCCGGCCAGGGCTGGGTGGATTTCCTGCCGCAGTATGGCTATGGCGCCGTTGGCGGCTGGGCCGTCGCCCTGGTCTACTGCTGTTTGCTCGGCAGCCTGATCTACCTGCGCTGGCGTTCCGGGGCCTGGCGCAAGATCAACCTGCGCTAAGATAGGCGCCAGAAGTAGAAGATCCTAAAAAATGGCCACAGAGGACACAGAGGAAAGCAAAGACGAAAAAGGAACGATAGGTGGCCGTTCGACGGGCAAGAGGATTTTGAGGTGACTAACGGTACATCTCGACGAACACCACCATGCGCGGCATCTATATCCCAATCCCCCGCGTTTCTGTTTTCCTCTGTGACCTCTGTGTCCTCTGTGGCCGATTTTCGTTTTCTGGATAACGCGCCGCGCAGGCGGCCATGACTTACCGGAGGATGTCCATGCTCTGTCTGATCCGTCGCATATCGTTTCTCCTGCTTGCCGGAGCCGCCGTGCTCGTGCAGGCCGGACCACTGCCGGAAGCGAGTCCGGAAGAAGTCGGCATGTCCACGGAGCGGCTCGGCCGGCTCGATGCCGCAATGCAGAAAGCGGTGGATTCCGGCGAGCTGCCCGGCGCCGTCGTGTTGATCGCCCGTGACGGACAACTGGTGTATGCCAAGAGCTTCGGCTGGCAGGACCGGGAAAAGAAAATTCCGATGAGCAACGATTCGATCTTCCGGCTTTACTCCATGACCAAGCCGGTCGTCAGCGTCGCCGCCATGATCCTGGTCGAGGAAGGCAAGCTCGGCCTGCAGGAACCGGTGTCGAAGTTCATCCCCGAGTTCAAGGACATGAAAGTCGGCGTGGAATCGAAGGATGCCGACGGCAAGCCGGTGCTCACGCTGGTGGATGCGAAACGCCAGATCACCGTACAGGACCTGCTGCGCCACACTTCCGGCCTGACTTACGGCGTGCTCGGAGCCCAGAACGCCGTCAAGAAAATGTACAACGATGCCGAAATTTTTTCGCAGAAATGGGTCCTCGCCGATTTCTGCCGCGCGCTCGCCAAACTGCCGCTGCAATTCCAGCCGGGAACGACCTGGGAGTACGGCCACTCCACCGATGTACTCGGCCGCGTGGTCGAGGTCGTTTCCGGGCAAACACTGGATGTATTTCTTGCCGAGCGCATCTTCGAACCACTGAAGATGGTGGACACTGGATTCCAGGTGCCACCCGGGAAGCAGGACCGTCTTGCGCAACCAATGCCCGACGTCTACACCGGCAAGATGCCTGGACTCATCATCGATTTCAGCAAGCCGCAGACTTTTTTTGCGGGCGGCCACGGTCTCGTTTCCACGGCCGGCGATTACCTGCGCTTTGCGCAGATGCTGGCAAACGGCGGCGACCTCGACGGTGTGCGCATCCTCGGGCCGCGCACTGTGGAATACATGACGTCTAACCACGTCAATCCGCAGATCGACAAAGGCCCGACCTACCTGCCCGGCCCGGGTTACGGCTTCGGCCTCGGCTTCGCCACGCGCATCGACCGCGGCCAATCCGAATGGCCCGGTTCACCCGGCGACTTCTTCTGGGGCGGTTACGCCGGCACCTATTTCTGGGTCGATCCCGAAGAAGAACTCGCCCCGGTACTGATGGTGCAGGAACCGGTGCGGCGCCAGTATTACCGTACGCTGTTTCGCAATCTGGTGTATCAGTCGATCGTCAAGTAATTCTGCCGGTACCCTCTCCCCCAATCGGGCGGGAGGGTGGCAAACTACGGGCATGCGCGGATTCACATTCTGGTTGGCCCTGCTCGCAGCCGTCGGTTTTTTTACCGCCGGCCTTGCGCATGCGCAGATCGAGGACGAGCGCACCTTCCTGCTGGTGGCAAAACCCGGCATGCTGGATCCGGTATTCGACAAGACCGTCGTGCTGGCCGTGCGGCCGGATGACGGCGGTCCGATCGGAGTAATCCTGAATCGTCCGAGCACCCTCAGCCTGCGCGAGCTGTTCCCCGACCGCCCCGAGATGGCGAACCGCCGCGATCTGGTATTTCTCGGCGGTCCGGTCGAACCCGAGGCGCTGCTGTTTGCATTCCGCTCGCCGCGCAAGCCGGCAAAAGGCCTGTCCATCGCCGACGATATCTACATCAGCGGTTTCAGCGACGTCCTCGCGGAAGTATTGAAGCATCCTGAAAACGCCGCGCAGCAGCGTTTTTTCACCGGCTTCTCGGGATGGGCCGCCGGCCAGCTCGAGAATGAGATCGCGCGAGGCGGCTGGTACGTGTTGCGTTTCGACGCCAGGGTGATCTTCGACATGAATCCGTTGACGATGTACGAAGACATGCTCAAGCGCGCGACCACGTCGCGCATCGAAGTCTCGCGCGAAGTTCATCTGGCAGGCGCCAGCCTGCGCTAAATTCTCCGGATTATCGCCATGCTAAGCGCGCCGCGCCTCTTTCCGATGGGTGACCAGGCATTGATCGCCGAGTTCGGCGAGCGCATCGACCCCGCCCTCAGCGCGCAGATAGCGGCTCTCGCGCGGCGCTTGCGCGAGTCACTCCCCATCGGCGTACTCGACATCGTTCCCGCTTATACGACGCTTGCGCTGCACTACGATCCCGCGGCAGTCGGTGCCGGCACGTCGCCCTATGAGGCGCTGGCCGAGACCATCGGCACCTGGCTGAAAACACAATCCGTCGACACGGCCGCGGCCGGGCGCGTGATCGAGATCCCGGTTTGCTATGGCGGGCCTTTCGGCGAAGACCTCGAAGCACTTGCGGGCAGCCGCGGGCTGAGCGTCGAGGAAGCCATCGCGATTCACAGTGGCGCGTCTTATCACGTCCACATGCTCGGCTTCGTGCCGGGCTTCGCCTTCCTCGGCGGGCTCGATGCGCGGCTTGCCACGCCGCGACGGGACACACCACGGCCGCGCGTGCCGGCCGGCAGCGTGGCCATCGCCGGCGAGCAGACAGCCGTTTATCCATTGGAAACGCCGGGCGGCTGGCAGATCATCGGCCGCACGCCGCTGCAGATGTTCAGATCCGATGCCTCGCCACCGAGCCTGCTGAACGCGGGCGATACGGTGCGCTTCACGCCGATCTCGATGCAGGAATTCGACGCGCAATCGAAGGCCGCACGATGAGCATCACCGTGCTCAAGCCGGGCATGCTCAGCACCTTGCAGGATCGCGGACGCTACGGCTTCCAGCATCTTGGCGTCCCGGTGTCCGGCGCGATGGATTTCTTTTCCCACCGCATCGCCAACATTCTGGCCGCCAACGACGCCGACGAAGCCACGCTCGAGATCACGCTGCGCGGCCCGCGCCTGCGCTTCGAAGACGATGCGTTGATCTCGCTATGCGGCGCAGACCTCTCTCCGGCCATCGACGGCAGCCCGGTTCCCGAAGGAAAGGCCGTGCGCGTGCGGGCCGGTGCGGTGCTCGATTTCGGTGAAAGCGTTGCCGGCTGCCGTGCCTACCTCGCGATTCACGGCGGGTTCGACGTGCCCCTGGTCATGGGCAGCCGCAGCACCTACGACATTGCACGCCTCGGCGGGCTCGAAGGCCGCGCACTGCGATCCGCGGACGTATTGCCTGTCGGCCGCACGAAGGCGTCGCCCTACCCCGGACTGGCGCTGGAGCTGGCAGGTTCGAAGCGCAACTTCGTTGCCCCGAAATGGGCGGTCAACCAGCACATCGAAAAACTCGGACGCTCGCCGCAGATCGTGCGCATGCTCGCGGGCCGCCACTGGGATGCTTTCCCCGGCGTAGCGCGCGATGCGCTGACCAGCGGCGAATTTCGCATGGCGGCCGACTCCAACCGCATGGGTTGTCGCCTCGAAGGTCCGGGTATCCTTGCAGACGGACCGCTGGAAATCCTGTCGGAAGCGGTAACCTTTGGCACAATCCAGATTCCGCCTTCCGGCAAGCCGATCGTGCTGATGGCGGACCGGCAGACCGTCGGCGGCTATCCGAAGATCGCCGAAGTCGCCGGCGTCGACCTGCACCTCCTGGCGCAGTTACGGCCTGGCGACCGCCTGCGCTTCGAACTGGTGTCGCTGGCCCAGGCGCAGGCGTTGTGGCTCAAACGCGAACAGGAAATCATCACCATCCGCGAAGCGGTCGAGAAACATTTAGGCGAATAGGACGCGGGCGTGACGAGGCTCTCATGCGAAAATCTCACCACGAAGACACGAAGGACACGAAGGAACACGAAGAAAGGCGGGACGGGGAATTTGCCTCTCGATGCAGGTATGAATACGGACGCGCGGCAAAAAACCAAAAATGCCACCTAGAACCGAAAGCACCCCTACAATTTCATCCGGTTTTCTTCGTGCCACTTCGTGTCCTTCGTGCCTTCGTGGTGCGCATTTAGAAGTAGATCAATTGAAAATCTCGGAATGAAGACTCTTGATCTGAACTGCGACATGGGCGAAGGGTTCGGTGCCTGGACGATGGGCGACGATGCCGAGCTGCTGGATCATGTGACTTCGGCCAACATCGCCTGCGGTTTCCACGCCGGCGATCCCGGCACCATCCATCGCACGGTGAAACTGGCGCTGGACAAAGGCGTCGCGGTCGGCGCGCACCCTTCTCTGCCGGATCTTCAGGGATTCGGTCGGCGCCGCATGATCGTCTCGGCGGAAGAAGCCTACGACATGGTGCTGTACCAGGTCGGCGCGCTTGCCGGATTCGCAACCGCTTGCGGCGGAAAACTGGCGCACGTGAAGCCGCATGGCGCGCTCTACAACATGGCGGTTAAAGACACGAAGCTGGCACAAGCCATCGCGCAGGCCGTGAAGGATTTCGATCCGCGGCTCATCCTGTTCGGACTGGCCGGAAGCGAGCTCGTTCGCGCCGGCCAGCAGGCCGGACTGAAAACCGCGAGCGAGGTATTTGCCGATCGCACCTACCAATCCGACGGCAGCCTCACGCCGCGCACGCAGCCGGATGCAATGATCCATGATCCCGATGCCGCCATCGCCCAGGTCAGGCGCATGATCGAAGAAGGCAAAGTGAAAAGTACCGGCGGACCGGACGTCGTCGTAACAGCCGACACGCTGTGCATTCATGGCGACGAGCCTGGTGCCGTAGAATTCGCCAGACGCATCCGCGCGGCGCTCGACGCCGACGGCGTCCACGTCGCAGCAATTTCAAATTGAAGCATTCCACGTTCAAACCGGATTTGCCAAGAGGTCACAGATACCCGACGTGCTACGCACGTCGGGTATCTGTGACCTCTGTGGCTAACGTCTTTTTTCTTTCAAGAAAAATATAAGGAGTATAGAAAATGCAGGACAAGCTGTTTTCGGTGGAGGATCAGGTGGTGCTGGTGGCGGGCGCGAGCCGGGGCATCGGGCGTGCGCTGGCGGAGGGATTCGCCGAGCGGGATGCCAAAGTCGTGATTGCCGGCCGTGAAGCCGCTACCCTGGCTCAAACCGCGAAGGAGATTTCGACAGGCAAGCATCCGGTCGCTTTCGAAGTCTGCGACGTCGCCAAGCCCGACGACGTTGCGAAGCTGGTGAAGAACGTCACGGGGAAATTCGGCCACATCGACACGCTGGTGAGCGTGGCCGGGGTAAACAAGCGCATGAAGGCCGAGAACTACACGATCGAGGAATACGACTGGATCCTGAACATCAACCTGCGCGGCGCCTTCGTGGTGGCACAGGCGGTGGGACGGCACATGATCGAGCGCAGGTCCGGAGCGATCATCAACGTCGACTCGCTCAATACCTATGCACCGCTCGCCGGCGTCACGCCTTATGCGATAAGCAAGGCGGGCGTGTTGATGATGACGCGCTCGCTGGCCAACGAATGGGGGAAACACGGCGTAAGGGTGAATTCGATCGCGCCGGGATTTTTCCCGACCGCGCTTTCGCAGAAAATGTGGGCACAGGAGAAAATGACCAACTGGGCGAAGGCCAATACGCCGCTCGGCAAGCTGGGCGACGTGAAGGAACTGGTCGGCGCGGCGATCTACCTGGCCTCGCCTGCTTCCGCATTCGTCACCGGCCAGACACTGCGCGTCGATGGCGGCGTCACGGCGGGCATCAACTGGCCGATCGATCTATAGCGGCCGGCGCGGCCCGGCAAGACGTCTTGCGGGCGCAGGCCTCCGGTCAACCGCTGGCGCGTCGCTACGTTTGAGAGCAGTCTGCGGTTGCAGACACCGACCGACACTTTAAATTCAAGTTCTCACCACGAAGATCACGAAGAAACACGAGGAAAACCGGAAGGATATTTGTTCGTGGCAAGGTTCGGCGTATCGGCATAATTACTACACACACGGTACGCTACAAGTACTGCAATCCCACATGGCGTTCTATTGCCCTTCTTCGTGCCCCTTCGTGCCTTCGTGGTGAAATTTTCGATAGAGTGTGATTGAGTGTACTAATATTACCGGCCTCCGGATGAAAACCTTGCTCCGCCTGAATGCAACCGAGACGACGAACCTTGTGCAACGCTTGACCTGCCTGGGCGCCGCGCTGATGTTGCTCGCGCTCGGCGGCTGCGCCCATGCCGCCCGCACCGGGTGCTCGACCGACATTCCGACGCTGTTCGAGCGGGCATCGCCGGCCGTGGTGATGATTTCCGCGCAAAGCATCAATCCCTACAAGGTACAGGGCCGGGTAACGCACATCATCGGCTCGGGATTCATCTACGATTCCAAGGGTCTGATCATCACCAACTCTCACGTGGCGTACGGGCGACAGACCCTGTACGTGACGCTCGACGACGGCAGCGTGGTTCCCGCGCATCTGCTCGGCGCCGACCCGATCTACGATATCGCGGTGCTGCAGATTCCGAAACCGGAAAAGGGCAAATTCACCACGGTGCCGCTCGGCGATTCGGAGCATCTACGCGTCGGTGAAAACGTCATCGCCATCGGCAATCCGCTCGGCCTCGACCAGACCGTCACTCGCGGCATCGTCAGCGGCGTCAACCGCGTCCTGCCGGAAACGCCGCTGTCGCTGGGCGAACCGCTGATCCAGACCGATGCGCCGATCAACCCCGGCAATTCCGGCGGACCGCTGCTGAACATGTGCGGCGAAGTGATCGGCATGAACACCGCGATCGTGCCCGACGCGCAGAACATCGGATTCGCGATTCCGATCAATCTGGTTAAAACCGTGCTGCCGTCCCTGATCAAGGACGGCCGCATGATCCGGCCGTGGATCGGCTTCCACGGCACCATGATCGGAGCGGACCTGCGCAAGGTATTGAAACTGCAGTTGACCGATGGATTGCTGATCGAGGTCGTCGAACCCGGCAGTCCCGCCGAATCCGCCGGCGTGCGCGGCGGTGACGTCGAATTCACGCTGGGTACCATATCGCTGCTGCTCGGCGGCGACATCGTCACCAGCATCAACGGAGTGCCCACCACCGATGCGGAGAAAATCGTCCCGATCATGCGCGCGCTCAAGGTCGGGTCCACGCTGACGATGTCGGTGTTCCGCGAAGGCGAAACCCGCGAGATCATCTACTCCCTGCCGGAACGTCCGCTGCTCCCTGGCGATCTTCCCGAGGAGCAGGCGGAACTGCAGCAGCCGAGCCTGTCTCCAAGGCGCGACAAACCCTAGCGGGTATCGTCAGGCGATCCGTTGTAGACTCTCCTTGAAACTCACCACGAAGTCACGAAGGCACGAAGGCACGAAGAGAAGCATCTGTAATTCCGGAATTGATGCGGATTTATCATAAGCGGAGTTGAAATGGTCCGGTACCCACTGATGCAACGAGATTCGAACAGAAACATATTTTCCCGACTTTCTTCGTGTCTTCGTGCCTTCGTGATAATAATTTCAATTGCCGTGGAGGAGAGGGAGTCGTCATTCGACTGACGGCGTCCATCAATCCAAGTCCCGCTTTCTGCGCCTAAACAATTCAGAACGACATAACCTGCCATGTCACGATTCCTCACCACGCTGTTTTTCCTGCTGCTGCCGCTCGCCACGCAAGCGGCAGCCGACAACAAAATGCTCTATGTCGAATACCGGCTCGTCTCCAAACAGATCGCGGCGGACAGTTTCGATGCGCAGACGAAGAAAGTCTGGCGCATCGGCAAGGACTATCTGCGCTTCGAGGACGCGCCGAACCCGCAGACCAAGATCCACGGCCTGATCATCGTCGCCGAACCCGACATCTGGATCGTGGACCGCAACACCAACCAGGCGCAGCACACGGTCGATCCGGGACCGAACTACAAGATCCACTTCCCGTTGTTCGCCTCCGAGACATCCGAAAAACTGCGCGGGCTCGAATTCGGCAGCGAGCTGGAATATTTCCACGACAATAACGCGAAGGAATTGCCGGCCGAAGAAGTCGACGGCTTCAAATGCAGGGTGTACCGCCTGGAAATGGACGACCGCGACGTCACGCTGTTCGTAAAGACGGACGACACGCCGATGCAGGTCGTGGTGAAATCCCCGGAATACGAATACGCGCTACGCTTCCTGCGCTACGACCCGAACCGCAAACCGGACAAGTCGCTGTTCCAACTGCCGCCGGGCGTGCAAATCAAGAAATAGCTTCGCGTAGATCCTCGTAAGTTCAATCTCTCACCGCAGAGGACGCCCCCCTCACCCCGGCGCGCGGACACGTTACCGACGAAGGCGGCCGGTTGCGGGTAGCGCGCCACGTTCCGTCTCCCGCCCCAAGGTCAAGTACCATTCGCCGTGTCGACGGAACCCTCTCCCCCCGCAACCGGGTGGAGAGGGAGAAGAAAATCGGGCGACCATTGGTCGCGATTATGTAACTCAGCTCCTTCTCCGCCTAGGGGAGAAGACGGGGGATGAGGTGGTCTCCTCTGCGGTGAGCGCGTTTCGAGGCTTGACTCGTGGATGTGTGGTTCTTCCTGAAGTCCCTGAGCATCGGCATGGCGGTGGCGGCGCCGGTCGGCCCGATGAGCCTGCTGTGCATTCACCGCACGCTGGATCATGGACGCGCCGCCGGACTCGTATTCGGCGCCGGCGTGGCCGCCGCGGACCTGACTTACGCGGCGATCGCCGCGTTCGGCGTCACGGCAGTTTCCTCGCTGCTGCTGGCCGGCACGTTCTGGATCAAACTCGTCGGATCGCTGCTGCTGGTCGTGCTGGGAGTGCGCATTTCGCTGGCCGCGCCACGAGCCGACAATCGCGCGAGTTCCGCCGGCTCCGGCGGACGCACATTTCTGACCGCCTACGGCCTGACCATGACCAACCCGCCGACGATCCTGTTCTTCGCCGGCATCTTCGCTTCCGTGGCGTCGATCGCCTCGGTTTCGCGGTCGTTCACGTTCGCTGCTGGCGTCTTTGCAGGATCGATGCTGTGGTGGGCGATCCTCACTACGCTGGTCTCCAAATCCGCGGCCCTGTTCCGGCCGTCCGTCATGCTCTGGATCAATCGCGTCTCCGGCATCGTCCTCATCGGCTTTGCGGTCTACGGATTCGCGACGCTGGCGTGAAATCCCGCAACTTTTTCAGCGGCAGACAGTACACTTCATCCCGCGCATATGGAAAGATAGGGCGCACCCGCCCTTTCCTGTGCGTTTGCTTCCTGTTTTTCGCGGCGGCCGGCGCCGTTAGCGCACAGGAAACTGAAGCGCCGCAGAAATTCCCGATCCAGGTCTGGCTCAGTCCCGGCATTTACTCCCAGCATTTCGACACCTCCAAGGATCTGCGCAACGACAACTGGGGGCCCGGCGTCGAAGTCGCGCTGGCGCGCGACCACACCCTGATCGCCGGCAGCTACATCAACAGCAACGACGGTCGCACACACTATGGCGTTTACGAATGGCGGCCGTTGCATTGGCAGATCGCAAGCGTCGAAGTGAGCGCCGGCGTGCTGGCCGGCGCCTTCGATGGATATCCGAACTATCACGATGGAGGATGGTTCGTCGCGGTCCTTCCCGTGCTCGCGATCGAGGGCCGGTATCTCGGCGTGAACCTGAGCGTGATTCCCACGCTACCCAACCGGCTCGACGGGGCGTTGTCGATTCAGTTCAAGCTGCGCGTCTGGTAGAAGCGCCTGCGCCGAAGCGCAATCGTCGCGCCGGGCTTGCCTTCTTTTATCGCAGGCGGTAGAAGGTGATTTTCCATGCGAACAGGCGTGAAGACATTGCGTCCTCCTTTTCTGACTGCCTTCATTCTGCCGCTTGCGGCCGGCGCCGTGCTCGCTGGCGCCGGTGAACTGGAACCTGCGGCGCTGGCGGGCGGCGACTTCACCGTTTCCGACGAATCGGCGCTGGCGTATTCGCTTCCCGGACCACGGCTGGACACGTCGCAACTCGAACCCTTCGCCGGCGGCAGGCAGGAATTCCACCAGCGCTGGGTGGTTCTCGCAGTGATCGGCGGCAAGTGGGGACGCGGACCCACGTCGAACGGGGATACCTGCACCAATTGCCATGCGGGCAACGGGCGCGGCCACGCACCGGATTCGGACAGGGAAACGCTCGCATCGATGGTCGTGCGGCTGTCCATCCCCGGTGAAAACGAACATGGCGGACCCCTGCCGCATCCAAATTACGGCGATCAGTTGCAGGACCAGGGCGAGCTCGGCAGAGTGTTTGCCGAGGGTGACGCCACGATCGCATGGAGCGAAAGCGAGGAACGTCTGCCCGACGGATCCAGCGTGACCCTGCGCACCCCGAGGCTGGGTTTCACGAATCTGGCATTCGGACCGCTCGGCGCGGATGTCATGACCTCGGTGCGAATGGCGCCTCCCGTATTCGGCGCGGGGCTGCTCGATGCCATTGCGGAAAATGCCGTGCTCGACATTGCGCGCCAGCAACAGGAAATCGGTTTCAACGGCAGGCCGAACTATGTCTGGGACGAGGAAAAGCAAACCACGGCGCTCGGCCGCTTCGGCTGGAAAGCCAATCAGCCCAGCCTCAGGCAGCAGGATGCATCGGCGTTCCTGAACGACATGGGCGTTACCACCAGCGTATTCAAACGCGAGAACTGTCCGGACAAACAAGTTGCCTGTCGAAAACGCCCCTTGGGCATGGTGCCGGAACAACCCGACCGGGCTTTCAATGAACTGGTCTTCTACACCCGTGCGCTCGGCGTGCCCGCTCGACGCCGCGTCGGGGATCCTGTCACTTCGCGCGGCGAGCATCTGTTTGCCCAGGCGCAATGCGCAATCTGCCACGTACCGGAAATAAAAACCGGCGAGTATCCCGCGTTGCCGCTCCTCGCCAATCAGGTCATCCGGCCGTATACCGATCTGCTTTTGCATGACATGGGCGAGGGACTCGCCGACGGCAGGCCGGATTTTCTGGCCGGACCGCGCGACTGGCGTACGCCGCCGCTATGGGGCATCGGCCTGAGCAGCAAGGTCAATGGCAACGCGTCGCTGCTGCACGATGGCCGGGCGCGCAACCTGACTGAGGCGATCCTGTGGCACGGCGGCGAAGCCGAACGTTCCCGCGAAGCCTTTCGCGCCATGCCGGCGGCCGATCGCGAGGCTTTGCTTAATTTTCTGAGTTCTCTCTGACAATTCGAAATATGAACCACGGAGGACACGGGGGACACGGAGGAGAACGTAGATGCTGGATACAGGGGGCCGGGATCAGATTTATGCTATTGGAAACTTGTTTATGGCTATGGAAACGTGTTTCTACTATTGGTGATGTTTATCGTGTTGTCGAAATCTAGCCTGCACAGGAGACAGCGGTGAGCTAGGACATACTCGTACAAGATCTGCCCCGAGACGCGAAATCAACCGCGGATATCCCTGCCGACTTTCGGCCCAAATCAATCGGGAAACGGACGGACGTGATTAGAAAGGGCGGTTTCAATGACCAAGTGCAAAAAGCGAAGCATGATGCTTCTTGAAATCGAAAGCATCCGGGGTGAACAACTCAGCAGGGCATCGGAAGCCCAT
>WNFL01403609.1_pt3 | contig 19973 bp, 16 predicted proteins | sample 5400361 | NCBI WGS metagenome assembly WNFL01 (sample SAMN13153351, study PRJNA577476) | soil metagenome | isolation source: 40 cm soil on Douglas fir-dominated hillslope | place: USA:California | collected 2013-09-17
AACGTCTACTGGCCCGGCGATTGGCCCGGAAGGTTCAGCATCATCACCGTGAACCGCCGCACGTACGCGTTGTACTTGACCGGCGGCGTCCAGCCGCTCCCGCAGATCAAGCTCGGGGGCGGCCTCATCTACTATCGGACGACCGAGGATCTCGCGCAGGCGTTCAACTTCGTCAGCCAGGAGGGCGGGGCCGCGCTGGGCACCTCGGGAGGCAAGGTGTCGTTCGACTTGTCCGCGGAGATCACGCCGGTCATCGGCGTGCCGCTGACCATCGGCGTCGACTACAAGCACAAGGCCGACCAGACGCTGACCGGGCACGCGCACTTCGACAACGCTCCCCCGGCCCTGGGCCCCAACACCCTCGACCAGGGCGTCACGCACGATCTCACCATCCCCAACCTGCTCAACGTGGGCATCGCGTACCGCGTCCTGCCGAATCTATTGGTCACCGGGGCGTGGACCTTCGATCGCTTCATCGTCTACAAGCGCGACCTGTTCGTCGGCGACCGGGGCACCACCGTGCTGGTCAACCGCGACTACAAGAACGGGTACACCTTCCGGGTCGGCGCCGAGATGGAGGACGTGCTGCCGAAGCTGACGCTGCGGGCGGGCGTGCTGCGGGACATCGCGCCGACGCGCCCCGAGGCGCTGTCGCCGACCATCCCGGACGCGAACTCGACGGCCGTCGCAATCGGATTCGGGTACGAAATCTCGCCCGGTCTTGCGCTGAACGCCACCTACTTCCACGCCTTCTTCGATTCCACGAACACCGTCGGCGCCGATGTCTTCCAAGGGAAGTACGAGACGCGCGCGAACATCTACACCGTGGGCCTCACCTTCCGGCCCGGAGAGAAGCCGCGCGGCGACTCCGCGGCTCTGTCCGGCAAGTAGCGTTCAAGCAGCGGCGGAGTACCGGCCGCGCTCGTCGACGCGGGCGCGGCCTTCCTTGACGAGCTTCCCGAGATGCGCGAGCAGGCTCCGCTCGGCGAGCGGATGCAACTCGGGTTGCACGTCCGGATAGCTGGGCGGCACCAGTTGCGCTGGAGTCGCGGGACCCAGCTCGCGCAGCGCTCGGACGACGCGCTCCTCGCGCTCGAGCCGGTGGGCGAGGTAGCCGCGCAGCTTGTCCGCGCCGGCGGGAACGACCGGACCGTGGGCCGGGTAGATCACGCCGGGCCCCAGATCCAGGAGCCGCCTCAGCGAGGCCAGGTAATCGAGCATGTCGCCCTCGGGCGGATCGACGATCACGGTGCCCACGCCGGCCACCAGATCGCCGGCGACGACGGCGCCGCTCCCCTCCTCCAGCAGACAGAGATGGCCGCGCGTGTGCCCGGGCAGGTGCAGGCACTTCCACCCGCGAGGCCCCACCGGCAGCGCATCGCCGTCGCGCAGCACCCGGTCGACGCGGAAGTCGAGCATCTCCGCCGTCTGCGCGGTCGCCGCGATCGGCAGCGACAGCTTGCGCGCCAGCTCCGTCGCGCCGCCCACGTGATCGTGGTGGTGATGCGTGAGCAGGATGCCCACCGCGCGCCGGCCCTCCTCGTCGAGAAGCGCGAGGGTCTTCTCCAGGATCGCCTGCTCCTCGGGATAGGGCGATCCAGGATCGACCACCCATAGCTCCTCGTCCCCGAGCAGCAAGCAGTTGGTGTGCGTCGCCGGCGGCAGTGTCGGCGTGCGAAGCGGCACGACCACGATGCCCCGCTGGAACTCGATCCGCTCCACCACCCAGTCGTGCACCGGCAGTCCCCAGGGCGCGCGCGATGGATCCTGGAGCAGCGGCAGCGCGGCGGGCAGGCCGAGCGCGAGGGAGCGGAGCGTGTGCCATGCCGGCGGATGGAGCAAGGCGGTGCCTTCCTCCCACCGCCGGAGCGCCGTCTCGGGACGGACCCATTCGCCGTCCACCAGCTCGCCGGGCCACACCTCGGCGATCTCTCCGGGGGGGAGCTCGGCCACGTAGAAGCGCGCGTCGAATCGCACCGGCAGCGCGGGCGGTGTGCCGCGAGGAAGTCCGCGAAGGCGCCTTCCTTGGCCCGCGGCATCTCGCGGCGGAGCAGCAGCTCGCGCGCGGCCCGGCGCGCTTCGGGTGGAATGCGGGCCGCGCCCGGGGCGAGCAGCACGCCCGTCTCCTCGAACAGCTCGCGCGCGGCGGCGGCGATGCAGGCCGCCTCGGAAGCGGGCAAGCGCTCGGCATTCCCCAGCGGGAGCGCGGCGTCGGCCACGTCGACGCGGCCGCCGGGGAAGGCGTAGAACCCTCCCGCGAATCGCAGCTGCTCGCCGCGCCGGACCCAGAACACCTCGAGCCCGGAACCGCCGGAGCGGTGGAGCACCACCGTCGCGGCGGGCCGCACAGCGGCCGGAGGCCCGCCTGCCATTCCGTCTCCCTTGCGCGTACTGGCGCTATCCGCTAATCCACCTGCCGCCATGTTCTACCTCGTTCCGCGCTCCAACCTGGATCGTCCCCGCCGCGGAAGCCCGCGGATGTTCAAGGTCGACTGGGTGGAGAAGTATTTCTCCCGGGTGCGGCCCTGGCACGTGGTCTTGATCTGGGGCCCGTACACGGCGTGGCTCCTGGGACAGGGCGCGCGAGACCCGCGCCTGTCGCGCGCGGAGCTCCTGGGCATGTTCGCGCTGGGCGTGTTCGGCTGGACGTTCCTCGAGTACGTCCTGCACCGCTGGGTCTTCCACTGGAAGCCGGACGAGCACGTCGAGTGGCAGCGGGACGCGTCGTGGCTCATCCACGGAATCCACCACGATTACCCCTACGACCCCGACCGCCTGGTGATGCCGCCGGCGGTGACCGCGCTCATCGCGCTCCTGCTCTGGTTCCCGCTGAAGGCGGCGCTGGGGCCGCACCTCCACTATCCGTTCTTCGCGGGTCTGGTGGCCGGATACGTCTGGTACGACCTGACCCACTATTACCTGCACCACGCGGTCCCAAAGACGGCGGCGGGGAAGTGGATGCGCAAGTACCACCTGGTGCATCACTTCCAGACGCCCGGCGTGCGCTACGGGATCACCTCGCCCCTCTGGGACCACGTCTTCGGGACGTATCCCCGCGACCGCTACCAGCGCGCCTCCGAGACGGAGATCGAGGCCGGAACGTAGCCGCTCAGCGCTGCGGCCCGGAGTCGTACACCGCGCGTCCGCCGACCACCGTGAGCGCAGGCTTCGCCTCCAGGATCTGCTCCGGTGGCACAGCGAGCAGGTTGCGGTCCCACACCACCAGATCGGCGAGCGTGCCGGGATCGAGGGTTCCCTTCACCTCTTCCTGGAACTCGGCGTACGCGCTGGCGGCGGTGTAGAGCGAGAGCGTTTCCTCCATCGACAGGCGCTGGGAGGGCAGCCACCCTCCGGGCGGTGTGCCGGGCTTCTCGCGGCTCTGCCGGGTGACGGCGCTGTAGAGGCCTTCGACGGGGTCGAGCGGCTCGACCGCGAAGTCGGTCCCGAAGGCCACCCGGGCGCCCGCGTCGAGCAGCTTGCGCCAGGCATACGCGCCTTCCTCGGCGCGCGCGTGCCCGATGCGGTCCTCCGCCCAGCGCATGTCGCTGGTGGCGTGCGTCGGCTGCATGCTGGCGATGGCCCCCAGCCGCGCGAAGCGCGGAATGTCGGCGACGTCGACGACTTGCACGTGCTCGATCCGGTGACGCGCGCCTTTCCGGCCCGTGACGGCGGCCGCCCGCTCGATGGCGTCCAGCACCTCGCGGTTGGCGGCATCGCCAATGGCGTGCACGGCGACCTGGAGCCCCGCGCGGTCGGCCGCGAGGACGAGCGCGTCCATCTCGGGGCCTGGAATGCGCTGGATGCCGCGCGTGGACGGGTCGTCCGAGTACGGCTCCAGCATGAGCGCCGTGCGGGAACCCAGCGTGCCGTCCGCATACCCCTTGAGGAGCCCGGTGCGCACCCAGGCATCGCCGGTAGCAGCGCGCACGCCGCGCTCTTCCAGCGCGCGTACCACTTCCATCGTGAGCGGCAGCCAGCCGTAGATGCGCACCGTGAGCCGGCGCTCGGCGCGGAGCGCGCGATAGATCTCGAGCTCCGCCGGCGTGACCTCGCTCTGCACGCTGGTGACGCCGGTGCGCGCGGCCAGGTCGAGCGCGGCGAGGACCCCCCGGCGCATCTTCTCGGCGCCCGGCGGAGGGACCGCGCGCGCCAAGAGGTCGTGCGCGCTCTCCTTGAGGATGCCGGTGGGCGCCCCCCGCGCGTCGCGCACGATCTCGCCCCCCGGCGGGTCCGGCGTGCGGCCGTCGATTCCGGCGAGCTCCAGCGCGCGCGAGCTGACCCAGGCGGTGTGGCCGTCCACCCTGCGCAGGTAGACCGGGTGGCGCGGCGATGCGCGATCCAGCGTCTCGCGCGTCGGCCAGCCGCCAGATCCCAGCTCGGACGGGCGCAAGCGGGTCTGGTCCCAGCCGCGCCCGGTGATCCACTCTCCGGGCGCCGCCTTGTCCGCCGCGGCGCGCACGCGCGACTCGATCTCGCGCAGCGACGAAGCGCCGCGCAGGTCCACTTCCAGCATCGACAGGCCGCCCGCCCCCAGGTGGCAGTGAGCGTCGTTCATGCCGGGGGTGACGAGCCGCCCGCGCAGTTCCACCACGCGCGTGGAAGGGCCGGCCATCCGTTCGGCCTCCTCGCCCAGCGCGGCGATCCGGTCGCCCCGGACCGCCACCGCGGTCGACCGCTTGCCCGCGGCGACGAACACGGTCCCGCCTCGCAGCAAGAGGTCGGCGGGTGCCGCCGGCCGTCCAGGAGAGGACGCGCACGAAAGCGCCGCGAGCGCGCAGAGCACGACACCGCGCGAGGCGCCGGTTGAATTCCGAAGAGCGGGCATCCCGCGCAGTGTACCCGGAGTGCATGCCATGATGTCCGCGTCCGCAGCCTTGTCGGCGGCGGCTGGTCAGATAGATTGCCGCCCGGTGCACATCCGCGACCCCATCCACGGCGCCATCGAGATCACTCCGGACGAGCGGGCGCTGGTGGACAGCCCGCAGTACCAGAGGCTGCGCAACGTCAAGCAGCTCGGGTTCGCCGACCTCGCCTTCCCCGGCGCGACGCACACCCGGTACGCCCACGGGCTGGGCGCGATGGCGGTGGCGACGCGCGTGTTCGACGCGCTCGCCCCCAAGCTCGAGCTGCTGAGCGCCGACCGCGAACGGTTCCGGCAGACGCTGCGCCTTTCGGTGCTCTTCCACGACCTCGGCCACGCGCCGCTCTCGCACGCCACCGAGCGGATCATGCCCAAGGCAGCCGAGCTGCGCGTCCCGGAATGGACGCAGGAAGGTCGCCGCCGCGCGCCCGGGAGGCAGGCGAACCACGAGGACTACACGCTCAAGCTGGTGCTGGACTCGGGCCTCGCCGCGGAGCTGCAGCAGCGCGGCGTCGAGCCGTCCCACGTGGCCTCCCTGCTCTGCGGGCTGCCTCCTCCCGGCGGCAATCCGTTCCGCAGCGGCGGGCGGGACCTGTTGCCCATCCTGCGGCAGATCGTCAGCGGCGAGCTGGACGCCGACCGGATGGACTACCTGCAGCGCGACTCGTTCTTCACCGGCGTGAACTACGGCAAGTTCGACCTCGACTGGCTGGTGCAGAACCTGGAATCGGTGGAGCGCGAGGGCCGGGTCCACCTGGCCCTGCAGCACCGGGCCGTGTTCGCGTTCGAGGACTTTCTCCTCTCGCGCTACCACATGTTCCTCTCGGTCTACTTCCACTACGCCTCGGTCGGATACGAGGTGCTGCTGCAACGCTACTGCGACACGAGCGGCGGCGAGTACCAGCTGCCCGCCGACGTCGACGAGTACCTGCAGCACGACGACGTGGCGCTCCTCGCCGCGCTGCGCGCATCCAGAAATCCCTGGGCCCGGCGCATCGTGCGCAGGAACGGCTACCGCCTGCTCGTCGAGATCGGCCCCTCGCTCGACGCCGGGGCTACCGCGCACCTCGAGGAGCAGCGGGCACACCTTTCGGACGCCGGCATCGATTCCTTCACGACGCTCTCCCGCGGCGTCCTCTCCACCTACGGGCGCGAAGCCACGCTGTGGGTGCGCTCGCCGCGCGGAGAAGTCCCCATCGCCGAGTACACGCCCCTCTACGAACGCTATGCCGAGGCGGCCAACCTCGCCCGCCTGTATGCGCCCCCGGAGCGGTTCGACGAGGCCCGCCGCGTGTTGGGCGTATAGCCACTCCCAGTCATGGACGGGCACCTGTGCGCAGGTAGGCGCACCGGAGGCGGTGTGGGCTTCCCGTGAGCGAGCAGGCGGATGGTAGAGTGCCCGCCGTGGACGGCCTTCAGGAAAGGGTGCGCAAGCTCGGGGGCATCCTCGATGTGGCGAAGGCCCTGGTCGCCGAGCGCGATCTCGATCGCCTGCTCAAGCTGATCGTGCTCGCCGCCTCCCGCGTGGTGGAAGCGGATCGCTGCTCGCTCTTCCTGGTCGATCGCGCGCGCAACGAGCTGTGGAGCAAGGTCGCGCAGGGGGTCGGCACCCGCGAGATCCGCTTCCCGATGGGAAAAGGAATCGCCGGAACGGTGGCGCAGACCAACGTCCCGGTGAACATCCCCGAGGCGTACGCGGATCCGCGCTTCAACGCCGGCGTCGACAAGGAGACGGGGTACCGCACCAAGAGCATCCTCTGCGTCCCGATGCGCTCGCTGGAAGGCGAGGTGGTGGGCGTCCTGCAGGCGCTCAACAAGCGCGGGGACGGCCCGTTCACCGAGGAGGACGAAGAGCTGCTCTCGGCGCTGGGCGGCCAGGCAGCGGCGGCCATCAACAACGTGCTGCTGCACCAGGAGATCGAGCAGCTCTTCGAAGGGTTCGTCCGCGCCAGCGTGGTGGCGATCGAATCCCGCGATCCGACCACCGCCGGTCACTCCGGCCGGGTCGCGCGCCTCTCGGTCGGCCTGGCCGACGCGCTCCCGCGCGCCGCGAGCGCGGCCGGGAGGTGGCGGGGCTCGCAGCTCTCCAACGACGAGCGGCAGGAGCTGCGCTACGCCGCGCTCTTGCACGACTTCGGCAAGGTCGGCGTGCGCGAGAACGTGCTGATCAAGGCGAACAAGCTGGAGCCGGGCGAGCTGGAGATCCTGCGCGGCCGGTTCGAGACGCTGCTTGCGCAGGAGGAGCTGAACTCCGAGCGCCGCAAGGTGCAGGCCCTCCTGGAGAAGCCGAAGAAGGCCAAGGCGCTGATGGCGGAGATCGACGGCCAGCTCGACGTCCGCAGGCGCGAGCTGACCGGGATGTTCGAGTTCATCCTCTCCTGCAACCGCCCGACCATCCTCCCCGAGGGTACCTTCGACCGGCTGGGCGACATCGCCCGCCTCACCTACGAGAGCCCCCTCTCGCGCGAGCTGCGGCCGTTCCTGCGCGAGGAGGAGGTGGTGAAGCTGTCCATCCGCAAGGGCTCTCTCACCGAGATGGAGCGGCGCGAGATCGAATCGCACGTCACGCACACCTTCCGCTTCCTGCAGCAGATCCCCTGGACGCGCACGCTCAAGCGGGTCCCGGAGATCGCCTACGGACACCATGAGAAGCTGACCGGCGGCGGATACCCGCGCAGCCTGACCGAGCCGCAGATCTCGCTCCCCACGCGGATGATGACCATCAGCGACATCTACGACGCCCTCACCGCCTCCGACCGCCCGTACAAGCGCGCGGTGCCCAAGGAGAAGGCGTACGACATCCTGGGCGACGAGGCGAAGCGCGGCGAGATCGACGCGGACCTCCTGCGCGTCTTCATCGAGGCGGACGTCCCGGGCCGGGCCCCGGAGGAGCCGTAAGCGTCAGCGCGCCGCGGTCTTGCGCGCCTTCTCGAACTCGTCGCCCGGAGTCCACTGCGGCATCGCCGGGGCATTCGCCACCCGCAGGCCGACGACCAGGTCGAGCTGCGCGTCCTGCACCGCGCCGGAGAGGTCCCAATCGCCGCGGTACTCGTCGGTGACCTGGTGGTAGTCGCGTTTCTCGTACTGCTCCTGCATCTGCTGTCCCCACCCCGGCGGCCGGCCGACGAAGCCCGGGCCACCCCGCGCGTACACGACCGGCACGCCGATGCGCGCGAACTCGAACTGATCGGAGCGGTAGAACGCCCCGCGGTCGGGGAACGGATCGCCGTGCACCGATCGGCCCTGCTCGGCCGCGACCTCGCGGACCACCGCGTCCAGCGATGACTTCCCCAGCCCCAGCATGCCGAGGTCGGTGGTCCGCCCCCACTTGTTCACGCTGTCCGCATTGATGTCGGCGGCGATGCGGGCGGCGGGTACCAGCGGGTGCTGCGCGAACCATTTCGAGCCGAGCAGGCCCTGCTCCTCGGCGGTCACGAAGACGAACAGCAGCGAGCGCTTGGGCGGGGCCTCCTTCGCAGCGCGGGCGACGGCGAGCATCAGCGCGCAGCCCGAGGCGTTGTCGAGCGCGCCGTTGTAGATGCCGTCCTTTCCGGCGGGAACGTTCGCGTCGCGTCCGAGGTGATCCCAGTGCGCGGTGAACACCACCGCCTCGTTCTTGAGCTGGGGATCGGTGCCGGGGAGCAGGCCCACCACGTTGGCGCTCGGCGTCACCTTGCGCTCGATGGGCATCTCGAACGAAGTCTGCACGCCCATCGGGACCGGGCGGAAGGACTTCTGCTGCGCATCGGCGCGGAGCTTCTCGAGATCGAGATTGGCCAGGCCGGCGAGCCGCTTGGCGCCGTCGTCGGCCACCCAGCCCTGGAACTGCATGCGGTGCTCGGATCCGGGCGGCAGGTCGATGCGGGTGCCGTCCGCCGAGGCGGAAAGGACCTGCCACGGATATCCCGCCGACTGGGTGGTGTGGATGACCAGCGCCCCGGCCGCGCCGTGGGCCGCCGCGGTCAGGTACTTGTAGTCCCAGCGGCCGTACCACAGGCGGACGCCCTCGCCGGCGAACGGCGGGTTGAAGTTCATGATCACGGCGATCTTCCCGCGCAGGTCGGCGTCCTTGTAATCGTCCCAATCGTATTCGGGCGCCACGATCCCGTAGCCGACGAACACCAGCTCGGCGTCCTTCACCCGGGCGACCTCCACGTGCGCATCGGGGTCGATGCGCAGGTCGGAGTCGACTCCGTTCAGCGTGCTCAGCTGCACCGCGCGGCCGCCGACCTGGAACGCCACCTGGCGCGGCGGGTGGCCCTGCAGGGTGATGAGGGGCACCGGCTGGAAGAAGGATCCCTGCGGTGACTCGGCGGTGGCGGGGACGCCCGGGAGATCCCCCGCGCCCTCCAACTCGGCGGCCAGGTACTTCACGGCCACGTCCGAGCCGGTGCTGCCGGGCTTGCGCCCCTCCAGCAGATCGTCGGAGAGGAAGCGGAGCGGACCGGAGATCGCGGCCGGCGTGATCCGGGCCATGGCGGCGCGCTCGGCGGCGCTGAAGTGCGACTGCGCGCGAGGAGCGGCCGGCGTGGCCGAGGGCGCACGGGCAGGCGCAGCGGTGAGGACGGCGAGGGCGGCGGCGAGGGCGGGAAGTGGCATGGCGGCGCATCCTAGACAAATGCCGGGATGTCCGCGCTAGGAAAAGCGCAGCGCCGCTGGAGAGCGCGTCGGTTCGTCGCCTCGGCGCAGGCCTTCAACCCGGCTCGGGCCCCGTGGCGATCGCCGCCCCCGGCTGGCTGCTCCAGTCGCTCCAGGATCCGACGTAGAGCTTGCCTGCGGGAAACCCGGCAAGCTCCAACGCGAGCAAGGTGTGGCAGGCGGTGACCCCGCTGCCGCAGCTAGCGACCACCTGGGCGGCCCGGCCGGCGCCGAGCCGATCATAGAGGGCGCGTAGCTCCTCGGGTGGCCGGAAGCGGCCCTCCTTCAGGTTCCCGCTGAACGGCGCGTTCACCGCGCCGGGGATGTGGCCGGCCCGCTTGTCGACCGGCTCGGTCTCGCCCCGGTACCGCTCCGGCGCGCGGGCGTCCATCACCAGGGCGCGCCGCGCTCCCGGCTCGCTGCGGCCGGCGAGGATCTGCGCGACGCCTTCCCTATCGACGATGCGGGAGGTGTCGAGCCGCAGCGCCGGCGGCGTCACGGACGCTACCGCAGGCTCGTCCTTGGTCACCGGCAGGCCGGCCTTCACCCACGCCGCGTAGCCGCCGTCCAGCACCGAGGCGCGCTCGTGCCCGTGGGCCCGCAGCATGAACCACAGCCGCGCCGCCACCGAGCCGTTGCCGTCGTCGTACACCACGACGTGCGTGCCGGGCAGGACCCCGATGCGTCCCAGCGTCCGGGCGAAGTCCTCCGGTGCCGGGAATGGGTGCCGGCCCGGCCCACCGTGGCGGGACAGGTCCCGCTCCATCTCGACGTACACCGCGCCCGGGATGTGCCCGGCGCGGTACTTCTCCAACGCCGGCGGGCCCGAAAGGGCCCAGCGCAGATCGACGATGCGGACCGCCCCGGGAGGTTGCCGAGCGAGCCAGGACGCGTCCACCAAGGCCATCGTGTCGGACATATGCCTTCCTCCTGCTCCCTGCCGAGTCTTGACTCCTACCCCCCCGGCCGGGGGAAGCAAACAGGCTGGCCCGACCGTGTGAAACATGCCAGAACCGCGGTCCCGGGATCGGGAGTTCATGTCGGAAGACGGGGTGTCGATGCGGTCGGAGGTCGAGCGGCTCCTCGTCGTCGACGACGAGGGCCCGATCTTGCACGCGCTCCAGAGGACGTTCGAGGCGGCCGGCTACGAGGTGACCGCCTGCCTGGACCCGGCTGAAGCGCTCGACCGTCTCAAGGAAAAGGCGTTCCAGGTGCTCTCCGCCGACTACATGATGCCGGGGATGACCGGCGCCGAGTTCCTCGCTCGCGCCCGCGCCCTGCAGCCCGAGACGATCCGCATCCTCATCACCGCCGCGCACGACTTCTCCGCCGCCGTCGACGCGATCAACAACGGCGAGATCTTCCGCATCCTCGCCAAGCCGTGGAACCGCGTCGAGCTCCTGGGCACCGTGCGGCAGGCCTTCGACACCTACGCGCTGCGCGAGAAGAACCGGCAGCTGACCGCGCTGGTGCAGAAGCAGAACGGCGAGCTGGCCGAGCTGAACAAGGGCCTGGAGAAGCTGGTGCAGGAGCGCACCACCAACCTGCTCGACGGCATGGTGGCCGTGCTCGACTACCGGGACACGGAGACACAGTGGCACTCGCGGCGCGTGTCGCGCTTCACCCGCCGCATCGCCGAGGAGATGGGCGTCTGCGACGAGCGCGACCTGCGCACCATCGAGATGGGCTCGCTCTTGCACGACATCGGCAAGATCGGCGTGCGCGACGCGGTGCTGCTCAAGCCCGGGCCGCTCGACCAGGAGGAGTGGGTCGAGATGCGCGAGCACCCCCGGCTCGGCTGGGCGCTCCTCCAGCGGATCGAGTTCCTGCGGGAAGCCAGCGAGATCGTCCTGCAGCACCAGGAGCGGTACGACGGCTCGGGGTACCCGGCGGGTCTCAAGGGCGAGGCCATCGTGGTCGGCGCGCGGCTCTTCGCGGTCGCCGACACCTACGACGCCATCACCTCCGACCGTCCGTATCGCCGGGCGCAGCCGCACGCGGCGGCGGTGACCGAGATCCGGCGCGTCTCGGGCACCCAGCTCGACCCGCGGGTGGTGGAGGCCTTCTGCGCGGTCCCGGAATCGGACTGGGCACGGATCCGCGGCGAGGTGGAGCAGATCTCCTTGCTCGAGGCGCAGTGGGGCTGGACCCCGCCCCGGCGCGTGTTCGACCTCATCCACGATGCCGCGAGCCAGCACAAGGCAGCCCGCGCCGATGGACCGCTCCCGCTGGACCTGGCCGCCATCAAGGCCTGACCGTCAGGGCGCGAGAAGGACCCAGCATTTGAGGTAGTCGGTCTCGGGCACGCCGACGAGCGGCGGATGATCGCGTGCGGCGCCGCGCCGTTCGAGCAGCTGCAGCGGGCGCTTCGCTTCCTGGGAGGCCCACTCGATCACCTCGCCGAACATCTGCGGGGTCACCTTTCCCGAGCAGGAGCAGGTGACGAGCACGCCGCCGGGAGCGAGCAGCCGCATCGCGCGGTAGTTGATCTCCTTGTAGACGCGGAGCGCGCCGGCGACGCCCTCCCGCCGTTTCGCGAAGGCGGGCGGGTCGAGCACCACCACGTCGAACTTGCGGCTTTCCTTGTCGAGCGCGCGCAGCTGCTCGACCGCGTTGGCTGCGCGTACCTCCACGTTGCGCAGCCCGTTCCGGCTGGCATTCTCGCGGGTGCGCGCCACCGCCGCGGCATCCTGGTCGATGGCGAGCACGCGGGTAGCGCGGCGGGCGAGCTGCAGCGCGAAGCCGCCGTGGTAGCAGAACGCGTCCAGCGCGTCGCCGCGAGCCAACTCGCCGGCGCGGAGGTGGTTCTCGCGCTGATCCAGGTAGCCGCCGGTCTTGTGGTCCTCGAGCAGGTCGACCCGGAGGTCGAGCTCGCCTTCCCGGTACGAGGCGGTCATCGGTCCCGAGCCGAGCAAGACCTCGGTGCGGCGGGGGAGCAGCTCGAAGTCGCGCGAGCTGCCGTCGTCGCGCGCCACGGCGCCGCGCGCGCCGCACGCTTCCGCCGCCATCCGAGCGAGGGCCTCGCGGCGCACCTCGGCCCATTCGGCGAGGTGCTGCACCGCGAGCAGGTCCCCGTAGCGATCGACGAAGTAGCCCGGCAAGAGATCGGCCTCGCCATGGACGGCGCGGAAGGCGTCGGCGCCGGGGAAGAGCGCGCGGCGTCTCGCGACCGAGGCCTCGATGCGCCCGCGCAGGAAGACGTCGTCGAGCGGCTCGTCGCGCCTGCTCAGGATCCGCAGCGCGATCGGCGACCGCTCCGCCCAGAACGCCTTGGCGACGAAGTTGCCGCGCGCATCCGCGAGCCGCACCTCCGCGCCCGAGGGGAGCCCGGGCGGGGCGGACTGGACGTCGCGGCGAAAGATCCACGGGTGTCCCGACCGCGCCCGCGCCGCCCCTCGCGCGGAGAGGGTCACACCTGGGACCTGGGAACTCACGGCGGCGCACTCTCGCACACCTCCGAATCAAGCCAAGCGAAGTCCGCCGGGTTAATCTGGCCGCGTGACTTCTCCAGACGGTTCGTCGCCGCTGAAGGCCCTCCGGGGAGGGGAAGATCCGGACCGCGGCGCGCCGCTGGGACCCGCCGAAGCAGCCCGTCTGGCGAGGGCGCTGGAAGCGAACGTCGCGCGCGCCCTGCGTGGAAAGCAGGAGATCGTCGAGCTGTCGCTCGCCGCGCTCGCCGCCTCGGGCCACCTCTTGCTCGAGGACGTTCCCGGCGTCGGCAAGACCACGCTCGCGCACGCGCTGGCGCGGTCGCTGGACCTGTCGTTCTCGCGCATCCAGTTCACGAGCGATCTCTTGCCCGGTGACATCACCGGCGTGTCGGTGTTCGACCAGCGCACCGGGCAGTTCGTCTTCAAGCCCGGGCCGCTGTTCGCGCACCTGGTCCTGGCCGACGAGATCAACCGCACCACGCCGCGCACGCAGAGCTGCCTGCTCGAGGCGATGGCGGAAGGGCAGGTGTCGGTGGACGGTGGCGCGCGCAGCTTGCCTTCGCCCTTCCTGGTGCTCGCGACGCAGAATCCGCACGAGCATGCCGGGACGTATCCCTTGCCCGAGTCGCAGCTGGACCGCTTCCTGTTGCGCTTGCCCCTCGGGTACCCGGCGCCCGAGGTGGAGCGCGAGCTGCTCCTCGGCGGAGGGACCCAGGACGAGCTGCAACGCCTGCGGCCCGTCGCTTCCGCGCACGAGGTACGCAGGCTGCAGCTCGGGGTCGAGCAGGTGAAGGTGGCCGGCGAGGTCGCGGACTACGTGCTGGCGCTGGTCGCGGCTACGCGCTCGTCTCCGCTGCTCTCGCTGGGCGTCTCTCCCAGAGGCGCGCTGGCGCTCCTGCGGGTGGCCCAGGCCCGGGCGCTCCTGCGCGGCCGCGGGTACGTGGAGCCGGACGACGTCAAGGAGCTGTGCGTTCCCTGCCTCTCCCACCGCGTGGTGCTGGCCGGCCACGCGGCGCCGGCCGGCGAGGTCACGCGCCATGCGGCCGAACGGGTCATCCGGGACCTGGCGGAGCAGGTCCCGGCGCCGGAGTGAACGCTCCCGCCGCCGAGGCCCCGCGGGCCGCCGCGGTCCCCGCGTGGAGGCGGCGCCTCAGCTTCACGCCCCTGGGGCGCTGGTACGTCGCGCTGACCATCGCCATCGGGCTCGCCGCGATCAACACGGGCAACAACCTGCTGTTCCTGGTCCTCGGGCTCCTGCTCTCCAGCATCGTGGTGTCCGGGCTGCTTTCGGAGACCTCGCTGCGCGCGGTTCGGGTGGAGCGCAGGTTGCCCGCTTCGGCGTCGGTGGGCGCGCCCGCGCTGGTGGGCCTCTTGGCGCGCAACTCGAAACCGCGCGCGCCGTCGGTAGGGCTCGAGCTGCGCGAGAGGGGCGGCGACGTCGCCGGGCGCGGGCTCGTCCTGCTCCTCGGAGCCGGCCGGACCGAGGAGGTGTCGTACCGGTTCACGCCGCAGCGGCGCGGCCGGCACAGGTTCGAGCAGCTGGAAGTGGTGACGCGCGCGCCCTTCGGGTTGTTCGAGAAATCGCGGCCGCTCTCGGCGCGGGACGAGCTGGTGGTCTTCCCTCGCCGCGTCCCGCCGCCCGCGCAGCAGCCGCGCCAGCTCGCGCGCGAAGGAGAGCGGCCGACCGGCCGGGCGGGCCACGGACTCGAGGTGCACGCGCTGCGGGATCATCGCCCGGGCGAGGACATGCGAAGCATCCACTGGCGCTCCTCCGCGCGGGCGGGAAGGCTGATCGGGATCGACCGCGAGCAGGAGCGCCGCCGCCAGGTGTGCGTCCTCTTCGACCAGCGGCGCGTGTCGGGACCCGCCTTGGAGACGGCCGTCGAATGCGCCGCGGCGCTGTTCGAGCGCGAGCTCGATGCGGGCGCGGACGTCTCCCTGGCCATATGCGGCAACCGGCTCGCGCCCGGCTCCGGCGAGGTGCACCGGCTCGCGGGCCTCACCCTGCTGGCCCTCCTCGAGAGCGCGCCGGACGCTCCGGCGCCTGTCGCCGAGTCGGGCGCTTCGGTCCTGGAGGTGATCCCGTGATCGGGCGCGGGCTGCGCGGGATGACCCTGCTGGCGGCGCAGCGTTGGGCCGGGTCGCTCGCGCTGGCCGCCGCGTTCGCGGCCTGCGCGGTGAGCGGCGAGCTGGGAGGCGCGATCCTCTTGCTGTTCTCTGCCGCCCTGGTGGCGGCGCCGCTCTTCCAGAAGCGCATCGCGGGCCGCTACGAGTGGGCCTGGACCGGGCTGCTCGGTCTCGCCTTCGTGGCGCTGGGTGGGCAGGTCGTTGCCGGCCGGCTGGATGTGGTGCTCGCGGCGACGCAGTTCGCCACGCTGCTGGCGGTGCACCGCCTCTGGCACCGCCGATCGCGGCGCGACGAATGGATGCTCCTCCTGCTTTCGCTCCTCCTGATCTGCGCCGGCGCGGCGCTCTCGGCGGAGCTGCTCTTCGGCGTCTGCTTCCTCCTCTACTGCGTGACGGCGACCTGGGCCCTGGCCCTGACCTGGCTCCGCTTCGAGATCGAGGCCGCCCGCAGCCCCGAGCAGGCAGCGGCGCTGCTCCACGGCCGCAGGCTGGTGACGCCTTTGGTCCTGGGCGCGCTCGCCGCCCTGGCGCTGGTGGGTCTGCTCGGGTCGGCAGCCATCTTCCTCGCATTTCCGCGCGTCACCATCGGCGGGCTCCGGCGGGCTTCGTCCGCCATCCCCATCGCCGGCCTCGGAGATCGGATCGACCTGTCGCGCCATGGCGTCATCGCCGACGACCCGCGCATCGTGCTTCGCGTGCGGCTCGATCCCGCGCCGGTTGCTGGCGCCGGGCTGCCGATGCGCTGGCGCGCCCGCGCGCTCGAGGTGTGGACCGGGCGAGGATGGCGCGCGCGCCAGGACGGGTGGGGTGGAGGGATCTTTCTTGCGCCCATGCCGCAGCTGCGGATCGCTGCCGCGCGCCACCGTTCCGAACCGCTGGTCGCCGACATCGAGGCGGTCAGCGGCTTCTCCGAGGGAGTGGTGCTCACGCCCGAAGGGTGGCCGACGAGCGTGAGCTTCCAGCGCCCCTTCACCGCCCGCCCGAGCGAGACCCGGCTCTTGCGTGCCGCGAACGGGGACCTCTTCTACACGCCTGTGGACGTCGGGGACCTCCACTACGTGGTCCGCACCGAGCGGGCGCTGCCCGGGACGGAGGAGCTGCGCGGGCGGGGAAGGCGATACCCGCCGGAGGTGGCCGCGTCGCTGGAGGCGCCGGCCGAGGTGGACCCGCGGGTCCGTGCCCTGTCGCAGCGCCTGACCGAGGGCAAGGATCCGGTGGACGCGGCCGCCGCGGTGGAGCGCTGGCTGACCCGGTCGCTCACCTACACCCGGGAGCTCCCCGGCGAGCAGAAAGACCCCATCGCCCACTTCCTGTTCGAGTCGCGGCGCGGCCATTGCGAGCTGTTCTCCAGCGCGATGGTGGTCCTCTTGCGCCTCGCCGGCATCCCGGCGCGGAACGTGACCGGGTACTACGGAGGGGTGCACAGCTCCGCCGGGTACTGGGCGGTGCGCGCCGGCGACGCGCACTCGTGGGTCGAGGCGTACGTGCCCGGCGTTGGGTTCGTGCCGTTCGATCCGACGCCGCCCTCGGGGAGAGGCGGCGTGGACCGCGGCCTGTGGTCCGGTGCAGTGCTGGCCTGGGACGGGCTGGCGCAGCGCTGGCGCGCGTTCGTCGTGGACTACGACCTCCTGTCGCAGCAGCGGACCCTGCAGCAACTGGGGAGGACCCTGCGCGAGGCAGGCCGCCGTCTCTCGGCGGCCCGGCCTGGCGCGCCGGAGTTCCGCGCCGCCGCGACCCAGGCCGCGCTCGGCGCGATCGTGATCGTGCTTCTGGTGGCGCTATTGCGCCGCGTCGGAGGCCGGGGGCAGCCCAGGGTCGCGCTGCTAGACGGCGATCAGCGTCGCGCCCAGGTGCTGTGGCGCCGCGCGCGCACCCGGCTGGAACGCGGCGGCGTGAGCTTGACCGCGGCGGTCTCGCCTCGCGAGGCGATCCGGCGGACGGTCCAGCGTCGCCCGGACGTGGCACCCGCCGTCGAGCAGCTCGCGTCCGCCGTTCTCGCCGCGCGCTGGGGAGGCGAAAGGCTGCCGCCGTCTCGCGCCCGCGCCCTGCTGCGGGAGCTGCGGCGCCGGCTGGACTGACCGCGGGCAGGAAGTCTGCGCGAAGGCCTTGCGCGCCGCGACTGCCAGGCGCCACACTGCGGCGCCGTGCCGGAGCTCCCCGAAGTCGAGATCGCCTCCCGCCAGCTTCGCGGCTGGGCCCAGGGTCGCCGCATCGTGTCGGCCAGAGCGGAACGTTCGCGGGTGATCCGCGGTCAGTCCCCGCAGAGGTTCGCGCAGCTCGCCGGCCACCGCCTGGAGGACGTGGAGCGGTCCGGGAAATGGATGCTGCTCCGCTTCGACGGCGGCGAAGGCCTGGTGTCGCACCTCGGCATGACCGGCAAGTGGATCCGCCGCGATCGAGAAGCGGCCCCACCGAGCCACGTGCGCGCGAGCCTTACGTTGGAGGACGGGCACGTCCTCGACTACCGGGACCCGCGCCTGTTCGGCCGGCTCATCCGCGGCAGCGTCGAGCAGCTGCGGAAGCTGCCTGCGCTGGCCGGGCTGGGACCCGATCCGCTGCCCGGGGTGGACACCGGACGGCTGTACCGCGTCCTGAGCAGCACGCGGCGGTCGCTCAAGGAGGCGCTGATGGACCAGCGCACGCTGGCGGGCCTGGGGAACATCCAGGTCTCGGAGGCGCTCCACCGGGCGCGCCTCCACCCGCAGCGGCTCGGCGTGTCCGTCTCGCCGGACGAGGTGGCCCGGCTGGGTGTCGCCATCGGCGAGGCGTTGCAGGCGGCGCTCGAAGGCGAGGACTCGCCCGAGCCGATCACCTACGTGGAAGAGGGCGGCGAGAACATCTTCCTCGTCTACGACCGCGCCGGCGAGCCATGCTCGAATTGCGGCACCGCGATCGACCGCATCGTGCAGGGCGGCCGCAGCACGTACTTCTGCCCGCACTGCCAGCCGCTCCGGGCTCGCCAGGGGGTCGGCGCTCGGGCCGGAGCGGGTCGGACCAGGCTGGCGGCTGTCCGCCCGCTGCAGCCGACGACGTCCCGCCGCCGCCAGCGAGCCCGCTGAGCGGGGTCGGGCGGGCCCCGCGCCGGCCCTCTCGCCCGGGCGTTTGCGGACGCGCTGCTCCGTCGCCACCTTGCTCTGCGTGCAAACCGCGACCGAGGCGGCGCTCCAGATCGATCCCGTCGAGCAGCAGGTCCACGGCCGCGCGCTCGCGCTGCTGCAGGATGCCGGCCTGGTTCCCATGGTGGGCGGCGCCTACGCGATGCGCACGCACGCCGGGCTCTGGCGCGACACCAAGGACCTCGACCTGTTCCTCCGCAAGGAGCGGGTCGGCCCGGCCCTGGAGCTGCTCGCCCGGGTGGGGTACCGCACCGAGATGACTGACCCGATGTGGATCGCGAAGGCCTTCGCCGGGCCATACTTCATCGACCTGATCTTCTCTTCCGGCAACGGGCTCGGCACGGTCGACGAGCAGTGGGAGCGGCGCGCCTCGCGCGCCCTGGTCCTGGACCGCGAGGCGCTCATCGTCCCCGCCGAGGAGATGATCTGGCAGAAGGCGTACATCCAGGAGCGGGAACGATTCGACGGGGCCGACATCCACCATCTGTTGCGCTGCCGGGGAGCGCAGCTCGACTGGCGGCACATCCTGGATCGGTTCGCCGACCACTGGCCAGTCCTGCTCGGCCAACTGATCACGTTCCGCTTCGCCTTCCCCTCCGACAAGGAACAGGTTCCTTCCTGGGTGATGAAGGAGCTCACCGCGCGGCTCGCCCGCCAGGAAGATCAGCCTGCAGCGCGGGAGCGGATCTGCCGTGGGACGCTGCTCTCGCGGCAGCAGTACCTGATCGAAGTGAACGAGCACGGCTACCGGGATGCGCGGGAGTTGGAGGTGAAGGGCTGGACGGGCGACACGCGCTGGCCGGTGAAGCCGTGGTCCGGCACGGAGCACTGAGGGAAGACCATGCGCATCGCAGCCGTCGGCGATCTCCACTGCCGGGCCGACACGCGCAGCGCGCTCGGCTCCGCGCTCGCAGGCGTCGATGGGGCCGCGGAGTGCCTGTTGCTCGCCGGCGATCTGACCGACCACGGCACCGCCGAGGAAGCGGCCTGGCTCGCCGAGGAGCTGGCCCGGTTCAAGATTCCCAAGGTGGCGGTGTTCGGGAACCACGACTACGAGTGCGGGCAGGAGCAGGCCGTCCGGCGGAAGCTGGAGGAGGTGGGCGTGAAGGTGCTCGACGGCGAGCCCTACGCCCTCAGCCCGGAGCTGGGCATCGCCGGCATCAAGGGGTTCGCCGGCGGATTCGAGCACGCGCAGCTGCAGCGGTTCGGCGAAGGAGTGATGAAGCAGTTCGTCGACGCGTGCATCGCCGAGGAGCTGAAGCTGGAGAACGCCCTCTTCCAGTTGCGCACCCGGGCGCGGATAGCGCTGCTGCACTACTCCCCTTGCCGCGCCACGCTCGAGGGCGAGCCGCTGGAGATCTTCCCCTTCCTGGGCGCCACCCGGCTGTCGGGGCCTCTCGATCAGCTGCGGCCGGCGCTCGCGGTGCACGGCCATGCGCACCGGGGCATCCTGCGCGGCGCAACCCGCGGGGGAGTGCCCGTGTACAACGTAGCCTTGCCGGTCCTGCGGCGGTTGGAGAAGCCGGTCGGCTTCCTCACCCTGGAAGTCTAGGCGACCCTCGCAGGGATGTTCTACCCGTCCTCGGGTACGTACTCCCCGATCGCTCCGGGCGGCGGGGCGATGTCCGGGGTGGCCTCGCCCTTCTCCGGCGCGATCGGCCGGTAGAGATAGGTCAGGCGCAGCGTCGCGGCCCTGGCACGGTCCAGCGCATCCTGACCGATGCGGATGAAGTCCACCGCCGTGCGAGGAAGGGTCGCCGCCAGCCCGCGCAAGGTCTGGTTTGCCCACACGGCGAACAC
>WNFL01443884.1_pt2 | contig 19968 bp, 18 predicted proteins | sample 5400361 | NCBI WGS metagenome assembly WNFL01 (sample SAMN13153351, study PRJNA577476) | soil metagenome | isolation source: 40 cm soil on Douglas fir-dominated hillslope | place: USA:California | collected 2013-09-17
CCACCCCATGGAGGTCGTCGCTTGCGACGACCGTACAATCAAATAATAGGGCGTCGCACCATCACGCGGATGGCCAAGGCGTGACGTGAAGCGCTATGTCTTTCGCCGTCTGCTGGTGGCGATCCCGTCGCTGCTGATCGCCTCGCTCATCGTGTTCAGCCTGCCCCGCCTGCTCCCGGGCGACGTGGTGCAGCTGATGCTCGAGGAGAAGGCCTACGGCAAGGACCTCGATGACCTCCGGGCCAAGCTCGGCCTCAACCGCCCCATGTACATCCAGTACGTGGAGTGGCTCGGGCAGGTGACCCGCGGCGACCTGGGGGAGTCGCTCTGGACCAGGCGCCCGGTGCTGGAGGAGCTCGGGCGCCGCCTGCCCATCAGCCTGGAGCTGGGGGCGCTCGCCCTGTTCTTCGCGATCGTCATCGCGGTGCCCATCGGGGTGCTGGCCGCGATCCGCCAGGACACTCTGGCCGACTACGCCATGCGCAGCCTCGCCATCCTCGGGCTCTCGGTGCCCGGCTTCTGGATCGCCACCCTCTGCGTGCTGCTCCCCGCGATCTGGTGGGGCTGGAGCCCGCCGATCCAGTTCACCGCCTTCTCGGCGGACCCGTGGGCGCACTTCGCGCAGTTCCTCCTCCCCGCCTTCATCCTGGGCATCGCCTCCGCCGCCGCGGTCATGCGCCTGACCCGCGGCACCCTGCTCGAGGTGCTGCGCCAGGACTACGTGCGCACCGCGTGGGCCAAGGGCCTTCACGAGCGCGCGGTCGTCATCAAGCACAGCCTCAAGAACGCGATGATCCCGGTGATCACCGTGCTCGGCATCCAGGTGGCCCAGATCCTGGGCGGCACCGTGATCTTCGAGAGCATCTTCGGGCTGCCCGGCATGGGCCGCTTCCTCTTCGACGCGATCAACCAGCGCGACTATCCGGTCATCCAGGGCGTCAACCTGATCATCGTGAGCGTGGTGGTGCTGATCAACCTGCTCGTCGACGCCTTCTACGCCTTCCTCGACCCGCGAATCCGCTACTAGCCGGCCCCGAATGCCGAGCAACCCCGTCGAGGCCGCCCCCTGGGGCGACCGCCTGGCCGAGAACAAGAGCCGGGCGCCTAACCGCGTCGTGGCCCTCGTGCAAGCGCTGTGGCAGTTCTGCCGGCTCAAGCCCCTGGGCGCGGTCGGCGGCTTCATCGTGCTGGTGCTCCTGATCATGGCGCTCTTCGCGCCGTGGATCGCGCCCTACAAGTACGACGAGACCATCCCGGGCGCGCGCATGAAAGCCCCCGGGGCCCAGTTCTGGATGGGCACCGACAACCTGGGACGCGACGTCTACAGCCGCGTGGTGTACGGAGCCAGCGTCTCGATCTCGGTGGGGTTCGGCGCGGTCCTGCTCGCCAACGTGCTCGCCGCGCTGATCGGAATCACCAGCGGCTACTTCGGCGGCGCCTACGACATCTGCGTGCAGCGGGTGGTGGACGCCTGGCAGTCGTTTCCGTTCCTGGTGGTCATCCTCTCGATCATGGCCGTGCTCGGGCCGGGGTTGCTCAACCTGATCCTGGCCCTGGGCGTCCTGGGAGCCGCGGCGGGCTCCCGGGTGATCCGTGGGTCGACCATCAGCGCGATGCAGAACAGCTACGTGGAAGCGGCGCGCGCGCTGGGCGCCGGACACCTGCGCATCATGATCCGGTACCTGCTGCCCAACGTGGCCGCGACCATCATCATCCTCGCCACCATCGGGCTGGGAGCGTTCATCCTCGCCGAGTCCGCGCTCTCGTTCCTGGGATTCGGAGTGCCGCCCCCCTACCCGTCCTGGGGCGCCATGCTCTCGGGCTCCGGGCGCTCGTTCATGTACCGCGCGCCGTGGATGGCCTTCTGGCCGGGGGCGGCGATCTCGCTGGCCGTCTTTGGCTTCAACATGCTGGGTGACGCCCTCCGCGACGTGCTCGATCCGCGACTGCGCGGCGGGGGCGGACGGCTCGGGAGCTGACGCACGACGGGGGCCGCGGCGTATCGCCGCGGCCCCCGAAGCGCCCCTCAGTGGGGTTAGACGAACTTGGCGTAGATCGCCTTGATCTTCTCCTCGGCCCACTTGATCGTCTGCTCGAGGTCCATCTTGTCGGTCGCGAACTGGGCGAGCGCGTCCACCATGATGAACTGCTGGTAGACCTCGTCCGCGGCCGGAGTGAGCGGGCCCGGGTAGCCGGTGGTGAAATGGTACTCGGCGTCCTGCTCGAGCGGCTTCAGCTTCGGGTCCTCGCTGATGATCGGGAACGGCGGCTTCGCGTAGTTCTTGAGGAACGGCATGTTGTAGCCGGTGCTGGCCTTGGCCGCGTCGCGGTAGCTGTCCGCCAGCGCTTCCAGGAACGCCTTGGCGCTGTCCGCGTTCTTCGAGAACTTGGTGACGCCGTAGGCACGGCAGTTGGCGAAGGACCGCCGCGTCGCCGGCCCCTTGGGCGAGAGCGACACGAAGATCTTGTCGGCGAGCTCCTTGTTGGATCCCTCGATGGTCCGGTAGGCGCTGATCGGGTTGTGGATCCAGGAGCCGCGACCCGAGGCGAGCAACCGGTTGTTGGAGGCGTCGTCCCAGGCGAGCACCTCGGGGGTCATGCAGTCCTTGTAGAGCGCCTTGTTGAACTTGAGCGCCTCGCGGACTTCCTTGGAGTTGTAGGTGATGGTCTTGCCGTCCTTGGTCACCTCGGAGCCGCCGTACGACCACATGATGGCCCGCCAGGAGGCGCGGGAGTCGTCGTGGTGGGCGAGGCCGATGCCGATCGGGAAGCCCTTGGCCTTGAGCTTCATGCCCCCCTTGTGCAGCTCCTCCCAGGAGTCGGGCCCGTTCGGATAGCCGACCTCGGTCCAGAGATCCTTGCGGTAGAGCCCGGGGAAGTCGATGAAGAAATCGGGGATCGAGTGGTAGTGCCCGTCGGCGGCCACCTTGCAGTAGTTGTCGGCCAGCGGCGTCCAGCCGCCGTGCTTCTTGCCGATCCGGTCGGCGGCGTCCTGCACGTCCAGCAGGGCGTTGGCCCACTTCTCGGTGCCGGTACCCACGAGCTGGACGATGTCGTGACCCGACTGGGTCGCGACCTCGGCCGCGATCTTGGCCGGAATCTGCAGGTGCGGGATGTGGTCGATGGTGACCTTGATCCCGGTCTTGGTGCTCCACTGCTCCGCGAAGGAGTCATACCACTTGTCGTAGGCGGGCACGAAGTGCGTCCAGGCGAGGATCCGGACCTCCTTGGCCTGCGCCCACGCCGGGCGGATCCAGACGTGGGGGAACGCGGAAGCGGCGGTGGCGCCCGCCGCGGTACCCAGGAACTTCCGTCGCGAAACCTTCTTCATGCGGTCTTCCTCCTTATGGTGTGAGTTCGCGGATCACTTCAGGGCGCCGGCGGTGAGCCCGTGGATGAAGTGGTCGAGGCTGAACGCGTACACGATGGCCACCGGCACCGCGCCGATGAGCGCGCCCGACATGAGCGAGCCCCAGTAGAAAACGTCACCGCGGATGAGGTCGCTCGTGACCCCGTACGAGATCGTCTTGTTGGCGGACGCGGAGATGAACGTGAGGGCGTAGATGAACTCCTGGTAGGTGAGCGTGAAGGCGAAGATCCCGGCGGTGATGATGCCGGGCACGATGACCGGGATGATGATCATACGGAAGGCCTGGAAGCGGGTGCACCCGTCGATCTGGGCGCTCTCCTCGATCTCCTTCGGCACCGTCCGCACGAAACCCATGAGGAGCCAGGTGCAGAACGGGAGCGTGAAGGACGGGTACACGATGACCAGCGCCCACACCGAGTCGATGAACCCCAGGCCGCGCACCACCTGGGAGAGCGGGATGAACAGCAGGGTCGACGGGATCAGGTAGGAGAGGAACATCGCGGTGGAGAGCGGCTGGGCTCCCGGGAAGCGCATGCGGGCCAGCGCGTAGGCCGCGGGCAGCGCGAGCAGGAGCGTGATGACCACCACCAGCGCCCCGATCATGAGGCTGTTCCCGAGCCAGGTCGGGAACAGGGTCCCCTGGAGCAGGAGCTTCACGTGGTCGAGGGTTGGGGGCTCCTTGAACCAGAAGGGGGCGGTCTCCAGGTTGTAGAGATCGCGATCCCGCTTGAAGGCGGTGATCACCATCCAGTAGAACGGGAACAGGACCACGAAGAGGTAGGGCGACAGGGGCAGGTACGGACCGTAGTCGCGCTTGATTCGACGCCAGAGCCCGCGGGCGGCCATGCCCTAATCCCTCCGCAAAAACCGTAGCATGAGGATCACGATCAGGGCGAGAAACGGGAAGATGAACAGGGTGATCGCGGCTCCCATGCCCAGGTCGCCCGCGTTGATACCGATATTGTAGGCATAGGTGCCGAACACGTGGGTGGTGTTGTAGGGCCCGCCCTGGGTCAGGAGCCACACCGCGGAGAAGTCGGTGAACGAGAACACCACCGAGTAGAGCAGGCCGACCAGGAGGATCGGCCGCACGATGGGCACGATCACGTAGTGGAAGCGGCGCAGCGGGCCGGCCCCGTCGATCTTGGCCGCCTCGATGACCTCCTGGGGGACCGCGGTCAGCCCGGCGAGGAGAATGACCGCCGAGAATGGAAAGCCCCGCCAGACGTTCATGATGATGACCGACCACATGGCGAGCCCCGGCTCGCCCAGCCACTGCCACGGGTAGTCGATGATGTGCGCCCGCATCAGCATCCAATTGATGACGCTGTAGAGCGAGTCGAACATCCACTTCCACGCGAGCGAGGACAGCGCGATCGGGATGACGAACGGGATCAGGATGATCCCCTGCACGACGCGCTTGCCCTTGAACGAGCGGTTGAGGGCGAAGGCCAGCGGCAGGCCGATGACGAGCCGGATGAGCTCGGAGCCGATGGTGAAGACGAAGGAATTGCGCACCGTCTCCCAGAAGGTCGGGTCCGCGAACAGTCGCGTGTAGTTCTGCAGGCCCACGAAGTGGGAGTCGGGCGAGCCCACCCGGGCGCTCGAGACCGAGAGGTAGATGGACATGAAGAACGGATAGGCGATGAAGAAGGCGAGGTAGAGAAAGGCGGGGGCGATCCACAGGAAGCCCTGGACCGACTCCCGCTGCCACCAGCCGCCCCGTACGAACGCGTGCGGCCGCGCGACCGAATCCGCCCGGGCGCCGACCAGCTCGCGGCCGTTGGTCATGCGGTCATGCCCCTGCCGCGCGAGCCGGAGCGGACGAGCGGGCAGGGTCCCGACGCTGGGTATCCATGATCCTGTCTTTCCCTCGGGATGGCGGACGCGCGGCGATGCCGGAACGTGTGGCCAATCGGGGCGAGATTCTTCTACTGGCTTATAGCATTCACGCCGGAGGGGTGTCAACTTCGGGCGGCCCGCTCGGCCGGGGGTTTTCTGATAGGGTAGCGCGGTGAAGATCCTGGGCGTGATCCCGGCGCGGCTGCGATCCACTCGCCTGCCCCGGAAAGCCCTGCGGGAGATCGGGGGCGTCCCGATGGTGGTGCAGGTCTTCCGGCAGGCCTCCCGGGCGTCCGTGCTCTCCGACCTGCTCGTGGCCACGGACAGCGAAGAGATCGTCGAGGCCTGCCACGCCCATCACGTGCCCGCGGTCATGACCAGCGCGGATCACCAGTCGGGCACCGACCGGCTGTGGGAGGTCTCGCGGGCGCGCTCGGCCGACGTCTACGTCAACATCCAGGGCGACTACCCCACGATCACCCCGGGCCACATCGAGCGGCTCGTGCGCCCGTTCCTCGACGAGCCCGAGGTGCAGGTGACCACGCTCAAGATCCGCGCCACCCGGGACGAGATCGAGAGCGTCACGGTCAACAAGGTGGTGACCAACGTGCACGGCGACGCGCTCTACTTCTCGCACCTGCCCATTCCGTTCGACCGCGACCAGCGCGGCGGCGTCGCCTACTGGAAGCACATCGGCCTCTACGCCTATCGCCGCGCGGTGCTCGACACCTTCCACTCGCTGCCGCGGTCCTCTCTCGAGCGCGCCGAGCAGCTGGAACAGCTCCGGCTCCTGGAGGCCGGCATCCCGATCCACGTGCTCGAAACCCGCGAGCCCATCATCGGAGTGGACACCGAGGAGGACCTCCGGGCCGCCGAGGCCCAGCTGTCGTCCCGACCGCGGTGACCAATCGCTGGGCCGTACTGGCCCTGATCATGGCCGCCCAGGTCATGGCCAACGTGGGGCCCCTCGGCATCCCCTCCATCGCCCCCCTGATCCGCGAGGATCTCGGGCTCTCCGTGACCCAGGCCGGCTCGTTCCTCTCCGCGTACTACATCGGGCCGGTGCTCATCTCGCTGCCCGCGGGCTGGCTCGCCGACCGCTGGGGCGTACGGGGCGCCATGATCCTCGGGCAAGGGCTGATCGCGATCGGCCTCTTCGCGGCCGCGGTCGCGCCGAGCTTCGCGTTCCTGGTCGTGATCCTCGTGCTGTCCGGCGCCGGCTACGGCGTCCTCAACCCCACCACGACGAAGGCGGGCATGGCGTGGTTCCCGCCCCACCAGCGCGCCACCGTGGTCGGGCTCAAGCAGATCGGCCTGCCGGGGGGCGGCGCGCTGGGCGCGCTGATGATGCCCCCGCTCGCGCTGGCCTTCGGCTGGCGCATCGCGGTGGCCTGCTCGGCCGCGGTGGTCGGGGGCCTCGCGCTCTTGACCTGGGCGCTCTACCGCGACCTCCCAGAGCCGGCGGCGGCCGGGCCCGCGCGCGGCCGGCCCTCCTTCTGGACCGTGCTGGCCAATCGCGATCTCTGGCTGGTCGGCATGAGCACGCTGATCTTCGCGGGCGTGCAGACCGTGTTCCTGTCCTTCCTCGTGCTCTACCTGCGGGACGTCGTGGAGCTGCCCCTCGTGATGGCGGCCAAGTACCTCGTCGCCGCGCAGGCCAGCGGGGTGGCCGGCCGCGTGCTGTTCGGCCTGCTGTCCGATCGCATCTTCGGCGGGCAGCGCCGGATCGTGCTCGCGATCGCGGGTCTGGGCTCGATCGGCTGCGCGGTCCTGCTCGCGGGCATCGCGCCGGGCACCGGCCCCGCGCGGCTGGTACCGCTGGCCGCGGGCATCGGCTTCTTCGGGGTCGGCTGGAACGGGGTGCAGCACACGCTCATGGCCGAGCTGGCCGGACCCCGCGCCGCGGGCACCGCAGTCGGGCTCGGCCTCGCGATCTCCTCGCTGGGCGTCACGGTGTGCCCGCCCGTGTTCGGGCTCCTGGTCGAGCGCGTCGGCGGCTACGGCTTCGCGTGGGCCACCCTGGCCGCGGGAATGGTGGCCGCGCTGCTCTTACTCATCCCGGTGCGCGAGAGAACACTGGCGACCTCATGACGCAGCGATTCTTCTACGGCTGGGTGGTGCTGGCGGCGGCCTTCGTCATCATCACCATGTCCATCGGCACGCTCTTCACCCTCGGCGTCTTCCTCCGGCCCATCGAGGAGTCCATGGGCTGGAGCCGTTCCGGCATCGGCGCCATCGGCCTCTTCAACTGGATCGTGATGGGCGCGGGCGGCGTGGTGTCAGGCTTCGTGTCCGACCGGCTGGGCACGCGGCGCGTCGTGCTGGTGGGCGCGATCCTGCTCGGCCTGGGGCTGGTCCTCTCGAGCTACGTGCAGCAGGTGTGGCAGCTCTACGTGACCTTCGGGCTGCTGGTGGGCGCGGGAGTGAGCACCTTCTACGTGCCCCTCACCGTCCTGGCCATCAAGTGGTTCGAGGGCCGCCGGGGCATGGCCGCCGCGATCGTCTCGGCGGGCAACGGGCTCGGCATCCTCGCGCTGGCGCCCCTCAGTCGCTGGCTGATCAACGAGTTCGACTGGCGGGTGGCGTTCCTCGTCCTGGGAAACCTGGCGTGGGTGGTCGTGCTGCCTTGCGCCATGTTCTTGAGGGCGCCTGGTGGAGGAGGACCCGAGGGCGAATTACGGTCTACTTCTTCAAGCTCGTCTAATGCGGGGGCCCAGAAATGGCCCCCGCACTGCCCCAGTGGCGGACAACCGTTTACTGCTCGGTCTCCGGTTCTTGTTTCTGGTGGGGGTTCCCCGTGGACGACTTGGCCGTTCTGGGCTATCGCGTTGACGCACTTCTGCTGCTGCGCGGCGCACTCGGGGCCCCTCTTCCACCTGGTGAGCCATGCCATGGACCAGGGTGTGGCCAGGATGGCGGCGGCGGGTATCCTCGGGGTGTCGGGGCTGACCTCCATCTTCGGGCGTGTCGGCACCGGCATCGTGGCCGACCGGGTCGGCGCCAAGCGCACCCTGCTGAGCGCCCTGAGCCTGCAGGCCGCGCTGATCCTCCTCTACCTGTTCGCCATCAGCGAGGGCGCGCTCTGGGGCCTCTCCCTGGCCTTCGGCGTCGCCTACGGGGGGGCCATGCCGCTGTACGCCGTCGTGACGCGGGAGTACTTCGGTGAGCGCATCTTGGGCACCGCCTACGGCGGGGTCTTCTTCATCTCCTGCATCGGCATGGGGCTGGGCTCCTTCGCCGGAGGGGTCATCCACGACCTGCTGGGGACGTACCAGTGGCTGTTCCTGGGCTCGTTCACGATCGGGATGATGGCGATTGTTCTGGGCGTGACACTGAAGGCCCCGAGGGCGATCCCGGTGCCGCGGCCGAGCCCCGCGATGGGGGGCTGAACGGCCGTTTCCCGTTGACAGGGGTGGGGGTTCCTTGCAAGAATCTGCCACCATTTAGCAGGCGCGCTCACCATCCAATCGCACTCTCCGTGATGGCCTTCACGAGGTTTCGACCTCGCAGCCGGGGCGCCCACCCCGTGAAAGAAGCTCGCGCAATCGAGGCGCGAAGGAACGCCACCACGAGACCGATGGTTGACCTGATCACAGTGGACAACCCGGACTCCCACCACCAGACTTGATCAACAGGGCCCGACCAACGGGCCCGAGGAGGGTCGATGACGACTCCCGACCGTAGCACCAGCGCAGGTTCACCGTCCGTCAGCCGTCGCAGGTTCCTGGCCGGATCCGCCGCCGCGGGCGCCGTCGCCGCGGCCGGCCTGGAAGGCATCCTGGCCGCACGCCGCGCGCCCGCGTACGCTCAGGGCACGCGCCTCAACATCGTTCGCTGGGTGGACTTCATCCCCGCGTGCGACGTGGAGCTCAAGCGCCAGGCGGTCGACGCCAGCAAAGCGCTCGGGGCCGAGGTGGTGTTCGAGTTCATCAACGCCAACGATCTGCAGGCCCGCATCACCGCGGCCATGCAGTCGGGCGCGGGCCCGGACATCATCCAGATGCTCCACAACTGGCCGCACCTCTACGCGAATGGGCTCGTGGACGTGAGCGACCTCGTCGCCTGGCAGGTGAAGGAACAGGGCGCGCTCTACCCCCTGTCCGAGGCCAACACCAAGGTGGCCGGCAAGTATCTATCCCTGCCGCACGGCATCGTGCCCGGCCTCATCGCCTACCGGAAGTCGTGGTTCGACGAGATCGGGGCCACGACCTTCCCCAAGACCTACGAGGAGCTGCGTCAGGTCTCCATGAAGCTCAAGAAGAAGGGCAAGCCCTACGGCCAGACCCTCGGCCATACTTTCGGCGACGCCCCGGGCTGGGCCTACCCGCTGATGTGGAACTACGGCGGCATGGAGGTCGACAAGAGCGGCAAGACCGCCATCGACAGCAAGGGCACGGTCGAGGCGGTGAAGTTCATGACCGCGCTCTGGAAGGACAGCTGCGACGAGGGTGGCCTGGCGTGGGACGACACCAACAACAACCGGGCCTTCCTGGCCGGCGAGATCTGCGCCACTCTGAACGGGGCGTCGATCTACATCGCGGCCAAGCGCGGGCAGGACAAGATCAAGGACGAGAAGGGCGAGCCGATGGTGCGGGACATCCAGCACGCGCGCCTGCCCGCCGGTCCGGCCGCTTCGTCGAGCTACCAGGCCTCCTTCCATCACGGGGTCATGAAGTACGGGAAGAACCAGAAGCTGGCCATGGACTTCCTCAAGTGGCTCCACGGCAAGGAGCAATTCAGCAAGTGGTTCCAGGTGGCGGAGGGCTTCTCGATCGGCTCCACCAAGTTCTGGGAGCAGCATCCTCTCTGGACCACGATCGACGAGCCGATGAAGGGCTTCCGGACCGCCGCGGACAACTCGCGGGTCTTCGGGCACGCGGGGCCGCCGTCGGCGAAGGCCACCGAGGCCTACTCCAAGTACGTGGTCGTGGACATGTTCGCCAAGGGTGTGCAGGGCATGAAGGCGGAAGACGCCACCGCGTGGGCGGCGAGCGAGCTGAAGAAGATTTACGGGTAACGTTCGGTGAAGAAACCCATCGCCGGAGGGTCGGGGGGCGCGGCCGGGATCGAGGTCGTGCTTCCCCATCCGGGCACCTCCCGACCCACCGGGATGACTCGCTTCCTCGAGAACGAGCGGCTGCTCGCGGCCATGCTGCTCGCCCCCACCGTGATCCTGCTCGGCCTGTTCATCGCCTACCCGTTCGTGATCGGGGTGTGGCTGTCGCTCAGCAGCGTCAGCGTGGGCAACCCGGGGGAGTTCGTCGGGCTCAAGAACTTCGTCAAGGCGTGGAACGACTCGATCTTCCGCACCGCGTTCTACAACACGTTCTACTACACGTTCTGGGCGACCATCTTCAAGCTCGCCCTCGGCATGTGGCTGGCCCTGCTGCTGAACCGCCACTTCCGGGGCAAGCGCATCGTGCGGGCCGCGATGCTGCTGCCGTTCATCGTGCCCACCGTGCTCTCGACCTTCGCGTGGCGGTGGATGTTCGACCCGACGTTCAGCGTGCTGAACTGGCTGCTCTACCACTGGGGTTTCATCACCACCAAGCTCCCGTTCCTCTCCGACGGCACCTACGGCATGTGGTGCGCGATCGTGGTGAACACGTGGCGCGGCATGCCCTTCTTCGCGATCTCGCTCCTCGCCGGGCTCCAGACCATCAGCACCGACCTGCAGGAGGCGGCCTCACTGGACGGAGCCAACGGCTGGCAGCGCTTCTGGCACGTGACGTGGCCGCTGCTCAAGCCGGTGACCCTGGTGGTGGTCGTGTTCTCCATCATCCAGACCTTCTCCGACTTCCAGCTCATCTACGTGCTCACCGGCGGCGGTCCCGCCAACGCGACCCACCTGCTCGCCACCTACGCCTACCAGATCGGCGTGGCCACCGGCCTGCTCGGGGAGGGCGCGGCGGTCTCGCTGTTCATGCTCCCGGTCCTCTTCATCGTGGTCTGGCTCCAGCTCCGCTACCTCCGCCGCCTGGAAGGAGCCTAGGGTGCCGCAGCACGTCATCGAAAAGCTGGTGGGGGGGCATGGGGGAGGAGCGGCAGCATGCGCTCCCCCCCATTTCAAGTAATGGTCATCGAGCGGCGCTGGAAGCGGTGGGTGTACTTCTACATCCCGCTCACGATCTTCATCATCGGCACGCTGTTCCCGTTCTACTGGATGCTGATCACCGCCACCCGGCCGGACGCGGAGCTGTACCGCTCGTGGCGGGCCGCCAACAACACTCCGTTCTGGACCCTGCAGCCCACCCTCGAGCACTTCCGGGACCTCATGGCCAAGACCACGTTCCCGAAGTGGCTGTGGAACACCTTCTTCATCGCCTGCGTGTCCACCGCGATCTCGCTCTTCTGCGGGCTCCTGGCCGGCTACGCGCTCGGACGGCTCAAGTTCCCGATGGCGGGCACGCTCGGCACCAGCATCTTCGTCACCTACCTGGTGCCGCCGACCCTGCTCTTCATCCCGCTCGCCAACATCATCCGCACGTTCCAGCTCGGCGACACCCCGTGGGCGTTGATCCTGACCTACCCGACCTTCCTGATCCCGTTCTGTACGTGGCTGCTGATGGGCTACTTCAAGACCATCCCCAAGGAGCTGGAGGAGTGCGCCCGGATCGACGGGGCGACCCGCTTCGGGGCCATGGTCCGCATCATCTTCCCGATCGCGGTGCCCGGCATCCTGTCCGCGGGCATCTTCGCGTTCACCCTGTCCTGGAACGAGTTCATCTACGCCCTGGTCTTCCTCTCCTCCCCCGAGAAGAAGACGGTCCCGGTGGGGGTGGTCTCGGAGCTGATCCGCGGCGACATCTACTTCTGGGGCCAGCTCATGGCGGGGGCCCTGCTCGGCTCCATCCCGGTCGCGGTCGTCTATTCGTTCTTCGTCGAGTACTACGTCACCGGGCTGACCGGCTCGGTGAAGGGGTGACCCCGGCGCCAGGTGGTCTGGCCGCCGTGCTAGTATCTGCGCCCAGAGCCCGGAGCACCCGACTCCGGGGAACCTATTTGAGGGAGAGCAACCCATGGCACAGGTAGTCCTCAAGGACCTCAACAAGAAGTACGACGAGGTGCACGCCGTCAAGGACGTGAACCTCACCATCCGCGACAAGGAGTTCATGGTCTTCGTGGGCCCGTCGGGCTGCGGCAAGACCACGACCCTCCGCATGGTCGCGGGGCTCGAGGAGATCACCGCCGGGGAGATCTCGATCGGCGACCGGGTCGTCAACGACCTGCCGCCCAAGGATCGGGACATCGCGATGGTGTTCCAGAACTACGCGCTCTACCCGCACATGAGCGTGTACGACAACATGGCCTTCGGCCTCAAGATGCGGAAGTTCCCCAAGGCGGAGATCGCCAAGCGGGTGCAGGACGCGGCCGAGATCCTGGGCATCCAGGAATTGCTCAAGCGGAAACCGCGGCAGCTCTCGGGCGGCCAGCGGCAGCGCGTGGCGGTGGGACGCGCGATCGTGCGGCACCCGCAGGTGTTCCTCTTCGACGAGCCGCTGTCGAACCTCGACGCCAAGCTGCGGGTGCAGATGCGGGTGGAGCTCAAGCGGCTGCACGAGCGCCTCGAGACCACCGCGATCTACGTGACCCACGACCAGGTGGAGGCCATGACCCTCGGCAGCCGCGTGGTGGTCATGAAGGACGGCTGGGTGCAGCAGGTGGGCGAGCCGCTCGAGATCTACGGCCGCCCCGCCAACAAGTTCGTGGCCGGCTTCATCGGCTCCCCCGCCATGAATTTCCTCCCGGTCACGGTCAGCGAGACCAGCGGCTCGATCTTCCTCGAGACCAACGGGCTGCGGACCAAGGTGCCCCCCTCCAAGACAACCTCGCTCCAGGCCTACAAGGGCCAGCAGGTCACCCTCGGCATCCGGCCCGAGGATCTGCGGGTGGGCTCCGGGGCCGACTCGTCGGACCTCGCGTTCGACGCGGTGGTGGAGGTGGTGGAGCCGCTCGGCTCCGAGATCCTGCTCAACGTGAGCGTGGGGGGCCAGTCGGTGGTCTGCCGCGTGGAGCCGTCGGTCAGAGCGAAGCCCCACGAGAAGATCCGCATGGCCTTCGTGCCCGAGCGCATTCACTTCTTCGACAACAAGACCGAAGCGGTCATCAAGTAGGCGATCCGGGCGGCCGGGGATTGACAAGCTCCCGGCCGCCCGGCTAGAAGTCGGTAGCGGTTCGACCCAGCCTTCGCTCACGAGGAGGTGAGACAAGCGCGCTAGGGTTCTCTCACTTGGCCCGAGACCTCCCGACCGATACGGAGGCCCTCCATGGATCAGACCGCTCCCCGTAACATCGCCCGTCGTCGCTTCCTCCGCACCGCCGCCGCCACCACGGCCGGGATGACGTCCTGGCTCGCTCTGGGCAAGCCCCCCGCCTTCGCCCAGAAGAGAGAGTTGACGTTCCTCAGCTGGAACCACTTCGTCCCCGCCGCCGACGACGAGCTCCGCAAGCAGGCGGAGGCCTTCGGCAAGAGCAACAACTGCACGGTACGCGTGGACACCATGGCGCACTTGCAGATGCCGTCCAAGATCGCGGCGGAGGCCCAGTCGCAGTCGGGCCACGACATGTACCGGACCGCGGGCGCCGATCCGTTCCTCTACGAGAACCTCCTCGTCACGATGGACGACCTGGTGGGCAAGCTCGCCAAGCAGGGCGGTGGCTGGTACAACTTCGCGGCGGAGAGCTGCCAGACCAAGGCCGGCTGGAAGGCCGTCCCGTGGTTCTGGGTCTCGTTCCCCGGGACCTACAACATGGCCCACTTCAAGAAGGCCGGGTTCGACGGTCCGCCGAAGACGTGGGACGACCTGCTGAAGATGGGCAAGGTGCTGAAGAAGCAGGGCAACCCGGTGGGCATCCCGATCAGCCACTGCTCGGACGCGCACTCGACGTACTGGTCGGTGGCGTGGTCCTACGGCGCCAAGGTGCTCGAGGCGGACGGCAAGACCCCCGCCATCGTGTCCGACAAGACGGCTCTTGTCATCGAGTGGTACAAGGAGCTCTACAAAGAGGCGATGGAGCCGGAGGTCCTCTCCTGGGACGACGCGGGCAACAATCGGTTCCTGCTCTCCGGCAAGGGCTCCTGGATCCACAACCCGGTCAGCCCGTACAATGCCGCCCTCGCCAACAAGCAGCCCATCGCCGACGACATCAACCACCACAACAGCCCGGCGGGCCCGGCGGGAACGCATTCGGCGCCCCCGAACCTGAGCATCGGCATCTGGAAGTTCTCGAAGAACCAGGAGCTCGCCAAGGAGTTCATCACCTACCTCTTCCAGAAGCAGAACTTCGACGCCTGGATCGTGGCCTCCAACGCGTTCAACCACCCCCCGCTCAAGAATCTCGCCGACCATCCGATCTGGGCCCGGAACCCGAAGTTCGCGATGCTCCCCAAGGAAGCCGAGTATGCGCACCCCCGGGGCTGGCCGGCCAAGCCGAACGAGGCGGTACAGCGCATCGACGACAACTACATCATGGCCGACATGATCGCCAAGGCGGTCAACGGCATGCCGCCCAAGCGCGCGATGGACTGGGCGCAGGAGCAGATCGCGCTCGCGGTCAAGGGACAGCTGAAGGTCGGGTAGCGCGATGGCGGTCGGGCCTCGCGTTCTGGAGGCGGCCGGGCTCGGCGGGCCCGGCCGCCACTCGCGGCTCCGCGAGTGGTGGGAGCGGGAGCACGTCTTCGGCTACGGCCTCATCGTGCCCGCGATCGTCCTGCTCGTCACGCTCGTGGCCTTCCCGTTCGGGATGGCGATCTACTTCAGCCTCTCCGACTACTGGGTCGGCTCCCCGGGCGGCTTCGTCGGCGTCGCGAACTACCGGGACATCCTCGCCAACGAGACCTTCCGCCAGACCGTCCAGAACTCCTTCGTCTTCACGATCATCGCGGTCGCCCTCAAGATCGTCCTCGGGGTCTGGCTCGCGATGCTTCTCGCCCGCAACCTGCCCCTCAAGCGGGTGATCCGGGGCATCGTGCTCCTGCCTTTCGTGATTCCGACCGCGCTCTCGACGCTCGCGTGGCTGTGGATGTTCGACTCGCTCTACAGCGTGGTCAACTGGACCGCGATAACCCTGCACCTGATCAGCGCGCCGGGGCCCAACTGGCTCGGACAGTCCACCTACGCCATGACCGCGGTCATCGTCGTCAACGTCTGGCGGGGGCTCCCGTTCTTCGCGATCACCGTGCTCGCGGGGCTGATGGCGGTCCCGCGCGAGTACCTCGAGGCCGCCGAGGTGGACGGGGCCGGCTCGTGGGGGCGCTTCTGGCACGTGACCCTGCCCCTGATCAAGCCGGTGCTGGCGGTCGTCATCCTCTTCTCCACGATCTTCACCTTCGGCGATTTCAACATCGTCCAGGTGCTGACCCGCGGCGGCCCGATCAACACGACCCATCTGTTCGCCACTCTCGCCTACCAGGTCGGGCTCCAGGGCGGGAACCTGGGTCAGGGCGCCGCGATCTCGCTCTTCATCTTCCCGCTCCTCGCCCTGGTCGTCTTCTTCCAGCTTCGCTACATCCGGAAGGAATAGCCATGATCCCGAGGAGCCGGGGGGCCCGCATCCGCTCGAACGTCTTCGCGTACGCGAACCTCGCGCCGTACGTGTTCTTCGTCCTCTTCCCCTTCTACTTCATGGTGGTGACCTCGTTCAAATCGAACGCCGAGCTCTACGACCTCAAGTCCATCCCGTTCTGGATCCAGAGCGGGGCGATCATGGACCACTACGCCCTGCTGTTCCAGAAGACCGACTTCGTCACCTGGATGAAGAACAGCCTGCTGGTCGCGACCGTGGCCACCAGCGCCTCGGTGGTCATCTCGATCCTGGCCGGCTACAGCCTGGCGCGCCTGCGCTTCCGGGGGGCGGGCTCCTTCGGGACCGCGGTCTTCATCACGTACCTCGTGCCGCAGACCCTGCTCTTCCTCCCGCTGTCGCAGGTGGTGGCGTGGCTCGGACTCTCCGATTCGATCCTCGCCCTCATGATCACCTACCCGACGTTCCTGGTCCCGTTCTGCACGTGGCTGCTGATGGGCTACTTCCGGACGATCCCGCGGGAGGTCGAGGAGTGCGCGCTGGTCGACGGGGCCACCCGCATGCAGACCCTCTGGAAGGTGGTGCTGCCGATGGCGGTGCCCGGGATCATCTGCGCGGTGCTCTTCAGCTTCACCCTGTGCTGGAACGAGTTCACCTACGCGCTGACCTTCATCTCCCAGTCCGCGAACAAGACCGCGGTGGTGGGCGTCACCTCCGACCTGATCCGCGGGGACATCTACTTCTGGGGCTCGCTCATGGCGGGGGCCCTGCTCGCGAGCATCCCGATCGTGGTGGTCTACGTCCTCTTCCTCGACTACTACGTCTCCGGCCTAGGGGTAGAACCCCCGCCCCTATGTCTTCCCGCGCCCGCGTCACCGCGCGGCGCCGTCGTGAGGTCGGCCTCGCCTACCTCCTGCTCGCCCCGACGCTGCTGCTCCTCGGCGGTGTGCTGGCCTATCCGCTCGGCTGGGAAGTCTGGACGAGCTTCACCAGTCTCTCGCCGCTGCAAGAGGGAGGCACCGCGTTCGTCGGGCTCGAGAACTACCGCCGTCACCTCGAGGATCCACAGTTCTGGATCGCGGCGACCGTCACCGTGGTCCACGCGGTGGTCACGACGGTGGCCAAGCTCGCCCTCGGCCTGGGGTTCGCCCTGCTGCTCGCCCGTCCGTTTCGCGGCCGGGCCTTGGTCTTTCTGGCCGTGTTCCTCCCCTGGGCGTACCCGGCCAGCGTGAGCGTGATCGGCTGGTACTGGACGCTGAGCCCCCCGATCACCACCGCCTACAGTGTGTTCATGGGGACCCTGAAGTACGCGGTGGACGGCGCGCTCGGCACCGGGGCCTGGGCGTTCCTGAGCGTGACGCTGTTCAACATCTGGCGCGGCAGCTCGTTCATCGGGGTGCTGCTCCTCGCCGGCATCAACGCGGTGCCTCCCGAGCTGTTCGAGTACGCGACGCTCGAGTCCAAGAGCGCGTGGCAGCGGTTCTGGGCGGTGACGGTACCGCTGCTCCGGCCGTTCCTCGCCCTCGGCGTCTTCCTGTCGCTCACCACCGGGTTCGCCGATCTCGCCAACGTCTGGATGCTGACCGCCGGCCGGATCGTATTCCCGATCATCGGGACGCACGCCTACTGGCTCGCCATCAAGGCGGGCGAATTCGGATCCGCCTCCGCCCTGTCGCTGATGCTGGTGCCCTTCCTCCTCGCCGCGTTGCTGGTGCTCTTCCGCCTCTTCGATCCGCCGGAGCGGGAGGCCGCGTGAGCCCGCGGGGGTGGTGGCGAAGGTCCGGGCACCGGGGCCTCGTGCTGCTCGCGACCGTGTACTGCCTCTTCCCGATCTACTTCGTGCTCGTCCAATCGCTCAAGACCGCGGAGGAGGATATCTTCGGGAACCCGTTCATTGTCCTCCACCCCACCCTGGAGAACTTCGAGGAGCTATTCGTCCCGCGGGGCGAGCCCCGGGGGTTCGTCGGCACCGCGCTGCGCCGCTCCTACCCGTTCTTCGTGTGGCTCGAGAACACCTTCGTGGTCTTCACCGGCACGGTGGTCCTCACCCTCGGGGCCGCGGTGGCCGCCGCCTACGCGCTCGGCCGCCTGCGGCCCCCCGGCTTCCGGTGGTGGCGACGAGTGATCTTCGCGACCTACGTGATCCCCCAGACCATCCTGTTCGTGCCGCTCTACCACGTGGTCAACGCCCTCGGGCTCGACGACAACCTGCTCGTCCTCGTGCTCGTCTATCCCACCACCGCGCTCCCCTTCTGCGTGTGGATGCTCTCGGCCTATTTCCAGCATCTGCCCCGTGAGATCGAGGAGGCGGCCCTCATCGAGGGGGCCAGCCGCGCCACCGCCTTCTTCCGGATCATCCTGCCGCTGAGCCGGCCCGTCCTGGTTGCGGCCGGCATCTTCACGCTCGGCACCATCGCGAGCGACTTCACGCTGGCCTCGGTGTTCCTCCTGAGCGACATCAACCAGACCGTCCCGGCCGGGCTCGGCTCCATGGACGTCGCGCTCGACGAGCTACTCGCGGTGGCGGGCATCAACCTGATGGCGATTCCGATCGTGGCGATCTCTGCCTGCTTCGCCCGCGGGTACGTCCGCGGCCTCACCGCGGCGATGCTGGAGGGGGCGTGATCGGCGCCCGGATCCGGATCACCCGGTGGAGCGCGTTCTCGGCCACGTAGAGATTGCCCGCCGCGTCCACCGCGATCCCCTCGGGGTCTCCGAGATCCCGGGCGACGACGGTCACCATCCCAGTCGCGGATACCCGGAAGATTTGCCGGATCTGGAACCCGCTGCTGACGAAGACGCTCCCGTCGGGTCCCACCGTCATGTGGGTGCGGTGGTAGTGCCCCGAGGGCAGGCGCGCCAGCGGCCGGAGCACCGCATCGACCCCGAGCGTGAAGAGCTGCCCCAGCGAGTCGAGCAGGACGACGGCGTCCGACGGAGTCGTCGCCACCGAGATGAACCGGAAGAGCGGCTCGCTCCCGGCCGGCGGCACCGAGCGGGCGGGCAGGATCGGGGGGATCAGATCGAATCGTCTCGGCAACGGGAGGTCCTCGCCGGGATCGAGTCGGATCACCACCGGCCCGTGGTAGGCGCCGTCGCCCAGCCCTTCGAAGCTGTTCGGCGGCGGTACTTCCGCGCGCTGCTGGACCTCGGGGCTGACGTAGTCGAGCACCACCAGACGACCGCGTGGATCGACGGCCAGGCTCGATCCTCCGAGGAGATGGTTCAGGCCGACCCCCAGCAGCGTCATACCTCCGTGGGCGTCCAGCCGGTAGACGCGATTGCCGTTCTCCTCGCCCATGAAGAGATCGCCCGAGCGTGGGTCCAGCGCGAGACTCCCGAACGCAGCCTTCCGGGGTCCTCCGGAGAAGGGAACGACCACCCGGGGGGCGCGGGAGGCGTCGAGGGGGAGCGCGGCGACCTCGAGCCGGTAGATCTCGGCGGCGGCGTCGCCGCGCCAGCCGTGGCTCAGGATCACCAGGCGCGCGGACGCGTCCACCGCGAGCTGCACGGGCCGCGGCACCCCGACCACCACGACCTCGGCGCGAAGATCCGGAGCCACCTCGAAACTGGAACCGGCCGGGGCCAGGCCCGCGAGCACGACGCACACCGTGCCCAGGCCGCCACCGATTCCGAGGGAGCACCTCAGCCTTGACATGTGGAATCTCCGAGTGCTAGTGTCCGCCCGTCGAAGCCGCCGGCCGATCGTGGCCGTGGTGTGGTGAGCCTACAGCGTCCGTCCGGATCAAATGTCCACGTCTCCAAGCGGGAGGTGTACTGATGATCTCGCGATCTTGCGTCCTGTTCACGCTGGTCCTCCTCCTGATCGGCCTCGGGGCCGATTCCGCGCCCGCTCAGAGCGACAATGCTCCCAAGGGCGTCAAGTCCAAGGGGCTGGTCACGTCGCTGGGAGGGTTCAGGGACACCGTCAACATGCCCGTCGTCGTGACCGGCGCCACCGTGGAGCTCGAGCCCGGCGGGCGAACCGGGCGTGAGCAGTTCCGCGTGCCCACCTACGTCTACGTGATCGAGGGCATTCTCACGACCGATTACGAGGCAGGACCGGTGGGTATCAAGGGCGCCCAGTACCACGCGGCCGGCCAATCCTTCATGGATCAGGGCGGATGGTGGCACAACCACGCCAACGGGACCGACAAGCCCGTGAAATACCTGATCCTCCACCTCGGCTACCCCGGCCACCCGGCGGCCGTGCAGAAGGCCGAGCCGGAGTA
>WNFL01138252.1_pt1 | contig 19965 bp, 18 predicted proteins | sample 5400361 | NCBI WGS metagenome assembly WNFL01 (sample SAMN13153351, study PRJNA577476) | soil metagenome | isolation source: 40 cm soil on Douglas fir-dominated hillslope | place: USA:California | collected 2013-09-17
TTCTTCGTTTTATGCCAGGCAGGTTCCGGTGCTTTTCTTTTGGACCGGCACTCACAACGACTATCACAAGCCTTCGGACACGGCTGACAAGATCAACTATGAAGGCGAAGCGCGCATCGTGTCGTTCGTCGCCAGAATCATTCGGGACATAGACCAGAGTGACAAGCGGCCGACGTACGCCGTGGCCAGGAGTGAATCGCAGGGGCGCTCGATGGGTTTTCGTGTGTATCTCGGGACGATTCCGAATTATGCCGAATCAAACGATGGTTTGAAGCTCGACGGCGTGCGCGACGATTCACCCGCGTCAAAGGCCGGTCTGAAAGCCGGCGACCGGATCGTTAAGATGGCCGGACACGAGGTGAAGAACGTTTACGATTACACCTATGCTCTGGGCGAAATGAAAGCCGGGCAGGAGTACGAAGTCGAGATCGTGCGCGGGAGCGAACGGCTGATGCTGAAGATCACGCCGGCAGTAAGGAAGTAGGACAAATTGTTAACTTGCCCACGTGCGGAATGGAATTATCGCGCGCAAGTTAACAACTTGCGCTACAACCTTAGATCCGTCGTCGCCGTCGTTCCTTTCGCCGCACGGCAGCCGCGAACAGTTTATCCACTCTCAAGACAGTAATCTCTTCGCCGCCATACCGAGCTATCCCCAGCACCGCACTCTCAAAACCGTCGTCCGTGATTTGGCTTGATGGTTGGATGTCTTCCGCGGCAATGGTGATCGTGTCGCGATAGCTTTCCGCGGCCAGCGCCAGTTGCTCATCTCCACGCAGAGCGATCACCGCCGGCAAACTGGCCGGCCAGCCGAACGTTTCTCCGGTTAACACTGCGAGAGGATCGAGCACGGTCATCATGTGACCGCGCATGCAAACGACACCGAGTACTGCCGGAGGTGCGTGGGGCAGGGCCGTGGGTATCCTGGCTTCGGCCGTGCCTTCAACCTGGTCGGCAAAGACGGCAAAGATTCGTTCACCGGCTACGAAGGGAACGAGGTCGTGAAGTTGCGGTTCGTCCGGCGGGTCTCCCGAACCGGCCGGTTGCGTGTCAGGTTGAGAGAGGGGGTTGCTCATCGGTCTTTGAATTGTACAGCGGCAAGGCGAGGATGCCAGCATGAAAATGCGGTGTCTAAAGTACCAACTTCAGATTGGCTTTCCCCGGCAGTGAAACGCGGCTAAAGCCGGTACCCTAAACGCCGCGACTAAGGCAAGACAGCACGTTATGGTACATTTCCAGCGAACCCAAAAGGACTTGGCAGAACAGTCGTGAAAGGCTATTCCCATGGATGAGTTTGATCGTTATCGGAGCGAGATGAACGAGAAACTTTTGGACAGCGGCCACCTCGGTATCAAGAGATTCTTTGCCCTGGATACTCAGGCCTATGAAGATGGCGCCCTGGACAAGCGGACCAAAGAACTGATGGGATTGGTCGGCTCGATCGTCCTGCGTTGCGATGACTGCGTCACCTATCACGTGAAGCAGTGTGCCGCCAATGGCGTGACGCGCGAGCAATTCATGGACGCCTTCAATGTCGCCCTCGTAGTGGGCGGGTCGATTACGATTCCGCATTTGCGACGGGCGGTTGATAAATTGGATCAGATACTTTGAAAGGTGATTTCGCCGGCTGAGAATGTTTTTAGGAGAGGCCAATCAATGAGCCATCGAAGATGGCGGCAGAGTGTAGCCCCGGGGGTAAGCCCGGGGACCCGTTCCAAAAACAATGGCGGGCCCTCGAAGAGGGCGACAGAAATCTCTGCCGCCCCTCCGGGGCTCGCGAGTCTAATAGATCTGTACCCCGGGCTCACGCCCGGGGCTACTAGTATGCCGCCGGCTGACGCAGGCTCGTTGAGTTGCTCATCTGCCATTTCGCTTTTGAAGCGCCGCCTGATTTCGTTACTCGGACTCTTCTTCTTAGCTTCTTCGTTTGGCGCTTCATCTGCGAAAGGTCAATCGTTAATATCGGATTCACGGAAAGGTTTTGAAATGCCGGTACAGGAACGTGCACGAGTTCGCGCGCCCGAGCTAAGCGGTGGACGAGGTTGGCTGAACACTGACAAGCCATTGTCGCTCGCTGCCTTGAAAGGCAAAGTTGTGCTGCTGGACTTTTGGACTTACGGTTGCATCAACTGCATGCATATCATTCCCGACCTGAAGAAGCTCGAAAAGAAATACCCGAACGAGCTGGTAGTCATCGGCGTGCACTCAGCCAAGTTTGAAAACGAAAAAGACACCGAGAACATTCGCCGCATCGTGCTGCGTTACGAGATCGAGCACCCGATCGTTAACGATGCTGACTTTAATATCTGGCGATCCTATGCCGTCAACGCCTGGCCGACGCGCTATCTGATCGATCCGGCCGGTTACATTATCGGCAAGTTATCGGGAGAAGGTGGTTATGAAGCGCTTGATAAAGCTATTGCCGACTCGATAGCAGAGTTTCGCAAGCGTGGAGAATTGAACGAAGCTCCGCTTAAGATCGTCCTGGAACGGGTCAAAGTCGGCGACCTGCCGCTGGCATTTCCCGGCAAGATTCTCGCGGATCAAACGAGCGAGCGCCTGTTCATAGCCGATTCGGATCACAACCGCATCGTGATCGCGAAACTCGATGGCACTCTGATCCAAACGATCGGTAACGGAGTGCATGGGGCCCGGGACGGCTCAATCGATCAGGCCACGTTTTTTCGGCCGCAGGGGATGGCCCTTTCCGGTGACATGCTGTATGTCGCGGACACTGAGAACCATCTGATTCGTCAGATCGATCTGAAATCAAGAACCGTCAAGACGATTGCGGGCACCGGTCAGCAAGCGCGGGAGCATGGCGTTAGAGGACCGGCGCTGCAAGTGGCGCTGAACTCTCCCTGGGATTTGCAGTTAGTCGGTCGGACGCTCTACATCGCGATGGCCGGGCCGCATCAGATTTGGAAACTCGATCTAGACAAACAGGAAGTTTCAACCTTCGCCGGGTCGGGACACGAAGCGCGAATTGATGGGTCTGTCGACGAGGCGGGATTCGCACAACCGTCGGCGCTGGCGACCGACGAGCGGACTTTGTACGTATCTGACGCTGAGGCGAACATTATTCGCGCGATTAATCTTGCTCCGAACGGCAAAGTGCGCACGCTGGTCGGCGGCGACCTGTTTGATTTTGGCGACAAAGATGGATCGGGTGACGACGTGCGGCTGCAACATCCGCTTGGTCTGGCCCTTTGGAACGACAAGCTGCTGATTGCTGACACCTACAATCACAAGATCAAGTTATTGGATCCATCGGCGCGATCCGTCAAGAGTTTCGCGGGCACTGGCAAGCCGGGCCAGTCTGATGGAGCCAAGCCATCATTCTACGAGCCGGGAGGTTTGGCTGTTGCGGGCAATACGCTTTACGTCGCGGACACAAACAATCACGCGATTCGCGTCGTCGATTTGAAAACGAAAGAGACAAAAACACTGCCGATCAAAGGTCTGCAACCGCCGGCTGTCAGTCAGTCGGCAGACAATACCGAAGCCGCGCCGAACACCCAGGAAATCAAACTTCCCCGGCAGAAAGTGCGCGCCGGCGAAGCCACGTTTTCAATCAACATAGAGCTGCCCAGGGGTTATCACCTGAACCCGACAGCACCCCAGCATTACAAAATCTCGATCGAAAACGGAGCGAAGTCGCTGACGATTTCTGAGCAGGATGCTTCTCGTTCTACTAAGGGCTCGCAGCTTCCTATTCGTATTCCGGTTAAGGCTTCGGAGGGAGGTGCGGCTGAGTTACACGCATCATTCACGTTCGTCTATTGCCGCGAAGACAACACCGGGACCTGTCGCATCAAGACACTCGTCTGGCGCGGCGCGGTTGAAGTAGTCAACGATCCCACAGCGGTCAGCGAAATTACCTTTTCCGCCAGGGTAGGCATCGACTGAGACTCAAGATTTTCTCCCTTTCCTTTGGGAGAAGGCAGGGAGAGGGCTTGTCTGCGGCAAGCCTTAAACCCGTCCCAAAGGGAGAGGAACACACCCCGCACGTTCCAACCAACGTGACCGGGCATTCCTAAAGTTTTTGTCGCAAGTGTGTTTTTGTCGTTTAGTCAGATGGCTCAACTTGCTCTGGCTCGACGCTGACGAGTAATATCCTCGCTTCCTAAGCCAAATCCAGAACACAAGGAGAGTCACATCGTGGCTGACAAACCATTTCTGACCGACGTCAAAACGCTGCGCGAAAGAGCTCGACAACACATCGAGAAAGGCGCTGTAACCGAGGGCTACAAGGCCGACCGAGAGACAGTGAACAAAGTCCTGAACGAAGCGCTGGCGACTGAGATCGTTTGCGTGCTGCGCTACAAGCGGCACTATTTTATGGCATCCGGAATCCACGCCGAGAGCGTCGCGGCCGAATTCCTGCAACACGCCAACGAGGAGCAGGGACACGCCGATCAAATTGCGCAACGAATCGTCCAACTGGGGGGCGAGCCAAATCTCAATCCTGACGGGTTGCTGTCACGTAGCCATGCCGAATACGTCGAGGGAGATACCTTGCTCGATATGATCAAGGAAGACCTCGTTGCTGAACGCATTGCCATTGACAGTTATCGCGAGATCATTCAATACCTCGGTAACGACGATCCGACCACACGACGCATGATGGAAGGAATTCTGGCCATGGAAGAAGAGCACGCCGAGGATCTGGTAAGTCTGCTTACGGAACTCGGCAAATAACATTACGGCTCGACGCAGTTTGTTTTTCTGTAAGCATCCCGCAGGAAATGTCCTCTCCGGCGGGTTGTGATTTTTCTCGTCACCCAGGGAACACTTGCCTGACAATCAAACCAGTTATGCGGGCCGCCCCAGCGTCTGCCGCAATTGCGGCGCGCTGATTGGCGCGGGTGAAGACAGTTGCCAGGTTTGTGACGCACCGCTGCGCGCCAGTCCGGCGCCGGCGCTGCCCTTGCATGAGCGTTACGCGATCAGTTATGCGCGGGCAGTTTTGTCGCGGCCTTACATCTTCACCATAGTCTTTCTGGTCGCAAATCTTTTTGTCTTTCTGTTGATGTGGGACGCCAGCGGGATGCAATCCTCGGTTCTTTGGGGCGCGTTTCCTGAGGAAGTGTTATTGGCTTTCGGCGCGAAGACGAATTACTGGATTCAGCACGGGCATCAGTATTGGCGGCTTGTTACGCCAGTCTTCATTCACGTCAATCTCCTGCACGTCCTCATCAATATGTATAGCCTCTGGGTCATCGGGCCTTGGGTCGAGAAACTCTATGGCTCGGCAAAGTTCGTAGTGTTTTGGGTCGCTACCGGGATTGCCGGCGTGTTGGCGAGTTACCTGACGGTAATTCCCGGTTCGCATCCCGGCTTGATCGGAAGTTTTCTGATCAAAGCCAATGACGACCCCTCGGCGGGCGCATCGGGTGCTCTGTTTGGTCTGGTCGGGGTGCTGTTTGTTTTCGGCATTAAATATCGCCACGAGCTACCTGAAGGTTTCAAGCGCGCGTTTGGCACCGGGATGCTGCCGATCATTCTGCTCAATCTCGGAATTGGATTTATGGCGCGCGGCATCATCGATAATGCAGCGCATATGGGCGGACTGATCTCCGGCGCGGCTTTTGCGGCACTGGTGAGCTACAAGCGACCCGGCATGCCGGCGAGTGTGACCATCGCCTGGCGGGCGGTGCAAATCGCCGCGCTGGTTTTGGTGATTGGATGTTTCTTCATGGCGGCCCGGGCTCACCGGCAGAATCCGGCAGCCGGCGGGCGATCGCGTTCCAATTCAGAGTTGGCAGCACGAAATCGTCAGGCGTCTATCTTTGACGCGAACAACAGCGCGTTTGGCGCGGGCGAGGTAGCGGCGATCAATGCTCTGAAGAAAGGTGACGCCAGCGGAATTGACCAGGCAATCGCACAGCTTGATAGAACCGAACATTTCGATGATCAAACAGACGCTATTCGGGCGGCACTCAAATCGCTGCTGGGCCGGGCGGGAAAGTACGTCAACGATTGGCAGCCGCCACGCAAAATGACTCCCGCTGGTGTGGCGGAACAACGAAAGCTAATCGATGACTTCAAACTATGGCAGACGAGCTACGATAACTGGTTCTGGACTGAGGGCAAGCAGTTCGGTGTCCAACGTCCGCAGCCGACTCCGACGGCATAGTCGTGCACGGATTTGCTGAGGTCAGTTACCTCTTTATAAGCAAGTGGATCGAAGAGTTGGTAGTGCTCCGTTAGTGTGTTGCTGATCGCAGTGGCGCCAAGGCGCAAGAAAAAGAGCGCCAGACAACCGTCGCGACCGTTTAAGCTCCAAGGAGCCAGATGTTGCTACTGCTTCACTAAACAGATTAATTCTCAAAATAAGGAGACGGAGATGGAGATCAGAAAAGTTGGTGTGCTCGGCTGCGGGCTGATGGGCTCCGGGATTGCCCAGACGGCGGCAAGCGCGGGTTTTGACAGCAAACTGTTTTGTTGTCACGCACAAGAACAACACACCGACGGATCTCTACCTAAGAGTAAAATGGTTTGCGTCTTAATTTCGTTTTCTCAGTTAAGGTGCTACTGATTCACTAAACAGATTAATTCTCAAATAAGGAGACGGAGATGGAGATCAGAAAAGTTGGTGTGCTCGGCTGCGGGCTGATGGGCTCCGGGATTGCCCAGACGGCGGCAAGCGCGGGTTTTGAAACGACAGTGCGCGAAGTTTCGGAAGAACTGCTGCAGAAAGGTTTCGCCGCGATTGAAAAGTCTTTGGAGCGATTCGCTCAGAAAGGGACGATTACTGCTGAGCAGCAGAAACAGACTCGCGATCGTTTGTTTGGGACGACGTCCTTCGACGACCTGGCCGATTGCGACATCATCATTGAAGCAATCATCGAAAACCTGGAAGAGAAGCACAACACCTACCGGCAACTCGACGCAACCTGCAAGCCGAAAACGATCTTCGCGTCGAACACTTCATCGCTTTCGATAACTCAGATGATGTCGGCGACCTCGCCTGAGCGGCAACAACGCTTCATCGGGATGCACTTCTTTAATCCCGTGCCGATCATGAAACTCGTCGAAGTAGTGCGCACGATTCTGACCGGCCCTGATGTCTATGAAGAGGCGGTCGCCTTCGCCTCAAAGTTGGGCAAGGTTCCGGTACGCGCCAGCGACAAAACGGGTTTTATTGTAAATCGTCTGCTGGTGCCGTATCTGCTCGACTCGATTCGCGCGCTGGAGGAAGGCGTCGGCTCGATCGTGGATATCGACAACGCGATGAAGCTTGGTTGTGGCTATCCGATGGGGCCGTTGACCCTGGGTGACTTCGTTGGGCTCGACACGACCTTCTACATAGCCGAGATCATGTTCAATGAATTTCGTGAGAAGCGCTTTGCTCCGCCGCCCTTACTAAGACGCATGGTGATGGCCGGGCTATGACTACAGCAAAGATCCGAAGAACCCGACGCCGATGAATCTGGTGTGAAACGAAGGAGCGCGGACATCCTGTCCGCACAGCACGCGAAAGTGCGCTAAGCCTTGAATTTCAATCTTCGTTGTAAGCCCCAGATTGTTCGCGCTATCGCGCTCAGGCGGACAGGGATGTCCGCGCTCCACTTCACTTCGCCTGATGAAGGAAGTCTTTGGTTCTTGGATCTTGCGGCGCGTTCAGGATCATTTCTGTCTCGCCGTACTCAACCACTTCTCCGCCTTCCATATAAAGTAGTTGATCAGCCAGCCCTTCCAGGAAACCGATCGAGTGAGACACCACCACCATCGTGTGTCCGCGAGTAACAAAGCCGCGCAGTAATGAACGTAACCCGGCACTCCGTTTGGGGTCGAGGGCGCTGGTTGGTTCGTCAAACATCAAGAGGGCCGGGTGCATCGCCAGCGCCCGCGCTATCGCCACGCGTTGCTGTTCCCCGCCGGAGAGCGATTCGGGGTAACGGCGGGCCGCTTGCCGTAGCCCCACAGATTCCAGCAACTCGTACGCTTCACTCTCCGCCTTTGGCCGCGGCACGCGTAGCACATGCGTCGGCGCTTCGATGATGTTGCCGAGCACGGTGAGGTGTGGGAACAAGTACAAATGCTGAAAGACGGTGCCGACTTTGCGCCGCAACTCTTTGACCCGGCGAGAATATTCGTGTTCAGAAAGATTCGCATCAAGATGCACGTCCTCACATTCGATCACGCCGCCATCGATGCGTTCGAGCCCGTTAAGACAGCGCAACAAAGTCGTCTTGCCGCTGCCCGACGCGCCGATGACTCCCAAAACGGTTTGAGGTGCAACTTCAAACGAGACGCCGCGCAGGATGCGCGTGCCGTTGGTTTGCTTGATCAAATCCCTTACACGAATCATGGCTCAAGGGTTCCTCTCTGTGGCCCTCTGTGCTGCGCTGTGTCTCTGGGGTGAATGCCGCGTGAGAACACTCACCGGCCACAGAGATTCACTGAGAACTGCTCTCAACCGCTTCAGTCTCGACAACTTCAACAGCCTGCCTTCTCTGCAACCTGCGTTCAAGCCGGCGCGCCAGATGCGCCATCGGCAAACTCATCGCGAGATAAAAGATCGACACGGCCGCTCCCAACAGCAGGAATTGGCCCGAGGCGTTTGCCAGTTCGCGATACGCGGTCGCCAGTTCCCACACCGAGATGGCATAGGCCACCGAAGTATCTTTGAAAAGCGAAACGAAATCATTGGTCATCGCCGGCAGCGCGATGCGAAAAGCCTGCGGCAGAATGATGCGACGAAAGGCCAGCAGCGGATTCATACCCAGCAGGTACGACGCTTCCCACTGCCCGCGCGGAATGGCTTCGAGGGCCGCGCGATAAACCTGGGACTCGTAGGCTGCATAGTTCAGCCCTAAACCCAGCAGCGCAGTTAACGAGCCCGGCATGGCCAATCCGATGGTCGGCAGGCCAAAGTAAAGAAAGAGCAGCTGAACCAATACTGGCGTGCCGCGAAAAAACTCGATATAGACGGTGCACAGCCAACGCAGCCAGGGCGGACCTTTTGATTGGCCCATGGCCAGCGGCATTCCCAGGATGAGTGCGATGCACATCGAGCCGAAAGCGATGAGCACGGTGATTCCCGCCGCGCGCGCCAGCCGCCAGAGCGCTTCGCGCCAATTGAATGACGTTGAAGTCATTTCATAAGCGACGTTGTTGCTTGCCTGTCCCGCCTTGGCCGGAATGTGCAGTGCGAGTTGAGCATCATTCCACAAGTTCCACTTGCGCAGAATCTGTTCCAGCGAGCCGTCGCGAATGATCTTGTCGATGGCCGCATCGACCTCCGTTTTTAAGGCATTGTCGCCTTTGCGCAAACCGATGTTATAGGTGCCGCGAAAGAAGGGTTCCGTAGCGCGCTTCAGAGTCGCGCTCTTGCTTACGTAATAAACTTCGGCCGGCACGTCCATCAGCACGGCGTCAATTCGTTTTAGTTCCAGATCGCGATATGCGGTCAACGGCTCGGCATAACCGCGGAAAGGAACACCTTCTTTTTGCAGTAACCTGGAGGCGGCCGTGTTGCCGAGCGTGCCCACAACGCGGTTGCGGCAGTCCGTGAGTGAGTGAATTTGTTGCTCGTCATTCCTGACGGTTAATGCAAGCTGAAAGATGTAGTAAGGCTTGCTGAACTGAATCTGTTTTGCCCGGTCGCCCGTCGGTTCCAGGCCGTTCACGATCACATCAAACGAACCGCGCTGCAGCGCTGACACCAGCGTCTCCCAATCGGAAGGAATGAATTCTGGTTTGCGGCCCATAGCGGCGGCCAGCGCGTCGACTATCTCTTTTTCATAGCCGATGTATTGATCCGGATGGTTAGGATCGTTAAAGACATAGGGCGCACCGCCGCTCGGGTCGGCGCCCCAGCGGAGAGTTTGTTGTGCGCTGACGGAAGTCAGACAGAACAGACCGACGAGGCCGCAGCGAATAAGGGCAGGCAGTTCTGCTGGAAGACGTTTTGGCATCGTGCGACTCGCAAAACTAAATAATGAGAATAGAGTTTTCGAGCACATTGTAGCGTGAATCTACAACTTTCAATGTGTGAAGTACTCGTTCAACTTTTGGGCTCTGCCGCCGCACAGTGCGGAAAGCCTTTGGATTTCGGTGAAGCAAGTTTTTACTCTTAAGAGGCTGCGCCTCTTGCGGCGAGGCGGAGCCTCACCGCAATTCCAAAACGAGAGACCACCCGGTCGGCAAAGCCTGATCGCACGTGCCGCGGCACAGCCGCGAAAAAGCTATTCGGGAAAATCTTGTTGATGTGCATCTCCTCGTGTAGCATGTCGCTGCTCTGGTCAGCAACTTTTCGCGCTTCGCGCTCAATGCGGGCAGGATGCCCGCGCTCCAAAAGACATGTGCACAGACAGACGAGACTTCCTGCGCCTTTCCGCCGGCCTCGCCGGAGCCACACTGCTGGGCGGCAAAGTTTCCTTTGCCGGCACAGACGACACCGAGGCTTTCCAACAGCGCCAGGACACACCCGATCTCATTCAACGCCTTAGGAAGATGACCGCCGGCATCGTGCCGATTGCCGATGACGAACGCAGAGCGCGCATCGCCAAAGCGAAGCGCTTGATGGCTGAGCAAAAGATCGATGCCATCTATCTCGAGCCAGGGTCGAGCATGTTCTACTTTACGGGCATGCGCTGGAGCAACAGCGAACGAATGTTCGGGCTGGTGATTCCCCAGCGCGGGGAACTCGCCTGGGTTTGTCCCAAGTTTGAAGAAGAACGCGCGCTCGAGTTGATCAAGTTCGGCAAAGACGTGCGCACCTGGGAAGAAGATGAAAGTCCTTACCGACGCGTCGCGCAAATTATTCACGATCGCGGCATTCGCTCGGGGCGCATTGGCATGGAAGAGCGCGTGCGCTTTTTTCTCTTCGACGGCATTCGTCAGGAAGCTCCAAAGCTCGAATTTGTCAGCGCCACTCCGATCACTGCCGGTTGCCGCATGTTCAAGTCGCCGGCTGAGATCGCTCTGCTGCAGAAGTCCAACGACCTGCTGCTGGTTTCTTATCGCGCCACCTGGGCCACAATGCGCGATGGTATGCCGCAAGCCGAATTTGCCAACAACTGCGCCACTGCGCTGCGCAACCTGGGCGTACAGGGCGGAATTTTTTGCAGCTTCGGCAAGTACACGGCCTTCCCGCATGGCAGCAGCACGCCGCAAACTTTGGATGAAGGCGACGTCGTGTTGATGGATGGCGGCTGCACCGTCGAAGGATATGAATCGGACATCACACGCACGTTTGTTTTTGGCAAGCCGACCAAAAGACAGCGCGACATCTGGAACCTCGAGCGAAAGTCTCAAGACGCCGGCTTTGCCGCGGCGAAAGTCGGCGCGCCCTGCGAAGCGGTGGACGCCGCCGCGCGCAAGGTGATCACCGATGCGGGATTTGGTCCTGATTACAAGGTGCCCGGCCTGCCGCATCGCACCGGCCACGGCATCGGACTGGACGGGCACGAATGGACCAACTTCGTGCGCGGCAACAAGACACCGATCCAGCCCGGCATGTGCTTTAGCGACGAACCGACGATTGCCATCTATGGCGAGTTCGGTATTCGTCTGGAAGACTGTCTGTACATTACTGAGAATGGTCCGAAGTTTTTCACCAATCAAAGCCCATCGATTGACAAGCCGTTTGGTTGACGATTACGTGGGACCCGCCTCGCTTAGGAGAACAATATGCCGAACAGTGAAGACATGCGCTGGTTTAAGCAGCAATTCCACGAGAAGATCAATGCGGCTTTGGAAGGGACTCCTTACAGCCTTGATTTCATGACTGCACTCGCCTGCCAGGAAACTGGTGAGGTATGGCCAATCTTGCGCAAGAAGGATCTCAGCGTTGACCGGATCCTGGAGTTATGCGTGGGCGACACGATTGATTCAAAGCGCAGCGCCTTTCCACGGAGCAAAGCTGAACTGGTGTCTGTGCCGAACGGGTCGAGGATGTTCGAGATCGCGCGCCAGGCGCTCGAAGACATGGCCCAGTTCATACACAGCTATCAAAAGGCAGCGTCAAACCCGAATAAGTTCTGCCACGGCTTTGGAATCTTCCAGTATGACTTGCAGTTTTTTAAAGGGGAGGACCCTGACTATTTCCTCGAGCGGCGCTATGCGGACTTTGATGAATGCCTGAAAAAGGCGTTGGGGGAACTGCGCAATGCCACCAGGAAAATCCATCTCCAGGATAAGCCCGCACTCTCAGATCTCGAAATGGCCTTTGTCGCCATCGCCTATAACACCGGTGGCTTCAACCCGGCGAAGGGACTGAGGCAGGGGTTTAGATCTGACGACGGGAAGTTTTATGGAGAGCAAATCTTTGCGTTCATGGAGCAGTCAAAGACCGTCCCGGCGGGTGATCCCGCGCCGGCGCCGCCTTCGCCGCCCGAGTCGGCCGGCCCCCGTTTTGAGGTAACCAGCGCCGAGCCCCTGCGCCTGCGCAGCGATCCATCGAAGGATCAAAACAATCCCAACTCTAATGTGAAAGCGCGGCTCCCGAACGGGCACACTGTACGCGCGATCACGAACGAAGAGGTCAATGGCTTCCTGGAGGTTGAGACGGATCTCGAAGGCCGGCACGTCAGGGGTTTCGCCTCGGCCCAGTTTCTGAAACCTCTTTAAACGTCTGCGGACTTCCCAGTTAGAGAACCGACATATTTCAGGTAGTGGTACAGTTTAGCCTGACTCACGCATTCAGCAAGAAGATCGAATACTTTGAACAACCTCCCGCCAGCTATCACCCACGTAAGGCCGTCCAGGCCTCAATCGCATTGGATTATCAGGAGCAAGCAAATGCCGAAAGCTAAGAAGATCGGAAGGCCAAAACTACCGAAGAGCCACGCCAAAGGAAAGACCGTTCCTGTCCGCTTGAACGAAGAGGAGCTAGAGGCGATGACGAAGTGCGCCGACAAGAGTGAGCACAAAACCTTGTCCGCTTGGATACGTCATACCCTCAAGAAGGCAACGCAAATCTGTCCGTCATAACAATGTGTCTTTAGAACGAGTCGCTCAACGTGCTCTCTTTGGGCGTCCTGAGACTCCTATCGAAAACGAAATTATATCCGAGAGCGCAAGCAAGGCCCGCGAAAAGAGCCAGCACCAGAGCAATGATTCTGACTGAGCGAGGGCGCGTCATGGGTTCTAATTCTATAGAACGCGAGATGGGTTTCAAATTGTACCACTATCGATTTTCAGGTAGTGCACAAGATTCAGACACTACCGATTTTCACGGCAACTGTCTTAATCCCCCGGTTCAGCGTATAGTGAAGGCTATGAACATTGTCGAGAATGAATCACCAACCAGCATTGTCGGCCAATTCTACATGACACCCGATGGGCATCGGGTCCAGGTAGAAAAGGTCGGCGCCGAATTAGACTCGTCAGCGCGCGCGATAGTCCGGCGAGTAGAGGGACCCAAAGCCGGAACCCGATCCAGTTGTTTTGTCTCCAGTCTCAAGCCGCTTGGTTTTGACATCGCCCTCGAGTAGCGACCTTCCCAACTCAGCCGGTTAAAGGTACGCCGTGATCCCCAGGTGAGATTGCTCGGAACTTCTCTGTTCGCTGCCCGCCGCGATCTGATATATCCTGAAAACAAAACGAGCTTGGCTAACCCTGGCTGAAGTGAAAGGTAGGAGTTTGCTCAACTTTGCGATTCAAACCGCCCGCGATGCGGGACGATTACTGGCCGAGCGATTCGGCCGCGCGCTTCAGATTACCAACAAGAGCGAACTCGATCTGGTAACTGAGTCCGATCTTGCTTCCGAGCGGCTGATCATTGAACGCATTAAGACCTATCATCCGCGCCATGCGATCCTGGCAGAAGAATCAGGCGCCAGCGGACCGGCGGATCGCGCGGGCGACGAGTGGTGTTGGATCATCGATCCTCTCGATGGCACGACAAACTACGCGCATGGCTATCCATGTTTTTGTGTCTCTATCGGACTCGAACACAAAGGACGTATGGAGATCGGCGTCGTTTATGATCCGATGCGGGATGAAATGTTCAGCGCGGAACGCGGTGAAGGCGCATCCCTCAACGGCCGCCGCATAGGTGTTTCGCCGGTCGCCAGCCTGGCCGGCGCTTTGCTCTGCACAGGTTTTCCTTACGACGTGCGCGAACGCAGCGAGTTCGCGCGTCACTTCGCGAACTTCATCATGAACGCGCAGGGCGTGCGCCGCGATGGGGCCGCGGCGCTTGATCTTGCCTATGTCGCCTGCGGAAGATTTGATGGTTTTTGGGAAGAAGGTTTGAAGCCCTGGGACGTTGCCGCGGGTGTTTTATTGGTTGAAGAGGCCGGCGGGCGCGTTTCAAAATATGATGGCGGATCTGTGAGTGTTTACACGCCGCCGATCCTGGCGAGCAATGGTTTGCTGCATGAACCGATGATGCGGGTGCTCAGCATTTGAAACTCAAACTTCAATTTTCAGATCTGACTATTTGAAAGCCAACCGCTCGGAATTCCAGAGAGTTCACCGAAACGACATCTCTGATCTCACAGCGCCGATCCGATTATCTCAGCCAATCTTTCTGTTTCCCGCCGCGCACATTCGCGCACGTCCTCGTTCTCGCGCTGCTCGATCACAAAAAGCGGGTGATAGATGATCTCGATCGGGCGTCCCAGGCGCGGGAAGCGGAAGCTGCTGGGCCAGACCTTTTGCCCGCCACGAATGGTGACCGGCAGGATCGGGACTCCTGCTTCCAGAGCCATTCGCACGGCACCCGGTTTGAATTTCTTCAGTGACCCGTCCGGATTACCACGGCCGCCTTCGGGAAAAAGTACCACCGCTCCACCTTCACGAATCCACTGTAACGAAAGGCGTATAGGGGCCGGATCGTGTCCTTCCAAATTCAGGGGCCAGGAGCCAAACAAAGCCATCATCCGCCCCACCAGCGGCCAACGAAAAGCTGCATCCCAGGCCAGAAATCGAACCGGACGTTTGATGCGGCTGCCAATCCAGAAAGGATCCATGTAGGTCTGATGGTTACCAGCTATGATCACTCCGCCAACGTTCGGAATCTGCTCCAGGTGGTGCCAATGAATCCGCCACAACACCCGGCTCACAAAGGCCGCCGCCGGACGCACTATATCGAGCGCCCATTGCGGAAGCATTCTTGGATAAGGACGCGCGGGATTGCGTCGCTCTGGTTGTTCAATGCTGCTGGTCAAACTCAAAGCCGCACGTAATCTGGTAAGGGCCCATCCGAAATGAGTGTTAGAGAGCAAACGAATCAGTTTGCTGTTGCCCAGGAGCCAGGTAACTCTGAGTGGCCCAGGCGATCTTCATTCCGCCGCTCACATTGGAAGCATTCAAACCCACGGTACTCAATTGCTTCTTGTTTCGTCAAACTGATTTGATTTCTGGCTGCGCAGTCCGGGAACGTACAACGCCGCTCGATTTCAATCAGCAACGTAGTGCGGGGGAAATGAAAGCTGTGTTTCCGCTTCATTTGCATCACGAGCCTGAACAGCAGAAACTTTCTGGTGCTGCTTGCGCTTTAAGGAGTTACGACTTTAGTCGGCCCCTTCTGTTGTAAACGGCCGACTAAGGTCGGTATTCAAACTCGGATGTTTCACAATTCCCATTCGCATCCTACGAACACCAGATGCAGACGCACAATACCATCCGGGGCGGTGTGGCGATCTCTGACAACAGCAAGCAAAGCCGACTGATATTGCTGACTGGTTAATTTCACAAACCGGCCCGGGGAAAGATCGAGGGTAGTAAAAATGGCTGCGCCCTGGCGGCTGATATTCTCGGTAACCGTACTCTCACTCTCTGAAAGACTTCCATCCGGTGCAAACCCTTCGATTAATACCTCAATGGGAATACTGTGACGAGTTTCATTTCGCTTATCTGTGGCCGGGACTTCAGAGATCGACTTACTGGATTCTTCTGATAGTGTCCAAAGGCCGAACTCGTTGATTGATCGCGCAACCTCGTAACGCTGCGCCGGATCCGCTTCGAAACTTCGCGGCGGACGTTTGCCGACAAACGCCACGCCGATTTCCACCAGCGCGCCTTTTTGACTGGCCGGGTCCAGGAGCTTCACATTTCGCACCAGCGACCAGACGCGATACTGATCTTCGACGTGATCGAAACAACGTAGCGGTCGCGGCATCGGCAAGGTCAGGAGCAGCAAGCGCCCCGTCTCGATCGGTCGCTTCAGCCTCAGGCGCGCCCCGAACGGTGTGACATCCATCAGGCGCGACATCTCGATCCATTCGTGATCGAGACTTTCACGGCATTGCACACGGACCGGCAACGCCAACTCAAATCGCTCGCGCTGTCGCTGCGATTTTCCTTTATATTTCTGAGCCTCTCTCGCCAATAAACTAGTCTTCCTTGAAAAGCCCGATCTCGAGTTTGCAGTCCCAGGCGGCAGCCGGGCCAAAGAGCCTGATTTTATTAGTCTTTACGCGCTTTTAGGGCTTGGTGAAAACCGTGTTTCGGGGTAAAATAATGGCGCAATTTAACTGCATGAATTATTCTTCCCCCGCACCCCGAGAAAGCCATCAAAGCCTTCGAAAATTCGTGCCGGATAAACTCGGTGAGCGAACGCTACTGGGCGACTTGCGTAGCGCGGGCAGCGCGGATTGTAACGGAAAGGTCTGATTAATGGAAACCACTGAACGACAACATATAAGCATTGAAGACGAGATGCGGCGGTCCTATTTGGATTATGCGATGTCGGTGATTATCGGCCGGGCTCTCCCCGACGTCCGTGATGGTCTGAAACCAGTACATCGTCGTGTGCTTTGGGCCATGAACGAACTGGGCAATACTTACAACAAAGCATACAAGAAAAGCGCGCGCGTGGTCGGCGACGTCATTGGTAAGTACCATCCCCATGGTGACACCGCAGTCTATGACACGATTGTCCGCCTCGCACAGGACTTTTCCATGCGCTATCCGTTGATCGACGGGCAGGGCAACTTTGGTTCAGTTGATGGTGATGCACCCGCGGCCATGCGTTACACCGAAGTACGCATGGCGAAGTTGGCAAACGAATTACTCGCCGACATCGAGAAAGAGACCGTTACTTTTCAACCGAACTATGACGAGAGCTTGAGCGAACCCACCGTCCTGCCCGCGCGCATTCCCAGTCTTTTGATTAATGGTTCGGATGGAATTGCCGTGGGTATGGCGACGAAAATCGCCCCGCACAATTTGACTGAGATCGTTGACGCGACTATCGCAGTTCTGCGCGATCCGGAGATCGACATTGAAGACTTGCTTAAGATCGTAAAGGGTCCGGACTTTCCCACGCGCGGTTTTATCTGTGGCCGCGAAGAGATTCGCAATTCCTATCTCACCGGCCGGGGCATTCTGCAAATGCGCGCCCGGGCTTCCATCGATCGCATCGGCCGCGGCACGCAGGAACGCGATGCGGTGATCATCTCTGAAATTCCCTTCCAGGTTAACAAGGCCAGGCTGATCGAGCGCATCGCCGAACTGGCAAATGAAAAGAAGCTGGAAGGTATCGCCGAAGTGCGCGACGAGTCTGATCGCCAGGGCATGCGCATAGTTGTCGAGCTGAAACGCGATGCAGTGCCGCAGGTGGTTCTCAACAAGCTGTTCAAGCTGACGCCGATGCAATCATCGTTCGGGGTGATCAATCTGGCTATTGTGAATGGCCAGCCCCGCGTGCTCAATCTGAAGCAGATCCTGGAGGCGTTTGTAGACTTTCGTCGTGAAGTCGTGCGCCGGCGAACCGAATACGAACTGCGCAAAGCGAAGGCTCGCGCACACATTCTCGAAGGCCTCACCAAAGCGATCGACGCGCTGGATCATATCGTGACGCTGATTCGTAACTCGCGTTCGGTTGACGAAGCGCGGCTGTGGCTGACAGGCGAACTAAAAACAACCAGCGAGGTGAAAACCTGGAAGGGCATTCCATCCGGAGAGCCGCTGAACAAGTATCTACCCAAGCTGAAAAAAGCGATGGAGCGCCTGGCGTTTTCCGAGATTCAGGCGCAGGCAATTCTCGATCTGCAACTGCGGCGGCTGTCAGCGCTCGAGCGGCAAAAGATCATCGACGAGTACGAGGGAATCATCAAACTGATCGCTGAACTGGAAGAGATTCTGGCCAACGAAAAATCCCTGCGCCGCGTAATCGTCAACGAACTAGAAGACGTTAAGAAAGAGTTTGGCGACGCGCGCCGGACGGAAATCACCGAGGCAGGAACCGACTACTCGATCGAAGATCTAATTGCCGATGAGGACGTCGCAATCACCGTGACCAAAAGCGGTTATATCAAGCGCACGCCGATCACCACTTATTCCCGCCAGGGACGGGGCGGCAAGGGCCGCTTTGGCGCGATGGCGAAAAATGATGACTACGTCGAACATCTTTTCATAGCGTCGACGCACGCCTACCTGATGATCTTCACCGACGATGGTCTGGTCTACAAGGTCAAGGTCCATGAGGTGCCGGACGCCGCCGCTTCAGCACGCGGAAAGGCGATTGTGAATCTGATCCAGATTTCGTCGGAACGAAAACTTGCCGGCGTGGTGCCGGTGCGTGAATTCTCGGAAGGCCGTTACGTGCTCATGGTCACCAAGAAGGGCGTGATTAAGAAGACAGCGCTCTCTGATTTTCAGAACATTCGTTCCAACGGGATCATCGCGATCAATATAGACGAAGGCGACGAGTTGCTGGATGTGGTAACAACGGACGGAACCAAACGAATCTTCATTGCCACGCACAACGGCTTTGCGATTCGCTTTGATGAAAAGAACGCGCGCCCGATGGGCCGGGCCACACGGGGCACCCGCGGCATCGACCTGCGCAAAGACGATTTCGTGGTTTCGCTTTGCGCCGTGTCGGCGGACGATTCGGAAAAAATGCTTTCCGTTTCCGAACGCGGCTATGGCAAGCAGACGCCGATCTCCACCTATCGCTTGCAATCACGCGGTGGCAAGGGCGTCATCAACATGAAGACGACGGAGAAGACCGGCAAGGTCGTGGCCGTGTTTCCCGTCGATGCCGACTCAGAAATCATGATCATTACCCAGCAGGCTAAGTTGATCCGCCTGGAAGCCGACGCGATTCGCAAGACCGGCCGCAGCGCCCAGGGCGTGCGTCTGATTAAGACCGACGAAGGCGATATGGTCACCAGCGCGTCGCTGGTTGAGGCCGCCGCCGAAGACGAGTTGGAAGACACTCCTACAAAATAAGAAGTAGCCACAAAAAGGCACAAAAGGCACAAGAGGAAAGTACGGGCAGAGCCGCTTCCTTTTGTGCCTTTTGAGCTTCTTCGTGGCTACTGTTTTGATGCTTCGTCGCCTTCCACCCACACCTCGCCGTCTTCGAAGAACTCCTTCTTCCAAATCGGCACAGTGCGCTTCAGTTCGCGGATGGCCCATTCGCAGGCTTCGAATGCAGCGCGGCGGTGAGGCGCGCTGGCCGCGATGACGACGCTGGTCTCGCCAATTTCCAGGCGTCCAGTGCGATGCACGATACCGATATGCGCGATGTCGAATTGCTCGTGCGCTTTTTGACCCAGGCGTTCCATCTCACTAATCGCCATTGCCGGGTAGGCTTCGTAAACCAGATAAAGCGTGCGCCGGCCGCGGGTCCACTCGCGCGCATAACCGTCGAGTGTGACCGTCGCACCGCACTGTGGCAGCACTACCCGACGAGCGACGGCGCCCACATCAATCGGGTGAGTGGTCAGTTCGAAGAAGTCGGAAGACAATGAAGATGCGGACCGGATACCCGCACTTCCGCCGCTGACTGGTGGAAATACCGCCAGCTCGTCACCGTCTGAAATCTGTCGATCGGGCCTGGCGTACTCCTGATTGACGGCAAACAACAGAGACTTGCCAAAGCGTCGCAAGGCCGGATAGGTATTTAGGACTTGCGCAAACGCATTTTGCGAATCATGAGGGGGATCAAGTATCAATTGAGTTTCGTCGGCACCGGTCGCATCACGCGCGGCGCCAAAGAAAAGGACGTTAACGCGGACGGTTGTATTGTCGCTGTCCGATTGCATTGAAAAA
>WNFL01041852.1_pt1 | contig 19964 bp, 18 predicted proteins | sample 5400361 | NCBI WGS metagenome assembly WNFL01 (sample SAMN13153351, study PRJNA577476) | soil metagenome | isolation source: 40 cm soil on Douglas fir-dominated hillslope | place: USA:California | collected 2013-09-17
CAGTTGCATCCGCCGCGGTGGAAGAGCCGAGACGGCTTTGCCGAAATAAACGGAAGAAAGAACTCCGACGTACGTCGCATCGTTTTGGTGATTCAGCACGTTAAATGAGTTCAAACCCACCGTCAGTGCCGGGCCCTCCTTCTTCCCTTTCACAAGCAAAAAGTCATGCTCGACATTGAGATCGAGATTGATCAAGCCCGGACCGTGCATCGTGTTGCGCGCAAACGCGGCCGGCAAAATGGGCCGGTCGTTGTAGATGCCATCGTGGTTGTCGTCCGCGCCGGTCGTAACGTTAACGGGCTTTCCTGAATACAGCGAAAGTGCCGCGCCGACCGAGAAATATTTCGCAATCTCCGTCGATCCCAGCAGATCGAATTTGTGCCGGCGATCGTTGTCCGAACGCGCCCAATCCGCCGCCGCAAAATAGCTATTCCCTGGGAAATAGGTAATTCCGCTCGTGTTGTTATACGTTTTTCCGAGCGTGTATTGCACCTGGCCGGCGAAAAATCGGCTCGGCCGGCCCCTAAATGTCAGCTCCAGCGCATTGCTTTTTTGGTAGCCTCCGGATTCGATTTGGCGATCCTGCCCGAGATTTGGATTGGGCCTGACGACAAAATTCGGCGGAGGCGGGGCATTGATATCGCGCGAGCGGAAAAGGTCAATCCCGCGCGACCCAACATACGTTGCGCTGAACGTGCTCTTCGCGGTGACTTGCCGCTCGATTCCCATGCTGTATTGAACCGTATAGGGAATTCGCAGCCGCGGATCCAGCACCACCACGCTCGTCGGTGCTCCTGCCAGTTGCGCGGGTGTCACCGGATAGCTGAACAGGAAGGGAGGATTTTGCGGATTCGAAAGGATGAACCGCAGCAGATTCACGCCGTTGAAGTGCAGCAAATCTCCAATCGGCCGCGGGCCCGAGCGGTCGTAAAACACTCCCGCGCCGCCCCGAAGGACCGTCTTGCTATTTTTTGTGGGCGCCCAGGCAAACCCGAAACGCGGAGCCAGGTTGTTCGGGTCATCGTGAAAATAATTCTGCCAGTAGTAGCGCAGCCCGAGAGAAACTGACAAATTTGGCTTTAGGCGAATCGTGTCCTCGACAAACCCGGACAGCACTCGTTCCAGAAAAACCACATGACCATTCCCTTTTTGCACTAGGAACGTGCCCGGCTTGTTGGCTTGAAAATCCACCAGGCTGGAAAACGTGTAGGTTCCCGCCATATTCGTGAAGTCGTCCATGCCCCGCCGGCTGATATCCGGAATGTCCACGCCGAACAGCAACTGGTGATTGCCATTCACGTAGGTAAGAAACTCCGTCCCATCGAAGTGATATTCCGTCCGTCGCGCATCGGCCTGTGCGCCGCCTCCCGTGAAAAACCCGGAAACGACAATTTGCGGATTTTCATTCAGGCTGAAAGTGGGCGTGTCATAGTGGCCGACAAGAAATTGCAGTTGGTTCACCCACTTCGGCGAGAAAATGTGCCGGTAACTAACGTTGATTTCGTGCTCCAGGAATCTCGTGTTCGTCGCCGCTTCCGGAAGCACATTGCCCCCGGCGCCCACGTTATTGTTGCTTTGATGCTCGAAGGAGTATCCGATCCAGAAGTGATCTCTGTCGTTGAAGTCGTGAAAGACCCGCCCAGAGCCAAAAAAGTGCCGCATCGCCTGAGGTACATTTTCGTTGATGGCCACGTTGTTGGGGCCGGTGGCCACCACCGCGGCCTGGTTGTTGTCCTTGTCCCATTCCAGCGACAAGAGAAACGAAGTCTTCTTGCTCTCGCCGATCGGCCCAGTCAATGAGCCCTCGTAAAACTGCCTCTGTTCCGGCGGCTTCCCCGCCGCAAAAGTATTTCTGGCGTCAAAAACCGCATCGCGAAAAAGAAAATTCACCGATCCATGATACGCAGGCGTACCGCCCTTGGTGATGATCTCCAACCGCGCGCGGCCCGGCCGGGCAAATCTCGACGAATATGGGTTTTGGTTGATTCGGACTTCCTGAACCGCCGACGGCGTAACTCCCGGCCCGTTTGCCTCAATTCCATTCACGATCAGCGAGACGCCATTCGTCCCGATGGTGCTGTCATCCAAAAAACGCGAGAGCATGCTGATGTAGTCCCGATCAAACACCGGCACGCGATCCAGCGCCGATCGGTCCAGGTTATTCGCATTCTGATTTTCGGACACATCGGTGGTCACCACGAGTGACACGTCACTTCCGGCCACGTTCACAACTTCATTTTGCTGGGCAATCGGCAGCACCACTCGAAGCGGAGATGTTGCCCGCGAGCCTAGCTTCACTTCAACAATCGTGTCACGGAAGCCCGCGGCTTGTGCCTGGATCTTGTAGGTTCCTGCAGCCAGCTTTTCAAAGTGAAAGCTACCATCTTGGTCTGAGGTGATCCTGGACAGCTCTTTGCCATCTCCGGAGAGAAGAATCACGTCCGCGCCGGCAATGGCAGCACCGGAAGGATCCAGGACCATGCCCGATGTGGACCGTAAGCCTACATTCTGCGCATCCTCCCCGGAAGAGGAAAAACGAGTACCGGATGAAATGTCACGATAGGATAGAGCCATACAACGGCCCGTATCGGGTAGCCAAAGAAGGCTACCGCCGAGGCAAGCAGCCATGACGCAAAGTGCAGTACGCTTCATTCTGGAACTGTGCTCACCGGGCAATTGCCTGCCAGACAAAATGATAAGCCAAAGTCGCGCCCCGGCGATTCCCTTTTTGATTAATTTTCGTTCAGTTTGGCAAGTGCCTTCTCAAGGCAGCGCACGGCGCAAAAATGATTTGTGCAACGCAACCCAATCTGTTACATCAAATAAAGCGCTGGCCGGGCGGCCCCAGCCACGATGGAAGACTTTTCAAAAATCGGCTCTTTTGCGCTGCTGGGTGACGCTGACCCCGTCCCGCAGAGCCTGTTCCAATCTCACCCGGAACAGGCCAATACGCTCGCTCTGCTCTACGAAGTCAGCCGCGAAGTCACATCCATCCTTGACCGCGAAGAGCTCCTTCGCCGCGTCGCCGAACGCGTCAGAAAAATTGTGAACTATGACGTCTTCAGCGTCATGCTCTGGAATGAACGGACGCAACTCCTGGAGAGCGCTTTCGCCATGTGCGCCACGGATTCGATTGCGGCGCGCCTTCGCCTCCCTCTTCACCAGGGCCTCACAGGCACTGCCGCCGGACAGCGCCGTGTCCTGCGGGTCAATGACGTCACCGAAGATCCGCGTTACATCCGCTGTGAGACCGGGGTGGAAGCGCGTTCCGAACTCGTCGTGCCGCTTCTCATGCAGGACCGCCTCATCGGAGTTCTCGATCTGGAAAGCACGGCGCCGCATGCCTTCACTCTGGAACACGAGCGGATGCTATCCACACTTGGCTCGTATGTAGCCATCGCACTCGAGAATGCGCGGCTCTTCGAGGAAGCCAAGGAAAACGAGCGCCGGATGCGCGGCGAACTCGATACCGCGCGAGAGATTCAGCGCCAACTCCTTCCTACGGGCGCGCGCGAAGTGCCGGGCCTCGATTTGGCAGCCGGGTATGTTCCCGCACGCGAGTTGGGCGGAGACTTCTACGACTTTCTGCCCTACGGACAGGGCCGCCTGGGATTCATGCTCGGCGATGTTTCCGGCAAGGGGACCGCGGCGGCGCTTTATGGTTCCCTGGCGATCGGCACCGTTCGAGAAATCGTCGTCGATCACGCATGCGAGCCGGCCTGCATGCTCGCCCTTCTGAATCAGCGGTTGCTCGGCGCACGGCTTGATTCGCGATTCATCGCCATGCTGTTCGCCGTTTACGATGCATCGACTCGGAAACTCACGCTCGCCAACGCCGGCGGGCCGTATCCCCTCCTGGTCCGCAAAGGTCAGGTGCAGGCCATCTGCCTGGAAGGCGTGCCGCTCGGTCTCATTCCCGATACCCAATACGATGAAACGACCATTGACTTGCAGCCGGGAGACGTCGTTGTTTTCGCTTCTGATGGCATCCTGGAATCGGAGAATCCCGCGCAGGAAGAGTTTGGTCCGGAACGGCTGAAGAAGATTCTTTCCGCTATTTCTCAGCGAGATTCGGCTCGAGAGATCACGGAACTAATCATGGCCGCAACGGACGGCCACGGCGGGGCAGGAATTGCTCCGCACGACGATCGCACTCTGGTCGTGCTGCGGGTGATCGACGACTCATCTTCCGACTTTTCGAAACTCCCCATCATTTATTAACTACCGCGACGCGGAACGTTGGGTATTGGCCGGAGAATTTGACTTCGGCGGGAATCAGTGAGTTTCGGCCGGGCTCGAAGGAGCGCCGCTGGCTTGAAGTAACCCGGGGTTTATCAGCAGCGGGAGCCATTTCTCGCGCACGGCGGCAAACTCCGGCAGGTTTTTCTTTGAAACGGGATCAGACGGAGGCAGGCCAAGTTTTTCGAAATTTTTGTACTGGCCCTTTTGCAGAATGCGGAAATCGAGGTGCGGCCCTGTGGAAAGGCCCGTGCTGCCGACTAGGCCGATGGTCTTGCCGATTTCCACGTGCTCGCCGTTGCGCACAAACATGCGCGACAAATGCAAATACATCGTCTCGTAGCCGTTGGGATGCGTGATCTGCACCATGTTGCCTTCACCGCCCTTGCGGCCCGCGAATACCACCCGGCCGCTCCCAATCGTTCGCACCGGAGTGCCGACGGGAGCGCCGTAGTCCGTACCCATGTGCGGGCGATAGGTCTTCAGAATGGGATGAAAGCGTGCCCGGTTGAAATGAGACGTCACCGGCGCACCGAATTTCAGCGGCGAGCGGAGAAACGCCTTCTGCAATGACTTTCCATCGGCTGAATAGTATCCCGGCCGCCCGGCAGGGTCGTGGAAGAGCAGTGCCTGGTATTTCCTCCCCGCGTTTTCGTATTCCGCGGCGAGAATCATTCCGTACCCGGCCGTCTCGCCATTGGCATATTTTTTCTTTTCCAGAACGATGCGAAACGTGTCGCCCTTGCGCGGGTCGGTATAAAAATCGAGATCGTAACCGAAAATCTGCGCGAGACGCACGGCCAGTTCCGCGGATTCTCCCGTGTCTTCCACGGCGTTAAAAAGGGAGTCGTCCACGCGGCCTGTCACCGCTGCAACTTCCGTTTTCGAAGGAATTTCCTTGACCTGCGCCATGAAGCCGCTATCTTCCGGCACGATCTTCAACATGCGATCAGAGTCGATTTTGTAATCGATCTCGCGCAGCGTTCCTTCGACGGAACGCCCCACCGTGATGGTATTCCCGGCGCGGACCTGGCGCAGGTTGAAGGCGTGCTGAGCGGCAGCCGAGGCGCTGGCTGCTTCACTGGCGCTCAAGCCGAATTTCTGGAGCGCGGCTGTGAAATTCTCCCCCGCAGGAACTTTCTTTTCGGTCGGCAGGATGATTTGCTCGCGGATACGTTCCGCTTCATCCTTTGCCAGCTTCAGCTGATGGTCGAATTCCGCCGCGGTCGCAAGCCGCCGCTGGAACACAACACATACACCAGAGTTGCCGCTCCAGCGGCGCATACGAACAGTACGAAGAACAAGAAACGACGATTCACGATTCCCCCAAAGCCGCTCGCTGCCCATGCCCGAATTAGGCGGAATTTCCTCGGGCGAGTGCTTGCCTTCACCTTGCCAGAGTAACGCCCCTCATTCTTTTGGCGCAAATTGAGCTTGGCGTCAAACGCGTTTCGCTTTGGGTGCGCTCAATCGTCCAACTGCATGAACCGGCTGAAATAGACGGGGCACGCATTCAGTATTCCACTCAGGCCGCGCCACTATCGGTCAAAGCCGGATGTGTCCCCAGAAAAGAGAAGCGCTGCGGAGAATCTCCGCAGCGCGAAAAAAAACGATACCCAAAAACTTAAGGTGAGTTAGTTGCCTGTGTTGAGGGCCACAGCGTGCGCGGAGTCCGCAAAATAATTCTGTTCACGGAGCTTGCGGTAGATACGGCCCGCCACTTCCGCGGCGGTCGGACCCTTCACGCGGCGGGTATTCCCGCGAAGTAAAACGGCCAGAGCGATTTTGGGATGCGCATCATCGGCGTAGGTGATGAACCAGCCGATTTTCGACGGAGTCGTGCGGTCGTCGCAAGTCCCCGTCTTGCCGAGCGGCATCTCGTCACCGCCACGGTCGAAACTCGATTTGCCGGTGCCATAAAGGACCGCGGCGAGCATGCCTTCGCGGATCTCCGGCAGAATCGTGCCGATGTTTAATTCGCGCTTCACGCGCGGGGTAAAATTCTCAACTTCCTCCTGGCTGTGGGGGTACTGCAAGTAATAGAGAGTTCCGCCGTTCGCGAACGCCGCGGAGAGTGCTGCAAGTTGCAGGGGGGTTGCCTGAATCCCTTCGCCAAAGCTGGACATTCGCGCTACTCCGCCGAAGGCAGGCGGCACCGTCGGGAACGAGCCAGGATGTTCGTCAGGCAAGTTGTACCCGGCGAGTTCTCCCAGGCCGAGAAGACGGCCGTACTTGGAAACCGTCTCGAATCCCATACGCGACCCAAGCTGCTCAAAAAACACGTTGTTCGAGTGCGCCATGGCTTCCGTCAAGTTCATGTACTTGCGGCGCCCAACCTTGAGCATGGTGTCGCGGGTGATGACGTTTTCTTCAAGGGCGGCAATTGCGATGGTCGGCTTGATCGTGGAACAAGGAATGTAGCCTTCGCCAAACGCGATTTTTTGATTCACTACCGTGAGGATGCGCCCGGTGTTCGGATCAACCGCGACGACCGCTCCGTTGTAGCGGCCAAGAGCGGAAACCGCGGCGGCGCGAACAATGGGATCATCGTACGCACCATCGTCGGTGCTGGAAGAATCCGCAAACGTAGGGACTCCCCGATAGCGCGCGGCGGACTTATGAGCGTGAGCGCGCCTAACCGGCGTTCCCGCACGTGGCGCCGCGGGCAGAGGCAAGGCGAAGACTGCTGACATCAGTATTGCGAGAGCGGCTTTTCCGAACTGCTTCACTTTCTCCACCTTTTCAGGGTGACCGCAACCGGTCAATCCTGGCCTGCCCCCTTACCAAATAACCATTGAGGTCAGATGTTTTACCTTACGTCGCACCTGCGGTCAACAAACATTCGCAAAGACCGTTCGTTGCCGCTATCGGCTGCTCGCCGCCAGGGGACCTGCTCCAGAGACTTTCTGCATCCCGCTGGCCACTCAAACACACCCTCATTTGATGCCACTTACGGGTGTCTCGGATGGCAGCCTATCCACCTAAGAGAAACTTTTTCTCTCAGTGTGAGACATATGTTGACCTTTAAACCGTTCTCACGCAATAGCCGTGTCGGCCAGTACGAGCCTATGTGCTTTGTTTTGAATAGCTGACCGTCAGGTCAGGAGCCTGAACCTCCGCCCAGTCAGGGTTGCTGGCTGCGGCCTGAAGGCCCTTGGCTTTAAAAGACTTGGCCCTTCTACTTGTCGGCAGAAGGGCCATCTTCGTAATCGGAGAGTTGCGTCTAGCGAGTGGGGCGCGCTTTGGACGCGTCCGCGCCTGCGACTGCCGCGGAGGTCTTTATGGGCGACTTGTCGCTGCTTGCGGAAGCGGCCGCGTGGCCGTTCGCGCCAGGCGCAGCGGCGTTCGAATTGCCCGGCACCGGGATTTCGAGCTTCTTCCGCAGCGTGTTCTCCAGCTTGTCGCGGATATCCTTGTTTTCCTTGAGGAAGATGCGCGCGTTTTCGCGGCCCTGGCCCATGCGCTCGCCGCCGAAGCTGATCCACGTGCCGCTCTTTTCGAGCACGCCCTTTTCAACGCCCAGATCGATCAGGTCGCCTTCGCGCGAGATGCCTTCCCCGTAGACGATGTCGAATTCCGCTTCGCGGAACGGCGCCGCGACTTTGTTCTTCACCACTTTCGCGCGCGTGCGCGAGCCGACGACCTTGTCGCCTTCCTTGATGGCCTGAATGCGCCGGATGTCGACGCGCATGGATGCGTAGAACTTCAGCGCGCGGCCGCCCGTGGTGGTCTCCGGGTTGCCGAACATCACGCCGATCTTTTCGCGAATCTGGTTGATGAAAATCAGGCAGGTGCGCGATTTCGAAACGATGCCGGTGAGCTTGCGCAGCGCTTGCGACATCAGCCGCGCCTGCAAACCCATTTGCGGGTCGCCCATGTCGCCTTCGAGTTCGGCCTTGGGAACCAGCGCGGCGACGGAGTCCACCACAACGATGTCCACCCCGCCGGAGCGGATCAGCGTTTCCGCGATTTCCAGGGCCTGCTCGCCGTTATCGGGCTGCGAGACCAGGAGGTTGTCCACGTCCACGCCGAGCTTCCGCGCATAGACCGGATCGAGCGCATGCTCCGCATCAATAAAAGCCGCCTGCCCGCCGAGCTTCTGCGCTTCGGCGATCACGTGCAGCGTCATGGTCGTCTTGCCGCCGGATTCCGGACCGTAAATCTCGATAACGCGCCCGCGCGGAAAACCACCAACGCCCAGCGCCGCGTCGATCGAGAGGCATCCGCTGGGGATTACGCTAACGGGCACCAGAATGTCCCGGCTGCCCAGGCGCATGATCGCACCCTTACCATGGTCCTTTTCAATCTGCGATATCGCTGCTGCCAGCAATTTTTCTTTTTCGTCTGTCATGTCACACCTCGGTGGAGGAAACTAGGAACTTGGCCCTGCGGAGCCGATGGCCTGGGTTCCGCGCCGGGAAAGCGCATCGCCCGCGATTGGGAACGTAACGAAGTGTGGAGCTTGCCACTCGGTTCATCTTCGCGCCATCCCTTTTACAAGCCGCCTTCGCAACCAGCCACCACCCGGACTTGTCATCCTAAGACCCCGATTCTGATAGGGGTCGAAGGACCTCAACGTCGGATGCTGCCGGCCCCAAAACTACCGCTGACAACCGTGCTCCGCGTCGTGGTCCCTGAGCCGCGTCTGAGCCGCCTGCTCGCGCTGATCCAACGCCGCTCGTTCGGGCGAGGTCAGTTGCCGCAGCCGGGATAGGTTCCGTCCTCGGATGCGAGCCTCGGAGAGCTCCTCTTCGAGTCTCTCACGTTCCAGACAGCTTAGAACACCGTTCGAAAAACCGCGCATGGAGCACCTGTTGAAAACAGCGAGGCCCAAACTACCACCGTGGCGAACAAAAAGCAAACACTATTTTTCGCCTTATGTTCGCCTGCAGGCCTAGCCCTCGCGCACACGCCCAACTATTCGATGAGGCCAAGTCTCAGCAAATCGTTATCCTGCCAGCCTGCGTCCGCAATCATTGCTCGTAGTGTGCCTATTGGAAATGTGTCGTTCAGAGCGTGGTAGGCCACCACAACGCGGCGCCCGTCAGCATGCCGGTAAATGCGATGACTGCCGCGTACTCGTTGAAGCGCGAATCCGTCACCCTCCAAAGCCCGGATGAAACGGCGAGCCGACAGCCCGCGTGGGACGCGCGTCATACATTAACAAGAACGGCAGGTTCCGCCAGCTCGATGGTGCCTTGATCCACCGGAATAGCCTGGCCGGCTTCGAGCAGGTCTTGAACGTAGAGGTCAATGGCCTCGCGGATATTTGCGAGTGCTTCCTCATAGCTGTGGCCCCAGGTGTGGCAACCCTTAAGCGCTGGACAGGAGGCGTGCCAGGCGTCCCGGCCATCCTCGAATTTATCGGGTTCGATGGCCACTTTGAAAACGTAGGATTTCATTGGCTCCATACCTCGCGCGGCACTCGCCCGCAGCAAAACCTGATCGATCAGATTATCTCACGGTTACGCAACACGAAGTGGCCGGAAACTGCGCCACGCAACCCGAGTTTAGAGCTCCCTTTCACCGCGGATCCAAGCCAAAGAAATCATCGATCATAGCTGTAAAAGCCTCGCCCTGATTTCCGCCCAAGCCATCCCGCCGCAACATATTTCTTGAGCAACGGACACGCGCGATACTTCGGGTCGCCCAGCCCTTCTTGCAGCACGTGCATAATGTCCACGCAAACATCCAACCCAATAAAATCCGCCAGCTCCAACGGCCCCATGGGGTGGTTCATGCCCGTCTTCATAACAGCGTCTACGGCTTCCGCCGTCGCCACGCCTTCCATGACGCAGTAAGCCGCCTCATTGATCAGCGGCATCAGCACCCGGTTCGAAACGAACCCGGGCGCGTCGTTCACAGCCACCGGTTTTTTCTCGAGCTTCTCCGCGAGCTTCATCGTCGTTTCAAACGTCGCGTCGCTCGTCTGCAGCGCCCGAATCACTTCCACCAGCACCATCACCGGCACCGGATTCATGAAGTGCATCCCCACAAAACGGTCCGGTCGCTTCGTCAGCGCCGCCAGCGCCGTCATCGAAATAGACGAAGTGTTGCTAGCGATGATCACTTCAGCCCGCAAAATCCCGTCCGCCTCGCCAAGCACCGCCCGCTTGATCTCTATTTTTTCTGGCACCGCTTCAACCACGAAATCCGCAGCCGCAATTGCCCCCATATCCGTCACAGGCTGCAGCCGCCCAAGAACAATTCCCTTCTCCGTCTCCGCAATCTTCGCCTTCTTTATCTCCCGATCGAGGTTCTTCCCGATCGTCTCCATCCCGCGGTCAAGAAACCGCCGTTCCACGTCGCGTAAGATCACCCTGTAGCCCGAGCGCGCAAACACATGCGCGATCCCATTCCCCATCGTCCCCGCACCCAGCACGGCGACGGTCTTAATATCGGCAAGGCTCAAGAAACCTCCCAAGCAAACGCCAGAAGTAACGGAATCACAGGACAAGCAGAAGCGTCAAGCCGCCGGCAACTTTTCTCGCTCCTTGAGGGTGTTTTTCGAACGGGCAGCCAAGGCTAGCCATGCGGCGAGAGTGGCGAACTTTTCGTCCTGCGACCAGGGGGAGCCCAGTGAGCGCCCCAATTCGGTGACGCGACGCATGATATCGGAAGGCTTGCGACGGAAGGCTCGCCCGGCGAGGTCCAAGAGTTCTCGCTCTTTCATTCTGAAATCGCGGAGGCCACAACGAACGCTGGCATGGAGAAGAGCTTCGCGGAAGAGTTCACCGTCCGCGGTGTGGACCAGCGCATGGGAAGCAAGAATCTTGTCCAGATCGGGAAGCGGTTTGCCAGAGGCAAGGAGAAGACCGCATCGCGTGAGTTTCAGCTCCTGTTTTTGCAAGTCGGATTGAAGGTCGCAGATTGCGCGGTAAGCAAGTCGCCTTGCCTCTTCCTGCATCCGCGAGATGAATTCGCGGCCTTCATCTGGCGGCATCTTTTTTGCAGTGTGATAGGGCTGGCGGAATTCATACGTGAAAGTTTCAACGAGATGAACTCTATGCCGTGCGAGCACGGCAGGTGAGCCTCGATCGACGCACACCGCGACAAGCGCTGTCCAGCCGGAATGCGCGCGAAAGCCAAGCGCTGCTTGTTTTGAATGAGCCACTGCGAACAACCTACTCCTGCTGTGCGCCTTCGACGATTTCTCTTGCAATTTCGCCGGCGCGCACTTCGTCTTCCGGCAAAACGAAGATTGCGTTTTTTCCATCCGCTTTTTCGAAGCGCGTATGAATCTGATTTTCCCGCAGCGCCATCTCGATCATCTCTCCAGGATAAGACTGCTCGCCATGCCACACTTTGCTCGCCGCCTCTTCCGGATTCCAATCCGTAGGATCCCAGCCGTGTCCGGATTCCACTTCCGCATTGTCTTCTTCGAGAGCCGGCGCCTCCAAGCTCTCGGCTTCGTCGCCCTGGCCGTCGTCGGCCCGGGCAAAAGCCTTCGGCGAAGGTTGCCAGGGAAAAACCCCCCGAACGGCCGGCGAGTAGCCCTTTCCATAAGGTAGGAGAAGAGCGGCATCCTTCTGTTCTTCCTCCGTTCCGTAAGCCTCTTTGATCACGGCTTCCGCCTTTTCGAATTGCGAAAATGGAATTCCGATCTGGAAGCCGCTCTTGGAATTCAGGTTGAAGAGATGATCCTCGCGCCGGACTGTCTTGTGGGGAATACCCTCTTCATTGAGCAGTTCGCAGAGCTCGGCATGAACGCGCGGGTCATCACCCCGCCAAAGGGAGCAAAAAGGATCATCTGAATCTTCGCCGTGCGAACCTGTTTCGCCTGCGGTGCCATAACCCTGCGCTGCTGGGGGCGGCTCATGCACCAGTTCCACGTCGCAGTCGGCGCATCGAGTAAACCCTTGCCGATACTCCGCTTTGCATTGTGGACAATACATAGCGCGCCGAGTCTACTACATCTCGAACTCCGAACTGGGCCGGCGAGGGGTAGAAATCTCCCCGCCGCTCCCGCAGCTTCACTTTCGCCCCCAAATTTACCTTCAACCTTATCTTGACAAGTACCGTACTCGTATGGTAACGTCCTGTTTGAAAGTTAGCCGCCATGCAAATCATTCCGCCGCGTGTCGCCGCCTCTCCGAATCTTCACCAGTAACAAAATCTCCCGTCGTCCATCCTCTTTCAATTCAGCAAGTTACAAAATGCCTTTCCCGCAACTCCTTTGTTTTGAAAATGATCCACTTTGATGGGGGGTGCCCCCTGCTTACTCTCCGCTCCTTGTGTAGCCTTCGACCGATCTGCCTGCGTCTTTTCTCCCTGCTCCTCCGTATACCCGTTAGAATGAGCGTCACGATTTCATGTTTGACGCCACACCGGTCCAGTTTCTTCGGGCCCCCGGCCACGCCGGGACCAATCCTGTTCTTCTCCACGCTGATGGGCGATGAGGCGAAAACCATTGCGCGCGGCTTGCAAAAGCGCGACCCCGATCTGCTCGACCGCCTGATCGAGCAGTACCAATACCGCCTGTTCCGCTACCTGGTGTACGTCACGGGAAACAAAGAGCGCGCCGAAGATTTTTTCCAGGAAACGTGGATCCGCGTTCTCGAGCGCGGCCACCAATACGATGGCAAGTCGAAATTCGAAGCCTGGCTTTTCGCCATCGCCCGGCACCTCGTGATTGACTGGCAGCGGTCAAAGAAACCCCAGAGCCTCGATACCCTGACGGATCCCGAACGGGATCATCCGCTGCAACTCGCGAATGAAAATGAGCCTTCGCCACTGCACCGGGTCCTCAGCCACGAGACTGAAGAAAACGTTCAGGCATCGCTGCAGAAAATCCCCGCGATTTATCGCGAAGTGCTCGTGCTGCGCTTCCAGGAAGAACTGCGAATTGAAGAGATGGCCGGCGTGCTCAGCGTTCCCCTTTCCACAGTGAAATCGCGCCTCTACCGCGGACTCGAAGCACTTCGCGGAGCGCTCCAGGGAGGTGTGGCATGAGGAAATGCCTGTACGCCTTCGGAGCAAAAGCGATCGTGCTTGTAGTGGCGCAGCATGCTGCGCCACTACAAGAGGAGACTTACGGATGAGCGCCGGCATTCACGACCGGGCGCTGCAACTGATCGCGCAAGAGCGCGTCGAAGGCATCTCGCCAGCCGAGCGCGAATGGCTCGCCGCACATTTGCAAGATTGCGCGCACTGTGCCGAGCTGGCGCGCCAAACGGATCAAGCGCTTCGCTCGATGCGCACGGCGGCGATTCCGCTTCCCCGTGGGCTCGCCAGCCGCACACAATTCCGCGTGCGCCTGCGCGCGGAGGAGTTGCGCGAACATGGCCTGGGACGAAAACTCTTATGGACCATCGCAGGCGTTTCATGGGCGCTCGGAATCGCGAGTGCTCCCTGGGTATGGCGCGCGTTCGAGTGGGTGGGACACCGGACCGGCGCGCCAAAATTGATTTGGGAAGTGGGCTTCGTAATGTGGTGGGCGGTGCCAGCGCTGCTGGCTACGGGCGTGGTGCTGGCAATCTGGAACGGCCGCGCAGGTGAACCGGAGTAGGCGGCATCAAAGAGATCAAGGCGGGGAAAAACCATGAATGGCACGGAACAAGTAGGCGGCGCGTGGAATGAACGCATGCGACTAATTCGCCTGCGGAGAAAAAAGGAGAAATCGCGGTTTGCCGATGAGTTTCGCCTCGTGCCGCGCTGGTTGATTGCCCTGGTCGCAGTGCTGTTCATCGTAGCCCAATTCATAGCGGTATTCGTCAATCTCAGGATGCTGGCAACCGGCGGGGATACATGGGCGCCTGAGTTGCGGAACGACCCAGTGGCATCCACGGCGGGCTTGATGGCGATCATCACCCTGGCTTCCGCATTCCTGGCCGCTTATATCTTTTTGATTGCCTACGTGAATCGCGACGCGAAGCGCCGCGGCATGATGTCTGGTTTGTGGACCTTGCTGGTGCTTATTCTGTCCTGGCCGTTTATGGCCATCGGGTTCATCATTTATTTCCTGATGCGTGAGCCGCTGCCGTATCCTTGCCCGCAATGCGGAAACACGGTAGGCGCACGGTTCAACTTCTGCCCCAGCTGCAAATGCAACCTGCATCCCTCCTGCCCGCAATGCAAGCGCGAAATCGCCGAAACCGACAAGTTCTGTCCGTATTGTGGGAACGACCTGAAAGCAAATATGGACGCAGTATCAGCGGTGCAGAGCTCAAGCTAGCCTAGCTGTTCGGACATTACTCAGAAACGCTCGACGGCAAGGGCGACAGCGTTTCCTCCGCCGAGACAGAGGGCGGCGATACCGCGCTTCAGGTTGCGCCGCTGCAATTCGTAGAGCAAGGTGACCAGGATCCGCGCACCGCTCGCCCCGATGGGATGGCCGAGGGCTACGGCGCCGCCGTTGACGTTGACCTTTTCGGGGTTGAGCTTCAACTGCCGCGTCACAGCGATCGCTGCGACGGCAAACGCTTCGTTCAGTTCGACAAGATCCACATCTTTATCGCGGTTCCACCCAGTCTTCGCCAGCAGCTTTTCCACCGCGTCCACCGGCGCCATCATCACCCACTTGGGCTCAACGCCGCTGACGGCTTGCGCGACGATGCGGGCGATGGGCTGCTTGCCGAGGCGCGAAGCGTTGCGCTCGCTGGTGACAATCACGGCCGCTGCGCCGTCGTTGGTGCCGGGGGCGTTCCCCGCCGTAACCGTGCCATCTTTCTTGAACGCCGGCTTTAACTTTGCGAGTGCTTCCATGCTCGTGTCTTCGCGCGGCGATTCGTCGTACTTGATGACGATCGCTTCGCCCTTTTTCTGCGGCACTTCGATCGGCAGAATCTGGGCTTCAAAAAAGCACGACTTCCGCGCGCGCACCGCTTTCTGGTGGCTTTCGAACGCGAACTTGTCCTGCTCTTCGCGCGTGATTCGGTATTTTTCGGCGACCAATTCCCCGGTCATGCCCATATGAAAATTCTCATAAGCGTCCCAGAGACCGTCGGCGATCATCGAGTCGACAAGTTTCCCATCGCCGATGCGGTAGCCGGTGCGCGCCTGCGGCAACAGATACGGGCAGTTGGACATGGACTCCATCCCGCCCGCGACGACAATTTCCGATTCGCCAAGCTGCACCGCCTGCGCGGCCAATGCAACGGCTTTCAAACCTGACCCGCAAACTTTGTTGATGGTCATTGCCGCAACGCGCGCATCGCAGCCGCCCTTGAGCGCCGCCTGCCGCGCGGGATTCTGTCCAAGCCCCGCCTGCACAACGTTGCCGAGAATGGCTTCGTCAATCTGCTTGGCCTCAAGGCCCGAACGGCGAATCGCTTCGGCAACCGCTTTGCCGCCAAGTTCCGGCGCGGAGAACCCGGCGAGACCGCCTTGAAATTTTCCGATCGGTGTGCGGACGGCGGAGAGAATGACGGGAGTTTCGATACTCATGGTAAGCCTCCGGAGGAGCGACAAACTTCATTATACCGCGATGCAAGGAAGGAGGCTGCGGCGGGAAAAGCTGCGGGGGCGGAAAGGTCCGCCCCCGCAGGGCGATACTAATTCGCGGCCGCTCCCGCCGCGCCTGGCTGGGCTTCGTCCGCGCTGGGACCGTAAAGACCTGGCACGGAAACGCCCAGCAGGCGGTAATACACTGTGAGCTGGGCGCGATGATGGATGTGGTGATTCAGGACCATCCCCCGAATGCAGGCCACGCGCGGCATGTTTAAAATTTCCTGGCCGCCGGCTAGCAGTTTCCAGTTCTTCATCATTTCCGCATCGCTCACGGTGGAAAGCGCGGCGCGAGATTCGGCGACATTCTTGTCGAATTCCGCGAGCAGCTCTTTTCTGTTTTCAATCTTTGGCGGCTGGTAGCTTGGGCCATTCACGGGCGCGTAATCGAGTTCCTCGGTGTTGATGGTCACTGGCAGCCATCCCACCATGGTGGCGACATGGCAGGCCAGCCAGCCGACGGTTCCGGATTTCTCGTGTGGTTTCCAGTTCCATTTGTCATCGGGAACGCGTTCGAGGGCCTTGCGAGTGCTCTGCATCTCCTGGTCGAACTCACCAAGCATCATCTGTCCAATGGTCATAACTTCCTCCCTTGCGGAAAATTCGAGATTCAGGCGCACTGATATTAGGCGAACAAAAAGCGAATTGTCAAGCGTTTTTTTCGACCACCCGTGAGTCCTTCATTCGGCCCGCGAACTCTGCCCTGCTTAGTTGCACGAACACCGCAAGTGGTCACCTCAAATTTGCGGCGTTGGAGCGCGCCTGCGCGGATGGGCTTGACAGCCAGCGAAGATTGAACAAAATGGCGGTATGGCGCACCAATTCACTACGTCCTACTTAAAAGATTCTATTGATGTTTTCCGCTATTACAAGAAACTGGGCGAGCGGGCCATCGCGCAGTGCCCGGACGAAGCGCTCTTCACGACCCTCGATACCGAATCCAATTCGATCGCTGTCATCGTGAAACACATGGCGGGAAATATGCGTTCTCGTTGGACTGATTTTCTAACCACGGATGGGGAGAAGCCTGACCGCAATCGCGACACCGAATTTGAAGAGCCACCAAGAACCCGAGCGGAATTGATGGAGCACTGGGAACGCGGGTGGAAACTCCTCTTCGGCGCCCTGGAGCCGCTGAGCGATGCGGATCAAACGCGGACAATAACCATTCGCACCGAACCACATTCCGTAACGCAAGCCATCAACCGCCAAGTCGCCCACTACTCCTATCACGTCGGACAAATTGTTTATCTTGCGCGTCACTTCGCTGGCGAAAAATGGCAAACCCTCACCATCCCGAAAAAGAAATCAGCCGAATTCAACAAGAAAGTAGCATCCGGCGAGCTTTCGCAGCGGTAGCAGGAGCAGAAAATAGACAACAGCACTGAGTTGGTGTTTCGCGTAACACAATAGTTAGACGGCAGCTATTGCGCGGAGTGTCTGACGGAATCGATTTTTACGCAGGGCGATGCTTGGGAAGAATTGGAACTAATGATAAAGGATGCCGCTGACTGTTATTTTTTCGATGAGCCGAAACCCCCATCCATTCGAAGTCACGGAGTCTCACGCCATCTGAATGCTATCTAGGCGCGACACTATTGAAATGCGGCACAAATTCTCTCAATAGATTCAACCCTATACTCACGCCCATTGAGATCGAGCCCCGTCTCGCGGCAAACGCGGCGGTTGCTTGATTGTCCGGATACCAGGTGTTGGAAATGAACGCCGCACTGTAGGCCCCGGCAAGGTGTGAGAACGCTGGAATATGACGGCCACTAGCGGTGGATGACACGAAGGCCGAGACGAATGCGTGCCTGGTGCGAGCCCAGCCGCTTCCGTTTTTCATAGGGAAATAACGGGGATCTTCCCTATCAATGGCCGCGAACCCGAACGTTATTGTTTTGGAGATCACAGCTCTGCCAATAGCTGAACCAAATCGGTCCCCATATCCTTCAGCCCCCTGCCCAAAGCCCGGCGGTTGATTTCTCCATTGATTGATGCCGGAAGCGATTGCGGGACCGAATATGGTTTCGGGGTTAAACACAGAGCGCCGGTAAACATGGACTCGCTCTCCAAATGTCAATGAGTGGTCTACCGTGTGCGGCGTCCCGGTGGGTGCCGTGGCAGAAGGCGCGTTCGGCGGTGGCGTCTCGGCAGACACCTTGGGAGAAGGCGCACTCGGCAAGGAAGCAACCGGATCTTGACCATGGGCGAACGCTGGAACAACCAGACACCAAAGGCAGAGCGCCGCAGCGCTTGATATTAGCGACGTGCGGTGAATTAGATGGCTGTTTAACAAACGCGACGTTGCCACAATCTTCTCCTTGAACTCTCGACCCTGCATATTCCGGCTCTGCCTTCCACATCTGGACAACGGTCCGGCGGAAAAACGTCTTCACGCACATTTTCTGAGCCAAGCTGCTGGCCACCAGCCGGTGCTTCTGAATCGGCTTAGCCAATGCACGCACGTTTCCAAAGTGGATTAGCCACTTTGGTTGACTTATCGAGTCGGGTTAACCGCTAAGCACGCATAACGATACGCAGTCTGCGACTAACGAAGCAGCAGCAGACAAATGGGCTAACACGCAGTTCGCCAGGCGGTTGGACTCCTCTAAAGTGTCCAGGGTGTCGGGATTTTGGCAGAACCTTTTCGATAGCGCGATTCACCTGTTGCTTCACTAACCACAACAACGAATCACAAATGACTGTTTCTTTAAAATATCTACACACTGAAGCCTCATTGAGCGAAGAGGAAAATCTCGAGAAAAGAGGACGGAACAAAAAGACGGAGAAAGAGTTAAAAGCCCCAGGTGCGAAACCGGTACCCGAAGCACCCGGCGAGGGCCGGCCAATCACCCGTATTCCTCCTCCATGATAATCCGCCAGCAAATTCGAGGCTTTCCCCTATCCGGAATCCCGGAGGCTTGCACTCTTACTTACAGAAGGAGGGCCAACCGATGATGAAACCTAACGCAGGTCTTGCGAACAAATGCATAGAACGAATACTCGAACTCTCGGCGGATGCGCACATACAAAGACGGGAGACGGCCAAGGATTCTCCGGAGTTTCACAGTCTAACCGGAGCGATAGCAGCCTATGGGAAAGCGCTCGTGCTTTTCACCGCACTTCAAGAGTGGGAAGAATTCTACGCAATGATCGGTCAGTATGACGTGCTCGCCGACGTTGCACCGTGTTAGTTGAGAAAAAAGCTGATCTAATATGTGGCGTAAAAATTGTCCCGTAGGTCAGCAACCGCTGGCAAAGAGACATGCCACAGAGACGGTTCCTTGGCGGGTGGCAGGCCCTTAGTCGCGGGGCAAGGGTCTCGGCGCAGCATGCTCGCCGGGCGCTCCCCGCTCCTTCTCCGATGAACCGTGCGTGAAGTTGCCCAATGTCAGCACCGTCATCAGTAATCGTAGATGTGTTCTATCTGGGCGCCGCGACTGGCGAGATTGTTGAGGACAGCGTGCAGCGATCGCACCGGACATTCGAGCGCAATGCGCTCTAGGCCGGGCTGAGTCAAAAAGTTTTCCGTGAAGAGCAAGGTGCCATCGGTTGCCGGCAAATCATAACTCCATTTCTTCGGCGCAACGATAGTCAGCATGATTTCGCCGTTCCCGGCGATCTCCGCAAAATGAACATCGTGCTTCGCTAGCTTCATGGCCAAATCGGTGAATTCCTGGTAGCGCGGGATAGCCACAACGTACGAATGAGAACTGACTTCTTTCACTGCCTTGATTCGTGGAAATTCCTGGAACAGAGTTTCGGGAGCGTTCTCGATCCATGTATAGGTATCGGCACTCTCGACTCCATAGGTCAGATGCGAAGCCTTTTCCAGAACCCAGGCATAGAGCGCTTCGAGCCCGTAGTCCATGCTGAGGATGAATTTCCGCTCCCACTTGCGGATCGGATGCTTGCCCCAGAGAGGCGTCTCTTTCCAAAACTCTTTCAACGCGTGCGCAAAATGAAATTCGTAAAACGGACGGATGTAAACAAAGTCGGCGTATTCGCGCGCCACGCGCGCGGCGTACGCGTCTTCTTCCACTAGTTCGTGGGAACTGGTCCACTCGCTGAGACGCCCGATCGTCTGTTCATACGCTCCGCGAATGGAATATTCGAGCGCGAAGCTTCCGCCCAAGACGAACGAACTCAAGTGATCGCCAAAATTGAATTGATGCCGGCTCTGCGTCAGCCCGCATATAAAACAATACGAGCGCCAATACTGGCCGATCGAAGCAAAGTAAGGAAAGCCGCTGGGCAGATTTGTGGGAAGATACTGC
>WNFL01117938.1_pt1 | contig 19963 bp, 12 predicted proteins | sample 5400361 | NCBI WGS metagenome assembly WNFL01 (sample SAMN13153351, study PRJNA577476) | soil metagenome | isolation source: 40 cm soil on Douglas fir-dominated hillslope | place: USA:California | collected 2013-09-17
CATGTCGTCTGCTGAATCCGGATCGCTTTCCTTTAGCTTCATAGAATCGCGCCAGAGAGCGACCGTGTTGTTTCATAACCTCGGGGTTTTTGCTCAAGATACCTGGCGGGCTGCACCTCGCCTCACGGTCACGTATGGCCTTAGATGGGATGTAGATTTTGCCCCATCGGACAGCAGCGGTCCCGCCTTTCCCGCAGCGACTGGTTTTAACCTGAATGACTTTTCGAATCTAGCTCTCGCTCCTGCCGGAACATCACCATTTGCAACTCGATATGCAAACCTTGCGCCCCGTATAGGCGCCGCCTACCAACTCTCTCAGGACCCAACATGGGGAACAGTCATTCGGGGCGGCTTTGGAGTGTTTTACGATTTAGCGACGCAAGAGGTTGGGACCAATATCCTTCCGTTTTCTTATCCGTTCACCGCTCAGAATTTCAATTTTGGTGGAAACTTTGATCCGGCAACACCCCCGCCACCTCCGCCATTAACGCCTGCTGGCTTAAGTGCATCCGGAACCTTGGCGGCATTTGACCCAAACCTAAAGTTGCCTTACACGCTCCAGTGGAATGCGGCTGTCGAGCAATCTCTAGGCAAGGAACAGGTCATATCGGCGTCGTATATTGGCTCGGCAGGCAGGAGACTCATACAGTCAGTCCAGGTAGCTCAGCCGAACGCAAATATTGGGAATTTCGCACAACTGCTGGTCAACACGGCGACCTCGGATTATCAGGCCCTGCAGGTGCAGTTTCAGCGGCGCCTTGTGCGCGGCCTGCAAGCGATAGCTTCTTATACCTGGGCACATTCAATTGATACAGCCTCTGCGGGTTCGATCGGGAACGCCGCTAATTTCTCTGTTCCGACATTCAATGCAAACGTGAACCGAGGACCCTCTGACTTTGACATCCGAAACGGGCTTTCGGTGGCCCTGACATACCAAATCCCGTCGCACAAGACAAATGCCTTTGTGAAGTCAGTTCTTGGCGATTGGTCCGTTGAAAACGTCGTTCAGGCGCGCTCCGCCGCGCCAGTCGACGTTTCTGATTTCAATTTCTCCCAGTTTGGCAATATTCAAGCCGATGTTCGACCAGACCTAGTTTCCGGGCAGCCGCTATACCTGGTTGGATCAAATTGCGCGTCCGTGTTCCAGGGCTTGGGAGAACTTGCGCCAGGGGCGTCGTGTCCTGGTGGAAAGGGCCTCAATCCGGCTGCCTTTACAAATCCACCCACTACTCCGGCGGGCTGTGATCCATCTGTCGATTTCCCGTGCAATCCTGCCCGTCAGGGAAACCTGGGACGAAATGCCCTGAGAGGCTTTGGCGCCGTGCAATGGGATTTCGCGGTACATCGCGATTTTCCGATTCGCGAGTCTGTCAAACTCCAGTTCCGGGCGGAAATGTTCAATGTTCTTAACCATCCGAATTTCGGTCCTCCAAGCGGGCTTTTCTTCGGAGCAAGCGTTCCAAGTGGCTTTGGCCTGTCATCTCAAATGCTCGGCCGAAGTCTGAACGGTGGCAATTCTGGCTCGGGAGCCTTGAGTTCGCTTTACCAGATTGGTGGACCTCGTTCGCTCCAATTTGCCCTGAAACTTTTCTTCTGACGAGTGGAGGCATGTAGCGATAGCTTCGAAGCCCGTCCAATGTCTGGCCATGAAAAGTGAAATATGTTGAGAGCAGGAACTCGTTTTCTCTTTTTCTTTTTGAGTGCGGCCCTGCTACTTGCCAAGCCTAGGGAGCCGCACAGGGGCTCGAATCTGGTCGCACCAGCCCGCATCGCATCTGGGCCGGATGCAATGAAGCGCCCCGTAACTGTGGCAGACGGTATTCGAATGACCCGCTTCGGAGATCCGACCTACACTGCCGGCGGGTCTTCAAAGGGAATCGTCGCCAAATTCTCGCCTGACAGCACGCAGTTTGTGACTGTCTTAAGAAAAGGGAACTTGGAGAACAACACGAACGAGTATTCCCTGCTTCTATTTCGAGTCGCCGACTTGTTTCACTCCCCCACGCCGCATGTCTTGGCTTCGCTCGCCTCGTCCTCGAATCGGCCAGCAATTCAGAACCCAATCTGGCTCGAGGATAACGATACGATTTTGTTCTCAGGCGAAAATCCTGGGGAGCATGCCCAGTTGTATTCATTAAAATCCAGGTCAGGCGCGCTCCGGCAGGTGACGAACAACCCCACAAATATTACGTCTTTCGCGAGCAGCAACACGGGAGACCTAATCGCGTATGTCGCGGAATCTCCCGTGTCAAACTTTGCCACCGAGAAAGCCTTGCACAACGGGTTTCTTGTTACGCATGAGCGCTTATGGGATCTGATCAAGGGAAGCTTTGGAGGAGATGAATACAGTCAACACGAGCTCTTCATTCATAACACAGCAACGGCAGAGGACAGAAGAGTACGCATCAACGGCGAAATCGAAGGTCCGAACCCCAGGATTGCACTTTCTCCGAACGGCAAGTATCTGCTTGTCCAAACCGAAGTCAGGAGGATACCTGAAGGCTGGCGCGATTATGAAGGCAAGTTCCTGAGGCTCTATACCGGACAACCTCCCACCGAGGGAGCTCCTACGAATGTCTTCCAGTACGAACTGCTTGACACTGACACTGGAACAAGCGAAAGCCTGCTTGGCACGCCGTGGCCAGATGGAGGCTCGGACGTGGCCTGGTCTCCCGATAGCAAATCGGTCGTCGTTTCCAATGCGTATTTGCCACTGAATGCGGACGATTCGCTCGAACGAACTGTAAGAAAGGCTCACACCTTCCTGGTGGAAGTCTCAGTCCCAGACCGGAAACTTGCTGTCGTGAGTGACGAGCACTTGAGACTTCTCAGGTGGGATGCAAGCTCGGGTAATGTGATATGCGAAAAAAGTATTGATGCTGCCGGGAACCGGAACCCCGAAGTTCATTTCCACAAGAAGCTCGGCATGTGGTCTCAGGTCGAAGCCTCTGCAAAAGCAGCTCCGCTCTTACCGGAGATAATCCTCGATGAGGACATGAACACACCTCCTCGAATAGTTGCCATTGATCCGACTAGTCGCAGGAAATCGTTACTGATAGATCTGAACCCACAGTTTGGCGATCTGGCCTTCGCAAAAGTCCAAAGCGTGACTTGGAAGGACACGCTGGGTAACGAGGCTAAAGGAGGGCTGTATTGGCCGCTGAACTACGTCGTAGGCAGAAAGTACCCGCTGGTCATACAAACACACTGGTGGTACGCGGACAAATTCTTGATCGATGGTCCATTTACCACGGCTTTCGCAGCACAGGCATTGGCGGGCAAGGGCTTCTTCGTCTTGCAGGATCACGGTCCCGACTGGACTGTCTTTGACACGACTGACGAAGGGCCGCGAGCCATGGCCGACTACGAGGGCGCGATTGAATACCTCGATCAAAGGGGGCTAATCGATCGGACTCGCGTCGGAATTATCGGGTTCAGCCGAACCTGTTACCACATCACGTATACCCTCACGCACTCGAACTACAAATTTGCCGCGGCGACTATCGCTGATGGAATCGATGGCGGCTATTTTCAGCAAATGGCATTCTCAAACGCGATCCCAGACCTAGCGATCGAATTCGATGCGTTGAATGGTGCTCCTCCCTTTGGCGGCGGGCTCAGCACTTGGATGAAGCAATCACCCCCGTTTCTTATGGAAAGGGTTCAGGCGCCGCTCTTGGTTCAAGCCAACAACGGCCCCGTGTCCTTGTTAGGAGAGTGGGAGTGGTTCGCGGGTCTGTCTCGACTCAAGAAACCTGTGGAACTGATCTACCTTCCGCATGGTACGCACATCCTCGAAAAACCATGGGAGCGTGAGGTTTCGCAGCAGGCAACGGTGGACTGGTTCGACTTCTGGTTGAACCGCCATGAAGATCCAGATACCGCGAAGGCCGAGAAGTACAAACGTTGGCGCGAGCTGCGCAAACTCCAAGAGGCGAATGGCGCGGTACAGAAGCCAAACTGATTTCGGTTTCCACGCAACAGCAATCGAGCTTGAGCAAAGTGAAGTTTGTGGATGACTTCGTACAAAATGGCAGGTCAGGGCAGGTCCAGAAGGTACATTGGGACGTGCTACCCAACCTAGGTTCCCTCCTGTCATTTAGTCGACCGAATTGACAGTATTCTCCCTGCCGGGCTGGATTTTCCCACGTGATGAATATTTTTTTGTCTTGCCGTTTTGCGCAGTCCGGCTGTGATACAAGGGTTGTCAACTGCCATGCTGAGCCGCGACGATCGAGGACCCACGGAGCCGTTACGCTATCCCGAACTGCTTAAGTCTAGCGACGAACAGCTGATGAGGGAGCTGCAGGCGGGAAATGCAGATGCTTTTGCTGTGGTATTTGACCGCTATCACCGTCTCGTCCTCGTCACAGCTCTGCGCACGCTGCACGATGCCGGCGAAGCTGAAGATCTGACCCAAACAATTTTTCTGGAAATTTACAGAACGGCGGCACGATTCGACCCTGCCAGGGGAACACTCAAGATGTGGGTGTTGCAGTTCGCCTACAACAAGAGCATCAGTCGCCGAAACTATTTGTCGGTGCGGCAGTTCTATAGCCAGGCAAGGCTCGATGACATGGCAGATAACGACCCTGTGTGGAATTTGCTGCACCGGCCCGCTTCGCAAGAATGCGCGCGGCTGATTGCCCAGGTCCTAGAGACCTTGAAAGAGCAGCAGAGACAGACAATCGAGATGGTTTTCTTTCAAGGATTAACGCTGGAGGACGTTGCGACGCAAACCGGACAAACGGCCAGCAATGTCAGACACCATTATTACCGAGGGCTCGAACGACTTCGTACCTGCATCGCCGGCGATGACCGCTCAAGTCGGAAAAAGGCAACGGTTCCGTTTGTGGAGGTGAGCCGTGCTGGAGCATGACCAGTTTAAGGAGATGTGTGCGGCGGCAAGCCTTGGACAATTGCCACCGGAGCAACTCGCATCGCTGGAGCGTCATATGGTTGACTGCGCGGATTGCCGCGGCGCCTATGCGGACTACAGCCATATTGCGGGTCTCGAATACTCTCTCCGTGAGCACGACACAACCGTCAATTCAGCAGAAGCAAATGATTACCTCAACTCGACTCTTCTACGCAGTCGCTTCTTAGCGCGAGCAGAAGATGAGGGTATCGTTTTTTCCGAACAAGTGGAGCGTCCGACGGCTGAGTCAAGGCTTCTGTCGTTCCCCATGCTACGGTTCCATCGCTCTCGTACCCTTGTTGCGGTGGCGGCTGCGGTAGTGTTGGTTGCTTCGGCATCCCTGATTTCCTATCGCCTTGGCGGCCGGGGTGTGGCAACAAACGCCGCAGCAGAGAGAACCATTCAGTATCCTGAAGCGACAACAGCCACAATCGGCCAATCCAAAGACCAACTCCTTCGCGATTCGCTTGCCCGTCAAGCACAGCTGGAGTCCCAGGTATCTGTGCTTCGAGGGCAGTTGCAACGCGCCGCGGAACAAACAGCGAAGGCAGAAGAGGCAGTCGTAGCGCGCACAGCGGACCAGCGCCAGTTGATCGTAGAGCGCGATTCGCAGCAGCAATCCCGTCAGGAACTCCAGCAGAGACTTGACCAGGCCGAAGCTGCACTTAATGTGGCCCGGCAGTCGTCTGCGGAAGCGCAAGCTAAAGTTGACACGTCACAGGCCACGTTCGTGGCTGACCAATTCCAAATACGCGAACTTTCAGACCAGCTTTCAGAGAAGACTGGTGAACTCGACCGCGAACGGCAAATGCTTCAGGCTGGGCGCGAAGTTCGTGATCTCATGGCGGCACGCAACCTCCACATCGTCGATGTCTTCGATACTGATCCCAAAGGCAAGACTAAGCCGACATTCGGTCGTGTCTTCTTCACCGAAGGCAAGTCCCTGGTCTTCTATGCCTACGATCTGAATGACGCGAGGATTGAGAAGGGCGGTCAGTATCGGGTTTGGGGCGTGAAGGAAGGCCAGGAGAAGCAGGCCAAGAGCCTCGGCATCTTTTTTTCAGATGACAAGACGCAGCGGCGCTGGGTCTTTAAGTACAGTGATCCAAAGGTCCTTGACGAGATTGATTCCGTCTTCGTGACGCTTGAACAGCCCGGTGATAAATCTCTCCATCCGAAGGGACAGAAGTTGATGGACGCCTATCTCCGCGCTCAACCCAACCATCCATAGCGCCCCGGCCTACGTTGTTCGTCCTAATCTTTTGCTGCTTTGGGTATTGTCACCCCTGGTTCTCTCCATACCGAGAAAAGAAATTCGCACCGCTTGGGAAAAAGAGCTTAACTCACGAGAAAACTTGGCAGAGGGGAATCGATGAACCGTTCAGCGATACGCCATTTCTGCCAGGTTGCTGCTGTGCTTGGTCTGCTAACGACGATCCTGTGTCCCTGGAAGAGCTTTGCACAAACCGAGTCCGCCAGCATTTACGGACGTGTCAGCGACCAGAGTGGTGCGGTCATCCCCGAGGCCCAAGTCAGGCTCCACAATATAGACACAAATGCTGACATCACGCGCACGACCAACCACGAGGGTTTCTACCTCTTGCCGGCGCTAAAGCCGGGACGATATCTGATCGTCGTGGGCAAACAGGGATTCAAAACGGTGACACTGAAAGACATCACTCTGAATGTCCAGGACAATGTCTCGCGGAATTTCAGCTTACAGGTTGGCTCGGCTTCTGAATCAGTGACGGTGAGCGCAGAGTCTGCGAACGTGAACACAACCGACGCCACCGTGAGCACGGTCGTAGATCGCAATTTCGCCGAGAATCTGCCAATGAATGGCAGGAGTTTCCAGACCCTGATTCAGCTTACGCCGGGCGTCGTTCTCACCCCTTCAAGCCCAACCGATGTAGGTCAATTCAGTATCAACGGACAAAGATCAAGCTCGAACTATTGGACCGTGGACGGTGTGAGCGCTAATGTCGGGATTACGACATTTGCTACCACGGGCAATGCCGCTGGAGGAGCAGCGGCGGGGTTTGCGGTCCAAGGGGGGACGAACAGCTTGGTTTCAGTCGATGCCCTGCAGGAATTCAGGATCCAGACCTCGACCTACGCCCCTGAATTTGGGCGTACGCCTGGGGGGCAGATTTCGATTGTCACTCGGTCAGGGACGAATCAAGTCCATGGCACTGCATTTGATTACTTCCGAAACGACGTGCTCGATGCGAATGATTGGTTCGCTGACCTAAATAAGAATCCAAAACCGCAAGAACGGCAGAATGACTTCGGCGGCACATTCAGCGGGCCCATTTTCAGGGACAAAACATTTTTCTTTTTCTCCTATGAAGGACTTCGACTCCGGCTGCCGATGGTACAACAAACTATAGTTCCCTCACTTGCCGCACGGCAGAATGCCGAGTCAGTAATGCAGCCGTTCTTGAGCGCTTTCCCTCTCCCCAACGGCCCTGCTGCCCCCGGTGTCGATCAAAATCAGTTCAACGCAAGCTTCTCCAACAAATCAAGCCTGGATGCGTCCAGCCTGCGAATCGATCACGCGGTGAATTCCAAGCTTATGCTGTTCGGCAGGTATAACTATTCGCCTTCGAATCTCGTGCAGCGCGGAAGCATGCTAAGCAACCCCATCTCTTCAAACATGGCCATTCAGACGTTAACCGCTGGGGCTGCCTGGACGCCGAACTCCGTTGTCGCCAACGATTTCCGATTCAACTACAGCCGCACTACCGGAGAGAGTTCCAGCACCGTCGACAACTTCGGCGGGGCCGTCCCGGTTCCAAATTCCGATCTGCCGCTCCCGAGCCCTTTGGCCACTCAGAACGCGCAATTCAGCCTCACGATCGCAGGTGCCGCTGGGTTTAGCGTGGGAAAGATTCAGAGCAACACGCAAAGGCAGATCAACTTCGTCGACAGCGTCTCGGTTCAACGAGCATCTCACAACTTTAAGTTTGGCGCCGATTATCGGCGACTTTCGCCCATTATCGACCCGAACCTCTACACCCAGAATCTGGTGTTTCTCGACGTACCCAGCGCAGAAGCGGGGAATTTTCTATTTGGGTCAGTGGGCGGGTTTGAGAAAGCAAACCTATTGTTCCAGAACATTGGACTTTTTGGTCAGGACACCTGGCGGATCGCGCCACGCTTGACGCTAACGTACGGAATACGATGGGATGTAGATGTTGCCCCTCATACAACGACCGGTCCACACCTGGCTTCTGCGACCGGAGTCGACTTGAGCAATCTAGCCAACTTGGCGCTGGCGCCAGATGGAGCACCGATCTTCAATACGCGGCTTGGCAACTTCGCGCCGCGTGTTGGGGTCGCATACCAGCTTTCTGACAAGCCCGGTCGTGAAACGGTGCTGCGTGGAGGCTTCGGAATTTTCTACGACCTCGCGACGCAGGAACTTGGAAGCGCAATTGCCGGAGTATACCCGTATGCAACCGGAACATTTTTCGGAGGTGGCACTTTCCCTCCGAGCGCGGTCGATATTGCACGCCCCGTGCCTTCTCTTGCCGACCTGAACAACGAGGCAGTGCAACTGTTTGATCCGCATTTGCAGCTACCGTATACGCGGCAGTGGAATCTGGCGTTGGAGCAGTCTCTAGGATCGCAACAGAGTGTGTCCGCGTCCTACATCGGGTCAGTAGGGCGAAGATTGATCGAGACCGTGGGGGTATTACAGCCCAATAGCACATTTCTCTTTCCGGAGTTGACGGTCAACGCGGGCACGTCCGACTACGATGCGCTGCAAGTTCAATTTCAGCGGCGGCTTGTGCATGGCCTCCAGGCGCTCGGATCGTACACCTGGTCCCATTCAATTGACACATCGTCCTCTTCTTCAAGCGGCAGTTCGTCAAACATCTTTGCCACCCAATTGGGGCCGGGTGCGAATCGAGGTCCTTCGAGCTTTGATATCCGTCAGGGATTTTCTGCCGCGGTGACTTGGAATCTACCTGCTCCAACAACATCAGGTATCGAAGAGATGATCCTCCGAGACTGGTCCCTGGAAAATGTTTTCCAAGGCCGAACCGCTCCGCCTGTCGACGTCCAATATTCACAGTTGTCTTTCAATTTCGAGCCGGCTGCGGTTCGGCCAGATGTGGTTCCTGGAATTCCACTTTATCTGTTTGGACCTCAGTATCCTGGAGGGAAGGCTATTGACTTCACGCCAGGAGCAGTACCCGGAGGTTGCCCTGACGGAAATCCCAGTGTGGGCCCCTTCTGCTCTCCTCCCATCGATCCGACAAGTGGGAACCCAATACGCCAGGGAAATTTGGGGAGGGACTCGCTACGCGGGTTCGGAGCGTTCCAATGGGATTTCGCTGTGCATCGAGATTTTCCAATCCACGAGCGAGTCAAAATGCAGTTCCGCGCAGAATTCTTCAATGTGCTAAACCATCCTAACTTTGGGCCACCGATTGGGGACCTTTCAAACCCCGCGGCAGCGAATCCTCAGTTTGGCTTGTCAACGCAAATGTTGGGACGCAGCCTGGGTGGCTCAAATGTGGGAGGCGGCGGTTTGAGTTCGCTTTATCAGATCGGCGGACCGCGATCGATTCAGTTTGCGCTAAAACTCTACTTCTAGAAGACTGGTGCCAGGGCAGGAAGGTTGGAACATTTGAGGCTGGCTCGGCAGGCCGCAGCGCTTTGGTTAGTGCTCTGCGCGCCGAATTGCGTCTGTCTAGCAGCCAGCACGCCGCTGGCGATTGACGACGTGTTGACCGAGACGAGCGTCAATCACGAGCGCGCCGTGCTTGGCGTATCGCGTGATGGGCAGTTGTTCGCCTATACACAAACGCGGGCGGCTGGAATTTCTGAGCTGTGGACCGTAAATCTTCAAACTCACACACGACGTAGCGTCAGCCAAGGCTTACATTCCGCGTCAAGTGCGATATGGAGTCCAGACGGAAAGTTTCTCGCCTTTTTTGTAAGCGACTCAGACAAGCCGGGCGTAGAGCATCATTACTCCATATGGCTGTGGGAGCGGGCGATTGATGCTTCCCGGCAACTTACGGAACCCATAGCGGATCCTCAGTTTCCGAATCATTTGATCTGGACCGCTGATTCCCATTATCTAATTACTGACATCGCATCGAACCAAGCGCCGGCCAGCACGTCGGAAGGCGCCAAAGCCCCGATGACATCTTCGACAGCGGTTACAGTGCATACCGATTGGGTGAACCTGCCCCATGAACTGCTTCCTGCTGATAATGCTGTTCGTCCGGAGCATCAGCCGAACGCATTGTTGGTAGATATTGGGCGCATAGATGTACATACAGGAGCTGTGGAACGGCTGGCAACCGATGTCTCGCCTCTCACTTATGCTGTCGGCCCCGACGAATCGATTGCGGTTCTGAGCCGGGATGTGACAGCTGGGGATCAACTGGATCTGTGGGTGACGGACAATAACAGCGGGCGGCTGCGCAAGTTGGTTTCACGCATAGCAGTAGGTAGAACCGCAATGAGTTGGTCGCCGGACGGGAAACTGTTAGCAATCCATTCCACGAATCAACCGTTTGGGGGCGAGCCCGAGGCTGGCTCGGGGATGTGCATCTTGGTTGAAACCGCAAGCGGAAAGAAAACAAGTTTCCCTGCCGATGCACGATCTGTTGACAACCTGAATGTGCCACTTTGGACCGACAGGTCCGATTCCGTTGTTCTGGTGGAACGAGGCAGGCTCGTCTTGCATCCCATTTCAACTCCACAAGAGTCTGATTCCATTGCAATACCTGGAGGCGGAGCAATCGAATCGCTGCTTCGAGATCAGTTGTCTTCGCGATTAAGCGACGCTATGGTGCAAGGGCGACTGGTGGGGATTGCGACAGAAGCAAATGGGATTTCCATGCGAGTTGTGACCATTGACCTTTCCAGAAAGACTACGAATGTTATCGCGGACGAATTTACCTACTTCGCTGCCGACGCCGCCGCAGTGGTCCACAACGGAACGGGAGTAGTGTTGGGAGTTGAAGGACCGGCGAAACCATTCGATTTCTTCTTAGTGCATCTGGACAGCGGGAAAAGGGAGCGACTTACCATTCTCAACCCGCAATATGATGGATATACATTTGGCGCCCCTCGGGTGATCGATTACCGCAACACAACCGGCGATCCAAGGACGGGTCTTCTTTTGCTTCCCTCCGATTATCGGCCTGGAACCAAGTACCCAACTATCGTCTTTGAACGAGATCGCTCCAATGCCTGGTTCGCTCGCCATTTCGGTTTTTGGGGTGGGCCTTATAACATGGAGCTCTACGCAACGCGTGGATACGCCGTTCTTTACCCGGATATCGTTCTAACGCGAACGCCGCGCGAACGCGTCACAAGCGACGTGATTCCGGGTGTTGGGGCTGCGGTCGCTACTGGGATCGTCGACGCGAATCGGCTCGCGCTCTACGGCCACAGTCTCGGAGCATATCATGCGATGATGCTGCTCGTTCAGACGCATCAATTCAAGGCGGCAATTGTCAGCCAGGGATATTACAACCTGTTTACTCACTATGCTGAAAATCCAGGCTACACGGAGGGATTCGTCACTGGGACTTTTGGCCCACCTTGGGAGCGTCCCGAGAGTTATGTCGCAAATTCACCCTACTTCTTCCTCGGCCAACTGACGACCCCAATTCTCCTGGTTGGTAGCTCGCGGGACGCGTACTTCGAGCAGGGAGATGCTTTGTTTGCAGCCCTTCAGCGCGCGAACAAACCGACGGAATACATCCGCTATGAAGATGAGGCCCACAACGCAGCTAGTTGGTCGCTAGGCAATCGTCGCGACTATGTCGAACACTCTCTCGCTTGGTTCAATTTCTGGCTGCTGGGAAAAGAGGATACAGAACTCGCGAAAGGCGAGCAGTACACCCGCTGGCGAGAGTTGTGGAAGTTGCAAGAAGCAAATCGCAACCGCCAAATACCATGATGGTAATGATCGGCGCACTTCAAGCTGCATCGTCGCCGGCCACAACCAATGTTGAGCAATACCCGTCACAGGCACCACGGCATTTTCTCTCCAGCTTTTTTCCCGCTAGGAATAATCCGATTGTTCAATTGGCTTGTTATCGGCGAGAAGAAAAACCGAGAGCAAAAGTCTTGCGGCGAAGCCGCCTCTGGCAGAATGCTATTGTACGACATTAAAATGCGTCTTCAAACAATTGATAATAAACGAGATAGTGGTGGAGGCGGCGGGAGTCGAACCCGCGTCCGAAAATGTTACTGGTCAAGAGACTACATGCTTATTCCAGTTCATGCCCTGGGCATTACCCCAGGACGTTCGCGACAGCTGCTCAGAACGGACAAGAAACAGTTGGCGCTAGCCTGAAATCTTAGCCTCCCTGCCCAGACGTAGCAGAGAAGAGCAGCCCGCTGTGTGACGTTCGCTCGCAGCCCACGGGCGAAGCTGCGGAGAACGGCGGCCTAACTAATTAGGCTGCGTATGCCATCTGTTGATTGGCAATTATCATTTTGCACGCGATTACGGGTGTGTGCACCCCGGCATGCCTCTTGGCCGCAAGCATCTCCGTCGAAGCCGTGACGCCCCCACTGGTGGGATGGGCCTTCAAAGAACTACTTCTATTGTAGGAGGAAGCGGGAGGAAGTCAAATGCCGTGCGGGGACGGCCCCAGGTTACCAGCTCTCAGTCTCACTTCTCAGCTCTACTCCGGTTAGCGATCATAATTGTGGGACCTTGGTATCGGATCGCCGCACGCGACAAACATAAGCTCATTCTCACAACTACTTCTTCGGTTGAAACGTGCTGAACGAAAACTTGTTTGCCAGAAGCTGGCCCTCGTCGCTATCCAACGGTCGCAAACTTATATCGCCCGCTCCGTGGTCACGATGCCAGGTGTTCTTTATCTCGAAGTAGTACACGCCGCCGGCCTCAGCCGTGAAATGAGCGGCCGCGGTCTGGCGGCCCTGTAACGCAAGTACCGCTTTTTGCCAGCTCGCACAAAGATGATGGACTCCTGGATTGACGGATGAGTAGAAGTAGGAATTGCCGTGCGTCGCTCCCACCCACCCCCCATCGACTCCTATTCTGGTCGTCGGACTTGGGAACGAATCGAACTGGGAATCGTTTTCGATGAAATACACCAGCGCCCTTCCGGCGTCCGTTGGAGCGGGGTGCTGGCTTTTTTCCGTTTTCACTTCGAACCTGGCGTTCGACTCGCCGCAACCCGGAGCCCCTGCACCCGCAGGCGTGGTTTGAGCAAAGACTGAAGTAAGCAGAGAGATTGTGAAGGAAAGGACAATGAACATCAATTTGATCATGGTGGCCGCTCCCGTCCAACCCAAATTAAGATGCCTGACAAATGCTACTCCAAACTGATCGATAGCATTCATTAGAATTTGTAAAGGCGTATAGAAGGACCAGGTCTGCTTCCCCCGCCATCCCCCCGGCTCCAACAACCACCCATTTGTCAACAAATTGTCAAATTCCTGTCACTTTATATCCCGAAATATGCCATTAACCTGATATCAGGCTAGAGTTTAGGGGTATGATTCATGCCAATTACGGCGCGGGGGTGGTCGTGAACAAGAGCGTATCAGCACCGATAGCGGCGACGGCGGTTATGGAGGTGGTTCCGGCCAGTTCGGAGCGGATCCTGGTGATCGAGGATGACCGCGCCGTCCAAAAAGCTCTAAAGCGGTTGTTTGAAGGCGAGGGCTTCGCGGTGGATATCGCGGGGAACGGTGCCGCGGGTTTGGAGATGTTTCGGGCGGCCGCGCCATCGGTGCTTGTGCTGGACCTGAGCCTGCCGGGAACGCCGGGGCAGGACGTGTGCCGGGAAATCAGCCAGGCGGCGCCTTCGTTGCCGATCATCATTCTCAGCGCGCGGACGGAGGTAATGGACAAAGTTCTGCTGCTGGAATTGGGTGCGCATGACTACGTGACGAAGCCGTTTAGTCCACGAGAACTTCTGGCGCGGGTGCGTACGGCGATGCGGCGCTCGTCGCGAACCCCACTGAGCGAGACTTTCTCGTTTGGCGACGTGAAGGTTGATTTCAAGAAGATGGAATTGTGGCGGGAAGGGAACCTGGTGCAATTGACTTCGCAGGAGTTCAAGGTACTGAAGTTCATGATCCGGAACGCGGAGCGGGTGCTATCGCGGGAAGAGTTGCTGAACCACGTTTGGGGGTACCGGAATTATCCGAGCACGCGGACGGTGGATAATCACATCCTGCGGCTGCGGCAGAAAGTGGAGAAGGATCCGGCGAACCCTTTGCACTTCCGCACGGTACACAGTGCAGGTTACAAGTTTGTGCCGTAGTGCAGCGAGGTCAGAGGTGAGAAGTCAGATTGCAGAGGTGAAAATCACAGCGACTTTACTTTACTTCTGCAATCTGACTTCTCACCTCTGACCTTTTATACCTATCTCCTATAACCACTTCGAGGTTTGACCATGGGCGGAATTCGGTTGCGGACCAAGTTCCTGCTTTCCATGGTGGTGGTATCGGCGGCCTTGACGTTCACGACGCTGCTGGTGGTGCGGCACACCGTGCAGCAGGAGGTGCGTTTGGGGATCCAGCGCGACCTCGAGAATTCCGTTTCCGCATTCCACAGTTTTCAGAAGCAGAGGGAAGTCACGCTCGAGCGCTCGGCCGCTCTGCTGGCGGATCTGCCAAATGTGCGGGCGTTGATGACTACGCACGACCCGGCAACGATCCAGGACGCGTCGCGGGATTTTTGGCAACTGGCGGGCAGCGACCTGCTGCTCCTCGCCGATTCCTCCGGAAAAGTGATGGCGCTGCAGGCCGCTCCCCAAGAGATCACCGTTCGCGAGGGGCAGGAGTTCTTTCCCCAGGTGGTGTCACGCGAGGAGACGCGACACTGGTGGTATGTCGAGGGCCATCTCTACGAAGTCTTTCTCCAGGATATTTATTTCGGTCCGGCGAGCGGGCGCCACGTTCTGGGATACCTGGTGCTCGGGTACGAAATTGACGATCGCGTCGCCCGCGACCTGAGCCGTGTGGCCGCGAGCGAAGTGGCGTTTCGGTATGGAGATTTGATTGTGCGGAGCACTCTGAAGCCTGCCCAGGAATCGGAGTTGCTGCGAGTGCCGCCGAAAACCGTGGACGGGGGCCCGCCGCAGGGGGATCAGATCCGGCTGGGGGAAGAGCGGTTTTTAGCAACGGCGGTCGATTTGCCCACGCCCGGTACACCAGCGCTGAATCTATGGGTCTTGAAGTCATTCGATCAGGCAACTGCATTTTTGAGGAGCCTGAACGAGTTGCTGCTGGCGCTCGGGCTGACGGCGGTGCTGGCGGGGACACTGCTGGTTTTTCTGATCTCGCACACGTTCACGCGTCCGCTGGAAAATCTGGTGGCCGGGGTGCGCGCGCTGGAGCAGGGGGACTATGCGTATCCGCTGCAGGTGCGGGGCGGAGACGAGGTCGCCGAGGTAACTGGCACCTTCGACCGGATGAGAAGGAATCTTCAGAAAACGCAGCGCGAGTTGCTGGATGCGGAACGGCTGGCGACGATCGGGAGGATGGCGAGTTCAATCTCGCACGATCTGCGGCATTCGCTGGCGGCGGTGATGGCGAATGCGGAGTTTCTATGTGAGAGCAACCTCACCCCGGGGCAGCGGGAAGATCTTTATGCCGAGATACGGATTGCGGTGAACCAGATGACCGACTTGATCGAGTCGCTCTTGGAATTCTCCCGCACACGGGAGTCGTTGCATCCATCGTACGGCGACATTCGCTCGGCGGTCGATCGAGCGGTGCAGGGGGTGAAGGCGCATCCGGAATTCCAGCGCATACGGATTCGGATTTCCGTGCGAGGTTCGACCGAGGGCTGGTTTGATTTCAAGAAACTGGAACGCGCTTTTTTGAACTTGCTGCTGAACGCGTGCGAGGTGGTGCCGGCGGAATCCGGGAAAATCGATATCGAGCTGAGACGCAAAGGCGAGAGCCTGGAAATTCGCATCGAGGATAACGGTCCAGGAATCGCGGACGCGGTGCGTGACCGCTTGTTCGAGCCGTTTGTGAGCCACGGCAAGGAAAATGGCACCGGGATGGGATTGACCGTGGTGCAGAAGATTCTGCAGGATCACGGCGGCGACGTCGCGGTGGAACAGACGTCGTCTTCGGGAACGACATTCCGGATAAATATTCCGCTGAATCCCTCGGCGGAAAATGCTTTGGCAGCCAGGCAGTCTACATAAAACGGCATAATTTCTGTTGCGAATTCTTTGAACACAAATCCGAAATGCAAATGTGGAATGCAAACCTGAAATACAGACTCTTAGTGTGGAGAGGGCAGGAGGCGACATGCGTATGACGAGCTGGTTCGAATTTTTGCGATGGGCAATCCTGATGGGTGTGACGGCGTGGACCGCATCCGGCATCGCGCAGGAAGCTCGGAATCGGGCAGATCTACCTTCTTCGGAGTCGTTGAGTGCCGCGTCGAGTGACTCGGTTCGCGAGTTACGCGAGCAGGTTCGCGAGTTGCAGGCGGCGGTTGCCGGGATGCGCTCCGACTGGCAAAGCGCTCGCGCGGAAACGGAGGAGTTGCGGCGGGAGCTCAATGAAGTGCGCGCGGGAACAGGACCCCGGAATGCGGGGTTGAAGAACGCGGTGGCGAAGTCGGAAGCTACCGGCGTCGATGTAGCCGCGGGAAGGTCACAGGACAGCTCGCAGAACGTCATACAGAATGACGCGCCGGGAAATCAAGAAGAAGACCAAAAAGAAGATCAGAGAAAAAGCGAGCATGCCGGCAGCCTGGAAGAGGAATACCAGCTGTTGAGTGGAAAAGTGGACGATCAGTATCAGACGAAAGTAGAAAGCGCATCGAAGTACCGGTTGCGGCTGTCGGGCATCGTTTTAATGAATCTGGTGAGCAATCAAGGGTGGGTGGACAGCATTGATCTTCCCACGCTCGCAGGCCCAAGGCCGTCGGGCGATTCCGGAGGGAGTTTCTCAGCGACCTTGCGACAGTCGGAGATCGGGTTCGAGGCGTTCGGGCCGACTGTTGCGGGTGCGAAGACGAGGGCAGACCTGCAACTCGATCTGGCCGGCGGGTTCCCCTCGCTCCCCAACGGGATCAACTCCGGACTGCTGCGGTTGCGAACCGGCACCATGCGGATGGACTGGACAAACACCTCGGTAGTGGTCGGGCAGGATGGGATTTTCTTCTCACCGACCTCGCCCACGTCGTTTGCCTCGCTGGCTGTTCCGGCGCTCTCATACGCGGGGAACCTGTGGAACTGGGTCCCCCAAATACGGGTCGAACACAGAGTGGTTTTAGGGGAAGAGTCGAGCTTGATGTTTCAGGGAGGAATTCTGGATCCGATGAGCGGTGAAACACCGTTCGCAGGTCCCTACCGGCAGGCCGGACCTGGCGAGTCGTCGCGTCAGCCAGCGTTCGCCGCACGGATCGCGTGGACGCACGATGTTTTCGGACAGCCGTTGCGGGTTGGGGTGGGAGGGTTCTATAGCCGGCAGGATTATGGTTTCAGCCGAACCGTGGATGGCTGGGCTGGAATGACGGACATTGAACTGCCCTTGAGCCGCCAGTTTTCGTTGAGCGGCAAGCTCTATCGCGGGAAGGCTCTGGGAGGATTCTATGGCGGAATTGGACGCAGCGCGCTATTCAGCGGCGATCCCGCATTGGCCAGCACGCAAGTGCAAGGGTTGAACGCGGTTGGGGGCTGGGCACAGTTGAAATGTCGGCCCTCGAATAAATTGGAGTTCAATGCAGCGTTTGGGATGGATAATCCATACGCTTCCGATCTGAAATATTTCAAGTACGCGCAGGCATACGGGGATCCGACGCTGGCGAGAAATCAAGGAAGCTTTGTGAACGTGATTTACCGTCCCCGGTCGGACCTGTTATTTTCCGCCGAATATCGGCACCTGACGACCTATACGATTACCCAAGGCGGGAACAGCGCGGGGCACCTCAATCTTATGATGGGAGTCCTCTTTTGAGCGGGTAGTTGAAAGCGGCACGGCAAGATGCCATGGCAAGAAGATGCTGCGTAACACCAAGATGAGCCGTCACACTTGAGTTATCAACGATGAGCGATATAAGGATGTTGGTCTGGGTCGCGATGTTGTGGGCCGGCGCGACCGGATTGCACGCGCAGGCAACGTCGCAAGAAACGACAACGACGGTGCGCGGCCGTGTCGAGGTCGTCGGCGTGGAGGGCAAGGCGAAGACACGGCGTGGGGCGATTCCCGGGACGGTGGTGTGGCTGACGCCGATGACCGGAGGGGGAGGCGATGTGCCAGGCTTGCCGGCAAGTTTGCCAGCAAACCCGCGGCTGGTGCAAAGGAATAAGAGTTTCGATCCGCACATTCTGGTGGTTCCGGTGGGGTCGATGGTGGAGTTTCCCAATCGCGATCCCTTTTTCCATAACGTTTTTTCACTTTTCGAAGGGAAGCGGTTCGATCTTGGCCTGTATGAGGCTGGCACTTCGCGGATGGTCCGATTTGACCGGCTCGGAATCAGCTACATTTTTTGTAATATTCATCCCCAGATGAGCGCGGTTGTCATTACGATGGCGACGCCCCTATATGCCATTTCAAACCGCGACGGGCTACTGAGCCTGGCAGGTGTTCCTTACGGGCGTTACATGTTGCACGTCTGGAGCGAAGGCATGGGTCCGGAAAATGCGCAGCCGCTCACGCGGGAGATTACAATCGCGGAGAATGCTTCATCTCTAGGAGTGATTCGCGTTCCGGAAGCGACTGGGCAGCGTATGGCGCACAAGAATAAGTATGGCCGCGAGTACGACGAACCTACCCCCGACAACTCTATCTACAAACAGCAACGCTAGGGAAGAGTTGCACATATCAATCTATGAAAATCGACAAACTCCTCAAGCGCTACCGCATCGACCACGGAAAACACTTCAGCCTCAAGGGTCACGATCCGGCGGACACGCACGGTCTGGGGTCGGAACTGAAGCCGCTGGCCAAGGAACTGCTGGTGGACGGTGTCCAGGAATTGAGCCGCCTGCAGGACGTTCTCGCAGCGCAGGACTGTTGGGGCCTGCTGCTGATTTTTCAGGGCATGGACGCGGCCGGGAAAGATGGAACCATCAAACACGTCATGTCGGGCGTGAATCCGCAGGGTGTGGATGTGTGGTCTTTCAAGGCGCCGTCAGCGGAGGAACTGAACCACGATTACCTTTGGCGAACCACGAAGTGCCTCCCGAAGAGAGGCCAGATCGGCATTTTCAACCGGTCCTATTACGAAGAGGTGCTGGTGGTGCGGGTCCACCGTCAGATTCTCGAAAACCAGAAGCTGCCAAAGCCGCTGATCACAAAACATATCTGGCAGGAGCGCTTTGAAGATATCAATGGTTTCGAGCGCTACCTTACACGGAACGGCATTGCGGTGGTCAAGTTCTTCCTCCATCTTTCAAAGAAGGAGCAGAAGCGCCGGTTTCTGGAGCGGCTCGACAAGCCGGAGAAGAACTGGAAGTTCGCTTTGTCCGATGTGAAAGAACGCGAATGCTGGGACGCATATCAGGACGCGTATGAGGATATGCTCCGCCACACCGCAAAAGAGCACGCGCCCTGGTATGTTGTGCCGGCAGATAACAAATGGTTCACACGCCTGGTGGTTGCACAGGCTGTGGCGGATGCGTTGAAGGGCATGAATTTGAAGTATCCGAAGGTGAGCGGCGAGTTGAAGGCGGCGCTCGCGCAAGTGCGTCAACAACTCAAGAACGAATGAACTAATGGAGAGCCGGGCGTCCCCGCCCGGCCACCCCTGCTCCGCGGCCCCAAGACTGGACGGGCGAGACGCCCGTCGCTCCATTACTTCAACACCACCGGCAACGCCTGGTCATACGGTTGAATCGTGACGGTCAGGGATTTGCGCTGATCGAAAGCCTCCTTCGTAACCTTGAAACCGACAATGATAGTTCCTCGCTGGTCAGCTCCAGCGAGCAGCTTGGTTTCGGGCGAAAGCGGCGGCGCGGAACTTTCTTTCAAAGCCGGGAACGCCTGGAAATAGCGATCGAGATCGACGGCAGAAACAGCGTCATCGTCGAAAGTTTTGTCGTCAGCGGTGGT
>WNFL01188441.1_pt1 | contig 19962 bp, 24 predicted proteins | sample 5400361 | NCBI WGS metagenome assembly WNFL01 (sample SAMN13153351, study PRJNA577476) | soil metagenome | isolation source: 40 cm soil on Douglas fir-dominated hillslope | place: USA:California | collected 2013-09-17
CTCCAGCTGGATCGTCTACCTCGTCTGGTAAATTCACCCTCTTATCTTCTCGCCCAACCCCCCTTATACCCTTCCCGCAGTTCACTTTCAGTTTTCCAAGCTGTATCCGGCATCATCTTCGCCGCCCAAATCCAAGTCCTCTCCGACTTTTCGCGCGTCCGCGAAATAGCCACAACCGCAACCTTATGGCTAGGTAGTGAGGCTCTCTGCGACCTGTTGATCACCTCAACGGTGGTGACCTTCCTCGCGGTGAACGTCACAGGGTATGCGCAGACGGACAGCCTACTCTCCAAGGTGGCGAAGACGACGGTCGAATGCGGGCTGGCCACGACGGGAATGACGTCCTTGCATCTCGTCCTTTTCCTTGCGGCCGAGAGCAACAACCTCCACATGATCGCCTCGATCCCGCTCTCGAAAGTGTACAGTGTCACCCTCCTGGCCATGCTCAACGCCCGCCGGTCGACGTTCACCCTCGACCCGCAACACTCCAAGGAGAGTGCCATCGATCTTGAGGCTGTGGACCCACACAGACTGAGTTTTGGAAAGGACTCGCCCATCCGATGGCGGCAGGGTCTCCAAACCGTCCGCGTTAAGCTGTCGAAAGAGACGCTGCGGGACAGTGGGTCTGGGGGCAACTCTCCTCCTGCATCTGCACCTGTTCATATTGCCGCCATTCCTATCCTGCCTCCTAAGCCAACATCTCCTTTGCCGGCCCTGCCCCTACCAACGTATTCCAACTCTCACCACAATCATAGCGACGCACATGGAGATGTTAACGCTTTCGAACGCGAACGACCCACCCGCACACAAGCGAACGCAGACTTTGATTCGGCGTTCGTCCCCGTGCCCATGAAGCGTCCCATGTCCCCAGTCAGGCACTCACATTTAGACTTCGGAGAGAGCAAAGTGGCAGACGGAGCAGGGCAGAGGTTTTTGCAGAAGTTTTCGAAGAGGATATAAATGACCCGTCGTGTGAATGCTCAAAGCGAGCCGCATACCCCACCCTCATATTCTATTATCTCTACCTCCACTCTATCCACTAACCTAACCCCTGTATCCCGATTCTGTCTCACGACTCCTTGATGCCGCTGCGCGCATTACCTTAGCCCCCCGCTGTTATTGCGCGTTGAAAGTCTACTGTAGCACACGACCACCTACGTTCTCTCTTACTGTACACCGTACCACATCTCACTACACACTACACAAACACAAACCCTAGTAGCCGTTGATTGTATCATGTTGAAGCTGAATGCAAGACGTTCCTCTCCCAATTCCCAGTCGTCGTTGGTGATATGGTCGACCATCCGTCCACCCAACGCCGCGCGGTTGCGCGTTGCAGATTTCTCCGCAGTCCGCAGGTACTTGAAACTGCGAAATTGCGTACGTGTGCATACCCCATTCGTAGCCTAGGATCGGAATCAGTACGGGTGACGGGTGGCTGTGCGTCGCTGTCAAGGTTGCTTCATAATCCCAGCCTCGTAGTCGCGCTCTTCTTGACCAGGTTCCACTTCCATAACTTCACCCCTCACCCCTGCCCTGCCTGCTCACTCTTTGGTTCAACGTTCAGCCACAATGATCGCCGATTCTCAGGTTCACAATGAGGACGCGAATGCGAATGCGACGCTGGACGCAGAGCCTCCAGCATACGACTACGATATGCTCAGCAGTGGTTCGTCGTCTTTGGTCACTCGACCATATATTCCAACCGATATTTCTAACTCTCCTTACATCTTACAGTATCGAGTGCCTCGTACCCAAAGGACATCAAGCACCCTCTCCCTCCGCAGCACCAACCGCAGGCATCTGCCATGCCCGACATCCACGGCACACCCCTCATCGACGTGCCAACGATGACCACGTCCACGACGGGTGTGATGGTGTACCACTATATACACCCAGTCACCCAACAACGCATTACCTCCTTGTTGCCCCCTGACCATCCCGAGATGGTCTGTCTCCAACAGGGTCACGAACGCCACTCTACCTTCGGGCTGGTGGGCATCCTAGCAGCCATCCTTTGGTTCCCTATTGGTATGGCGTGCATGTTTGTCGATCGAAAGGTTCGATGCACGAGGTGAGTCAGGTCCCCCACACCTTGGAGAACGGATTATTGAGCGTGGTATTGTAGGTGTGGTGTCATCCTCGAGTCTGGCATTTGCGATTAAGAGTGCTGCCGCTATCCCTGATCCTACGGGTCGCTCATTGTTCTTGGAGGTTGTTTCCGCCCCGCTACTTTTGCTTATGACCATGACGTAGTTGGACTTCGAATATCTTACTTGTTTTCTCTTTCTTGGAATGACAGTGTTTTCTGGTCATGAAACACTCTTCCCTCTCAGAAATACCGCCGGGGCTCCTCATTTACCCCAAATGAAGTAGAGGTGGAAGTGGAAGGACCGTCTCTGTCGAGCCTTACGGCGCTCATTTGCGTGGCCATAAAGCCTGGACTGCCGGGCCCAAAGACAGGCAGCGAAGGCTTGTACGGCTTGAGCTCCGCAAACGCGAGTCCGCTCGGCATAGATGACTGCAACGTGGCCACTTCTGGAACTTTCTCGAAATGCAGCTGTCAAAGTTGTCGTTCAGCTAATCAACCAACCAAATGAACACGTATGAACTCGTACTGAATCGTTCATCTTTTGGTAATGGTTTAAGAACGCAGAAACGCTCTGTAGCTCTTCAGAGACCCTTTCCTTCCTCTCCTTGCTCGCGCTTGAGATGTACGATAATCCGTGATGCGACCCTGAATCTTTCTTCAAGTCTTCAAGTTCAGTCTTGGCCCATCGCAACCAACCTACACTCTCTCCAGCTTTACCAGTCTTGCCTACGGCCCCTCCTACTTCACCGGCGTCGACGCCAAGCCACTTGTGCGCCAATGCAGACGACATGGTGATCTCCCCGGCCAAGTGCCTGGTGAGGTCTTTGGTCACTTCGATTCCTATTCCGGTGCCGACACCGATACCACGTGCGCTTTTCGCGAGGGCGTGCGCCGAGGAGTAGAGGTCGTGCGCGCAGACTTGAAGCTTGCCGAGGAAACTAACCGGAGGGTGTGATTGTGGGAGGGGTGGGCCTGGGGTTAGAGTCGAATCGTAGGCTGATTTGGAGAGGCGCTTGCGGATCGCTAAGGATTGAGATTCCGCCTGGGCGAACCTATCGCGAACTGGTCAGGTGGATGAAGGGAGGAGGGCACTGACATACTTTGACAGCGAGAAGAGTAGTTCTCTCGTTAGGTCTACCGGTTTAACAAATGGAGTAGTAGTGACCGCTGACGATCCGCCGCTTTGAGCGTTACTTAGCTCCTTCTCCCAGGTACTAAGTACTTCATCTCCGATATACTTGAACATAGAGCTAGCTTTGAAGTAGAATTGGACAGCAATGTTGAGTTCCTCATCCTTCGCTTCACGTTCTTTATCTGAAATTGCGCGCTCTCGTTCATACGTCCCAAGAGAAGCAACTTTCATCGTGGCGAGATTAAAGAGTGCTTGCGAGTATGTCAAGAGCGTATAAGCCACGTCTGCCTGAAACCCGACAAGGGACAGACGTGGAGATGTCTTAAGCATCGAATTGGTCAAGGTAGTTCTCCACGAGAAGACTACTCTCATTAATAAATATGAGGTGAATGCTGATAGTTGTAGCTTACTGGGTTGATGAAATAGTTCCAATTCCCCGGCCGCGATGCACCCGATCACTCCGTACAGGTGAGGGAGGTAATCGTCGAGAATCTGCAAGGCCGTTAGAACGAAAGAGCGTAGTTATTTGATGCCCCACCTTAACCAGCCGCAGATAATCCTTCTGGCTGTCCTCAGCGCGCTTGCTCGCCTTCAGTACAGAGCGAACACTGGCGCGAGCTGCGGTGGCATTGGCAATCGCCTGTGCATACTTGTTCTCCTTGTCTATTAGGATATCTGCAAACGTGAATGATCCTGTTGTCGGCAACTCGAAAATATAGGCGGACATGGGTGGCGTCAAGACTGGTTTCACTCCTCCCTCTTATGTGATTCTGGTCCATGCAAATGCTGCAATGGGAAGGAGGAAGGTAGATTGATGGTATACAATTAACGGCAGAAGAGCTAGATAGAAATACATATAGAAGCAGAGATTTTTAGACATGGGGTATTGCTGCTCGTGCTGCAGTTCTAATGTCTGAGGAATATCCAAAGGAGTGGGGGGGAGTCGGACCTCACGAGTGGCAAGAAGACCTTCCTCGCAAATCAGGTGTTGAATAAGCGGTCGTATCGGGAAGTGCAAGAATAACTGCGAAACCTCAGGAACCACATCTGTGAGTGATGGGAAAACAAGCACGAACCCTTGATAATCAAAATTATCCTGCATTTCGCACGAGCATTTGCCAGCCTTATGGGCGTCTCCTTGTGGGCAATGTTGGAAGGGCTCGTGGCGGTATCCGATTTCGTTGAAGAAATGAATCTGATCCTTCTTGAGAAAGAGGGATACAGCGATACTGTGTACAGGAGCATCTCCCCCGCGCTGAAAACGGATGAGCGCAGGTTCCGTCGGACATCAAGCAATAGAATACAGACCTCATAATAGAAGCCACCCTTGGACTCTAGATATTCGAAATATTTGCTATATGCTTCTCCTCTCCAGAAATCGAGATCTCCGATCTCGAAATTGGACCAGTCTAGAACCGAATGAGTGATGTGTTTCGATCGGTCGGTATCGATACGCACAGTGACAGAGGTTGTAGGACTTTCCTCCGTCATCCGACAAAAATCTCATCGCGTTATCCTTGTGAACATATTGAGGGTTGTGCTCGATGAAATCTTTCGTAGTTTGCCAGAGGGTGGTGATAGTCCGCGAGAACTCATATAGGGAAATGGTAAAACCATAGACCTTGCCTTGATCCGCGAGTACAAGGAACGGGTCGTAGTTGAGATCGCAGAAGAACTTGACTCCGGGTCTATAAAGAGTGGAGGCCTTGAGCACAACTCGTGGATATATGTTAGAAGACCGTAATACACGCACTCTATACGCCAATAGTAACGGTACTTCATAACAAGTGGGTGCCGATAGAAGAACTAGCTAAATGCGTCAGTACCTGTTGAGGTGCGAAAAGAATTAAACACTGACTCCACTATTGAATCTGCACATGTTACGATAGCTGTTGACGATAGTCAATCCATTGTGCGGCCGTATTCCACATGGGCAGCCACTCACGAGACGGAACCTAATCAGATCGATTAATTGATAGCGCGAGTGGGGGAAGGAACGCGTACTTACCACCGTAGATTACCTTTTCACGAACCATCGCGTCGCGCTCGGCAGTAGCTCGTTCTTCGTCAATCCACTCTGGTTGGAACCAGTGGTCATGCGGAATGACACCGTACTCGGCTTTAGTTGAAATAACATTTGAGGTCCAGCTTAATGAACATCTGTGTTAGCGTTATAGCCTGGAGAGAGGTGTGGGCAACCCACTTGATAAACTTTTCTGAGAACGGGACCTCATTAAGGAAAACGTAATTGTAGCCATATTGCTTATTAAACCGGTCTTCTATTTGGTGGAGTGACTCGACGATTTGCTTGAGTTCATTGTCCCGAACAAGAATAACGAACGCTGCGTTTGCTTTTCGATGACCCGTGGTGTTGGTTACTAGCTTTGGGGTAAAGTGGTTAAACTCTACGTTTGCTACTGGTTCGCCAGTTCTAGGACTACTCGGCAGCCAGTGGTGAATCCGGAAAATCCCGTACGGCATGAGCCGAAGGCAGAGACTGATCACGGTCAACTACAAACATATAACACAAATTGCAAATAATTACCTGGTCTAGAGTTTCCGATTAGCCCGACATCTAGGTGAAGGTAAACGCGGTGACTTACGATACCGAAAAGCAGAACAAACGTTAGGACCGCACGGCGCCGCCCAATTCCAGGGTTAAGCAACATAATTGCTCTTTTAGAAAACTGAGGGGGGTCTAGATGATGGCGAAGGATGAGAGGGTGTGGTTGGGATAATTTGAGCGGGTGTGGTTGGGATACTGTGCAAGTGCGAACGAGCTGAGTCCAAGATGGAACAGTGTGAGAGATAACACACGCCTTCCAGCTCCACTCAGAATCTATATTTGGTCCTTCGCAGAGGCCAACAAGTCACAGGCAGTGGATGCTTCGGAATGTGCGGTGCAGTCTCACAGAGCTCCAAGGATACCCGCGTCGAGAAGCGGATATTTGTAGAGACGAAGAGGATTTAACATAAACCCGATTGGCGGTATCAAAGATTGAAGGGTGCTCCGCAGCAACCCGCACGGACGGAAGCCGGTTTGAATGGATCCGGCATGCACAGATGTCGCACGATACACTGCATTTGGGGCTAATATTAACACCACTTGGGGTTCGGTCATTTCGCGGCACCTTCCGTAAAAAAAAAAAAAGAAGCGAAGTTGGAGTGGTCCAAGTTCATTCCTGCTCCATTGGATTGGCATGGAACGAAAGCTGAAAGGATGGGTGTTACCTCCAATGATACATAGGACATAGACGGTGAGTGCATATGAAGTTTGTGCGAGGCGGAAGTTTGGGCTAATAGGGGCCTTCGTCAGTGCAGCAGTCGTACGCACTTGGACCGAAGTAGGAATAAGTTTAATTTTTGATGACGGGGCCTGGATCCCATAGCGTAGCATAGCAGTGCTGTGTACACGAGACGTAGCACATTCGGTGACAGCAGCACCCCAGTCAAGAGCGATTCCGTCAACTTTGCAAGGACTCGAAGGAGTTCCTTGTGACTACCGTCGAGGTTAGCAGTGACCGTGAACCTGGTGAAGTTCGTAGCCTCCAGAGTGACATTCTCGGTAATAATGTTTGGACCAGGAGCAACGACCCAGCCACCTTTGAGTGGAATTCATAGAGGTGCATTAACGACGTGCGTCAGACCGTCAGACATATTACGGCTGCTTCGACGATGGAACTGAGGTCCAAAAGGATTTCGCCCAACAGCAGAACTTTTGTCTGTTGCGATCAAGGAGTCGGCTTTTTCTGGGTGAGGCTTTACATCGTATACGAGAGGGTTAAGGCGAGTAAAGGTGGGGGATAACTGAGAACCTGAAAGAACGCGGGGCGGTTAGGTTTGGGACGGAATCATGGCTGTTCGTGAGGTCACTTTGTCTACCCTGAACGAACGCGCCCATCCAACTGATGAGGAATTCCACTCACGGCAAACACAAACAAACGATAGGAGAACCCACCGAGTCTTACACCCAACCGGGCAGCGTATCCTAGAGACCATACTTGTAACATGTAAATATCGCCTGCACTTGGATTCGTAGGCTGCTGGCCAGGTGATGTCTTGGTCCCGTAATGCGTACCTGTAACCACGGAAAAATATAGATTTCTCTCTCACTCACTTTGTCTACTGGCTGTTGAGGTGTGTCTCGTTGCTCGAATTGTCTCACACCTGGGGTATCACATGGAAACGTCTCGGGTATACAAGGTCTCCGTCCCTTATGTAGCGGACCCCAACAAGCATGATTCAATTCCCGGTTGCCCGGAAATTCCAACACGAGCGGGATGGGGGGTGGCGTAGGATGCCAGAGGAAGGAAGAATAGGAAAACCTTTGCGAACGTGTCGGTGTAAAAGGTAAATGCGAGAGTGAATTATCTGGGGAAGTGAAAGAGAATTGTGACCTTGAAAAGTTCAGTCACAAGATTGATGCTACACAATAGCAAGAATATCCTCTTGAGGAAATGAAGAAAATATCAAGAACCTGTGTCGTCAACTTGCATAACAGCGACGCGCAGTACTTAATGGTCGTACATGATTCTTGATGCTTGCATCATGGATGAGAGGTTATCTCGTTCCCTGGTCCAGTGGTTGCGAGAATAGTGTTTTGGGAGTTCTGTGAAATGGCTGTTTGGTTCCCAGAGTGACGCCCATATGCGATCAGACGGGTTGAACGATCGAGTATCGATGACAAAGGTGATGCGCAGGCTGTCGCTGGGCCCGCCAAATAACGCGCTCTTGAAGTCCATTTACTGATTCTCCTTGTTGGAGGTTCCGTCTCAGCCCAGGGCCAGAAGTAGTGGAAGTGGAGGACAGACACATGTCTTTGCATTGTTATCGAGCCCAGCCTCTCATTTTTCTTCCTCAAAAATGGCCGACGCAGCGTATGTTCACTTCACCGTCGGGAAATCACCTCCTATATGTACTCATTCCATTACCTTAGAACTCAAACCCCCGCGAAGCCGATTGAGCGTGAACGCGTCCGCCGCAAACTGGACTTGAATACTAACTCGCGCGGCGCCTTTGGTCAGCTCCTTGGAACGTTGTCTAAGGCGAAGAAAGAGGATAAACTACGGAGTGCAAGTGAGGCGGTACGCGTTCCTTGTCCAGCCCTCCGACCTGAGCCTCCCGCTGACGAGCATTCTGAATGTCGTCGTATTTGTTCGTAGGCACAAAAGCGACACCTCTTGGAGAAGAAGCTGCACGCAAAACTTGCGAGGGAGTCCATTGCTGTACGGCGACAGGAGCAGGCCAAGAAGGATCGTCTGCAGGCTACTCGGCGTGAGGAGGACCTTGCTATGAAAGAAAATATGGTACGTCTAGTACACCGTCTCTGTTTATCCACAAATTGAGAACGTCTTCCTGCCCTTCCTTGCTTGCAGATTCGCCACAGACAGCGCCAACTCCCCCACTTGTCAAAGTACCTTCTAACAACCGACAGTTTAGATGCCGTCCCTCTGGATGACACGGATATTGACCCCTCTCGTACATCCACCCCAATTACAACCTCCCCGAGCGATACCCATCGGTTCAGCCCCTCCCTCACTCTTCTATCTTCCCGCCAAGCTCCTACCTTCACAGGAGGCGTTCCTCAATAGGCGAAAACGTGAAGTCGAAGATGCGCTAAATAGGGAGTACGAAGCGTGGACAGACGAGAAACGCGTCGGGTTGGAGGAAGTGCGTAAGTTGAGGGAGAGCGCGGAGGAGTTGAGTACGCCTGTTAAAGATGATGAGATGGAGGAGGAGCAGACGATGGTCGCCGAGGAGACGGCGCCGAAGGAGGAGAGCAACTTTGGGGAGCTTGAGGCGAAGGATCCGCCGAAGGAGGATGAGGATATGAACGATGATGGTGGACACGAGGTTGCTTATTAAGACTCTATTTAGAGGTTGTAAGTAGGGTTGTTGATTTCCATTCATATCTTTTTCCCTCCGCCATCTGGCGCACCCCCTTTCTAGCTCTGGTGAGTGCTCTTTGGTGCCTTTCTATCATGTACTGACTATATTTGTAGATTCCCACCACAAAATCTATCCTCAGGGATAAGGTATGCCTCATGCTTCTGTGTATCCGATCGAAGAGATGTACATTCACACCGCGCGACACTATTTACTTTTTCTTCTTGTTCTTCCCGCCTCCTCCACCTGAAGGTTTTGCATCAGACACGGTAGCACCTTGAGTCGCACCTCCGGATTTCTTCTTCTTGCCAACCGTTTCGACCCGTGTTCGCTCAGACTTTTTGATCCAGCGCTCTGGATCGGGAGGTGGTGTGACACCTGGGATGACGCCCTTGGGTATGCGCGACTTTCGGGGTGCTTTTGGTTTAGGTGATTCGATAGGTTCGGTCGAGGTGACGCGGACAGCGTACTGGGGTAAGACGGGTTGTAATGATGGGAGAGGAGCATCTTCGAGGGTTTGTCGGTTCGGAAGGGGCGGGAGTTGGTGCACCGCAGTCAAGAAGCCCGCTGTGAGAAAAGCAACGTGCGTTTCTGCGGCTTGGATGTTAACCTGTATATCCTCGTACTCCTCTTGGGTCTATGTATGCCACTCCAGAGGATTAGAGGGACCGAAACGCTCTATGTCGCACTCACCAAATTGGGGCTTTCGAGCAGCCGGTTATACTTCTCGAGGCACGCCGCGAAAGCACCTTGTCGATACAACTCAACACATGAGGCCATGGTAAGTGGGGACGAGTTATGCCGAGGGAGTTGAGACTACAACTCACGACTTGGGCTTGGAGCAAGGCCGGGGCTCGGTGAGATTCGCCGAGCCCGTCAAGGACGTCTGCTGCCTCCATCTCTCGCTGCAATCGGTACAGCGCATACGCCCGTTCAAAGCCGAACTCGTTGGGACGCGACTGGGTCACATCTAGGGCCTGTGTATAGGCGTTTGTCTTGAAAAAAAGCCAGAGCTTAGTTTGCCAAGCGTCCTGGTCCTCCGGATCGAGCGTGAGCACTGCTAAATTGGTGAGCACTCATCCATAGTTATACACTACACTACTACGTTTGTTGCATGTCTTGATCGCGTTCTCGAAATGCTCTCCGTCGAGCTGGGAGCACAACGATCCAACGAGCCGTTTGATTTGCTCGTCCTTTGAGAGCGGTGGCCTTGGAGGGGCTTTCTTATGTTGTCTATGACGTGGTTTCGTTGACGTCTGGCGTCCTTTTGCGGTCGAGCTCATAAGAACGGAACGCTCAGAGGACAAAGAGCAACCAGGCTTGGACCCTCACTCGTCCCTGCGTCCCTGGTCACTACCGCACTGGTGCATTCGTTCATTTTAAAGTCTACCTAATGTCATCGCAGCTGCAGCCCCCAAACCCCTACGACACGCCTGCACCTTCGTTGGGCGGCCCCAGCGGCATGAACACTCCCAACACGCCCCCAAATGACCACGCTCTGCTGGCTTCAGAAACGCAGGCCGGAGGACCGTACACAGAGAAGGCTGCATTAGACTCCCGTCGCCCCAGTCGGACGAAATGGATCCTTGCTGGAGCTGGCGTCTTTATCGTCGTCCTCATCGTGATCATTGTACCTGTTTACTTCACCGTCATTAAACCCAAGAATACAACCAGCCAAAGCAATATCGCCTCCCCCAACGAGAACAGCGGCAATAACACACCTCCGGACGCGCCACCTGAGACCCGTGGCACGACGACAGGTGGCGACGGCTCAATTGTAGTCACTGCAAATGGCAATTTCACGTACAAGAACCCGTTTGGGGGTTTTTGGGTCTACGACCCCAAAGACCCATTCAACAACGGTGCGAAAGCACAGGTACGAGCCCACTCCTGGCCTGGCATCTATTTCTGACACGCGCGCTTAATCGACAGTCGTGGACACCCGCCCTCAATGAGACCTGGAAATGGGGAAAGGATACTATTAGGGGGTGAGTGGAAGCCGAGACCACGCTCTTGTGCTTATCCGGCCTTGGTGTCTCGCAGGGTCAACGTGGGTGGCTGGTTCGTCCTTGAGCCCTTCATCACACCCGCAATCTTTGAGAAGTACCTGTCGTCACCGACTCCGGCGGTCGACGAGTACTCGCTCTCGCAGCTGATGCGTGCGGATGGCACGATTAATGACCTAGAAAAGCACTATCAGACCTTCATCGTGAGCCAAGTCCCTGCGCCAAGTAGTCTTGGCGTGACTGACGATATTGTGAAATGACGTTTATATAGACCGAAGAGGACTTTGCGCTGATTGCTGGGGCTGGGTTGAACTGGGTGCGGCTTCCCATCCCTTTTTGGGCTGTCCAGACCTTCGAGGGAGAACCATATTACGCCAAGGTTTCTTGGAAGTGTGCGTGTGATGGTGATGCCCAGCCAGCATTTTCACCTTGTTGACATCCTTTACAGACATCGTCCAAGCCTTCCAGTGGGCTCGCAAATATGGGCTCCGTGCGTGCTTCTGCCAGTCGATCTTTGTCTAAGCAGAAAACTGAGTGAGATTCAGGAATCAACCTCGATCTTCATTCCCACCCGGGGAGCCAGAACGGATGGAACCACTCGGGATATGGACGTGGTTCGGACGGAATCAACTGGCTTAAGGGTACGCAATATTCGTCGCCAGTCACTCCAACCTTGCCTGATGTCTTTGAAGGTCTTATGGGTATTGCTAATGCTCAGCGCTCCTTGGATTATATTCGTATAATCACCGAATTCATCACTCAGCCGCAGTATGCCCCGGTTGTACCCATGTTCGGTATGCCGAGCCATACTCTATCACTTTGAGGTTGTTCATCTCAATACAGGCATTGTCAATGAGCCGTTCGTCGCTGAACTTGACCGCAATGCACTCGAGACTTTGTAGGTCGTCTTCTGGTGCAACATTCCAAACCTAACTGACATCCCTCTTCAAGCAATTACCAAGCATACAAGATGATTCGTAGCATCACCGGCATTGGTGAAGGCAAAGGTCCCATTATTGTCAGTGCCCATATTCTCTGCACCACAGTTTTGAGCCCTGACCACCTGCTTAGAGTGTCCACGATGGTTTCGCATCCTCGAGCACCTGGTATGGCCACCTTGCGGGTGGCGATCGTGTGGCGTTGGACACCCACCCTTACTTCGCCTTCTCCGGAGCGAATAACGCCCCGTTGGCTTCTTATATTCCTCAACCGTGCACTTCATGGGGGGTGGACGTCAACACAACTCAGCGGACGTTTGGAATCTACACCGCTGGCGAGTTCTCTGCTGCCATTAACGACTGTGGACTGTTCGTCAATGGTGTGCCGGACAGGCAGGTGGTATGTATCCTTCGCCTCTCGGCTCGCCTTTGCTGATCTGGCCTCTTTATTCTAGTATACGGGTGGTTGCGCTCAGTGGGACAACTGGCAGACCTGGGACCAAACTACAAAGGACAACCTGAGGGCATTCGTGCTGACTAGTATGGAGTCTTTGCAAAACTGGTTCTTCTGGACATGGAAAATTGGCAACTCAACCCAGACAGGCACTGTTAGTGCCCCTTTCTGGTCGTACCAGCTCGGCTTGGCGAACGGATGGATTCCAACCGACCCTCGCGAAGCCCTTGGCAAGTGCAAATCTATTGGTGTGGCGATGGACATACCTTTCAATGGGGCCTTCCTACCATGGCAGACTGGTGGCGACCCTGCAGCCCTGCCCACTTCCACGGCTGCATACGTTGTGTGGCCACCAGCCACCCTCGGCAGTATCAGCCCTGCGTCGTATCTTCCGACTTACGCTCCCACTGCACCGATCGTCACGCTCTCAGGGCCTGTGGTCACCAGTGGTGTAGACGGTGGTAATGGGTGGTACGACAAAAGCGACACTACCGGAATGATGACGAAGATCGCGGATTGCAACTATCCTGATGCATACGGCGCGGCGACCCTTGCTGCTCCTGATGGACCGCTTTGCGGCCCAGGTGCTGTCGCTGTCCCTACTGGACGAGCGAGCACCAGTGCTGCCGTCATCCCTACAGCGACGGATGACCCGCGCGCTACCGCTGCCACTACGGCCATTCCTACAGCCATTATTCCTACAGCCATTCCTACAGTGGATACTGCTATCGATACTGCACTATAATAATAGTTCAGGTCTGAAAAATAGGACATTCACCATTCTTCGACCTATCTACCTCTGGACAATGGACTCTGACTGTCAATCTTGCCATTGACATTGTTCTCTAACGTATCCTCTGCACAAAGGTTATCGAACTTTCATGAGTGCCATCTCCCTATCCTCTCGTTACGTACTTGAACATTTGGACATTTACCTTGTTATTTTGTGGACGTGTTTCCTGGAGTGCTCCCGAGTTGTGCTGTTCTGCAAACTCTTTCCCCCTCCACTACTTTTGTCAACCCTTGTATATGATATGCATGACATTCGGCCATGAGCACAAAGAGAGGGGGTTGTTGTTTCGAGCGGACGGCAGGAAGGCATGGCGATATGACCAAGCCTGTAGACGCAGACCCCAGATACCCCAGAGCGCCCAGAGTAGACGTCGCTAAATATAGTGATGAGGAGAAGTTCACCCGCCAGCCAGCATCCGTCAAGGGCGTCAAGGGCGTCGGGGATGATGGGGAATGTTTCACGCGCTCATTGATCCAGTGTAAAATGTGCACCCCAGTGTGGTGTTACGTGTGATCGAGAACTATCTGGTCGCATGCCAACAACCACCGTTTGGGAAATGTTTTTCGCTACTGGGCCGAGCGTCGGTCATACATATGCAGGGTTGGGTTGCAAACAGCGTTGAATATATGTGGAATGTAATATGTGGAATGGCAACGCTCGATCGTAGGTGTTTGTGACCCCAACAGACACGGGTATTTTTCTTCGTATGATATGATGACAGCTTGATAGGAGCACCTACCTAATGCATACATCACCTCATCTGCCTGCATATGCATAATTTCCAGTTTCCAGTTTCCCACCACCTTCCAACCGCCTACTGTAGTCATTGCTCAGCCCGACACTCGATACGTCTTAATTGCCACCTTTGGACTACTTCTTATTTGCCACTTACTACAAGTGTCATCATCAAAACCTTATCAAGTCTTTTGTCAAGAACTAACACCATAATTTTAAGATCCGAGGATGAGCTTCGGGTGGTCCCAAGTTTCGACACCCTTGCTTTCTTCCTGTCCTGGTCCAGTCCGCGTTTTTCATGTTACGGTCTCTTCAGTTTTCTGCTCGCTTTAGCCGCCCATCCTACTCTCATAGCATCAGGACCACTGCTATGTTTGCCGCTCAACCAATCTTCCTTCGCAAAATGAGCCATCACGGTCACGGTCATGGCGAGTCGACAGTTCGTCCACAACCGGACAAGGTCCTCGTCGACATTGCCGACTACGTCCACAACTACAAAATTGACTCGGAGCTCGCATACGAAACCGCCCGCCTCTGCCTCATCGATACCATTGGGTGCGGCTTGGAGGGTCTGCGGTTCAAGGAATGTGCCCGTCTCATGGGTCCAGTGATCGAAGGAACCATCGTACCCAACGGTCCGTCATGAAACCTCCTTCCTCTTCACTCTCTCTGACGACTTTCCGGTCAGGCACAAAGATTCCCGGGACAAATTACCAGCTCGACCCCATACGGGGAGCCTTCAACATTGGAACCATGATCCGTTGGCTCGACTACAATGATTGTTGGTTGGCTGCCGAATGTGCGTCGGGTCTATTGTTTTTATTATCTTCAGTCTCATATGAAGATTCCAACTAATAACCTGATGTTAATCAGGGGGACATCCCTCTGATAACTTGGGTGCCATCTTGGCCGTTGCGGATTATCTGACGAGGCAAGGTCAGAAGTTCACTGTCAAGGACTTGCTCGAGGGCATGATCAAGGCGCACGAAATTCAAGGTTGCCTTGCCCTCCTGAATAGCTACAACCGTGTCGGTCTGGATCACGTCGTGCTCGTCAAGGTTGCTAGTACTGCCGTGGTCAGCAAGATGCTGTAGGTGCTTTCACATCGGACAGTCGAAGTCAAACTCACATTCGTGCAAGTGGCCTGACGCGCGAGCAGACTATCGATGCTGTGTCTCAGGCATGGGTTGATGGACAATCCTTGCGAGCCTATCGACACGCCCCCAACACTGGATCCCGTAAATCGTGGGCTGCTGGAGATGCCTGTTCACGTGCTGTCAATCTTGCGCTTTTGGTCAAGAAGGGCGAAATTGGTCTACCTTCAGTGCTCACGGCAAAGACATGGGGTTTCTACGATGTCCTATTCAAGGTTTGGGTGTTCATCATGTATCATGGCCATGCGCATTAACCTCGCAACAGGGTAAACCTTTCGAGTTCCAACGGCCGTATGGCTCGTATATTATGGAGAACGTTCTCTTCAAGATCTCTTATCCCGCAGAATTCCACGCACAAACCGCTGTTGAAGCCTCTCACACCATTCACGCGAAGTTGAAAGACATGGGCAGGACATCCGACGACATCAAGAGTGTCGTAATCAGGACTCAGGAAGCCGCTATTCGTATCATTGACAAGCAAGGACCGCTGGATAACTTTGCTGACCGAGAGTGAGCCATCTCCAATTCTACAGTTACCAGTTTATAATGTTCATAATGCGCCCAATCTAGCCATGCCATCAGCTACATGGTAGCGTATCCTCTCATTTTCGGTGAACTGACTACAGAGTCTTAGTGAGTAGTAATAGCACCGCAATATGGAGGTTATGTTGAACAAGAGGCAGCACCGACAAAGCGGCCGCCGATCCTCGAATTGACGCGCTTCGTGCTAAGATTCGTTGTGTCGAAGACAAGCGCTTTAGCGTGGAGTACCACGACCCGGAGAGGCGCTCCATCGGTAATGCCCTCTTGGTCGAGCTGAACGACGGAACCAAACTCGATGAGGTCGAGGTCGAATATCCAGTTGGACACAAACGTCGCGTAAGTCACTGCGTTTTTGGACTGTCCTGTATCTAGTTGACTCCATGAACAGCGTGCGGAAGGGACTCCGTTAATTCTGGCCAAGTTCAAGCGCCATATCGCACACCATTTCGACGAGTCGCACCAGAAGAAGTACGTCGCAACCCGAGTCATTTCGTCATGTAGCTAACGACTCGTACCCAGGATTTTCGAAATTGTTAACGAACCAGCGTCATTCTTCCGGATGCCAGTTGACAGGTTCACCGAGCTATTTGTCAAACCATAAAGAGAGCAGAGAGCAATATTGGCACCCAAATCCCACCGGTCTAAAGTTTCTTTGTGATATTTTGGCTGTGGTGGAATAGAATCATTCGGTATCTCCATGAAACATAAAGAATTATCGGTCGTCATACACTAAGTGCGCAAGGTTCAAACAATCTAGTGCTGTATTGAGTGTTAACATGGTGGCCAACGAGACACCCAAAGTCGCAATTCCGATATAGAGGATTGGTTGAAATTCAGGCCCCCAGACTAGGCAAGAAAGCTCAAGGTTTAAGGGGTGAAACCAAGTTCCATATTCAAGGTTTACACAGTAATACGATAAGCCAAATGTTGGCCTCTCCTGTGTCTATTCGTGGCTGTACAACGTTGGCTAATGCAACACAAATCTGTCTATTTCGTGGCGTACAAAGCGCTATCGAGGAGTTTAGTAATCACCAAACGGTGTAGGAGGAAGAGAGGACTTGTTACAGTACTACATGGGAATAGGAGGGTACAAACGGCGGGTGACGAAGCCCGACGATGGTGAATGAACACGAGCTGGAGATACACGACGCACAAGATCTGAACCACCGGGTTCGACGACAACCAATCATGATAGCGATATAAAGAGCGTGTGAGGGAGAATTTGGAATATCCGATCGCTGTAATTCGTTTCTCCACCCGGGGATCGTCAACGAGCACGGGTATACGTTAAGGCATCCAAACCCTGACCGTATGATCTGCACACCCTGTTGCAAGCACATTCACTCTCCTCTCTTCCTCCTTCACTTCTCCGTTGGTCCCGCCTGCAGATCTCAAAACTTGCCTCCCCCATGCGCAGCACGTAATAAAGTGGTCGTGCGCATTTAGGGATTTGGTGCACCGACCTGTTGCAATATCCCATATACGGATAGTTTTGTCGTCCGAGGCGGAGAGTAGGGACTTGCCATTAGGATGGAAGACGAGTGCGCGAATCCAATCTCCGTGACCTACCTAGAAGAGTAAGAGTTCTATCAGTTATCGAGCAGAGAGTCTAAAAAAAGGAGTGCCCACAAATTCGCGGAGGAGTTGCCCGCTTGCTGCATCCCATAATTTGATAGTCTTGTCTCTTGACCCGGTTATGACGAAGCTATAGGGCTCCTTTGGTCGTCCAGTTCCCTGCCAGACCATTAGAACCGCAGTAAGTATTCGAGGAATCGATCATACAGTTAGTTCTTTGATAGCGGCATATGCCGATACTGGCGCAAATACGCCTACAAGTACGAAGTGGTCATGTCCTCGTAGCTCCGCTTTCGCTTCGCCACTCTTCGCGTCCCACACACGCGCACTCTGTGATTTCAGAGGTGAGTGTTGGCCGTCAAGTAAGGGGCATAATACATACGTGATCGTCACCTCCGCTCACAAGGTATCGTCCGTCTTCTGAAGGTTGGACAAACCGAACCCAGGCAGTATGCCCGCTGAGTGTTCGCGTGCAGAAGCTATATAGGGACAAATGAGGAGCGAGAGGGAATGAGATATGAAGAACGCACCCAGTAGCAACCTCCCAGAACCTGATAGTGCTGTCACGACTTGCGCTGACAAGATAGTCATCGCCTGGAATGAATCGTACAGAGGAAACAGAATGGTCGTGTCCATGGAGTGTCCTTAGATTCGCGTATTCGTTATTAGTATCCCAGAGTCGGATTGACAAGTCGGATGAGCAGGATGCTGCGAACTATTGAACCCCCTGTAACAGAGATGCGAAAGCAAACCGACCAAGTAATCGTCCCTTACTATCAAAGTCTAGATCGGAAACCAATCGAGTGTGTCCCTTCAAGGTACGCTCGAAATCGCCCGTCTCCCAGTCCCAGATTTTAATTGTGGCATCGTCGCTGCAGGTCGCAAGAACCGAGATGACCGGGTGAAAGGCGAGAGCAGTGACTTGATCACGGTGGCCACTAAGGGTGTGTCGTGCGTTCCTTGGTATCCAGTCCTTGACGGACGCACTCGCCCTTTGGGTAGGTGCGGCAGCGAGTTCTTGCTGCAGTTCGCCGACCTGTTTCTCCAAGTCTAATATCTATGCCACAAAGTGCGTAAGCTTACGGAAGAAGGGGTAGGTGAATGAAAGCCGAACCTTCTTCTGCAACCGCACGACGCTCGTCCATTTCTTCTCGAGTAGCCCGGTGTACTTGGGTTCTTCGCCCTGGGATTGGACGACCGGACCAATCCCAGACTCTCCCTCGAAGGCTTCAAGGGATTTGGTCATCGATCGCGCTTTCAGGTATTCACGGATCGCACGGTGTCTGCAGGACAGAAGGGTATAGTTACATCGGGCCATGGAATTTTGTGGCAGCAACACTGCTGACGGTGAAGTACGAACAGATCGCTTTCTTGCCGCTCAGAGAGCAGTGACATTTTTACACGATTTTCTTGACGCGGTTAGAAGAGAAAGGTGGTTGAAGTCCAAGTCACGCTGCTTGACTCCCTTCCCAACTACCACTCGCGGCTCGCAGGTGGTTTCTTACTCCTCGGGGATTTCGTTAAACACCGATAAGAATAAGTCCTGAGCATTGATCGTCTGTTCGTCGCAAGCGATCGCGAGCACCTAAATGTTGCCGCCAGAGCAACGATCGTTGCGCTGCCACCGAATATCTGTTTAATTATACTTCCGCACAAGAATTCAAGAATGCATAGCCATTTTATTTAGATAGTCGCGAAATTATTCAAACCAACCAGTGATCGAGTTTTCTTCAAAAGATCGCACACCCTCTCCCGAGCGAGCAAGAAGTGCAAATCCGCAAGTCGAAGAAACTTGACAGTTTGCTGCTCAACTGCCGCCCAGGCGACCACGATCACCACGATCACCACGATCACCACGACCACCACAAAATGGAACCTCAATAGTCTGCGACTCATTTACTTGGTCTTCTCTTCTCTCTACAATAAGGGGTTGTGGTATTATACCTCTCCTTCCACATACAAGCCCCTTTACGCCACAACAAGGGACCGTCTCCGACAGGATTTACGCGCACCCGAGAGTACCAAGAAGTAAAGACTAGATTTTTTGGGAGGGAGGCTTTCTAGATTGCCGACCACTCAACAAAAACACCAGCAACTTGTACGGTCCACTTTAAGATGAATTTTCGTCTGAATCCAAGGGGTCGGATACAGGTCACCATCCAGGAAATATCGCGATGTTCGAGCTCCAGCGGCCTTAGGCCCCGAACATCCCTAGGCCGCCATTGCCAGCATAAGCCATCGGCTTCATGGGCGGGTGTTCGACCGCGTCATAAGTCTTGTATTCTCGCTCACCATGTGCGTCGATTCGCACAAAAGCGCCTTTGTTCCCGACTTGATCTACGTAGTTTGGCGCAGAGAATACAGTCTACAAAGGATGACCCGATGTGTAAGACAAAGTGAGGTTGAGAGAGGATGGTACATACCGTGCAAAGGCCGTCGTGCTCAATCGCATAACCCCCTAACAAAAGGGAAAGATAAGAGAAGGCACAATTTAACAATGAGACGTTACAAACCCTGTCGAACTTCATGGCTTCGCAAGATACTGGGTTGCCGATCAGTAAACACCCTCTGTCGCCAACAGCCCATCACTCACCCAGTGATCCCATTCAGCTCGCACCATCTCCTTGTCACATCGGGTCCGAATCCAATACCCA
>WNFL01077547.1_pt2 | contig 19957 bp, 19 predicted proteins | sample 5400361 | NCBI WGS metagenome assembly WNFL01 (sample SAMN13153351, study PRJNA577476) | soil metagenome | isolation source: 40 cm soil on Douglas fir-dominated hillslope | place: USA:California | collected 2013-09-17
AACCGACCACTCAACTTGATCCCCTTACCTTGCCCGTGGCGTCAACATCTTTGGCTGTTACCAACTTGCAATATGGGTCTCAATCTTCTTCACTACCAATGCAAACATTTGCTCCCTCACATCTTCCTCCAGCGCCCGTCACAATCACGTTCGCAGATGTGATACCTGTTGCACCATTGGCCGACTCTGGACCGCAAGAAATCATTCGCTCCACCAGTCCCTCGACCTCAATTACGAAATCTCTCTCGCAGGCCACAACGGAGACCATCCTTCAGGAAGTAGTGACAATCTCACTTGCCGCTAGCGGGTCCCACTCCAATGTCAACATCAGGCCAACATCAGTCTCAGCGTTTTCACCTACTCCAATTCTGAATGACACCGGTTCAATCGCGTACCCTACAGACGCCGGGCGGCCAGTAGGCAAAGCCGTAGGAAATGTCTTCTCATTGCAACCCACCACTGGCACTTCTTCCTCTACCACCGCTACTACGATCCCTGTATATTCTCAGCAGGACCATCCCCTCGGCTTGAATCCAGTGGCAGTCCTCCGATGCGTTCTCGCTGGNGTGTGGGCCTTACGTTCCAGAAGAACGTTGCGGGGTGATAATACGGCCATTCTCTGAATTGGGGACAGGCGTGGCATGGGCGAGGAACGCCAGAGTCCCGAGCCGGAACCGGTATAGTACCGAGGGGGTACTCGTGTTGAACGAAATCACACCAACATAAATGGCGATGGTGTTTGGCCCAATTCGTCGTCATTGCGCGTCGGCGCACCATACAATGTTGAATATGGGAGAGTTCAGGCAAGAAGGGAACTACGCGATACAATTATGCACCTGCCGTCCTTCACCTTGACGTCCTTTTCTCCATTCGTCGGGTGAGTACGATCCTTTGCTGAATCTCACGCCGCCCGTCATAGACTCACAGTCGTTTCTTAGAGACAAACGCATACATTCTACCTTGCTCCCTTACTAGGTACAAATCAACCTCGAGAACCTTGTACCTCAAATAGGCCCATCGGCGGCATCGACACCCCAATTGTTCGCCTCTTTGATCTTCCTCCCAAGGTTTCGTACGTCGCATCATCACCCGTAGCCACATATTGGCCCCGTATAGTCTCGCTCAATAGTAGAGTACGCATTGGAATCGCTTGTACACATTGGTGTTTTCTACAAGCTGGTACATCACCATAAAAAAGAACCTCAATCACAATAGACAAAGTCTAAACATACCCTTCCTCCTCTCAGAGCTTCCAATCCGCATAGAAGACAGTAACCTCATACTCAGCGCCACCGTTAGCCTGCTTGGCACCAAACTTGACTTCGTGCGATCCACTTTGTCCAAACTCAGCTAACCCAGTCGCAATCCACCAGCCATTGTTATATCGATTTGACTCGACCTTATAGCCAACGATACGATGGTCCTCTGTGTTCTCGACGATGGCAGCCTGCCAATCAGCGAAATGGAGTTTGATCGAGCTGACGGGTGGGTCGTTGTCGTTGAACAGTCCACTGGTGATTCCGTATGACCAAAACTTTGGCCCACCACCTGGATCGTCCGCACCGACCCAGATATCCCTAAAGCACGCCATTAGCAGAGTAAGCGGTAGCGAACGAGGGACGTACATGTTCGTATTCATTGTCCTTACAATCTCCCAGAACGCTAAGACCTTGGAATGCGCCAAATGTCCTCGCAGGTCGTGCAGTTTGATCTGCAGGTCGTGCATTTCGTCCTCCAATGCAGCGTTTGCCTGCTCGAGATGCCCCGCTTGTACGCGTATATCCTCATACATGCCTTTGTAGAGCGTCACATCCTTTCCCAAAGCCAAATTGTGCTCGGTGAGGCGCTGGATCTGCGTTGTAGCGCCTTGGTAGAGGGATTTGTAGTCTACCTCGGATGAGTCAGGCATCAAGAAGTAAAACAGAAGGCAGATGACGAAGACGACGAATAGTGAAGAGCAGCGATTGGATGAGGGCTTCGGGTCGGGTTCGGGCGAAAGCAATGGGTGGCGTTCATCGACATATGCAGGACTTTCAATGCATTCAGCGATAGCGACCACTCTCTTTGACTTGTGGTGCGTGTATCTCGGAGGTGGTATCGTAGCAAAGGGGGATACGTCGGCATCTGTCGGATAATTGCAGTCATAGACCCCGGCTGGGCCGCTGTCGGGTTGCCTATACGTCGGCATCGTCGTCGGCATCGTCGACGATTTCGTTCTGTGAAAGTAGGTCGACGTGGTTGGAGATCAAAGGCTCAAAAGGCACTGAACGCCAAACTGATCAGGCTCCTGCCATCCACTGCCAACTGGTCGTTAAGGGACACGGGAGCATGCCAGCATTATATTGTCGACCCATACGTAGCTCTTAGTTCCCACCCAATGAAGCCAGCATTGTTAATCTAGGGGTTGGACCAAAACTCCAGCTGGCGGTAAATATCAATGCTTCGCCGATTCAGAGGTTCCTGCGCCACAGGTCTCTCGATCGTTTCCTGTCGGAAATGCGGTTGTAATTTCGCTGGCGACTGAGCGTCTGCATTTCTCTGGGCGTGGCTCGTTCGGGATTCCGTCCGTGAATCCGTTCCGTCCTTGTGATTCTTCACTAAATCTCCCCAAGTGTACTCTCCATAACCAGAAAAACTACGAGAGTTATGAGGCCGGTTCAGCTCGTTAAGGTGTTTTCAATGCGAGAGCTGGAGTGGTTTTGAATCGGAGAGGTTTTGTAACGATTATTAGTGAGATTAATAAAAGGGCAAAAGGGGAATCCGTGGAGTATATTTACAACAATGTTGAAACCGCTTGTACATTCTGGTGTTGTCTACAGGTTGGTACACTACAAAAAAGAACCTCAGTCACCATAGATCAAGTCTAAACACACCATTCCTCCTCTCAAAGCCTCCAATCCGCATAGGAGACAGTAACCTCATACTCAGCGCCACCGTTAGCCTGTTTGGCACCAAACTTGACCTCGTGCGATCCACCTTGTCCAAACTCATCCAACCCAGTCGCAAACCACCAGCCATTGTTATACCGATTTGACTCGACCTTATAGCCAACGATACGACGGTGCTCCGTGTTCTCGACGATGGCGGCCTGCCAATCAGCGAAATGAAGTTTGATCGAGGTGACGGGTGGGTCGTTGTCGTTGAACAGTCCATTGGTGATCCCGTATGACCAGAACTTTGGCCCACCACCTGGATCGTCTGCACCGACCCAGATATCCCTAAAGCACGCGATCAGCAAAGTAAGCGTTAGCGAACGAGGGGCGTACATGTTCGTATTCATTGTCCTTGCAATCTCCCAGAACGCTAATACCTTGGAATTCGTCAAGTGTCCTCGCAGGTCATGCAATTTGATCTGCAGGTTGTGTATTTCGTCCTCCAATGCAGCGTTTGCCTGTTCGAGATGCCCTGCTTGTACGCGTACATCCTCATACATGCCTTTGTAGAACGTCGCTTCCTTTCCCAAGGCCAAATTGTGCTCGGTGAGGCGCTGGATCTGCGCTTTAGCGCCTTGGTAGAGGGATTTGTAGTCTACTTCGGGTGATGGGCCAGGCATCATGGAGTAAAACAGTGAGCAGAGAAGGAGGATGAGAAGGAAGATGAGAAGGAAGGTGGTGGAATGGACGACTAGTAAAGAGAAGCGGGTGGCTGAGGCAGCAAGGGGCGGCGTTCACCGACATATACAGGAATTGCAGGGCATCCAACGACAGCGACAACTCTCTTCGACTTGTGGCGCATATGCTTTGGAGGTGGTGTCATAGAAAGGGGGATGCGCCACCATTTGTCGGGTACGTATATACTAGTCTAGCTGGGCCGTTGTCGGGTTGCCGAGACGTCGGCATCGTCGTCGGCACCGCCGTCAATTTCGTTCTGTGAAACCAGGTCGACATGGTTGAAGGTCAACCAGGACTGCAGGCTCCCAAGGCACTGGGTGCCAAACTAATCAGGCTCCTGACAGCCACAGTCAACACGGACGCACGCCAGCACGCCAGTCGATCCACGGCTCCTAGTTTCCACCCAATGAACCCAGCATTGTCATTATAGCGGATAGACCAAAATTCCAGCTGTCGGTAAATAATGTGTTGTCGATTCAGAGCTTCCTACGTATAGGTCTTTCGATCTTTTTCCATGTCGGAAATATGCTTGTAGTTTCGCTGGCGACCGAGCCTCTTAATTATATTTCGGCCCTTAACAAACACGACATTTTGCTCATATTATCGTTCTCGTGCACTTCCCCATTCGTAGCAGTAACATACTAAATCACCCCAAATCCCAGGATCCGAGTGCTCGTACTCTCCATAACCAGAAACACGTTTACAACGTAATTACGCACTACGAGCGTTATGAGGTCGGAAAGCGAGAGTAACGAGTTTGAATCGGAGAGGTTTTATGACGATTATTAGTGGGAGAAGGGAAATCTTTGCGCCGGGTAGATGGACCTGAAACCACTTAATTCGCCACTTCGTTTCGTCAAATGTTATAGAAATTCCCAAAAAGTATTTGCGTCTGAGAAGCTGAGATCTCCCCTCTGTTCATGTGCCATTCATCCATCACGTGCGCGTGTTGGTCTCCGCCAACATTTAGCGTCTTGAGATAGTCCGCTTCCGCCGCCGTGGAGACGCCAAGCCACGTTAAAAATCGTCTTATGATGTGTTGACTCTCTACCCAGGTCATCGCCCATGGACGATAGCGGCGATGGGATATATCTCCCACCAAAACGAGCCGCTGCTAGCGCGGGTGTGCTATCGGACGTTTCTCTTCTCATTCCTCCTGACCGGGATATCGCCTCCTGAGTGGCGTTTCACTTCGCGTTTCATTTCAAGGAGAAATCGAGGCCACTTGGTCCCGGCCATCTCTTTCTGTTCAACACCTTCAGGATACCAACTTCTACTCCTCAGGCGCCTGGAGCGTCTGCTTCTCCCCTCTTCCTTCACCCTGAGAGCGAACCCCGACTCCTTTGCGATGACCGACGCGCAAGTGGCTTCAAACTTCGTCCACGCAGTTCGGAGGCGCAAACATATTCGTCTCATTCGATATCGACGCGTTTCCCGAGCGATTCTCGATCAGTCAACGCCCTCTGGCTTCGCGATCGGGGAAGATGGGTCCATTATCCTCGACAATGGTAAAATCATTCGCGATGGAGGTAGCACTACTTCTTCCTCACAATCTTCGTTAGCTGTGGCCACATCGACAACCTCGGGTCACCCAAATCGGCAGACAATTCAAGCCATCTCCACCATTCCGTCTAGTACGCCGTCCACCAATGCTTTATCGCTGCCACAAACCTCACCAGTAGTTTATACCCCGCAAGACACCTCACCACCAGCACCTTCTCCATCGCCCACCACTATCCTGATGTCAACTGTCCTACCTCCGTCTCCGGTCAAACTTATCACTGAAGTTACGGCACAGCTATCTCAAGTTTCCTCTGGAACATTCACTCCGCCAGATATTGTCTTCACTACTACTACCTTCTCGCCTTCTCGTTCGCCCTCTACTGTGGTGGCAACTGCGACTGCGACTCAAAGCGACCTTCCTATCGCCATTATCACTTCAACCAGTGCATTTGTGCATCCAGTCACTATCACTACCATTGTTCCATCGTCAGGAACAGACTCCCAGCCCTCTACCACCATCGTAACGTTGACGACAGATTCTGCACGTTCAACCGCTCGGGGAGCCGGGAAGGCCATCACGAATGCCGGTACCAACTCTGCTTCTGGCACTGCCGCTCTCCCATCCGGGTTGCCTTCCTCCAATCCCGAATATGGCCTCAAGGTTTCCCATAACCCTCCGTTGATCATTGGCCTTATCCTTGGCAGCATTCTTCTTCTCAGTGCGTGCGCCGCTGGTGCTGGATGGATCCTCCGCGCACGAAGGAGGTGGCAGGACCATCGCATCGCTGCACTCGGCATCGACACAAGGACCAGCTTTGGTAATGCAAGCGCTCTTTTCGTTCCTGATCCGACGTGGTACAGAGAAGGGAGCAAGGAGAGTGATGGTGCGACTCAGCACGGCGGTAGGATAGACACCAGGAGAGCAAGCGTCAGCTTAGAAGCAGAATCGAGTCAGAGGAAAGGGAATGCAGCAGTTACAGGGGTTGGAACATTCTACGGAGCGGCTAAGGAATCACTCATCGATTCTTCTGCCCCACAATCAGGTGAGTCCTCCTTGCTCGTTGCCGGGCCCTTCTCTCGTGACCGATTCCTGACTCGTAGTTGCTATAGCCAATACCAACCAGTCCTCCTACAACTATCCTTCTGCTATGAAATACGCTTATATTCCTGATCCTGCGCAGCATGACCATCCAGTTCCCATATCCGTCGTTCTTAGTCAAACTCGCTCCAGGAATGCTCTACTGTCACTGCCTCTCGCACTCTATGGCACTGGTCGATTCTCGAGGAGGGGCACATTCGCAGCTGGCTCCAGGCTGCCAACACCTGCGTTTGGAGAACGAAACCGTGGAGAGTTGAGTGGGGGCCGGAGGGAGTCAATAATGAGACCCGTGTACCAGCCCGGTACATTTGGGCTTGGGTACGGCGTCGATCCACCGACCACGAGTGGTCGGCAAGATCTGGAGAGGGTGACTGAAATCACATCTATAGATAGGGTAGGCACCGTGGATCAGAACTATGAGAGAGGTAGGAGGAGTCCTTTGAGGGTTGTAGGAGGGCTCCCCGGGGTTGTTACGGCTGATGGCTCGGGTAGTGATGCTGGTGCCTCGACGAGGAGTCGAGTGGAGGAAAAGCTGAAGAGGATGAGAGAGAAGAGGAAAGAGCTCGAAAAGGTCTGAATGTATCCTCAGGGACAAGGTGCCGTGAATCCTTGTTCTGTACCGACTCAGTACTAGTTAAGGATATTTGAGCAGTTCTCAGAAGTAACCCTGATCCCCCTCGCTCTGGAGTCTGCTACTTCTAAGTTCCCCTTTGGCGGCGTCCGAAATGGGCTGAACTTGACAGTTCGCTCCTACGTTCAGCTCGCTCCTTGACCCCCGTCCATATCCTCCTGTATCCTCGCAACGTCCCGATTTCACTCGTGTTGGCCTTACTTCTTTTACAATGATGTATAACAACCTCGACAAGCCCCTATACGACGCGGAAGCAACCACGCGCTTCCTCAATGATATCGCTCCTTTCATTCAGCGACCCTCGCCCCATGGCACGATGCTTACGGACCTCAGTGCCGAGTCCGGAAGCTCTGCAGCCCCTACCCCAGTGTATAAGGTCGCTACGAACCTTCCGAGCGATCCAAAGGAGGTCAGAGCGCTGTGCAGTCGTCGTTGAGGAAGGGGACTAACGTCACCGTAGGAAGAGATCTTTAAGGACATGATCAAGAATTGGATAGTCAGCTCGTCCGAGGAGCTTGACCCTGCGAGCTCCCCAAGACCAGCGGGGGAGTCTCACAAGGCCTCATCACAGGAAGTAACCAACCCTCAAGTTTCGTTTCTTGGCTTAGAAGTGAGTTTAGCTATGGGCTTCCCAGGACTAAGAGCTTACAAGGCAACTAGCCTGGCCCGACGACTCCTTTTCCAATCCTGGATGCCATTCCCCCCTTTGACTTCTCCTCTCTCGAATTCTCGTCCACAACCACCATCCCTCAGCTTCCATTCGACCCCCTTACATCATTCTCACTTCCCAGCTTCGATACAGCGGTCGGCATCACACCCAGTCCGACTGCTCAACCTCTCCCTCATGTTTCACAGAGTGTCTTGCATCAAGCGCCTTCCATCGCTCCGTCCCACAAGCCACCAAAGGACCTCGCCCCTCGGCGTTCTACTGTGCTTAGCTCGATCCTAATTAGCTCAGACGTCTCTTCAAAGTGCGCTTCGGTACGTTCTACGCATATGAAGCGCCCCAAATCAACCTTGGGAAAACGTTCGGAGCGAGACGAAGACGAAGCAAGCAAGCAATCACTTCCATTGTCAGGCTCGAGAACCATCAAGCGCCAAAAGCTCCTGCCGTCGTACCCTCTTCTACCTGCCTCTAGTGGATCAAATACCGAGGAACAGGCCCCATTCTCACTTGACTTCGGTTCCCATGTCCCAACAGCAACATTCCCGCCCCCCCTTTCCGATACCTCGTTTGGCAATTTCCCTATCTTTTCTCCACTATTGGACCCTTCCTTATCCTTATCCCATTTCCTCCTTCATGGACCATTTTACAATTCTCAACCAGTCGAATTCCCCAGCATGGATGGCTCGAATGCCCCACCCGATTATTTGAACCTCCAAGCGTCAGTCAACCAGTCGGAAATTTCAAGCACACTATCCATTCCTACGGCTAGACCTCCCACCAGCAACCTCTCTGCTCAACTCTCTTCCAATACCCCGACAAATGCGCCATTGGTGAACATCGAGAATCGTTCCATACTCAAAAGAACTCCCTCTCTCGCGTCGGCACTGACATACGATACGGAGTTCCCCTTCGTGTATGAGCATCGCGCAAATCCCATCCGGAATCACCACGATGCAATGCGGGTCATGTTTGGCACTCACCCCTTGACCCGTGGTGAAAGAGTTGCGATTGATCACATCTCTGGAGAACAGAGAAAGCTGATTATCGAGAGGAAGGTCGACTGCGACGCGGCTGGTGGAACGAGAAGGCGACGATGAATATTAGGTATCAAATTTCTCGAAGGACTCAAGGCCAATATCGGTTATAATCGTATCTGCACCGGCTTAATAGTTGTTACGTTGTCACGACCCCTACAAGTTCATTCGTCTCATTAGGATTTGGAGTTGTTCCACTTAATTTTTTCGTTAGTTGCTTTTGATCGCATTGCTTTGGACTTTGGACTTTGTCTGCGTATCCTGACAGTCTCCTTGTTCTCTACAAGATACATGACTGTATAACATAGAAAAACCTATATAGTTGACTTCTGGCCCCTTAGTTACGAGTCTGTGGCTTTCGTTACAGAGGAATGCCCGCCAACACAGCCGTTTCATATACGCTCAATACGAGGTCGCCTAACCTTGACTCGCCTTGTAACAGGCCTAGGAACGTAGAATCGGTCACTGGTCAGGAGGTAGAGGATCCTGGGGAAAGAACGCCAAACTCACCGAGATCTGTTCTTTGAACGCACGCTCAATTGCCGTTCTCTGGACCTTCTGCGCGGCAGTCAGCAAGCCCGATTCCGCCGTCCACTCATCCGGGGTCAGGACCACTCCCTGGACGATCTCTATTCCCTTCAGACCCGCCTTCTTTGCTAGACCTTGGAGATCCTTCAGCACAAGGTCGTGCACCCCAGGTGAGGAACAGAGGAGATGAACGTCCGACTCTGGGTCTGGAAAGGGCGACCCATACCCATTTCCATTTCCGGACCAAGCAGAGGGTGATGATGATGATGATGACGATGCTGATGCTGATGATGATGACGGTGATGCTGATGATGCTGATGATGCCGCTGCGCGGATGGCCGACTTCAAATTGACTGCGTGTGGGAAGATGACCGCGATGGGTTGTTTGGCTTGCGATGTTGCATGTACACAGATGTTAGAGACGAGCGAGGAGGTGCGATACGTCACTTCCAGTTGTTCGAGGGCGACGTACTGATTCACCAGAAACGGAAAAATGCGATGAGGTTAGCATATCGAAATAGACAACGCGGGGGGGGGGCATCCACATACCTCTCCACCTTCGAGCTTGACCAAGTTCTTGATTCTAGGATAACCGTTAGTGAGGTTCGAATGGATAAGCGATTACGAAGGCACGAACCGATCGATGATGCTCAGAGTTCCGTCCGAGTTCCACATGCCAACATCTCCAGTTCTAAACCACCCGTCCTCAGTAAAGATAGTAGGATCAGAATTCAAATCGGGTCGCTTGTAGTAGCCCGCGGTCACACTTGGCCCGCGCATGAGAATTTCTCCTCGAGATGGCGACGCGTTGGCGAAGTACCCGGCTTCGGGAACATCACGGAGCTTGATCTCGACAGATGGTGTTGGAATACCGGCTGTGCCGAATGAGAAAAATTCAGGTGGGAGAATCGTGCACATTCTGCGATCTGAGGATCAGTGTCGGGATTGGAGAAAGTCCGCACAGCACACATACCCGCATGACTCAGTCAAACCGTAACCTAAACAGGTAAGTACCCTTCTGGCTCACTGCTTGAGGGGCGCACCTTGGAGGATCGTGACTAATGCTGCCTTCATGAACTTCTGCGTATCTGTCGAAAGATTCGCACTCCCACTAAGGACGTAACGTAGCCTTCCTCCAGTTTGTGCCTTGACCTTTTTCAGCACCAGAGAATCAGCCACCGCTGACAACCCAGGTATGCCGGCCATTTTGACGCTGAGGGCTGCATGAAAGGCTCCCTTCGCCACGGTTGGCATCTTCTCCACCTGACTGAGAATTCCCTTTCGTATCGTCTCCCATATCAGGGGTACACCGACCATGACCGTTGGGGCGCACTCCTTGAGGTCCCCCACGCAGTTCCTCACACTGGCGTCGGTGAGGGTCTTGATCCGACCGTATCCAATAGGACATCCAAGGAAGCAGAGGGCAAGCTCGACGGCGTATTCGAAGCTGTGGGCGAGGGGCAGGAAGGCAATGAAGATATCATGGTCGGGTTGGAAGTGGTGTCCTAGCAGATGCTGGACAGAGGAAATAGCGGAAACGACCATAGAGTGAGTGACCAGGACACCCTTTGGGGCTCCCGTTGATCCTGAGGTGTACATGATGCAGCAAAGGTCAGAGGACTTGGGATGGAGATGTTCGATGGAAGGCTTTCCACAGCCTAGGTCTCTCACTTCGTCTTGCGATAGGACTACGTGTCCATTTTGCCGGAGTTGCTTGAGAAGAATGGCGCTCGGCGCTCCATCGTAGATGATATATTTCAAGGACGGGGTGTGGGGAAGGACCTTGAGGACTGTTGGAAGAAGGTCGTCGTTGGTGAAGATTCCAACACACCCTGGCTCGTTGAGGGAGTGTTGCAGGCCGGACTCGCCAAGAGTCGCGTAGGCAGTCGCGATGGTCACAGAAATGGCAGCACAGGCGTGTTGCATATATTGCCAAGACAGTCTACCAATGATGATAAGTAATGTGAGTGAAAAATGAGGAGCTGACTCACCCTGTTCCGGCATAAATGTTGAATATCTCTGATGGCTTCATGCCGAGCTCTACCAAACCCTTGGCCATGTCAAGGGCATATTCCTTCATCTGAATATAGTTGATCCATTTGTACCCCGACAGCTCGAAGTACGTCCATTTACGCAACTCAGTAATCCTTTTTCCGCCAATGGTTTTCTGCACTTCCTTCTCCTCGACGTGTGTCTGAAGAATATCTCTCCACCCAAAGGCCTTTCGACTTGCGTGTTCTCGAGCGGTATAATAGAGGACGTCGGTCACGGTATCGATACCTTCACGCGGACTCGTTAGAAGCCGGTCGTTGGAGGACGCACAGCGACGAATGGGCGACTCATTTTCCGTTGAAGAGGTTACTTCTACTGACCCAACGTCTGGGAATGGTCCACGAGGCATGCGAGGTGTGGGGTTTGGATACAACGTTGAGGGTGGATTGGGGTAAGGTGGCCTGAATTGACCGGCTTCTCGACGGCAGAGCCGGGACGGTACGCGGACGCACGGCAGCCTTTCGACCCTGTCCGCGTGACTCTGCTCAGCTAATGAGCCTGGGTAACAACACGTTTGCAGGTCTGCAGGTGAATTTCCGGTTTTCTCGACTGGCGGGTCGTTGACAAACAAAGAGACAGAGCGTACGTGGAATATTCTCACTTCGGGCTTCCGGGCTTGGCGGTCGGCTTGTCCGCAGAGAATAGGACAATGCCGAGGCCTCGTTTGACCAAGCGATACTCGAACCTGAACCTGGATCGCCCTTCGAAGCACTCAAATACCTCCTTGATGCGTTACATAGTAGCCGCTTCTTGGCGACGTCGAGGATACAACAGCAAAGGAGCCCCTTGAAGGCGGGGCACTACATTGATAGACAATACAGAATCTTTATGTGCCGTCTCGAGCAGAGTAGTTAATGTGGGGAGTACTTTATCGACCGAGCGCACAAATCGATTGCCCCGAGCGCTCTCGAACCGTTGTCCCTCACTTCCCTCCAGCCATTCCACCTTAGTCAGGATTTCCATCAAATCACCTACACCAATACGTGCCTCCGCTATGTAAACCCCGCCGATATGAGAGGCGAGCCCAGTACCACCCCCACCCCATGGCATTTGTTTAGGTAATGACGAGGCTCTGCCCAATTCTTTCGTGGTTGGAAAATGGACGGACAAGCTATGTATTTTTCATGTAATTGGGCAACCAGGGCCATGGGCGTGCGATCTAGTCAAGGAGGGTTCGACTAGGTCGTGTCCGCTGCTGTCCGAAGAGAAAGAAGAGAAAATCAATGCTCTATTTAAGGTCAAACTTTCGAATTGATGCCTCCTGAGGTTTGGAACCCGGGCGTGTGGGCCAAAGGTAGAGGTACCATTTGAATAGTCCCGAATTGTCTCATATGAGAGGCAAGGAGGTGGCAATTAGAAGAGGTTCGGGAAAGGCATTGGTAGAGTGGTAAAGTTGCAGACAATCCCAGTGATAATGTTGAGTGCTGGGGTGTCCGATTACTTGATCGTTGACGCGCTGACGATGGGCGACGAGAGAGGGCGAGTATAACGGCGCAGATTGTCCCGTTTGCGGAGGGCTGGAGCGATGGACGGCGGCTGACGAACACGGAGGACAGCAACCAAACACCACAGCACAACACTTTTCTCTCACACATGCCTCTTCTCGTGAAGAAAATGAACCACGGTAGTCCTCCTGACCTATCCTAGTCAGTAGTACATGCTGAAAGCCCTCCTATAGAGCATTTTCCCCTTCCGCCCGCGAAATTAAAAGGAAAGCGCTCGCCCTGTGATCACTCTCTACGAATACATCTCATATTTTTGTGCTACCCAGAAGAAACAAAGACAGTCAAGACAGCCTGGGAATACTACAATGAAGGCACGTATGCAACCTCATCACGACACATCGTCTTATATTATACGAAACCCCAGGAATGGAGATCATCAACCGCGAACGCGAGAAAGAATGGCTTGAACAGATGGACACCATACTCATATTCGTATGCCTTACCTCCCTTTGTCGTTAGGTCGAGTTCATTGGTTGTCCAGGCTGTATTATTCGCCGGTTTTTTGAGCGCCTTCCTCATCGGTCGTCTCGAACCGGACCCCATGAATACCATTCGGGACGTTCTAATTTATCAAACGCAAATGATGCGCAATTCAAGTCTTGGACCATATGTCCCGGCCGACTTCGTCCCTCCAGAACACATTGTTATCGTCAATGCTCTCTTTCACGCTAGTCTCGGCATTATGCTCCTGGCGGCATTCATTCCCATGCTCATCAAAAGCTGGGTACGCGAATTCGATTGCGGTTTACAGGCAATGTCGATCCCAGAGCAACGAGCGAAAACCCGTGAATTCCGCTACCTCGGGATGGTACGCTGGAAGCTCCCAGAGATGGTTGGCATACTACCGCTGCTCATCCAGATATCCCTTTTTCTGTTTTTCATCGGTCTCGTCTTGTTTTTTTTTTTTCATGCCAGTACACCCTCGTTTGGTGTCGCCACAGCGATTTTTGGTGTTGGTGCTCTCTTTTACGCTATGACCACATCCGTCTCGGTGTTGACCACCTCTTCGCCTTTCCATTCTCCTCTTTCGCGCACCTTGGGAGAGGCGTATCAATATCTGCACGCCTATTTCTGTCCACCTGTCAAGGTTTTTATCAAAAGCTATGGATAATACCCCGGCAACTGCTCTGGGTCGTGTCCGCCGGCATATCCAGATTTTCCTTCAAAAATCGCGCCTCTATTTAGAGCAAGACTTTGTAGAACCGATTACAGCAACAACAATGGACGAAGTCCAGCTTTTCACGGCAGGTTCTGCCTTGCAGAGAATTCATGACAGTGCCCCGAATTCTCAACAAAGCGGAGCACTACAGTCACTGGAAACAGAGGGCACATATACCGTGGGAATAGCACTGAATTTGGCCACTATACAGGGCTTGGCATATGCTAATCCGTGCCAAGCCCTTGCCTTCAGTGCTATTCCCACTGTTTATGTGCCCTCTGCTTGCAGTGGGTTGTCTGTGTGGCAGGTTGCAGGTCGCGCCACACTCCGGGTTCCACCATTATTCGACCTGCCCCCCTGGGTTCTGGATAGATGCGGTGACGAAGAGTATCTCTCGCAACTCACTCCATCCACGCTAGTTGCATTGGTTTGAGTGCACGTCACAAAAGCGTCATGCGACGTATTGCCACAGTAAGAGCTGTTCTCCAGCGCGTGGATAACGCCGGCACAAGCTGGGCTCAACTTGTAATTGCGGTTTTTGATCGCGTCATCTACCGCAATCCTTGGATCCCCAGTCAGTTTGCATATGGGTTCCCGATGAGACAAACGGGATATAATGACTTCATTAGCATAATAAGGAGGAAGGAGCTGGTGGACGATGTCCATGGTGCTTGTCAGGTGCGACGGAATATTTACGCGACATCCCTGCTCCGGGTACCACACGAACGGATTATACCTCAGTATGGGAATACTACTTGAATTAAACAAATAGAGGTTGCAACCGCAAAAGAGAGCGTTAAGCCAATGAAGCAATAAGGTTTCCGATATGTGTGCATACTTCCAATGGTACTTTTGGGTTTTTGCGGCGTTTGAGACAGAATTAGCGCATAGCGAACTACGTTCAGCCGATAATAGAAAGCGATATCACACTATGAGAGATGAAACACTCCATGACGGCGCTTCGCATACTCTGCTGCGCGGAAGTCGCGCCATACAACTTCCAGAATGAACAGAACGAAGAACGAAGAACGAGTAATTTACACCGAAAGGTTACTAGAGCTCAGCAATTGATTTCTCGAGAAGTCCCACCACTGACTCATAAGTGATCACCGGTGGGCGCTTGCGTAAGCGAGCGACGAGCTTCTGAACTCCTTTCGTAGCCTTGGTTTCCTTGTATGTCCCAGACTGGTCCTCTGCATCTTCATCGGGACTACTGGCACTTTCGTCATCGGAGATGTTCCAGACTGGGTTTCCTTCACTAATTTCACCTTTGAACGTCCCAATGTGGTCTCTTTCCTCCTCTCCCATGTCGTGCTCAGCAATCAAGGTCATGCAGCGGATGAAGAACCTCCGCTCGTGCACGTCGGGGAACCATTGGGAGACCCAATCGTCTGCAACACTAGAACGGGCCAGGTACATCATGGATTGGCGTTGGTCGACGATAACACTGGCGCCTCCATGACCGAAATATTTGTCGAGTGTCTCCTTGTACTCCTTCCTGTCAGCTTCGTTTGTTAAAGAGTTATAATTGTGAATCATCATGGCGTAGACGAGGACCCAAAGAAACGCTTCGAGGTCATGATAAGCTTGCCGTTCCACACTAAGGACGAGAGGCGCGTCTTTTCTCTTTTTCCTTGCCGCGTTCTCGACTTTAAGATGCCGAACTTGGCTACGAAGGAGTTCAACAGCCATGAAAATAACCGTCCCCTGAAAGGCGGTCATCAGCCCTCTCGGATAGACATCGGTTTCAAACATACTGATCGAGGCCCTTTTTCTTTCTGTTTCCTCAGGGTCTCTGCAGTGTCTGTTGGAAGTTTACCAAGTGCCACGTCGTTGACTGAGGCAAGGTCGAGGTCCGCCAAGAACCCATAGAAATGGCCATCAGGAGATTCACGAAGGAACGTGTTTCCATAACTGAGATCTCCATGGAGAATACCTTGATTATTTAATACTCTATGCGCTGGGAGGGGTATTAGAAACCAATCTAAAAAGGTAGCTATAACGAATTGCATACCAACGACGATAGCCCAAGCGGCTTTAAGTAGTTGCTTGAGTTTGGTGTAGCTGCCTAGGCTCTTGCCCCGACTCGCCAAAATGAGTCGATGGACAGTGGCGCCATTTCCGATCACTTTTGATCCGAACAGGGCCCTATGACCCCCGATGGTGACCGCCATTCCACTATGAAGTGGAACATCTCCGCCCGCAATCCACTCTGCCAACGATCGTGGAGACTCGAAGGGACCACCAGACTTCCGCATTAGCTCATAAAGCGCTGATTCTTTCAATCGCCCATCCTCCCGCCACGCATGCTTGAGAATCCAGAGCGGTTCATCTGGATCGCTATGCTTCCGAGCTCTGAACACGAGCGTGCCGCGACCAAGCAAACTAGTAGACTGCCAGAGCGGGACACCTTCCGTCCTGTACCAAGTCTCGTCCGAGATCTTGACAAGGTAAGACGGGTATTGGGCAGAGCCCAGACAGCCCTCTGGACGAACAGTGGTATCCAGTCCAAGGTCGTAAGCGGTCATCTCACAGGAGAGACGACGGATGATGCGGATGAATAGCCCCAGATGTGTCTCGAAATGATGGCTCCTTGAAATAACAATCCCGTTTCGATCAAACAGTGCCAGATTGAAATTCGTGCCACAAAACACGATGTGGAGGCAAAAGCGGAGAAAGGGACGAGTAGCCATCAGAATTCGAGCATTATCTGCCATCTGGCTGGTAATACTCCTGCAGTCTTGAAGATCACGCGGCACATGAGCGTCTTCGGGTAGCCGTGCGTTGATAATGTCATTGCCGAGGGGACCGTCCCACGCATTTTTCTTCACCTCCATGAAGACCGCGCATTGACGCCATAGATACTTGGCGGGGACTGCGTCGGAGTGAGGGAGATCAATGAGCGATATATCTGGTTTGCGATCATCCATGACAGCTTCCTTCTCGAGGTATTCCTCGTGAGGAGTTTCATCTTTGGCCAGAGGAGTAGTGTTGTCGAGAAGCGGTGCGACAGTGGGATCGTCACCTGGAGTGGGGAAACCATTTCCGTGAGCAAAGCATTTGACTTGGCTCTTGCATAGCTTACCTTTACTATGCGAAGCTGTCGCGGCATTGTCTCGAAAACCTGACTTAGCCACTTTGGAACGAGTCGACTTCCCAGCGACGCCCCGGGCGCGTTTCCCCTTTGGTTCATCCGCGTCCTGGACCCCTCGAACTGAGACAAAAAGGCCGTGGTCCGTATGAAGAAGGGAAGCGTGGGTATCGACCCAGGTCCGGTTGGTGCAGAGGCCATGGTTCTCCCCAGCATCCGGGAAGCTAAGGGGTTCTGAGTTGCCACTTTGGTTGACCCTTTGCTCCGAAGTGGCGGGCGATGAATCGCTTAATAGAGTGCGCATAGTAGATACGGACGGGGCTGGATCCTTCTTCGGAGTCGCGTCGTCCAACAAAGGAGTATCACCTCCGCGCTTGGGCTGAATATTGAAGGTAGAGATATGACGGAGCAGTTTGACCTGTCCTTTGTTCAGTACCAGGCTCCCAAAGGTAGCCAACACGCGCACTCACCATTGGCATGTACATGTCCTTTTCGGGAACTTTGTTTTCGAAGAGAAGGTCACGAGCAGCCTTGAGCTCAGCATTCTCGCCAAGAGCCTGTTCAATCGCAGCTACAAGGTTACTGTCCACAAGCTCCGGCTTGACCAGCTGCTTGATGATCCCGGGCTCATTCCCAAAAATGCGGCCATAGAGGGAGGATTTAATCTCTTGCTGTGTATGGCCGAGACTGGTGGAGCTAGTAAAATTGTCACCAGCACGTGTTGGAGTCGCACCAAGTTTGTCGGGTGTCAGGAAGGTTGGGTGGCGGGTAGTGTGTGGCGGGGTACGTAGTAGAGAAGGATTGGACATGACGATGAGTTACAGAGGAAACGGTGCAAGATGAGGGACACACCTGAATGCCTCGTCCCACGACCTTTTATGCATCGCAGAGATGGTAGTGGCAAAAAAAAATCAAGACAAAGGACGGAGATTAGACGTGACGCATGACGCTTCTATAGCAGGCTGATAGGGCAAGCATGAAGTGTAAGCTGAGCATGGGGTGTGCTTCTGTGTGGAAGGTGCGCGTCTGTTATGTGAGATCCACCCTCTACAAGGAATCAGAACCAGCCCCTAATTAGCCAGACGCCAGGGGCAATGAGCTCTAATTGGACCAGGCGATCGTGATCAAGTTTCATACCTACAGCTGCATCGATAGTCAACACGAGGAGTGCACTGTCAACCAGATTGGCTGAGCCTGTGGACCAAGGTTAGCTTTCTCTCATGCTGTCAAGGTTATTCGCCTTGTATGTAAAGGGGATTCCTGAATGGCTAATTATTGGGGGAAGAGTTTGTTGATATCGGAGTGGATATGAGCAAAAATCGCCCACCTATTCCACCAGAATAGAGTGGTTTTCTTTTGCTGTTCGGTACTATTGTGGACTGCTGAAAACAGGCAGAAATAATTTGGCCACTCGATCCTCTCGCGCCGCCATGCAAAGCCATTGCCAAACCAGATCACCTAGGTCAGTTTAATCAGGGGTTTAGCTCATCCCTGGTCACAGGATGATTAGAAACTGGTTACTCTCTTCCGATTCTTTGGTGATAATTTAGATCTCATATCATGTAACAAACACGTATCTCGTGTCCACAAAACCACACCTCATGCTGAATTCCTGTGCCTTATCAGCCAAAACGCCACACAGTTGGGGGCTATTCCGTTCCTTTGTCTTGTCATTTGGCATCAACCATTGCGCAGGAGCGGAGTCGGTGACGTCGGTCTGAGCCAGTCGCTGCGTAAAGCACACACCTGCTCAGTCAGAACTCGATCGCCCCCGTCCATGTGCCTTCTCGTCCTTGCGAGCTAAGCCATTCACCTTGCGTTGGTTTGGGGAGCGGTACCGCTTCCTATTAGTAATTTAATATATTTCTTTCAATACCTTACGGATCAGAGTTACTCTTGAGTGGGGGATGTAAAGTTTGGCGCGGGGTTTCTGCTGACTTAGGCACCAACTATATTACTCGCACATGTATCAGTAGGGACCAGCTGTATTCTTCCAAATGGTGCCATCGCTTCGTCAAAAGGCGCCGGTCAGCGTTCCCCTTTGACGGGATTCGTCAGACGACTAGTCGATTGAGAACATGTAAATCGAGTAAGAATTATCATCATATCTTGATATATGGCTGGCACACAGGAAAATATAACAGCGAAGACTAGACCCAAGTGAGGGCAAAGCGAACAAACACGACCATGTATCCCTTCTTTCAATCCTCTTCTCCGTATCTATTCTAATCTCATGATGACTTCTGCCATGCCTTCGTCGCATGGACGATCGCACCCAATCGTACAAGTACCCAGGTCTCTTGCGGAACGTCCATTTCTTTTGGTGGGATGAGGTGATTCTGGAGGTTCTCTCGTAGCTGTGTTGCGGTGAGACCAGTAGTCGGGCTGTTAACCCCAAAAAAGGTTAGTATTCCGTGCGTCCATCGCGCTTAGAATAAGACAAAACGCACAATCCTTGTCGGCCCAGAATGGTCTTCAGCTCTTCCAAGGTGTACGCAGTCGATAGGCGTAGGCCATTATGAACGTCTTGGGATATTTGAGCATCGTGTGCGGCAATGTCTCGGAGGCGGCGAGTGTTGGATTGATGTAGGGAAGTACCACGGGAGACCAAGCACCCTGTAGAGAGGGTGAGGAAAAATGGAGACGCCCAAACCAGTCAACACTCATACCTTGCAATTGCTCGGACCACCGTCGGCCGGGAGCCCTCGCTATCTAACAAAGAGATGGTCTCTGTGTTGGTTGTGGAGAGCGCATCGTTCGCTAATAGTAGTGCTTTGGCTCGCTTCTGGTCTGCGATGCTATCGATTCGTCTCTGCTGACTTGGCAGTTTGCAGGTGGAAGGTAATAAGAAAGGGGCATAGATAACGACCAGAGGGAGCGCTTCCTCCAGAAAAAGGATAACAGATAAGAACGGCACCAGCCTGTTATGAAGCACCGATGATTCAATAAAGGGGCATTATGACGGTGCTCGAGGGCGGTGAGCCAGACTCCCCGTAAGAGGTCCGTACGATATGTCCGCACAAACTCATTCTCCCTCCACGTTCTATCAACATTTTCTTTCCGCCGAATCGCTGCTG
>WNFL01192547.1_pt1 | contig 19954 bp, 15 predicted proteins | sample 5400361 | NCBI WGS metagenome assembly WNFL01 (sample SAMN13153351, study PRJNA577476) | soil metagenome | isolation source: 40 cm soil on Douglas fir-dominated hillslope | place: USA:California | collected 2013-09-17
AGGAAATGATATCGGAGGCACGGCAAACGATCGAAAAGCTGGACGAAGTAATCAAGAAGGTCACCTCTCCGGCGAACCGTATTGGAACCTACCTGGGCAGTCCAAACAAAGAGACCGCCCAGATTGTCGTCGGCGGTTCGGATTACTACTGTAACGTTGATCCTCGAATCAGTATCGCGAAACTGAAAAAAGGAACGCGCGTTCTGGTGAACGAGGCCTATGTCGTCGTTGGTGACCTCGGCTATGATCCCGCCGGTCCGGTGACTAAGATCACCGAAATCCTCGGTCAAGATCGGTTGCGAGTCGGTCAGGAGCATGGCATGCAATCCATCGTTCTCCAGCGATCGCAGGATCTTTTAAAGGAGACGTTGAAGGTTGGCGATGAAATCCGAGTGGATCCGAGCTATCGCATCGCCATCGAGTTGTTGAGCCAATCGAATACCCAAGATTATTACTTGGAAGCCGTTCCCGAAATTTCCTGGGACAAGGTCGGCGGACAAGCCGAAGCGCTTAGCGCAATCAAGGACGCAATCGAATTGCCTCTGCTGCATGCCGATCTCTTCTCCAAGTTTCAGCACCAAACGCCGAAAGGGTTTCTGCTTTACGGCCCGCCTGGCTGCGGAAAGACCCTGCTGGGCAAGGCTACTGCGTACAATCTGACTCGGCAGCTGAAACAGAAGACCGGCGAAGATATGTTGCAATTCTTCATGCACATTAAGGGACCGGAGATCCTTAATATGTGGGTCGGTGAATCCGAACGCACCGTGCGAGAGATTTTTGCGACCGCCCGAGAGAAACGAAAGGAAGGTTTTCTCCCTTTCATCTTCATCGATGAAGCGGAGAGTATTTTGGGAACGCGTCGAGCCGGCCGTTATTCAAACATTCTGTCAACTTTGGTTCCGATGTTTTGCACCGAAATGGACGGGATCGAGTCGCTGAATCAGGTTGTCATTATTCTTGCCTCCAACCGAGCCGATTTAATCGACCCAGCGATCCTCCGGCCCGGTCGGATCGATCGAAAGATTAAGGTGAATCGACCGGATCGAGATTCCGCTCCAGAGATTTATCGCATTTATCTCGCGCCGGATCTGCCTTATGATCCGGATTTGGTGAAACGAACCGGCGGAGTGGACGCAACGATAGAACATCTCGTTTCGAAAGTGGTTGAGGCGCAATATGCTCGGAAGGAGGAAAATAGGATTCTGGACATCACCCTGCGCAGCGGAAAACGGGAGACCCTTTATCGCGGCGATCTTGTGAGCGGCGCTATCATCGCTTCGATTGTGGAGCGATCGAAAGAGTTGGCGATCAAGCGAGCAATTAATACGATGCAGGAGGAGGGAATCAGTGAGTCGGATTTGCTGCTTTCGCTGAACATGGAATATGGCGAGAATGACATCTTCCCACCGACTGATATTGTAGAAGATTGGCTCAAGCTGATCGATTACGATTCAGAGAATGTGGTGAAGGTCCAACCGGTCCGGGCGGGACCGAGATCCTCCGTACCCTCCGGAGTCATCTGATGTTTGCCTCGTACTTCTGCTGATGAAACGCGTTTTTGGGATCGAGACCGAGTACGGGATTACCGTAAACGGAGTCGAGAACGTGGACGTGGTTGCCGAATCGATCGAACTCGTTCGTTGCTACACCGAACACGGGGCGCTCATGAAGTGGGATTATGAGTTGGAAGATCCACACCTCGATGCGCGCGGTTTCCGAGCACAGACACTCCTTCAAGATACCGACGAGTCTGCCTATTACGAGCTCGATAAGAACCGTCCCCTGAGCTACGAAGAGATCAAGAGTGACTTGGTACTGAGCAACGGCGCCCGATTCTACAACGATCACGCCCATCCAGAGTATTCCACCCCAGAGTGCACACGGCTGCGCGAATTAGTGGCCCAGGACAAAGCCGGCGAAAGGATCTTAGCCGAGTGCGTCCGGCGCCGTAACCGAAAAATATCTCCCGAACGCGAAGTGCGCCTCTACAAGAACAACACCGACTTCGTGGGGCACAGTTACGGATGTCACGACAATTATCTGATGAGCCGCTCGGTCCCGTGGGACCGCTTGGTGGCCGAAGTCGTCCCTTTTCTGGTGACGCGCCAGATTTTTGCCGGAGCGGGGAAGCTTGGGATTGAAGGGGAAGGCTCGGTCGGTCAACCCGGTATCTTTCAGATCTCACAGCGGGCGGATTTTCTTAGCGTGCTGGTGAGCATCGACACGATGAACCGCCGGCCGATCGTCAATACCCGGGATGAGCCCCACGCCGACCCAGGCAAGTATCGACGGTTCCATGTGATTTTGGGCGACTCCAACATGAGCGAATTCGCCACCGCCATGAAGATCGGAACGATGTCGCTGGTGCTGGAGCTCATCGAAAAGCGAGAAGCTCCGCAGTTGGAAATAGCACAACCGATCGACGCTACCAAATCGATTAGCCGCGATCAGACCTTCGACTGGATCATCGAGTTGAAAGACGGCCGAAAGATCTCAGCGATTGACGTTCAACGCATGTATCTGGGTAAGGCCCTGAAATTCTGCGACCGCTCTAATCCGGATACCGAATGGGTTCTAACGGAATGGGAAAAGATCCTCAATGATCTCGACGTGGAAATAATGCGATGCGTTGACCGAATCGATTGGGCCGCAAAAAAATTCCTTTTGAACACGTTTCAAGAAAGTGAGCATCTAGACTGGAGCGATCCGTGGTTACAGTCGATTGATCTCGAGTACCACAACATCTCCTGGGACCAGGGTTTACATGCCGAGCTCGTGCGGCAGGATCAGATGCGCAGGATCTTGTCGGAGGACGAAATTAAGAATGCGGTATTTAATCCGCCGGAGACAACCCGTGCCTATTTCCGAGGTCGAGCGGTTGCGCGATTCAATCCGCAAATACAATCTATCCACTGGGATGAAGTGGTTTTTGGTCAGGATGCTTACCAGTATCGTGTGTCGTTCAATCACGCCTCCCGCGAAGAGGGCGTCGAACGTTTGAATGCGACGATCCGCGATGCGAAAAGTTACGACGATCTGCTGGATCGTCTCGCCGCGCTCGACCGCGCGGAGTGAGAGATACAGGAGTCCGGCCTGCGCCCTGACCGAACGGTTGGGGGATCTCGAGGCGTTCGATTGAACCCGATCGGCAAGCGTGAAATCTATTTGCGGTCTCCGTCCGCGACTCAATCCGCCGGGCTTTTTTGCGAATATTTTGGTAATGTCACCTGCTTGCGGATCGCTTGGAAGAGGTCATTCACGCTCTGCTTATTCGCCATATTAATAACGAATGCAGGTAAGCCTCCTCCGCCATCGGTAAAAAGATCGTAGATAACGGTGGTCTTTGTTCCATCTTCGGTTGGCTCGAGCTTCCATGAACCTTCGTCGAGCGTAATTCGGGTGACTCCAGGGGAAGGGGCCGGACCGGCCGTGCTCATCGGCTCCCAATGCAGCTGATAGTTAGTCTTGCCATCTGCACGCTTAGTGGAGCTTTGAGTAACGGCAACCGTCACGTCGCGTGCGCCGATCAGCGGTGGATCCCAACGAAAATATATAATTATCTCGTGCGTTCTGCGTTCGATCAGTTGCGCCTTCGTCGTATAGGGCATGAAATCCGGATAATCGGCAACTTCATCCAGAAGATTGAGGATTACCCAACTCGGGGCATCGACAAGTCCCACTGCCCGAAGTTCCTTTATTGAGCTGCCAGGTCGATCCTTAGCGTAAACAATTAGGTTTTGGTTGCTATTGATTTGAACCCATTCGGCTCCGATCGAAGAGACTAACGTCGTAAGGAAACAACCAGCGCTTAATGTCAAACGCGCGATCCATTTACCGGCAAGCGCATCGATCCGCCGGAATCCATGCACCGGCCTGGTTTTATCTGTTGCTGGCCTACAATCGGTATCCGACATTTTTCAAATGGTATCGCAATTCCTTCGCGCTCGCCGATAGTAGAAGTTCGCACCCACCGCGGATTCTGCGCCTACCTCTCTCAAACCAGCTGAACTAGCAAGTTCCGGGAAGATTGCAAATTTCGAAAAACCAAGCTTCTTCAGGTCAAAAATCGAACCATCAGCAATTCGTCAAAATAACGTTCACCGCTTTTCAAAGCATTTTTTTCTATTCCATAACCACGGAATCCCGAAGCCTCGTACAGGCGAACGGCGCGTTGATTAGTTGTTACAACAGTGAGTTGAATTTGTTCGACCTGCGTCTTGCCTAATTCGATGGCTGAGTCCAATAGCGCGGAAGCCAATCCGCCGCCGTGTAAACGGGGTTTGACGTACATACCCCAGATGACGCCCTTGTGTCTATCTTTTGGACCCGATTGCCGATAGAAGCCGATCATCCCGGCGAGTTCACCGTGATCAAATCCACCCAGGATGACGTTCTTCTCTAGTTGTTGGATAAAAGAGCTTAGCGGCCGTGCAACCTCGTCTTCGTAGATGGAACCGAATGCGTCTGGATAGGTCTGGAGAGCTTCCAATCGCAGCGCGCGGAAGGCTGCTCCATCGGCAGTTACAAGTCTTCGAATTGGCCACACCATAAATAACCGCGAATGGACAGTAACGGATCCACCTGCGATCGACCATAGCGAACGGACAAAACGCTGCCGTGTCATGGCTGCGCAAGGGCCGGTTCTTGTTCTTAACCACGAATAGACACGAATAAGTCCTCTTCATTCGTGTCAATTAGTGTCGATTCGCGGTTTGCAATTCTGTGTTGGTGTCTTCCGGAGCGGTCGACTCGAACCGCCTTTGACCGGAGCAGCGCAAGGATCGGTTCGTGTGGTTAGCCAGGAATCGACACGAATAGCTCCTCTCCGTAAGTGTCCTTTCGCGGTTTGCCCGATAGAAACCGACCGGCCTGTCAACGAGAAAAGTGCAGGAAATCGTGGTTTTTACGTTAATTCGGCATTTTCGGCGACCGCTGTCTATCCCGGATGTGCTTCGTGCTCGCATTTTTTCCGCAATCTGATAGCTCAGAACCGACTAATACGTGCACCTATGGCGAAAATTCCTCACTCACTCTGGCGGGCCGGACTTTGTGCTTCGGTCCTGATAGCGTTCGTTGGTACTATTAAGGCACAAAGCCCGACACCGTCGGGGACTACTGCGGAACAGTATCAAAGCAGTGGTAGCTTGCCCTCTCCTTCTTTGCTTTTCGATGAGCTTGATAAAGCATTTCCTAATTTCGATTGGAAAACTGTAATTCAGAAGGAAGTCAATGATCCGAATTTCCAAAAAACGGATTATGCAGATAATGTCGCGAAAATCTCAAATCTGGGTGTTCGACTCGCGGCTGCCTTCATCGCGGTGCATGCGAAGGATTATGACGCCTTAAAGAAGGCCGCTGGTGTGGCAGTGGAACTCACCAAGTCCTTCAAAGAAGCCGGTACAATCAAATCGTATGCGGACACCGCGGAACAACAGGCAAAGGGCGGAGACTGGGAGGCGGTTAAGGGCACTATTGATAAGATTGCTGATGTGGTGGGCAAGGAATTGAAGAGCGGCAGCCGTAAAGAAGAGGCGACGATGGCAATGGCAACCGGATGGCTGGCTGGAGTGCGCCTGGTCCTAGACGCGCTGGGAGGTTCTTATTCTGAGAAAGGCGCATTGATTATTCGGCAAGGTCCTCTGCCCGCGCTGATCGTAAGCCAGTTGAAGGCGCTGTCGCAGACCGTGCAGGACAAGAATGGTGGCAAGCAGGAGGACAGTACCAAAAGCAACACGGTGAAGGATATTACCGTGGGAGTGACTCAAATCGCCGACCTCGTTAAAAAGGAGCCGACCAAGCCTTTGACCCAAAAGGAGGTCGACGATCTGCGTAAGCAAGCCGACGATCTCATCAAGAAAATTGAAGCCTGAGGATGGATCGGCCTCTGGCTTGCTAACGGGCGAACGCAGTAAGTTTGTGGGTCAAGCACGGCGTTCGTCGGGGTCTGTTCAGCGAACGACAATGAACAGCAATGAACAACAACGAACGCGAGCTGGGGTTCGCTGACAATTATGGCAGATCAAGAGACCCCGGCGTTTCTGAAAAACGTTCTGTACCAGGACGAGATCACTGGGAAAATCATCCGTGTCTTCGCATCATTGTCGTCGCTGTTTCCGGGAGGCGACCCTCGCAGTCGAGAGGCTCGAGCCAAGATCGATGAAGGGGTTGCGGACTATCTTGGATTCAATTTTCCCGTCGAGAGCGCCTCAGTCCTGAAACAGGCGGTGGAGCAATCCAGAGAATCCGGTCTTTCTTTACCAGGAGCGCTTCAGGGCCTCAACGCTCGTTGGGACACATCAGCACGAGCATTTTTCGCGATCAAGCTTTGCGAGATAATACGTAGAGCCGAGCCAAACTGGGTGCGTTTTCTCAAGCCGGTCGGAGGCGGCCTCGATCTTTCGTCCTCGGACGTCGCCTTTACCCGGGTGGTTGTCGAGCCAATCGCGATGAACGATGCAGATGCGGCTGAAGGCAAACTCGTTCATTTCGAAATCGGTGCGGGCAATTCCAATTGCTGCTTTCGAGTTCCACATCTGGAGAATTTGTTTTATGTCACGCGCCGTCATCGCGAGTACTATCTGTCCGCTGGCAGCGCTGGCGCGTCGCTGGATGGCAAACCGATCCCGGCCCATTTCGCGTTTCGCTTCAGTTACATGGACGAGCTGCGGTCCGGGAAATTCCGGCTTCTCTTCCGCGAACTGCAGGTCTTCCAGCGCTGGTTTAGCGCCGGAACCAAGGGAGTTCCGAGTTTTGCGTTGCGCCAGAATGGTCGGCCGATACTGGACCGCCCGGGAGAAAATCACGACGTACGGACTGTTTCGCTGAAGCCCACTCATTTGGTGGTCCGTGAAGAAAATCACGATCGGCAATTCCAATGGGGCGAACAGATTCAGATTCCTGGAATGACCATGCCGGTCTCGGAAACGGCCGAAGTGATTTTAGCGCTTCCTCGGGGCGAAGCGGTGGAACTTGACGCACGAAAGAGCGTTCCTCGATGCCTGCTTGAGCTGAACAACGTCTGCTGTAAGTTCGGCAAGGCTCCGGGGCTGAAGGAGATCACGTTTTCGGCCACTGGCGGCCAATTGGTCGCCGTGATGGGTTCGAGCGGCAGCGGAAAATCGACGTTGCTGGGAACCATGACCGGCAAGGTCCCTCTTTCGTCCGGGGCGATCACCATCGATGGAGTCGATCTCACGAAACTGGTCAAAGAGAACCCCCGTTTTTTGGGCTATGTACCCCAGGATGATTTGCTTTTCCCGACGCTGACGGTGGCCGAAAATCTGCGCTATGGTGCGCGTCTGCGTCTGCCCGGCGCGGGAAAGCAGGATATCGAAGAGCGCGTCGCTGCGGTGCTCCAGGAGGTTGATCTGGCCGAGTGGGCTAACGAAATAGTCGGGGACGTGAACAACAAAATATTGAGCGGCGGCCAGCGTAAACGGTTGAACCTGGCACTCGAGCTACTTTCTCCCAAAACACTTCTCTTACTCGATGAGCCAACGTCGGGTCTCTCTTCCGGCGATTCAGAACGAATTGTCCAGATCTTGCGAGCGCGCGCCGATTCGGGAGCGCTGGTATTGGTAGTCATCCATCAGCCGAGCGCAACGCTTTTCCGGCTATTTGATCGGCTCCTACTCCTGGATCGCGGTGGCGTGACCGCATTCTATGGTGATCCCAAGAATGCCGGCGCCTACCTGGCTGCGGTCGCGCCGGTAACGAACGTCAGAGAACTGCAGGGACTCGACCCCGGCGCCTTTATGTCCGCCCTGGAAACCCCGGTTCGCCAGATCGACGGCCGGGTGGAAGAGCGACGAATGTTCGAACCGAACTACTGGAAAGCACGATTTGAGAGCTTTCGGAAAACGCATTTGACTCCCGTGCTTGCCCCAGTCCTGAAGAAGTTTCGTTCTTCGATGCCGGCGTCGCGGCTAACTCTCTGGCAACATATCGTCCTGCTTAACCGATCGTTTAGACGCAAGTTGCGAGACTCCGGATTGCGCCTTCTGATTGTGGCTGCGCTTGGCCTTGGGATTATTACGGGTCTGATTTTGCGCTCCAAGTCGCCAACTTCAGGTCTGTATTGGCTTTGGTCCTTCGACAAGACATACTCCCTGGAGCACAACTCCCTCTTACAGTCTTTTCCCTTTCTCGCGGCCATTGTGGCGCTCTTTCTCGGGATGGCTTCAAGCGTAACCGAAATCAATAAAGAATGGGCGATCATGCGCCGGGAACGGCTGCTGAAGATCAACTTCACGATATGGCTGACCTCGAAATTTGTAACTCTGGTCGTATCGAACTTTATTCCCATCGCGCTTTATACGGTTGTCGCGCTGCTGCTGCTCGGAGTCCCCGAACTATATCTCCAGTATATCCTATACCTTTGGCTGGTTTCGGCTGTAGGAGTGTCGTTGGGCTTGATGCTGTCGAGCTTTGATCTGCGCGACGAAGGCGTTGGAACTACCCTTCTGCCACTGGTGCTCGTGCCGCAGTTGATCCTATGCGGCTCCAACGCTTTTTCATTCGATAGTTTGCAGCACCTCGTTCTGCAGGCCCATGACGCCAGTAATCAGAAAATACCGGAAATAGCCCAGTTGATGCCATCACGCTGGGCTTACGAAGGATTGATCGCCCTCCATCTGAATGGGTCCCGTTATGGAGAAATTGAGAAACTGCAAAAGGTAAGAGCAGACGTGAACGCAGTGTCCAATAGCGCAAATAATTTTAGTAGCGAGAATGACCCTCGGGCTCTCAAAGGCTGGCAATCGCCTATCACGCTCTTGGACACGAGTATTTCAACGATTACGCAAGACGATAATCTTTGGGATACTTTTAGTATCATCAGAAGCGCGATCTTAAAGGCCAGAAACAACACCGCAAACGAGATCAAAAAAGTTCCCATCGAAATGGAAAAAGTAAATTCTGCCGCGAAAGATGAAATCGTTAGCGTGCTTTCTACCGTCGAAAATGCGAACAAGGTTCACATCCGAGAAGGTTTTTTTCATCGGTACAATACCTATCAACTCACATTAGCAGTGTGGGATAACAATCATCTGCACAATGTGAAAGGAAGATCCACCGATTTGCTCCAACGCTACAAATCGCTGCCGTTTGTTTCTGCCAACGATCAGCAGGACCTGACACAATGGTATAATCAGATCCCGACCGAGTGGTATAACGCTTTTGTCCTGGTTTTACTTGGGTTGGGCGCGCTAGCTATCACCCGTGTAATGATTTGGTACGCTCTGCGGTGACGTCGCTGCTGGAGTTATGAGAGACGGCTCTTTCAAGAACGTACGTTTTTTTGTAGCCGGAGATTCTACTTTTGCCGGATTAACAGCGATCGACCTGGCGCGGCAAGGCATTGTTACCAGGCTAATAACGGCACCAGACTCTCTCGCCGTTGTAATCGCGGCTGCGAATGCCCTTCCCGCCGAGCCACTCACCTACTCTGCATTCCTCCCTCAGGTTGGCCTGAGTGAGGCTTCTCATCTGGTGCTGTTCCCGGCCGACCTTTGTGAAATGGTTCTATGGTTGACCAATACGGCGGACTTCTTTGATGCGAAAGGCCGGCGCGGGCCGCTGCAGGTATTTGTTGGAGCTCCGACAATTGAAAGCTTCGCCGCCGTTCGTCGCGGCGCCCTGTCTCCCGAGTTGAATCCCAATCTGCCGATTCGATTTTTTTTGCCCGAGCAAGATATCGCCAGAGATTTCCTCTACGAACATTTCACTCAGAGTAGTCGATCATTGGTGACGGCAGATGGCTTTTTACTGGTCGGGTCCGGTCCGATCGCCGAATCGCTTGCCCTCAAAATCGCTCGCTTAGGCGGACAAATCGACGGGGCCAAACCAAGTCTCGATTGGATGGTGCCTGGCGATTATGCAATGCATATCCGTGCCAGCTATCCCGAACTCAAGGAGGCCTGCGTTTTGACGCTGCACGCCTCCGACTCTGGTATTTGCACGGAGTTGGAGTCCTTGGCCCGTCCGACCAGAGTTCTGATCCTCGCGGAAGGGGCGACAACCCTCCAAATTCTACTCGGTGCCGGAGAGAGCAAAACGCTGAGCCGATTTGCTGGAACCTATGTCGCTGACTTTCAAAGCAAGAGGTTGAATAATATCTTTAGAAAACGATTCGAATGGGGAGCTGATTTGGGAACCATCCGATTTTTTGGCGATCTTTCCTGTATCGCCTCACTCGAGCGATTCCAAGAGGAGGGACGCTTCGGATTACCGAGATCGATTCATGAGCGTTATTGCCAATCCCGGATGGCAGCCGGCGAATTGGCCGTCGATAATCCCAGTCTTCGCTCGTGGGACCAAATTGGAGAGGATTTGCGTCAGGCCAATCAGGAGCAGGCGGATCACATCTTGTACAAACTCTGCCTGCTGGGCTATGGCTTGGAAAATGACCCGCAAGCGAAAGGACCGCCCATTGTGTTTTCCAAGGATGAGTTTGAAAGCCTAGCGAAACTAGAACACCTGCGCTGGAGTGCCGATCGCAAACTGGCGGGTTGGACCTACGGCCAGATCCGGGACAATGAGCTCCGACGTCATCCCATGCTGGTTCCCTATGAAGAGTTGCCGGAATCCGAAAAAGAGAAGGATCGCCAAACGGTCCGTGATGTGCCTTTTGTTTTGCGAGCCGCGGGACTGATCCCGCGGCGATTATGACTCTCGTTAGCGCGCCCCAAATGATGAAAGTAGGAAATCCGCCAAAATTGCTTTTGGGTTTTGCCACGCTTCTGTTCGCGGTCGCATTGCCGGTGCACGCCGGCGACGACGCGACCATGCCGCGATGGCTTAAACGTCGTCCAGTGGCCAACCCGCTTGGGATCGATCCGATGTTGCTGTTGCAGACCGACAATATCAAAGCCGAACTCAAACTTACCACTGAGCAGAGCGAGCAGATCGCAAAACTAGCTACCAAGTATAGTCAAAAGCTTTCCGAACAGGCTGGCGATACCCGGCTCTCCACATTGAGCGATGAGGAGCGCGCCAAGAAAGAAAAGGAGCTCCGCCAGGCCGCTGAAGAAATCATGCAGGCCGAGCGCGCCGATGTAGAAAAAATTCTGACGGCCGAACAGCTCGATAGTTTCAAGCGCATCATGCTTCGACTAAGTGGATCGGACGCCTAGCCCAACAAAATCACTCGCCACTTGAATCGACGCGCTCATCGCAGGTTAGTGGCCCTCTCGCATATAATGGTGACGTCGTCGCGCTCAAAACGGGCGGTCGGCCAGAAGCTCAATTCCAAGTCCGACGGGCTGCTCTGCAATTGTCTTGCAATGAATCGCGAATGGACACTAATGGACGCGATAAAAATGTCCATGCCTGTTCATTGGCGCGCCCATTTGTGGTTGGCAAACCTCAACTCGCAATTCTTCAGTTTCCGATTTCTCAACCCATGTCTGGTTTTCATCTCGTCCGAAAATTTGGAATAGCCGTTTTGCTATTTTCTCCGATAGGCGTTCTTCCTGCCGCCGACACTGACTCTGTCCCGCCGCCGGATACTGCTCAAATCACCTCGAAGGTCTCATTGGTTCACCTCGGCAGTATCGACTCATTCACGATTACCGAGCAGGGGACTCAAGCCGGGCGCTTGCTGCTCACTGCCTTGCAGAACAAAACCCTCGATGATCCGATGAAGGCCAAGGTGATTTACGAGAAGATCATACCCATCGAGCATTACGGCGGCGAATACACCGCTCTGGAATGGTTTTGCGATTACCTGTTAGGAAGCGACCAGCAAGGCCAGGAGATGCTGGCCGATCGGTATCACCGCAGTTTCTTCGAGTTTTTCAGCGCCAACGATTACGCCAATCTCAAGGAATACCTGGGCCGCAAATATCACCTGACCAAATTCTCGGATGCCGATAACGAAGCCGGCCGGGAACGAATCGCATTCCTGGAGGATTTTATTCTATTCAATAATCCACGGCGAGAAGAGTGGGAGAAGACCGGCAAGATTATTGAATGTTTGAAGATTACGCCTGGGATGACGATTGCCGACGTCGGCAGCGGTCCAGGGTATTACACGTTTAGATTTTCCGAGCTAGTCGGAAACACCGGGAAGGTCTACGCGCTCGATACGGTTCAAGCCCATCTCGATTACGTCAAGAACGTGGCGCAAAAGTTTGCCCTCACCAACATCGAGCTCCGCAAAGATCGGCCGGACTCGACCGATCTCCCCGCCAATAACAGCGACCTGGTGTTTATGTGCTCGCTGTATCACATCATCTACGCCACCGCGACCGAAGAGGTAAAAGATCGATTCATCGATAGTATAAAAAAGGCGCTCAAGCCGGACGGTCATTTCGTCGTCGTGGATAATGCCATCGTCCCATCCGGCAAATTGCCATATCATGGGCCGCACATTGCCAAGGAGTTGATCATTGGTCAGCTATACTATTACGGCTTTGATCTGATCGAACAGTACCAGTTCATTCCGCAGCGCTACGTCCTGGTCTTTAAGAGACGCGCCGGATCTTAGTTATCAACAATTTTGAATGACCACATTATCGGTGTCATCGCCGCGCTAGGATCGGCCGCGTCCTGGGCGCTAGGAACTATTCTGTTCAAGGGCGTGGGCGCCGAGTTCTCTTCGATGGCGATGACGTTTATCAAAAGTCTCGCCGGAGCTCTGCTGCTTTTGATCTTGCTCCTCATGATTGGCTGGACAAGGCCTCAAAGTAGCGCGCTTGGCTGGTTGGCGTTGAGTGGAGTGTTGGGCATTTCCGCTGGCGATACGTTCTTCTTCGCCGCGCTCCAACGTCTTGGCGCGCACCAATTAATTATAATCATGATGTTAGGTCCGGCCGTTACCGTCCTTATGGCCGTGTTAGTACTGGGAGAGCTTCCGAGCCTTCTCGCTTGGATCGGTATCGTTCTGGTGCTAGGCGGAGTGAGTGTCACTCTCTTTGGTGACAGCCGCGGAGGCGAACAACCGACCACAATGCAAACCGGGATTGTTTTCGGCCTGCTTTGTATCCTTTCTATGGCGGTGTCGATTATCGTTGCCAAACTTGGCTTACGCGAGGTTTCGGCCCTGGAAGGAACATTTCTGCGAATGGCATTTGGATTCTCCGGAATGCTTTTGTTGGGTTTGTTCCAACGAAAAATCGGTTGTTGGCTGCACCCGCTGCGGCAAGGTGCGTTGCGGGCCAGGTTTGCTCTTGCGGTGGTGGTGGTTACTTTTGGCGGATTTTGGCTATCACTGGCCGCGATCAAACACTTGGATGTGTCGATAGCGAATACGCTGATTGCGACAGAGCCGCTTTTCGCCTTGCCTCTTGCAATGTTCTGGTTAGGCGAGCGTCCCAGTCGATTGGCAGTGACCGGAGCTTGCATAGCATTTCCTGGCGCTCTATTGCTGGCCCTAAGCGCCTAGTGCACCAAGTCTGAGACTCGTATAGCCCCGAATGCTTTTCGGGGCTGCAAATTTTCACAAATCCTTAAAGAGTTGTGAGCTGGACCAGAGTCCTCCGGCTAGGCCGGAAAATGCCGTTTCGCAGAGAAGAGATGATTTCTATAACTGTTTGCGAAATTGCAGCAGCCAATCTACACCGCCGCTTGTCTTCTCTCCTAGCTTTACCGAGCCGACTCGGCAAGGACTACATCGCGCTCAGTTCTTTGGTGTTCGTCAGACTCACAGGCTAGGACGCGGCCAAAGCATCGCGACGGCGGCTATCATGCCGCTCAGTTGCAAGTCCGACGGGCTGCTTTGGCTTGACCTTTTGCTCTAAAATCACTCAAATGGCGGCCCTGGATAGGTCGCAATAGCACTGTTCAGCTGCATCTAAATCATTATGAATACCGCCCTGGGGCAAGATTTGAAGGTTTCAGACTCGTTAATTCAGAGAGCCCTCGAGCGAGTGGCTGATTTCAACCGGTTCAGGGAGGAAGGATTGATTTGTCGCGATGGTGATTTTTTTCCGTCAGTACACTATCCGCCGATCACGATGTACGACGAGACGAATGAAGAGGAACTTTTTCGTGACTACAAATTGCCGCCTGACGGCAAGCTGGATGTTTACGCTCATATCCCTTTCTGCAAGCAACGCTGCATCTTCTGCCACTACCCGGTGATGTTGGGCAAAAAGCAGGCTGAGATGGACCAGTATCTGGTTGCCTTGGAAAAGGAAATGGACATTTACATGGCGCGGTTGGGAATTGATAAAATTAAAGTGCGTTCAATTTTGGTCGGCGGCGGAACTCCTTCTTATCTGAGTCCAGAGCAGCTGAAGCATTTTCTGAAGTTTTTCACCAAGCGACTCGATATGTCTGAAGCCGAGCAATTCAATTGGGACGTTGACCCGTCCACATTGGTTGGTGATATCGGATTGGAGCGCCTGAAGATTCTCCGCGATTTCGGTTCCGATCGGCTGACTCTAGGCATCCAGTCCCTCGACCCGCGGGTGCTCAAGATCATGAACCGGCCCCACGATAAGCAAGTGGCGCTAGAAGCCATCGAAAATTCTCAGAACACAGGCTACCAGGTAAACATCGAATTCATATTCGGTCATCCAGGGGAGACGATTCAAAATTGGGTCGACGTCATGAAAGAGGCGGTCACTCTGGGAACTGAAGAGATCCAACTCTATCGGCTGAAGATTGAGGCGTACGGCGATTACCAGGGCCCAATCAAGAACTATATCGAGAAGCGGCCAGACGAAGTGGTTTCCAACGAAGAGACCATCATGATGAAGCAACTGGCGATCGATATTCTGGCCGAGAATGGATACCACGAAAATTTGCGTCGGGTCTTTACCAAAGAACGCAAGCACTACTCTTGCTATGCTCATAACCAATGCTGTGAGCTGTTTGATGAAGTTGGGTTCGGTCTGACCGCGTTCAGCAGTTTGCGCGATCGTTTCGTTCTCAACACTGAAAATTTTGGCGAATACTATAAAATGATCGAAGCAGGCCAGTTGCCTCTCAATCGGGGCAAACGCCGCGACCGAGATGCTCAGATGCGCTGGGCGATTGTTCTCCCAATTAAGAATCGTGACGTTTACAAGTCGACCTTCAAAGTGGTCTCCGGTGAATCGCTCGACCATGTCTTCCGTACGAAAATCGAGCGATTAAAATCGTATGGCTTATTGCGGGAAGACAACGTCACTCTCGGCCTGACGCCCTACGGAGCATTTTTTGCCGACGAGATCGCGCAGCAGTTCCATGCTGAAGAACACATCCCTTATTCGCGCGACGAATACGCTGACGGTCCGCTGAACCCGTATAACGATACCGATCCGTACGCTGCCGAAGAACCGGCACTTGCGGTCGCTTAGTCGTAGAGCAGCGGAGCGGGACGAATGTATAATCAATCTATGACTGCTCCTCGCGCCTCTGCGCAAGGCGCCCGATCGGAACTCGATGTAGAGTTTGGACCGTTAGTTGATCCCTCTTATTGGAATAGAGAGACATTGGGCTTTTGGCTGCAAGTCAGAGGAGAACAACAGGAAAAACTCTTTGCCGCCGCATGCGCGGCCAGAGAAAGTGTATTTGGCCGACGAGTTGTAGTACGCGGGTTGATCGAGGTTACCAACTTATGCCGGGTGAATTGTGAGTTTTGCCCGATGCGCCGCGACAATACGAAGCAGAATACGATCTTCCAACTCAAGGAAAACCAAATCTTGGAAACCGCCGCTCGCATTCGTGACGCGGGAATTAACATTGTTTTTCTGCAGGCAGGCGAGGTTCCTAGAACGACACAGCTGGTCGGCAATGCGCTCCCTAAGATCCGGAAGATGTTTTCGGGACCGGTGGAGTTTCTCCTCTGTCTCGGTAACAAGACCGAGGAAGAGTATACCTTTCTCAAAGCCCAAGGCGCCACCAGTTACATTCTGAAGCACGAGACGAGCGATCCCGAACTAAATGCCCGGATGCGGCACGCCTCATTTGTAGAGCGAATGGCTTGTCTACGCGCCCTGGTCCGACTCGGATATAAAGTTGGCACCGGCGCAATTATCGGACTGCCCGGCCAGACCCAAGAGAGCCTGGTCAACGATCTATTCTTAGCGCGTGAGATCGGCGCCCACATGGTTAGTGGCTCGCCATTTATTCCAGCACCTGATACTCCGCTGGCTCATCTGCCGCCGGGGGATGTCGAAATCACACTTAACTTTATCGCGCTGGCCCGACTAATGCATCCGAGTTGGTTAATTCCGAGCGTAAGTGCTCTGGAACGTCGCCAGGGTGGCGGACAGCTCAGCGGCCTCGCCGCGGGCGCGAACGTCCTCACTATCAACTTCACCCCGGAAGTGGAACAGAGTAAATATCTGATCTACGGCAAGGATCGGTACGTGGTCCGGAATGATCATGTGAATGAGATCGTCGCTCTGGCGGGATTGGAGCGAGGTCCGTCGGTGTTCGCGTAAAGAGCTTGGCTTGGTTCGTGGATTGACAGATCAACTTGTGAGTGGCCAATCGTAACAGTGCAGGTTTACCAACTTTGGAAGAAGCTTTTACCAAGTTTCTTGGTATTAGACGGTTTCTCTGGTTCCCCATAATAATGCAGCCCGGAACGAAAATCCTTACGAATCTACTATGCTGCCTTTTCCGGGAACCAGGCGCGAGTATTTAATTGGTCGATCTTCGGCAGTTTGATTTTGAAGCCGACCCAAGATTCCTCGTTCTATGTAACCTACAACCGGACCAATGGGTTCCAGGGCGATTCAAATTTCGGTGGATTGATTGTTTACGCGACGGACAACGATGGGGCCGGACATAACCATTCCGTTAATTTCCGGGATACTTGATAACTTGAGCCAGCTCTACAAGGCTGGATACAAAGTCTCTTTATTCAAGCAAGCGCTTTTCTTCAACATCGACGGCTTCTACCAAACCCGGATTGAGGCCCCCAACCAACACGAGCGGACAACGAGCGCGGGTTCACTCGCGTGGTCTTGAGGTGGATCTTGATAACCAGCCGACCAAACAATTCAGCTTTGTCAGCAACTTCACTTATCTGTTAGCGAATTATCATCAGATCAGCTCAGCATTCGAACAGACGGGTAATTATCTGGATGCTTACCCGGCCGGCTTCATCGTTGATGGCAAATCAGGAACCGGACTAGCTAGTTCCCCAGAACGCCTGCGGGTTCTTTTTGCGGCAAGAAACCATTCGGTTACGCCTGTTCAGTAAGCGATTTATCTATTAGTGAACACTAACTGTGCTGATCTAGTTTCTTAGGAGGTAGCCCCAACTTTCACGTCTTCCGGAAGGGGAACTATTCGTTGCCTGGTACGCCGAAAATTTATTTCAACGCCTACGCAATCTACAAGACTCCCTGGGACCTTGGTTTTGGTATCGGGCCGCAAGTCACCGGCGAGCAGAAAGCGAACTTGAGCGGCACTTTGAAGATACCGGCCCAGGTTACCTGGAATGCAGAAATCTTCTATCGGCAGCCGTGTTGGGAAGTGCAAGTGAACTTCTTCAATTTCACGAGACGAGCGGAATTTCACCGTAATCGATCCAACCTTTACTGGCAACGACGCAATCCCGAAACAAATGCCCGTTTCACGTCTCGGCGACATTCAAAATAAGGTTCTAGAGTCGCGAATTGCGATGAGCAAATCGGGTAGGATCCGTGCCGTCCAGAATCAATGCCGAGCCCGCGGGTTCTGCCGCAACCAGTAGCCGACCAGCGCGAGCAAAATGACTGTTAGCGCAATGTACGTATCCATTTCGTCCTCCGAGTATCGGATCAGGTAGGCTTGTGCCACCCGCACTTAATCAGTATTCGAGTGGATGACGCGGTACAGATGCCTACTTGCGTCTAATTCGGTGGCTAGCCACCAAACTTTAGCAACATTGTGCTCGGACTGATCGTTAGGATGATTGGCGGACAACTGGCCCCTGTTTACTGAGAAAGGCCAGAATAGAGTTTATCAACATGGCGCGCCCCCTTTTGGTGCGATCCAAATGAACAAAATGGTCGCGTGCGGCAGTGTGAGAATGCTGAAGACACAGCGGAAACCGCGATCAGGGAAATAGTGAGGGCGCGGCTCGGCCAATCAACGTTCGACTGCGAAGATGCCGAAAGAGACCGGGTCCATCTCCAAGCGACCGTTCCGGAACACGGCGCCTCGCACGAGTAACGGAGTAGGGTTGGCCGCCTCGTTCAACGCAATGGCACAGGAATGTGCGGTAGGATTTATTGAAACGATGATACGCTCTCCGTCCGCTTGGCGCAGGTAAACGAACGGATAGCTCTTTTCCTCCGCATAAAGGGGTTGAAAATCTGCAGCGTTGGCCAGCGCCGGATGATCGCGCCGCAGCCTTAACAACGCGCGAGTGAAATTCAACATGGATGCCGGGTCTTTCTCCTGGCTCGCCGCATCCGGCCGGGACTCGGACGGATCGATCGGAAGATAAAGTTCTTCGGGGCTGGCGGTCGAAAATCCGGCATTCTTCCGCTTGGACCACTGCATTGGAGTTCGTGAACCGCAGCGCTGTATGTCGTCGAGGAGGCCACCCTCTCTATTTGGGGTTTGGGGCAGATAGTGCATTCCGATCTCGTCGCCGTAATAAATAAAAGGCACTCCAGGCATGGTCAGTAGCATCGCAAAAATCGTACGGACCTCTTGTTCGTCCCGCCCCCAGGTCGGACGCGGCGTATCGTGATTGGCGGTCGGTATTGAAATGTAACCGCGAGATTTCGTCACGGTGTAGTGCTTGAGGTAATTTTGAATGAACGCTTTGATGTCGCCACCCCCCGCCCGCTCGAAGAAGGCGTGCGGCTTGCGGGCGTCGCCATCAGGACGCGAATTGGGACCGAGGAGTAATCCATAGGCAGGTTCACCGAACGCGAGAAAGAAATCGATGTGAAAGCCAGCGGGGATGGCTGCAGCGGGGTCGCTCCATTCGGAGATCAACACCGCTTCAGGATACTCTTGATCAATCCAGGCTCGGTAATTGTGCCACAGCGCGCTGATCGCTTTATGATCGGGATCGTTGCGGATGAGCGAGAATGCCATATCCACGCGGAAGCCATCAGCACCCAAGTCCAACCAGAATTTCATTATCTTCTTAAGTTCCTCTCGCACATCGATGCAGGCGGGATCAGTGGTCGGAAGTTGCCAACTTTTCTTTGGATCCGGCTGAGCAAAACCGTAGTTCAGGGCCGGTTGAAACGGAAAGAAGTTGGGCAAGTAACGATCCGAACGATTATGATCGCCGGGAAATGGTTGGGAACCCGGAGCATTCTCCCGCGCTGGCGTCCAGATATACCAGTTCGAGTAGCGGTTCGGCCGGTCGAGAGCAGACCGCTGGAACCATTGATTGAAGACAGAGGTATGGCCGGCCACTAGGTCCAGGCACACGTGCATTCCACGCTTGTGGGCCTCGGCGCAGAGATTTTTCAAATCTTCGTTCGTGCCGTAGCGGGGAGCGACCTTATAAAAATCAGCTACGTCATAACCCGCGTCGCCGAACGGCGACTCATAGACGGGATTGGTCCAAATCGCGTTGCAGCCGACCGATTGGATGTAATCAAGCTTTGCCGTGATACCAGGCAAATCACCTATTCCGTCGCCGTTAGAGTCGAAATAGCTTTGGGGATAGACCTGATAGAAAACGGCTGTCTGAAGCCACTTCGGCCCCGGAGGAACTTCGGCACAACGCGACGCAACAGCTTCAATCGCGAAACAAAGAACGGCGAGGAAGGCCCAGAATCTGACCGTTGATTTACGCATTCCAGCAACACCTACCGCTATCACGGATGCTGGTAGTTTTCCTTCACCCGGTCAGCAATTCGGGGAAGCCGGGACCCGAATAAAGCCATAATCGAAGGGTTCATGCGTTGCGGCCGGTGCTTCCTTTCTATCTCCTTTCTATCATATGGATTTGGATGAGCGGGTGCTGCAAATGACTCTGCGCCTTTGCGCGGTTGTCACGCTCAAAAATGGCTATCGGCATTTCAGCGCTGAAAGCTTCGGACGACGAAAGCAGCCACCG
>WNFL01107399.1_pt2 | contig 19946 bp, 22 predicted proteins | sample 5400361 | NCBI WGS metagenome assembly WNFL01 (sample SAMN13153351, study PRJNA577476) | soil metagenome | isolation source: 40 cm soil on Douglas fir-dominated hillslope | place: USA:California | collected 2013-09-17
GCGCCAGCCAGTCGAGCGTGAACTCGACCCCGTGGCTGCTCTGATCGCGAGCATGGTTGTTGGCGGTGGACACTACGTCCACGCCGGCGATTTCGAGAGCCTCGATCATATCCGGCTCGGCCTTGAAGAGCATGCCGCTTTCGATGGGCCGGCCGCGGTCGGAAAAGGGGGATTCCAGATTGACGAATGCAATGTCGGCGGCGTTCATCACCGTGGCCAGATCGCGCAACGGCGACGCGGGGTCGTGACGGCTGCGGGCCACTTGCCCGACGTGCCGCGACAGCATCACATCTCCGCCAAAGATCAGCCGCGTCACCGGAGCGCGCGGAACGGCGGCGGGCTGCTCCGCTCCGGAGAACGGCAGCATGAGCAGCGGGGTCAACAGCACCAGGTGCACGCGAGTGAACAACGGCCGGCGTGCGTTGCGGCCCGTAACAGGGGCTCCCACTGGCTTTGCTAAATCAGCTCGCCAGCAGCCGCGTCCAAAATCCAGGTGACGTTGGGAGTATCGTGGGTGATCTGCACCGGATACTTTTTTGTATCGATCGGACTATTGAGAATCTGGTGCAGCGGCTGCGCCTTGTCTTTTCCGGTAACCAGCAGATGCGCCACTGCTTGAATTTCTCCACCCACACATGGCCGATGATGCCGGTTTGGTTGTCGATCATGGGCTCGCCCGGAAACAGGCTGGCGGTGTGGCAATCCGGCCCCATGCCGCGATGGATCACGTCGAAGCGCGGAAGTTCGCCGGGCTTCAGCTTGAAGGTCTTCACGATATCCGCCTCATACAGCTTGGCGGCGACCTCCGGCGCCAGCTCGGCCTGGACCCGATGCACGTTGGCGCTCGGAAATTTTCCGGGCGTGAGCCAGTTGTCGTCGGTCAGCTTGTAGTTGCTCTGCGAATCGGTGGGCGGCACACCACGCTCGTCCACCCAGAACAACTGCACGCGATCCCAAGCGAATTTGGTCTTGGCGAACACCTCGAACATCAGCTTGGGTGAAGTTCCGCCGGAGATGGCCAGGGTGGCGTCAGAACCTCTGCTGATGGCCTGGTCCAAGAGGCCGATAATATGCGCGGCGCAACCTTCGGCCGCCTGCTGGGTGTCAGCGAAGCGTTTCGTGTTGATCATGGTGGTAGGAGATATCATATCCTTTCTCATGCCAGCCGAAAGTCATGTTGCGGCGAAGGTGATCGCAGTGGTGGAAGACCTCTTTTTCACGGTCAAGATTCTGGATGCGGCGAAGCGCGCGGGACTTGCGATCGAGTTCGTCAAGAGCGAGCGGGACGCGCTTCTAAAGGCCGCCGAACGTCCCGCACTGATGATTCTGGATCTGAACTTCGCGGCCATCGATCCACTGCATGTGATCAAGGCGCTGAAAGCCGATGCGGCGACTAAAGGCGTGCGTCTGGTGGGCTACGTCTCACACGTCCAAGCCGATCTGAAAAAGGACGCACAGGAGGCGGGTTGCGACATGGTCCTGGCGCGCTCTGCGCTGTCGCAAAACCTGCCCCAGTTGATGAAGCGCGCCGCCGAATGAGCTGGCCGCGAATAAACGCGTATGAACGCAAATCACAAATCAAGTACGACGCGTTTCCATTCCACGCGCGGCTTCTGAAAGTTGATCAGCAGCGCGAGTTTGATGCCGGATGCGCGAAGGTAGTTAATGCAAGCCGCCATGTGCTCCGGGGCAAATCGATCCACACACTTCAGTTCCACCACGAGCGATTCCTCGACGATTAAGTCCGCAAGATAGACGCCCACCTCATGTCCCTTGTAGGCGACCGATAGAGCAGCCTGTGACCTAACCTGCAATCCACGCAGCAATAGTTCCTGGGCTAGTGCCCTTTCATAGACCTTCTCAAGAAACCCGGCTCCCAGTGTATTCGAGACTTCATATGCGGCTCCAATGACCTTTTCTGCGCCTTCATTTGCGTTCATTCGCGTTCATTTGCGGCCCATTCTTCAGCCGTTCCACGTCCCCCACCAGCTGCCGGGTGATCTTTTCCGCCACATCCGCGCTGGCGCCGCGGAACTTCGCCCCCGTACTTTCCTGCGTGGTCGACCACACCACGTCCCCGTCTTTATTCACCAGCCGCACCGTCGCCAGCGCCTCGTGCTTGCGCTCCTTCACGCTGGACGATTCGTTCTCTCCGACGCCCAGCGTGAACCCGCGGCCGGTGTTCGATCCCGAACTCGACGAGCTGCGATTGGTCCGCGTGCCCACCGAAGCGCCCCCGTGAACATTCACCCCCTCCGACGACGAGAATGAATCCGTGAACACCAGATCCTCCGCCGCGCCGCGCAGGATCATGTCCGCGCGCTCCTGATTCTCGGTCAGGACGAACAGCTTCGCGTTCTGGAGACTGGCGATCAGCAGGTCGCGCATTTGCGCCGCCGTCTCGCCGCCGGTCAGCCGGTCGACATACACGCGTTTGATCGATAGGAGCTGGCGCGAAATCTCATCCGCCTGCGGCGGGGGCTGCTGCGCCAGCAACATCACAAGAAAAAGTGTCTGCATTATCGTCCCGCCGCCTTGCGGGCCTCCTGATCCTGAAATCGAAGTTTCAACCCGGTGCGAGCCTCCAGCGCCACCAGCGTCGCCCGGATCGCATTCTTGTCCACCTGAAAGACCAGCGCCTGCTGCTTTCCGTCGTCGCTATATCCAACCGTTAGATAATGGCGCCGCTTTTTGCTCAACAGGAACACCGGCGACAGCACCACTGCCAGCGCCAGCCTGCGATCGACTTGCTGCCCGTACTCCAGCAGATTGATGCGTGAAAACGCGATGCGAATCTGTCCTTTTTTTGTGTAGAACGCCAGGTATTGCTCATCGCCTGCGTCCAGCGATCCCACCTCGCCGCTGGCCAGCGTGAAAGACGTTCCGCCTACATATTCCGCACGCGCGGCCGCGCCCGCATGCACCCCGGACGCGAGCAGCGCCACCCACAACAAAGCCCATAGGATTCTTGGCACGTTAGTTAGTTGTTCCCGGCGTGAGGATTTCTCACCTTACGGGGGCGCTATCCTGGAAAATATCCATGTCGCAGGAAGTTCTTGAAGCCCAGGGCCATCTGATCGATTCGCACCTGATGGAGCGCATCTTCGACACCGTGGTCGAATACAACGGGCGCTTCGAGGTGGAGGAGTTTCGCATCGGCCGTACCAACGCCGAAGCGTCCTATCTAAGGATGAAGGTCGCGACCCCCGAAGCGGCCGACATGCACCTGCTGATCAGCCAGTTGATCGGTCTCGGCTGCACGCCGGTTGACGATCGCAATGCCGAGCTCGCCACAGTCGAGCGCGATTTATGTGCGCCTGACGATTTCTACTCGACCACCAATCACCGTACCCAGGTCCGCCAAGGGGGCGAATGGATCGACGTCGCGAATCAGCGCATGGACGCGACGATTGTCGTCAGCGGATCCGGCGCCGCCTGCCGCCGTCTGCGCGACCTGCGCGCGGGCGATCGCGTAGTGGTCGGCATGCGCGGGATTCGCGTCCTCCCCGAATCGAAAGAACGCGACCGACTGGCCTTCGCGTTCATGAGCAACGGAATTTCCTCCGAGCGGCAGGTGGATACCGCCGTGCGCCAGACCGCGAGCCTGATGCGAAGCGCGCGGGCCGCGGCACAGAAGATCGTGGTCGTCGCCGGACCAGTGGTGGTGCACACCGGTGGCGCCGCCGGGCTCGCCGCGCTGATCCGCGCGGGTTGGGTACAAGCGCTGCTGGCCGGAAATGCACTGGGCGTCCACGATATCGAGGCCGCGCTGCTGGGTACTTCGCTGGGTGTTCGCCAGAGCGACGGACGGCAGGAAGAACACGGCCATCGCAACCACATGCGCGCCATCAACGCGATCAATCACGCGGGTGGCATCGCCAAGGCGGTCGAAAGCGGGCGCCTCATGCGCGGCGTGATGTATGAAACCGTGAAAGCCGGCGTGCCCTTCGTCCTGGCCGGCAGCCTGCGTGACGATGGACCGCTGCCCGACACCATCACCGATATGAATCGCGCGCAGGACGCCTATGCGGAACAGTTGAAGGGCGCGGGCTTGGTGCTGTGCCTGGGGTCCATGCTGCACTCCATCGCCGTCGGGAACATGCTGCCGAGCTGGGTGAAAATCGTGTGCGTGGATATTAACCCCGCCGTCGCGACCAAAGTCAGCGATCGCGGCACCGGGCAGGCCATCGGCATCGTCACCGATGTGGGCCTGTTTCTCGATATGCTGGCGCGCGAGCTGACGCCTTCGGCCACTGAATCCGCAAAAGAGGTCGCCCAGTGAAGCGCGCCTACACCGATGCGCACGCGGCCGCGGGAATCCACGCCGAGCTGCCGGAAATCGAGACTTGGCCCAATCAATATCGCACTGGTTACCAGATCGAAATCGTGACGCCCGAATTCACTTCGGTCTGCCCCAAGACCGGTTTGCCCGATCACGGCACGCTCACGCTTCGCTACATTCCGGATAAAAAGTGTCTGGAGCTAAAATCGCTCAAGATGTACACGCTGGCCTATCGCAACCTGGGAATCTTCCAGGAAAATGTAGTCAACCGCGTGCTGGCGGACGTGGTCAAAGCTGCGCAGCCGTTGAACGCGACAGTCGAAGGCGAGTTTACTCCGCGCGGCGGCGTCTACACCAAGATCACAGCCAGCTACGCGTCCGATGAACCCAGGAGTCGCAAGCGTGCGCGATGAAGAACTGACAGCGGCGATTCGCGAAGTGCGCGACCGCGTGCGCGCGCAGCACCCCAACGGATCGCTGGGATTCGAAGGCGTATCCGCGGCTGACCTCATGCCGCTGGTCCACGCGCGCGATGCCGCGGAAGCGAAGGTGGCGGCGATCGGCACCGTCAATCCGCGCCCGCCCGGTCTCAAGAACGCAATCGCTCAGAAGGTGAAGCGGCTGGTGGCGCGTGCGCTCGATTGGCACGTGCGCGAGCAGGTGGAGTTCAATCGCGCCGCCATTGCATGCGTCCAAGCGTCCATCGAAGCGCTCACCGAAACCAACCGCGCTCTCGCCCGCCTGGCCGATTATCACCGTGAGCATCGCGAGCAGGTGCTCTCTTTCAATCGCCGTCATGACGAAGAGATGGCGGCTCTCTATCGCGAAGCCCAGGAGCTGAAGGACATTCGCGCGCATTGGGCCGAGTGGCGCGTCGGTTTCGAGGAGCGCCGCTCGCAGAGCGAAATCCACATGCTGCGGACGATTTCCGAGTTGCAGGCGGCATTCTCGCACCGCGTCACGCTGCTCGAACAGAGTTTCCGCGAGCTCGCCCGCCAGCAGCATGCTGGTTTCCAGGCGGCGCTCGATCGAAACACGGTCGGCGTGCAGGAGCGCCTGTGGAAGGATCTGCAGACCACGCGAGCCGAGTTCGAAAAACTGATCTACGCGGAGCTGAGGCTGATCCGCCAGCGCGTAGTCGCGGACGCAGCAGCTCCCGCGGTTGCTGTCTCAGGTATGTCCGGCGGAAGCCCTCAAGTCGAGATTGACTGGATGCGATTTGCCCAGGTCTTCCGCGGCTCCGAAGATCGCATCCGCGAACAGCAGAAGCGTTATGCCGCGCGATTCGCCGGTGCGGTCGACGTTCTGGATCTGGGTTGCGGACGCGGCGAATTTCTCGAAGCTGCACGCGACGCCGGCGTCGAAGCCCGCGGCATCGATCAAAGCGACGAATGTATTTCGCTGTGCCGCACGAAGGGTCTGACTGCCGAGAAAGCCGACCTGTTCGCGTACCTCGAAGCTCTGCCTGATCGATCGCTCGGCGGCGTCTACTGTTCGCAGGTGGTCGAGCATTTGCCGCCGGATCGTCTGCCGGTGCTGGTCAACCTGCTCGCGAAGAAAACCATCCCGGGCGCGCTGGTGGCGATCGAAACGCCGAATCCTGAGTGCCTCGCGATCTTCGCCACGCACTTCTATCTGGACCCGACGCACACGCGTCCGGTGCCCGCCGTGCTGCTGCGTTTTTATCTCGAAGAGGCCGGCTTCGGCGCTGTCGAAATCGAGCGCTTGTCGCCCGCGATCGATTCCATGCCTGTGCTGGCCGAGCTACCTGCCGGCTTTCGCGAAGCGTTCTTCGGGGGGCTGGACTACGCGATTTATGCGAAAAAGCTCTAGCCGCAGATAAACGCAGATAGACGCAGATCTAAATTAGGGTTGAATCTGCGTTCACCTGCGTCCATCCGCGGCTAATAATTTCTCGTACAACGCTCTTTGCTTCTCCGCGATAGAATCCCAGCCGTAAACCCGCACCACCGTCTCCCGCGCGCTCCGCTCCAACGCCCAACGCTCGTCCGGAAAATCCAGCAGCCGCTCGATCTCCCGAGCCATGTCGTCCGGCGAATCGGTCACGATCAGATCCGCGCCGCGCTCCAGTTCCAGCCCGTGAATGCCCGCCTCGGTCGAGACGATCGCTTTGCCCATCGCCATCGCCTCCATGATCTTGATGTTGGTGCCCGCCGACGCCACTAGCGGAGCGATCACCACCGCCGCACGTTCATACGCAGGTCGCACGTCTGCCACGAAGCCTTCGATCTCCACGCCTGGAAGCTCCGCCTTCCAGAACTCCTCATGACGCCGGCCCGCGATGATGTGCAGCGTGGCGCCATGCAGCTTCGGCCAGACCTTCCGTAGAAAAAACTCGCACGCCAGCACGTTCGGCCGATGTGCGAAAGATCCGATGAACAGCAGTCGCCTTGGCTCCGGCTGCCGCGGGCCCGGCTGAAATCTCTCCAGGTCCACGCCATTTGGAATCGTCACCGCGCCGGGGATCAACGCGCGGTCTTTTTCGGACATGGTTACGACGCGGTCCACTCCGCTCCATGCCGCGGTCTCGAACGCGACCCATCGCTGATGCTGCCGCCGCAGCTCCCACGCGTCCACCGGATTCTGCTCCAGCATCTGCGCGTACAGATCGAAAGTCACGTCGTGCTCGACCAGCAGCGTCTTCGCCCCCGCACAATCCCCCGCGTACTGCGCCATTTGAGTGAACTCTAGCTGCGCGATCCCCGGCCGCCACTTCGCCATCGTCTGGCGTAGCGCTTCATGAAACGACGGGGAATCGAATTCTTCGACGGTGTCGGGCCGCGGTGTGGTCGGAAGCGCGTGCGTCCCCGGCCGGCGGACCGTGACTAACTCGACACAAATCTCCAACAGCTCGCGCGGAACCGGCGCGGATTCTTCGACGAATGCGACGAGGACGAGATCGAAATCGCGCGCGGCGCGAAACATGAGGTTGTAAATCCGCACCGCTGCGCCGTGCGAAAGAGGGAAGGGAAGATACGGGCTCGCAACTAAGACCCTGGGCCGCTCACTTCGCTGACGCCCGGGAAACACCGCGACGTCGCCGTTGCATAAGTGCAGGAACTGATCCGCGGCGGTGCCGCTGTGCCGCGCCGGTGTCTTCGCGGCCAGGGCCAGTGTTTCGCTCTTTCCGAGCGCCTTCAACCTGAGAACGTTTTCGATCCACAGCCTTCGAAACAGCGGTCCTGGCGTCCGGGCCAAAAAACGCACGAAGTTCCGTTCCAGGATCGCGTCCAGCTCCGTCGGCGAATAGAATCGCGAGGTGGTCGCTCGATGCAGATGCAGCACTCGCGCACGCGCACAATAGACACTCGGCCAGCCGCGCTGCCAGGCGCGAACGCCCAGGTCCAGATCCTCGACGTACGCAGGATCGTAGATCGGATCGAATCCGCCCAGCTCGGCGAGCTTTTTCGCGTCGTACAGCGTGCACCCCCCGCTCCCATACAGCACGTAGCTCTGATCTTCGCCCTCCAGCGGCTCATCGCAGCGAATCGGAAAATCCTCGGGTCCCCGCTGCGTGATGAAAACCGTCTTGCCGGTCTCCTCGCGACGCTGTCCCTCCGGAAAAAAGATCTGCGCCGTCGCGGCGAATAACTCAGGCACATCTTTGAACGCGCGATTCAATTCCTCCAAAAAGCCGGGTGCCAGAAACCCCCGTTCCACCAGCATGTCGTTGTTCAGCACGCAGACATGCGTGTAGCGAGCGCGCTGCAACCCGCGGTTCACGGCCGTCGCGAATCCCAGCGGATCCAAGCTGGACTCGATCGCGACACGCGGATACTTGCGCCCCAGCCATTCCGCCGTTCCATCGCTTGACCCGTTGTCGACTACGATGATCTCGTCCGCGCCTTCAATTCGTGGCAGACATCTCTCCAACAACTCGCGACCGTCGCGCGACGGGATCACCACCGAAATTCCGGGCACCAGAATTCGGGCTGCCCACGCCGCGGGCCGAGCCTCCGCCTGCTCTCCAACGCGCGCGCGGGTTAAAGCTCGACGATAATTCCACGGCTCCCGCGGATTCGCGATTCGCTTGCGCCACCGCTCCACTGCGCCACGTGGCCCCAGATGCCAGCGGAAGAAGTTTCCCGTGCGCCATGCCGCATACTGCGCAATGCTGCCGACGCTGCGGGGATGCAGCATGAAGTGATCGCCCTGCTCGTAAAACGCGAGGTAGCGAAACGGCGCCAGCGCGAACGCGACCCAGCGCATGCCCCGATGCGGCGTGCGCGGCTCGAGGATTACCGCCGCGATTCGAATCTTCGCGGAACGCAATCGCGATCGGATATGCGCGTAGTTCTCGCGCCAGCTTCGCTTCACATGGTAGGGGATCCACTGGCCCTCCGGCGGCGGGAATTCGGCGACCACTACCAGCGGAAGCTCGGGGAAGATGCCGCGCATCCGTTCGAGCGCCAGTGCGATGGCCGCCTCCGAGGCGGAGGCGAACAGCACTCTAATTGCGCCGGTCAGATGAGCTGCCACAAAGCAAATTCCTGCGTGCCCGCCCATTCGCCGCATTGGTGCAAGCGCCACAGTTCGAGCGCCTGAGCGCAGAACGCGGTCGACACTGGATTCACGAACGGAAGCATTTCGCCGCCGCGGCGTCCGAACCAGAAGCCTCCGTCGATTCGCATGTCGTCCGACTCCGCTTGAAATGCCGTGGCACGCGCGGCTTCTTCGCACGCCGCAGTGTCGTCCAGCGCGACGGCGCCCTGATAATGGGCGATCAATCGCACCCGCAGCAACTGCGCGCTCACATCGGATCGCTCGAACTGCGGAGCCACTTCACGAAAGATCGCCGCCGTCCGCGCGATCCCCGACGCCAACACCGCGCGGCAGTCCGCTCGATTCGAAACCGCCAGCAGCGCCTCCAGAAAGTAGCAGTACGCGTGCAGGCGATCCATCAGTTTCTCTCGATTCGATTCACCTGCCAGGAATGACTCGTGCGTCGCGAGCGCAGACGCCAGTACCGATTCAAACAGTCTCGCCGCGTGCTCGTCATCCAGATCCCGCCAGGCCAGTGCCGATTTCAACTGATAGCATCCCGGCTGCCGCGACCATCGCGCCTCGCGCGTCACCGGTTGTTTTTCCGGAAGCTCGATGATCGGGTGAAAATCACCATCGCCCAGAAAATCGAAAGCCAGCGAAAGCGCGGCGTCCTTCGCACGCGAGCGAAATTCCTCTTCTCCTGTTGCTCTCCACGCCGACAGCAACCCGCGCACGATGATGCCGATATCGAAGAAGTAGGCGTACGGCGCTCCCGGCTCGAACGCGAAGGTCGAGTTGGCCGCGTCCCATCCTTCGCGGGTCAGGTAACGCGCCGCCCGCAGTCCGGCTTCCAGACACGCCCGATCGCCGCTCCGCGAATGAAGGTACAGCAGTGCGCTCACCGCATAACCTGTGATTTCGTGCGAGACCGCCGCGTTCCGCTCAAGATCGGAACGATAGAATCGCGCGACGCCGCCGTTGGTTTCCTGAATCCCCGAATGCAGGAACCACTGGCTGGCCTTTTCCAAGAACCGGGTCAACCTTCAAATTGTATAATGCCCGTTCTGTATAATGAGGCTTCATGCGCCTTGCGTTGGTTGTCGCAGCGGCAGGCGCGCTCAGCGCGCAAACCCGAATGCCAATCGGCATCGTGCGCGGCGACGTGGTCTCCTTGCAGGGCACTTCCGCCGGCGGTGAACTAAAGATCAAAACTCCTGAAGATGCCGTCTACGCGTGCCTGTACGATGTGCACACGTATTTCGAACGCGACCTGCACCGCATCGGCATCTCCGGCCTGCGTAGCGGCGATCCGGTCGAAGTGGTCGCCGACCGCACTCCCGGCACTTCCAATTGCTACGCGCGCACGGTTCACGTGGTGGATACGCACGCGCAGAAACTCGCGCCCGGCGCCCGGCCGCGGCTCCGTTCGATCACCAGTCCCACCGAAGCGTGGGCGCCGCGTGGCGATATGAATATTTCCGGCATGGTGGTGCAGTGCGCGAAGTACACGCTCACGCTCAAGACCCGCACCGGGACCGAGACTCTGCTGCTGCGGCCCGATACGCGTTACGTCGGCGCTGGTTTGCGCGTCGCCTCGGATTCGCTTCAAGTGAACCAGCGCGTTTTCGTTCGTGCCGGCCGCAATCTGGACGGAGACGTCGAGGCCTATCAAGTGATGTGGGGCGAGATCACGGCGCCACAATGAACGGCCGCAAATAAACGCAGATAAACGCGAATATCTTATGTGCGTTGATTCACGTTCACGTCGGCGTGCGCAAGCGCACTCGTCGGCTTACTTTTTCAGCAACTTCAGAAACCTCGTGCGCAGCGCTTCCGCCGTCTTCGCGTCCGGCGCGACCACCAGAATCGTATCGTCGCCCGCGATGGTTCCGGTGATCTCCGGCCACTCCGCGTTGTCGAGCGATACCGCGACCGTATTCGCGTGCCCCGCGGGCGTGCGCAGCACCAATAGGTTCTGCGCCACGCGAATGTCCTGAACAAACTCGCGCGCCAATGTTTCGACGTCTGGACCCGACGACGCCGGCTCGCCCACGCCCTCCACGTATCCTTCCGCCGTTTTCACGAGGCCCAGCTCGCGAATATCGCGCGACAGCGTAACCTGCGTCGCCGGAACGCCGATGGAGCGGAGAGCCTTCGCCAGTTCGTCCTGCGTATGGATGCGCTTCGAGCGGATTAACTTCAGAATCTGTCCGTGGCGATAATTCTTGTTCATCGGCGCACCGGCTACCGAAGCCGATCCAGCCGCGCCTGCGCCTCTTCCAGCGCCTTCGCGACCGCTTGGGGTCCCGTGCCACCCGGCAACTCGCGCGTGCGGATTCCGTCGGCTGGTTTGAGATACCGCGTCATGTCCGCGGTGAATGCCGGATCGAACGCCCCCAGCCCCTCCGCCGTCCAGTCCGCCGGTTTCTTCGAATCGCGAATACTCTCGCGCACCAGCTTGCCGACGATCTTGTGCGCCTGATGGAACGCCACCCCGCTGCGCGCCAGCGCGTCCGCCAAATCCGTCGCCACCGCCCAGCTTTCTTCCACCGCGGCTTCCGGACGCGACGGATTCAGCCGCGTTGTTTCGACCACCACCCGTGCCATCTCAAGCGACCCGCGCAAGTGATCCACCGCATCGAAAATCCGCGGCTTGTCCTCCTGCATGTCGCGATTGTAGGTCATGGGCAAACCCTTCATGGTGACGAACAACGCCGTGTAATCGCCGAACACCGCACCGCATTTTCCGCGAATCAGCTCCAGCGCGTCGGGATTCTTCTTCTGCGGCATCATGCTCGATCCGGTGGTCACCGCGTCGCCCATTTCCAGCCAGCCGTACTCCTCGCCCGAGTAGAGAATCCAATCCTCCGAAAGCCGGCTCAAGTGCAACATGGTGAGCGACGCCGCATGCAGAAAGTCGAGCGCGAAATCGCGATCCCCGGAGACATCCATGCTGTTGCGCGTGATGCATGCGAATCCCAGATCCTTGGCGATCGCCGCCCGGTCGAAGGGAAACCCGCTGCCCGCCAGCGCGCCGCTGCCGATCGGCATCACGTTCACTCGCGCCCGAGCTTCTTCCAGCCGCTCCAAATCGCGCGCGAACATTTCAAAATATGCCAGCAAGTAATGCGGCCACAGCACCGGCTGCGCCCGCCGCGTGTGCGTGTAGCCGGGAATAATCGCATGCGGATCGCGGCGCGCCAGCGCCAGCAGAGCGCCCATCAGATCCATCAGCAGCGCCGAGCAGATGTCGATCTCATCGCGCAGCCACAGCCGCAGATCCAGCGATACCTGATCGTTACGGCTGCGGCCCGTATGGATCTTTTCGGCAACAGATCCAACCTGTTCGCCCAGCTTGCGGATCACTAGCGTGTGAACATCTTCGTCGTCGGCGTTTTCGTAAAAAGCAGGATCGCGCGCGTCGCTGCGCAGTACCTCGAACGCACCCACCAGCGTCTCGCGCTCCGCGGCGGTGAGAATCCCAACACCCTCCAGCGCCCGCGCATACGCCTGCGATCCCCGCAGATCGGCGTCGATCAAGCGCCGGTCGAAGTGCAGCGATCCGGAAAACCGCTCGAAGATTTCCGAGGGCCCGCCGTCGAATCGGCCGCCCCACAATTTCATACCGTTTTCTTCGCGGCTTTCTGGTTGGCCTGCTTTAGCCCCGCCTGCACCTGGATCGGCAGGCCGATCAGGTTGATGAACCCGCGCGCGTCGCGCTGATCGTATTCTGAGCCCATGGTGAAGCTGGCGATGTTGAGGGAATACAGCGAGTATTGAGACTTGCGGCACACCGGCTGGAATCCGCCTTTGTACATGCGCAGCGTCACTTCGCCCGTAGTGAATTTGCTGGTGGCTACGAAAAACGCGTCGAGCGCCTCGCGCAGCGGCGTGAACCACAGACCGTTATAGACCATCTCCGCGTAATCCAGCGCCAGCTTTTGCTTGTAGTGCGCCGTGTTCCGATCCAACGTCAGCGCTTCGAGTTCACGATGCGCTGTCATGATCAGCGTGCCGCCCGGCGTCTCGTAACAGCCGCGCGACTTCATTCCGACGAACCGATTCTCCACCAGATCGATGCGGCCGATTCCATGTGCCGCGCCCTGCTTGTTTAGCTCTTCGAGCAGCGCCACGGCCGACGAATACTTCTTGCCGTTCACCGAAACCGGGCGGCCTTCCTCGAAGCCGATGGTGACATCTTTCGCTTTGTCGGGCGCGTCCTTGGGACTCTTGGTCAGCATCCACACGTCGTCCGGAGCCGCATTCACCGGATCTTCCAGCGCGCCGCCCTCGTGCGAAATGTGCCAGATGTTGCGATCCCGGCTGTAGATTTTCTTGGTGGTCTGCGCGATCGGCACCTTGTGCTTCTCCGCGTAGGCGATGGCGTCCTCGCGCGATACGATGTCCCATTCGCGCCACGGCGCGATCACCGGCAGATGCGGCGCCAGCGCTTTATAGGTCAGCTCGAAACGGACCTGATCGTTACCTTTGCCGGTGCACCCGTGCGCCAGCGCATCGCAGCCCGTCTTCAGCGCCACCTCCACCTGTTTCTGTGCCAGCAACGCCCAGCAGATACTTGTGCTCGTACTCGCCGCCCGCGCGCACCAGCTTCCATAAATAGTCGCTGACGAACTCTTCGCGCATGTCGGCCACGTGAACTTCGGATGCGCCGGTCTTACGCGCCTTCGCTTCCAGGCCTTTCAGCTCGTCACCACCTTGTCCGATATCGCCGCACACCGCGACCACTTCGCAACCGTAGTTTTCCTTCAGCCACGGAATGATGATGGATGTGTCCAGCCCGCCGGAGTAAGCGAGCGCCACCTTTTTGGGTTTCTGCATAAACCTGAATTCTACCTTGTGGGGCCGGCAGTCCTGCCGGCGAGCCCGCTTTCCAGCGGGCTTAACCAAGCAACATCAGCAGCAGCGCCTTCTGCGTGTGCAGCCGGTTTTCAGCCTGGTCGAACACCACCGACCGCTGCGATTCCATCACCGCATCGGTCACTTCCTGCCCGCGCTTGGCTGGGAGGCAGTGCAGAAACACCGCGTCCGGCCGAGCCTTGGCGAACAGCGCTTCGTTCACCTGATAGGGCGCGAAGACGCGCGCGCGTTCGGCGGCTTCAGTCTCCTGGCCCATGCTGGCCCACACGTCGGTATACACCGCGTGCGCGCCGGCCAGCGCCTCCGCCGGATCGCTCGTGATGGTGATCCGCCCGAGCGAGGCCGCCCCCGATGCGATCTCCGCATTCGGCGCGAATCCCTCGGGGGCCGCGACCGCGACGTGCACGCCCAACCGTCCCGCGGTCAGCATCAGCGAGTGCGCTACGTTATTTCCGTCGCCGACGAACGCCAGCTACAGACCTTTCAAATCGCCGAACTGTTCCCGCAAGGTCAGCACGTCCGCCAGCGCCTGGCAGGGATGATACAGATCGCTGAGGGCGTTGATCACCGGCACGCTGGACCATTCGGCGAGTTGGTCGACCGTATCCTGCGAGAACACCCGCGCCGCGATGGCGTGCGTCCAGCGGTCCAGATTCCTCGCGACGTCTTTCACCGGTTCGCGCTCGGCGATCGGACCTACGCTAGTGACCGCATCGCCGCCCAATTGTTTGATCGCCAATTCGAACGTCATGCGCGTGCGCAGCGACGGTTTTTCGAACAGCAGCGCCAGATAGCGCCCGGCCAAGGCCTGCGCGAATCGCGCGGGCGTACGCTTCATCTCGGCGGCGAGGTCGAGCGTGTACTCCAGCGCGTCGAGCGAAAGATCGAGGTCGCGGGTCAGGTCCCGTGCCGTCGGTCGCGCGATCGTAGGAAAGGGCGTGGCCACTTCAGTCTCCGCTGAATGTTTATTCAGCTAGCTGAATAATAATACATTCGCGACTAAGAAGCAAGTGACGCCCGCTAGGTGGTTACGGCAGCCGTGTTGGTCAACCCTGCTTGGCACAATGCGCCACGCCAGATTCCAGATCTATGCGAGAGTCACGTCTAGGAAAGGAACGTGATGAGCTTCGTCATTGGGGCCAAGACGCTGGACAATGCGCCTGGCCACCTTGGCAAAACTGCCACCCTTTGACCGGGCTTGGATGAAATAAAACGGCATGTTCTTGCGCTGGCCGTCATCACAAACCAGGTAGAAGAGCCCCTTGAAATAACCCTCCGCATAGGCGGCATCGTAATACGAACGATGCTTCAAGTGGCGGCCGCGGATCTGGTCATAGAGAATCAACTGCTTGCCGACGTCGCATTTGTGCGAGTACTGCCCCGTGTGGCGCCTCGCCAAAATGCGATCGAACGCATGGATTAGTCCGTCCTGATAGGCAGAACAAAACACCATGTCCGGCGTCCCTTGGGCTCGAAATCGTCGGTGTAGCTTGTCGTGTTCGACGGATGCCCTGAGTCGCGCAATGGGAATGCCATCGAACCGTTCGTCGGGCAAAAAGTGACCGTCACCTTCGATGTGTTTCTTCAGGGTGCGGATGAAGTAGGTAGCGTCGGTGAAAATTGGCGTCAACCCCAACGCTTCGAATCGGTCCTGGGACGAACGATCCAGAGTAACGATATAGGCGGTCGGCACGACCTGACGCAACTCACGAGAGATGTATCGATGTAGGGATGCGAAGTCATGATCGGAAAACGAATAGCCGACGTACACAATGGTCTTGGTGGCGAGCATGACTTTCAGCGCACTTCCAAGGCTGCCGCGATCCAACTGTCGCCGAGCGCGCGAATAGTCTTCATTCGTGGCGACGATTGATCCAAAATTGCTAATGGACCCGTGGATCTTGAAGACCTTGCGTCCTTTGGTGTTCCAAAACGCAAAGTCCTCTCCATCCACGAATGGAGTTGCTCCACATTCGTCCTCGAAATACGTGTCCCAGTTTGTCGTGATATAGGTGTCTATCTGAAATAGCGTTGAAATCTCGCGGTGAAAGCGAGTGGCCATCCCATAAAGCTCGGGAAAGGCCTCCACGTATTCCATGCGTGCTCGGATTCGCTCTAGGAGCTCTCGACGGCCGTCCGGACGTTCGCACAACTGGCTCATCAGCTTCGCAAAACTGGGTCTATCTGTCGGACCGAGCCCGAGCAGGCCGTGGATTTCGTCGTAGAGCGACCATGGGAAGACGTACGTCGACTCGGTGCTAACACCCGCGCCAGCGAAGATCACTACTTCGCCATTGATGAGTTGGTTCAACAGGTGAGGCGGAAGCGTAAACTCTTGCTGGTTCCGACAGAGAACACACTTGGATCGGTCATGGACGACTTCGTGGTGATCGGTTAGCGGCGATTTAGTCTTGCGGCTCGTACGTGGCCTCTCAACAAAACTGTAGAATCATCCACCGCGCTGCACTGGACGGATCGCAATGAGATCTGGAGCGGGAGACGAGAATCGAACTCGCAACCAACAGCTTGGAAGGCTGTGACTCTACCATTGAGTTACTCCCGCGCCTGTTCTCATTGTACATTCTTGCTCGCGATTCGCTATGCGTTCACTTGATCACGCGCTGCGATTGCAGCCACGCTCCCACCTCTGGCCAAAAGTCGATGCGCTCGTGCGTTTCCACATCGAGCAGCGAGTGATCCGCCGTCGGCAGGACCTTCACCGTCATCGGCAACTTGCCCGCGTCGCGCAACCGATTCAGATTCGCGATAGTATGCTCCACCGGAATGCTGCGGTCCTTCGCGCCCAGGATCCAGATCGACGGCACCTGCAGCTTGGCGAGTACCGGCTCGGGATCGTACCCATTAGGACCGTGGAACGTCTTCATCCTCCGGTCGATTTCTTCATCGGAAAGACCCTTGATCGACCCCGGATCGTACCCCGCCAAATCGCTATAGAAAATCTCCTCGCCCACGTTCACGGCCGGGCCGGACAGGATGATGAGGTAGGAGAAAATGTCGGTCTTGATCGCGGCCAGTGGAATAATCCAGCCGGCTTGGCTCGCGCCGGCGAGGCCCAAACGCCGCGGGTCAATGTCCTTGCGATTCCGAATCGCCTCCGCGCAGGCGATCGCGTCGGCCGAAAGAAGGTCGAACATCATGTCGCTGTTCTTGGGCCCGACGCCGGAGTATTGTCCCGTTGACCCGCCAACGCCGCGCTTGTCATAGGCGACCACGGCGATGCCACGGTCCAGAAACTCGCGAGCCATAAGGGAGAGCTCGCTACGTGTAACGCGGCCCGATCCATGCACCAGAACGACGGCAGGAAACGGCGGCGTCCCCTCCGGGAGTCGCAGGTCAGCCGCGAGCACCGCGTCTTTGCTGGTGACTCTAAGGGTCTCCGTCCGAGCCATTTGTGGCTGGGCACAAGCTGTCAGGCCCAGTGCGGCGAGGATGAAGGCACAGCGGATTCGCATGGCGAAGGCAAGGCAAGTTTAAGGCCGACTGACAGGCACGAAACTTCATTGAATGCCGTGCGAGTAAGACCGCCGATGTTCATCGCTGGGACGACCCTGTTCGTGTTCGGGAGTGAGTCAGTTGCTAGAAGCGGGAATGGCGGAAGGGTCGATCCCGCCATCCCGCCCGCTCGCTTCAGAACGCTTCCACCACCATCCGCGCGCCCGTGAATGCCGTCGCTGCCGTCGCGATGACCTGACCGGCGGAGTTGAGGACTTCGAGTTTCGTGGTCCCTGCCGCTGATAAGCCATCACTACTCACCGTCATTATGCCGCGAACGCGATGGGTGGACTGAAAGCCACCCGTGGTTTGGTAAGTGTTCGCCAGGAATGTAAAAGCGAACTCCTGATTTCCGGTGCGAATCCATTCCCCGACCACCGGGCCGGTAAACGTGTCGATCGGCGGTCCGGAAAATCTCCCGTCGGCCGTGAACTGGGCCGTTCCGACGTACACCGGCTGGGGCGCTCCCGGGAAGGACGCCCGGAAGATCCAGGTGCCATCCAGCCGCTGCGTGGACGATTGGGCCATGGCCGCTCCGGGAACCAGCAGGGCCGCGGCAAGCGTGAACTTGAACAATAACCTTTTCATCGTATTTCTCCTTTTCCGAACAGGAGCCGTCATCGGCCACCTGCGAGGTCAAGCATGCTCCCCGATCTCGCGGACGGGGCAGACAGATCCCTGTGAACTCACGGTGAGCAGCTTCGATTATCAATGACTTAACGGTGCTACAATTACGGACCCATGCCAGGCCAAGAGGATGCGCGGCAGCTTCCTCCGGATGCGATTCGCGCCGTTCTTGGGAGAATTACCGCTAGTTCAGGGTTTGCCACCGCCGACCGCATGCGGCGGTTCATCGACTTCGTCGTAAACAAGACTCTGGATGGCGAGGCGGACACAGTCAAGGAGTATCTGGTCGGCGTCGAGGGGTTCGATCGAGGCCGGGATTTCGATCCGCGCACGGATACGATTGTCCGCGTGGAGGCCCGCCGCCTGCGCAAGAAGCTGGAAGAATACTACGCCCAGGCGGGCAAGGATGAAGCGGTCTATATCACCCTCCCGTCGGGATCGTATGTCCCGCGGATCGAAGTGCGCAATAGCGCAGATGCAGCGCCCCGAACCTCTGATCCCGGCCGCCGGCGCGCCATCCTTTGGGCGGTATGCGGACTTGCGATCCTGGCGCTGCTGGGGGCCGCCGTCCCGCTGTTCCGGAAACGAGCAGCGCCCTCTGCCTATATCGGTTCGGTTGCGGTCCTGCCATTTGTCGACCTGAGCCCCTCGAAGGATCAGGAGTACTTTTGCGACGGGATCAGCGAGGAGCTGATCAACGCTCTCTCCGCCGTTCCGTCGCTCCAAGTCGCCGCCCGAACATCGGCTTTTCGCTATAAAGGCAAAGCGGACGATATCCGGCGGATCGGCGCCGACCTGGGGGTCGAGTATATCGTCGAAGGCAGCGTCCGTACCGCCGGCAAGCAACTCCGGATCACCGCTCAACTGGTGCGGGTGCGGGACGGCTATCACGTCTGGTCGCGGCAATTCGATCGTGAATTCTCCGGTATCTTTCTAATCCAGGAAGAGTTGGCGCGCGCGATCGCTTCCAGCATCGGCGCGGAACTTGGAGCCGGAGTCAGCTTCATTCGCACCACCAACCTGGAAGCTTATCGTCTCTATCTGGAAGGCCGGCATTATTGGCGCCAGTTCATTCCGTCGTCCACCGGCCAGGCGATCGAGTACTTCCAGCGAGCGATCACCGCCGATCCGTCCTTCGCTCCGGCCTACGCCGGGCTCGCCGATTCCTACATGCAAATGAATGTCTGGCACGCCGGACCTCCCAGCCAGCTAATGGAGAAGGCCCGCGAGGCAGCCACGCGCGCGCTGGGTTTAAATCCACATTCGGCGGAAGCTGAAACGGAGCTTGGCGCCGTCAGCGCATTCTATGAGTGGGACTGGAAGGGTTGTGAGCAGCACTTCCGTCGCGCGATTAACTCTCAGCCCAGCTACGCCGAGGCCCGCTGGCTCTTCGCTACCACCTGTCTTGGTCCGCAAGGGCGCTTGGACGAAGCGCTAACCGAAACCCGACGCGCCGCGGCTCTCGATCCACTTTCGCCGCTGGTGCACACGATGCTGGGAGCGGTTCATTTCTATCGCCGGGAATTCGAGCCGGCCCTGGTCGAGCTGGACGAGTCGCTTCGTCTGGATCCTTCTTTCGCCACGGCCTCCGAGTTCAAGGGTTTCGTCCAGATCGCCCGGGGACGCATCGATCTAGCCAGCCAGGGCGAAGGCCAGTTTCGTGCTTACGTACAGGCCATGTTAGGAAATGTCGCCGGCGCGCGGGCGGAGATCGAAAAGCTTCGCGCGGAGTCCGGCTCTCCGATCGCTATCGCGGCCGCCTACGCCGGTCTCGCCCAGCCGGAGAGCGCTTTGGACTGGCTCGAAAAAGCGGCCGACGCGAAAATCCCGCAGATGATCTGGATTCACTTCCAGGCGCCTTTCGAATCGCTTCGCGGAACGCCTCGTTATCTGGCCATTCGCGCCCGAATGCACCTTCCGTGAGCAGGGCCGAAGTTCGCCGCGCGCTCCTCAAACATTCACAGCGTACGAGTCACTTTGCTGATGGTGCGCGGGCGATCGGGATCCAGGCCCTTCCACTCCGCCAAGGTCGCCGCGAACATCTGGGCCGGAACGATATAGGGAATCGGCGTATACAGATCCTCGGGGCGGATGCTGCGCCGCGAGATTTTCAACGGCAGCACCAGCGCGTTGGGATGCG
>WNFL01356319.1_pt2 | contig 19938 bp, 20 predicted proteins | sample 5400361 | NCBI WGS metagenome assembly WNFL01 (sample SAMN13153351, study PRJNA577476) | soil metagenome | isolation source: 40 cm soil on Douglas fir-dominated hillslope | place: USA:California | collected 2013-09-17
CCTCCCACCGCGCGACGCAACGCATACGCGAGCGAGTTACCGCCGATAGGGCCGCAGGATGCGATCGGCCTCCCGCTGCGCGTCCTTCATCGCCTGCTCCGCCGGCTTCGCCCCGGTGAGCGCCGCCTGCAACCCATCGTTGAGCGCCTTGGTGACCCGCTGGTTGTCGTGGGTGGACAGCTCGGCCACCGCGTGCGGCAACTGATCGCGCGCCACCGCGGCCGCCGCGAATCCCGCCACGTACTGCTTCATCGCCGGCGTCTCCCACGCGTCCGGCCGCACCGCCACGTAACCGGTGTCGATGCCCCACTGGGCGGCCCGCGAGGGCGAGGTGATCCACTTGATGAAGCGCAGCGAGGCAGCCTGCTGGGCCGGCGTGCTCTTCCTGAAGATGTGGAAGTTGCCGCCGCCGGTCGGCGAGCCGCGCCGCTTGCCCGCGGGCAGCATCGCCACGCCGAACTCGAACTTGGCGTTGTTCTTCACGTTGGTGAGGTTGCCGGTGGTGGTCCACATCATGGCGGTCTTGCGCTCGAAGAAGTCCTTCGGGGTGGTGCCCCATTCGATGATCCCGGTGGGCATGACCTTGTGCTTGCCGCTGAGATCCATCCAGTACTGGAGGGCCTCCACCACCGCCGGCTTGTCGTAGTAGGTCTCGTTGCCGGCCTGGTTCATCAGCAGCACGTCGTTCTGGGTGGTGAAGCCCTGGAAGAGCCAGTACGGGAAGCCGGACGACGGCACCTCGAGCCCCCACTGCGTGACGTTCCCTCCCCCGTCGCGCTTGGTCAGCTTCCGCGCGTAGTCGACCTGCTCGGCCCAGGTGGCGGGCGGCTTGTTCGGGTCGAGCCCGGCCTCCTTGAAAGCCTCCTTGTTCCAGTACAGCACGATGGTGGAGCGCTGGAACGGGATACCCCAGGTCTTTCCGCCGGTCTGGCTGTTGAGCATGAAGGCCGGGAAGAAGCTCTTGAGCCAGGCCCGGTCCTCGGCGCTCTTGGCCATGTCGTCGAACGGGACGATCGCTTCCTCGTCGATCAGCGTGAACATGTCGGTGGAGAGCAGCACCGACATCTGCGGCGGCTCGCCGCTCTTCAGCGCGGTGAGCACCTTGACGATGGTCTCCTGGTAGGTGCCCGCGTAGATCGGCTTCACCCGGATGCCCGGGTTCTCCTTCTCGAAATCGGCGGCCAGGCCGTCGATGATCTTGGTCACCGGGCCGCCCACCGCGACCGGGTAGTAGAAGCTGAGCTCCACCGGGGCCTGGGCGCCCGCGGGAACCGCGCCGCCCGCGAAGGCGGCGAGCAGGACCGCGGCGGTGAGCCATCCGAGCATGCGTCTCGTCATGACTGTCTCCTCGTCATCGAGAGATGGATGAAACGGCGGCAGCGTCGTCGCGACGGCTCCCGCTCTGGGCATCGAACACGTGGCTGGCCTCGGGGCTCCACGAGAGCCGGACCGGCGCGCCCGGGGCCAGCGTGATCCGTCCCGGCGCCCGCACCGCGAGGGCCTGGCTTCCCACCGCGCAGGTCACGATCGAATCGGCGCCGAGGTACTCCACGCCCGCCACGCTCGCGCCGATCCCCGCGGGGCCCGCGCGCACATCCACCCGGATCTCCTCCGGCCGTATCCCGAGCAGCAGCCCCGTCCCCCGCCCCGCGAGCACCGGCGGGCCCTCGGTACCCGCGATGACCGCGCCGCCCGCGCGGTCGGCCAGCGTGAGGATGTTCATCGGCGGCGTGCCGATGAAGCGGGCCGTGAAGGCGGTGGCGGGGCGCGCGTAGAGCCGGTCGGGCGCGGCGTCCTGCTCGACGCGCCCGGCACGGAGGAGAATCACCTGATCGGCCATGCTCATCGCCTCGGTCTGGTCGTGGGTCACGTAGACCATGGTGATGCCGAGGCTCTGCTGGAGCGACCGGATCTCGCGGCGCATCTCCAGGCGGAGCTGCGCGTCCAGGTTCGAGAGCGGCTCGTCCATCAAGCACACCGGGGTCTCCGCGATGAGGGCGCGGCCGAGCGCGACCCGCTGCTGCTGCCCGCCCGAGAGCTGCGACGGCCTCCGCTGGAGAAGCGCGTCGAGGCCGAGGAGGGCGGCCACGCGCTGGAGCCGCGCCGCGCGGTCGGCCGCGGCCACCCGGCGCACCCGCAGACCGAAGACGATGTTCTCGGCGACCGAGAGGTGGGGAAAGAGCGCGTAGGACTGGAAGACCATGGAGAGCCGCCGCTCCGCGGGAGGCAGGTGCGTGACGTCCACGCCGCCGATGGCGATACGCCCGGCCGTCGCGGCCTCGAGCCCGGCGATGAGCCGCAGCGTGGTGGACTTGCCGCAGCCCGACGGCCCCAGGAGCACGAGCATCTTCCCGGCCGCCGCCTCGAAGCTCACGTCGTCCACCGCGCGGGTGGGACCCCACCAGCGGCTCAGGTGCTCGACCGAGATCGCGGACATCAGATCTGCCCGCGCAGCGCGTTGACCCACTCGACCAGCGCGGGTGAGGACGGCGTCACGCGGGTGAACTGCGCGTACACCTCGCGCAGCCCCGCCTTCTCGACGAGATTCTTCTCGTTCAGCATCCACTCGCCGCCGCCGCCTCGCCCGAGAACGGATCCACGCAGCCCACCCCGAAGAGGCGCTCCGGGTGCCGGGCGACCAGGACGGCCAGCGTGTCGTTGTAGAGGCGCGCGCGATCGGTCGGGCTCCAGGCGGGCAGCGCGGCGGCCGCCGATTCCATGTAGAAGGAGTCCGAGACCAGCGCGTGGGTCACCCCGCAGGCGTCGTGGGCCTCGAGCATGCGACCGAGCACCCGGCGCTCGGCGGTGACGTAGCGCGGATCACCGCCATCGGGGAATCGGGCCAGCGCCCCGTCGGGCAGGACGTGGGCGTGGCACTCGATCAGCGGCGTGGCCAGGGTAGGCTCAGCGCGGGCAGACGAAGTCCCAGAGCGCGGCCGCGCGCTCCACCACCGCGTCCACGTCCTCGGCGAGCAGCTGGCGCGCCGCGACCATCGCGCCCGCGTCCTGGCGCACCCGCGCGAGGTAGGCCTCGCGGCCGGCGTAGCGCTCCTCGATGGAGAGGCGCGGGTCGCCGGTCCGGGCCCGCTCGGCCGCGGTCCGCGCGAAGGCCAGGGTCGAGCCCATCATCGCCATGATGTCGCCCGGGGCGCCCTGCTCCGGATGGCGCGGGTTCCAGCCCATGAAGGTGGCCAGCGGCACCCGCAGCTCGGGCGGGCGGATGCCCGCGCGCTCGTTGCCGTCGCCGTCCACCGCGGAGACGAACGTCACGAAGGGCGCGCCGAGCTTGGGCGGCAGGGTCGCGATCCCGCGCTCCACCGCCGGCCCGAAGTCGAGCCGCTGCGGCCGCTGGACGTGGTCGGGGAAGCGCGCGCCGGGAATCGCCGCGTAAACGACGCGCGTGGTCTCGGCGGCCACCGCGGTGCCGTCGGCCAGGCGCGGGACCGCGCTGGGCGGCGGCTCCACGCCCTCGCCCACCCACCGGTCGAGGTTCACCAGCGCGGCGCGCAGGAGCGGCGAGTAGTCCACCACGCTGAAGGGGTGGAAGCCCCGGCCCCCGGTGTTGGGATCGGCGGGCGGCGGCGGGAGCGCGCCCGGCGTGTGCTGGCTCCCCGCGAAGAGGTACTGGCGCACGTAGGCCGGCGGGGTCTCATCGCGCGTGCCGCCGACGTCGGTGTGCACGAGCGAGCCGTCGCCCCGCCAGTACTCGGCGGAGGGGTTGATGGTGAAGATGCGCGGCGGCCTCTGGCGGCCCGCGAGACGCCGGAGGAGCGCGTCGCGCTGGCCGGTGACCGGATCGTCCTGCTCCCCGTCGGTGAACGGGAACAGGCTGCCCACCGCGTGCACCGCGTTGAGCGAGGGCTGGCCGAAGCGGCAGTTGAACTCGCCGCGCCGGCCCCCCGCCACGTGCGGGATCACCGCGTCCCAGACGAAGCGGCCGCCCTCGTCCTCGTCGAGGCCCAGGTAGAGCAGGTGGCGCAGGAATCGGCCGCTCTGCGAGACGCCGAACACGTACGATCGCTCGATGGTCCCCGCGCAGGGATTCCCCTCGGCGGCGGTGCCCCAGCGCAGGAAGCTCGCGGTGTCGCGCACCGCGGTGAAACCGAGCCCGACCACCGGAGGATTCTCGGCGCGGTAGTAGCAGTCGTAGATGCGGCCGGGCTGGAAGCCCCCGTCGAGCGCGACCGACCCCGCGTCGGGGAAGCGCCAGGTCGCGCGCGGCAGCGTGACCGCGGGCGCGTCGGCGTGCTCGCGCACGGAGAGCTCCGCCTCCGGGTCGTCCAGGCGCGCGACCGGATGCGGGATGTGGTAGCGGTCGGCCAGCGGCAGCACGTCCACCCGCGCGTTCGGCCGGAACTCGCAGCGGACGCGCTCGGAGACGCCGGGCACCCGGGGCACCGTCATCGCCATCATCCCGTCGCGGCGCGGCACGTCGGGCTGCCAGCCGATCCAGGCCACCGTGTAGCCGTGGCGCATCAGGAACTCATTGCCGAAGTCCTCGCGGGACGTCGGGTCGTTCGAGCGCGGGGTGGCGTTGAACATGCCGAGGGCGATCTTGCGCCCGCGGTTCGGCACGTCGAGGAGCAGCCGGCGGCGCCCGCCGTCGAGCGGGCGCAGGAGGTAGAAATCGGCGGAGTACTCCACGAGCCCGCGGGCGTTGCGGGGGGCCAGGCCCAGGTCCGCGATCGGCTCGTTGGCCCGGGCCGCCGGATCCGCGGTGAAGTGCAGCACCCCCTCGAGCTTCTCGTACGCGTGGGCCGTCCCGCCCGCGCCCTTGAACGCCGCGCCGTCCAGCACCGGCTCGCGCCGGATGATCTCGAGCCTGACGACTCCCATCGCGTGAGCCCTCCGGTCTAGAAGCCGAGGAACGGCTTGAGCGCGGCGAGGACCGCGTCCGGATTGTCCTCGTGCAGCGTGTGCACCGCGCGGGGAATCTCGACGAAGCGGCCCTGCGGCAGCTCCTTGGCCATCCGCTGGGCCACATCGCGGTCGAGGATCGGGCTCTCCTCGCCGCGCAGCACCAGCGTCGGCACCGGGATCGCGCGGAGCACCGCCCACCAGTCCACCTCCACCGTCGAGCGCCGCGTCTTCACGCTCGGGTGCCACGCCCACACGATGCGCCCGTCCGGCCGCTGGCGCAGGCTCTGGGCCGCCACCCAGCGGTAGTAGTGGATGCCGGGATACGGGTTGCCGCGGAAGAGGTGCTGGGCCGCCTGCTCGATGCTGTCCCAGAACTCGGGCTCGGGCGGGCCGGCCGGCGCCTGGGCCGCCCGCGCGCTGATCTCGGGCCCGATGTCCACGATCACGAGCTTCTGCACCGACTCGGGGCGCTTGGAGGTGAAGTACATCGCGTTCCGCCCGCCCATGGAGAGCCCCATCACCACGAGCGGCGCCAGCCCGAGCTGGTCGATCACGCCGCTCAGGTCGTCGAACGCGGGCGAAGGCCCGTAGACCTCCGCGGGATCGCTGTCGCCGTGGCCGCGCTGATCGAGCGCGTAGACGTGGAAGTGCGGCTGGAGCGCGATGGCCAGCGTGTCCCAGGCGTGCGCGTGCCCGGTGAAGCCGTGCAGGAGGAGGAGCGGGGTGCGGCCCTCCCCGCCCCAGTCGAGCACGTGGAAGCGCAGGCCCTGGACGGTGACGCTTCGGTCGATCGGACGCAGCAGGTTCATGCCGGCGCGATCAGAGCTGGATGCGGCCCGGGCCCCGCGGGCCGCCGCGGCCCCCCATGTCGGGCGGCATGCGGTCGGGGATGACGATGTTGGAGGACTGCTCCCGGCGCAGCTCCTGCAGCTCGCGGATCGCGCGGTCGACGCCCACCTTGGCGCCCTCCGCGAACTTCTCGGCGGCGTCGCCGAGGGAGGTCGCGTCGATCTCGAAGGTGATCGGCAGCGCGCCCACCGGGGAGAGGAGCTGGGCCTCCCCCACGTAGAGGACCTTGCGGGAGAGGTCGATCGAGCCGTCCGTCGTCACCGGGGTCATCACCCGGATGATGCCGATGCGCCGGTCGGTGTAGGTCTCCTCGCGATACAGGGAAGTCGCGTCCATGCGGAGCTCGAGCTCATCGGCCATCGCGGATAATCCTCCGTTTCAATTCGAATAGTCGGTCACGCGAGCTCGGCCCGTGCGCTCATCGCCACCGTGCCCTCGGGGGTCACCGCCCACAGCTCGGCCGCGCGCCCGTCCGCGGTGGGGCGCCCCCGCAGCTCGAAGGGCGCGCTGTCGAAGAGCGGCGCGCGGGCCTGGGTCTCGTACCCGGTAAACACGCGGCCGGGGTGCTGGTCGCGCGCGAAGTCGATCAGGAGCGTGGAGGTGAGCGGGCCGTGGACGACCAGACCGGTGTATCCTTCGCGCTCCGTGGCCCACGGCCGGTCGTAGTGGATGCGGTGGCTGTTGAAGGTGAGCGCGGAGAAGCGGAACAACAGCACCGGGTCCGGCGCGATCCGCCGCCGCCACGGCACGTCGTCGGGCGCGCTCTCGCGGCGCGGCGCCTGGTTGCGCTCGCCCGCCCGGACCTCCTCGCGGAACACGGTGCGGCGCTCTTCCTCGATGGCCAGGGCCGAGCCGGTGAAGATACGCTGCACCACCGTCGCGAAGACCAGGGTGCCGGTGCCGCCGGTCTTGACCGAGATGTCGGCCAGCTCGGTCTCACGGCGCACCGGGTCGCCGATGCGCAGCGGGCGGTGGAAGCGGAAGCGCTCGCCCGCGAACATGCGGCGGGGCAGCGGCATCGGCGGGATCACCCCGGTGTCGAGCGGGCTGCCGTCGGGACGGAGGGCGGCGGGCGGAAAACGCGGGAGGAAGTAGAGCGACTGCCAGCCCGGGGGCAGCGGGTCGCCCGGCCCGAGCTCGGGCTCGTCGCGGCCGAAGGTCAGGCGCAGCAGGTTGGCGGGCGCGGCGGTGATCACGTCGGTCGCGCTCTCGCGGCGACCGACGTGCGCCTTCAGGTCGTCGAGCGCGACAACGGTGGTCATACCCGCACCGGCGGGCGGCGGCGGTGCCAGTCCGTCTCCCGCTGATAGGCGTGGCCGGCGCGCAGCACGGTGGCCTCGTCGAAGGGCCGGCCCGAGATCTGGAGCGACAGCGGCAGGCCGGTCGTGGAGAAGCCGGTCGGCAGGGCCAGCGTCGGCAGCCCGGTGATGTTGAACGGGCCCATGTTGCTCTTGGCGAACGGGAAGTCCGGATCCAGCACCACCTTGAACGCGGGGGCGGGACCGAGCGCGGTGGGCGTGACCAGCACGTCCACCGACTGCAGGACGCGCGCGGTGTCCTCGCGGATCTGGGAGCGCAGGCGCTGGGCCTGGATGTACTCGTCGGCCCGGAAGAGCCCGCCCGCCATCAGCTTCTCGCGCAGCACGTCGCCGTAGAGCTCGGGCTTCGTGCGCAGATCCCGCTCGTGATAGGCGAACGCCTCGGTGAGCATGATCACCATGAAGGACGGGGTCGCGTGGATGCTCGGGATCGTCACGTCGCGCACGATAGCGCCGAGGCGCCCGAGCTCGGCCAGCGCGCGCTCGAAGGCGGCCACCGTCTCCGGCTCCACCTGGTCGAAGAAGTAGTCGCGGACCACGCCGACCCGGAGACCCTTGACGCCGCCCTCGAGGGTCGCCAGGTAGTCCGGCACCGGCTCGCGGGCGGAGGCCGGATCGGCCGGATCGTGGCCGGCCAGCGCCTGCAGCATGAAGGCGCAGTCCTCCGCGGAGCGCGCCATGGGCCCGGTGTGATCGAGCGTCCACGAGAGCGTGACCACGCCCGCCCGGCTCACCCGCCCGTAGGTCGGCTTGAGGCCGGCGATGCCGCAGAAGGCGGCCGGACCCCGGATGGACCCGCCGGTGTCGGAGCCGAGCGAGCCCACCGTCAGGCCGGCGGCCAGCGCCGCGCCGGAGCCGCTGCTCGAGCCGCCCGGGATGTGATCGAGGTTCCACGGATTGCGGGCGGGCGGGAAGCGGTGGCCCGGGAACTGGATGCCGAAGGCGAACTCGTGGGTGATCAGCTTGCCGAGCATCACCATGCCGGCCTGCTGCAGGCGCGCCACGCACGTGCAGTCGAAGTCGGGGACCCAGTCGGCCAGCAGCGCCGAGCCCGCGGTGGTGCGGATCCCCTTGGTCGCGTAGAGGTCCTTGTAGGCGATCGGGATGCCGGTGAGCGGCCCCGCGTCGCCCCGCTTGAGCGCGGCCTCGGCGGCGCGGGCGTCGGCGAGCGCGCGCTCCGCGGTGACCGTCACGTAGGCGTTGAGGTCCTTGTCGAGCGTCTCGATGCGCCGGAGCTGATCGGTGGCGTAATCCACCGGCGAGAGCTCACGGCGGCGGAAGAGGCCGCCCAGCTCCCGGATGCCCGCGTAGCAGAGCTCGTCGGCGCTCATGACCCGCTCCCGCCCTTGGGATCGAAGACCACCGCCGGCTCCACCGTCCGGATCGTCCGGCTGTCCAGGGCGCGGATCGGCCGCAGCGCGTTGACCAGGAAGCTCCGCACCAGGGCCAGCCGGTTCGGGGGAATGGCGAGACCGGCGAGGCGCGCGCGCTCCTTCACCTCGTCCAGCGTGACGTCAGGGGTCTGCTCGGCCATGGGAGATCTCCTTGTCGGCGACGGGCCATAGAGTAGACGGCTCCGAGCGCGAGAGCAACCGATCCGCCCGGGCCCGGCCTTGACAGCGAGGCGGCCGATGACTTACACCCAGGCCCACAGGAGGAGTGCCCCCATGCGCAAGACCTCGGCAGCGTCCTACCCGGTTGGCCGGCGGCAGTTCCTGACCCTGAGCGCGGCCGGCCTGGCCGCCGCGGGCCTTCCCCGCGCCGCCCGCGCGCAGGGCAAGCGGAGCGGCGAGCTGGTCGCCGGGCTGTCCGAGCGCATGCTGACGCTCGATCCGGCCAACCACTACTCGATCTCCGCCACCTCGGTGCACCGGCACATGTTCGATCCGCTGGTGGACGTCACCAACGACTCGAAGTTCGTGCCCGCCCTCGCCGAGTCGTGGCGCGCGGTCAACAACCTCACGTGGCGGTTCAACCTTCGGAAGAACGTGACGTTCCACGACGGCACCCCGTTCAACGCGGACAGCGTGCTCTACACCCTGCGGCGGGTGAAGGACAACACCAAGCTCATCAAGTCCTTCGTCTACCAGGACATCGAGTCGGTCGAGAAGGACGGGGACCACGCGGTGGTGGTGACCTCGAAGCGGCCGTTCGGCTCGCTGCCCGCGCATCTCACCATGCTCGGCATGCTGCCCCCGCACGCCGCGAAGAACGAGGACGCGTTCTTCCAGAAGCCGATCGGCACCGGGCCGTTCCGCTTCGTGTCGTGGACGCACGGCGACCACATCGTGCTCTCGGCCAATCCGAGCTACTGGAAGCCGGCCCAGCCGCGGGTCGAGAAGGTCACCTTCCGCTTCATCCCGGAGCTGTCCACCCGGGCGGCGGGCCTGCGCGCGGGGGAGATCCACGTGGTCGACCGCGTCACCCCCGACCTGGTGGAGACGCTCAAGGGCACCCGCGGCGTGAAGGTCCACGACGTGCCCGCGGTCGAGGCCCAGCGTTGGATCTTCCAGCTCGCCAAGGAGCCGGTGAAGGACCCGCGGCTCCGGCAGGCGATCTCGCTCGCCATCGACCGGAACGTGATCATCAAGGAGCTGCTGCTGGGCTACGGGCGCCCGGTGGACAGCCCCGTCCCGCCCGGGCTGATCGGCCACACCAGCCTGCCCGCCAAGCCCTACGATCCGGAGAAGGCGCGCCAGATCCTCAAGCAGGCCGGCTACACCAACGTGTCGCTCGACTTCGTGCTCATGAAGGATCTCTATCCGAAGCAGCTCGAGATCACCCAGGCGGTGGCCGCCATGCTCGGCGAGGTGGGGATCAAGGTCAACATCAAGAACCTGGAGATCGCGACCGCGCGGGAGCACCGGAGCGCGGGGACGTACGACATGTTCTTCTCGGGCTGGGCCCACATGCCCCACGATCCCGACTGGTACTTCGGCCAGTGGTTCACCCGGGCCGGGGCCGAGAAGCTCACCCGCTACAACAACCCGCGGGTGGAGCAGCTCATCGCGGAGGGGCGCGTCCCGGATCCCAAGGTGCGGCAGGCCAAGTACGAGGAGCTCGAGCGCATCCTGTGGGACGAGGACGCCGAGATCTGGCCCTACTACAGCGTCGCGATCTACGGAGTCAGCGACCGCCTGCGCAACTTCGAGCCGCGCCGGGACTACTACGTCCTGCTGAGTGACGTCGCGATCGCCTAGCCGGGGACCGGACGCGGCGCGGGCCGGCCGGCGATGAGAGGGTACGCCCTCCGCCGGCTGGGCCAGGCGGCCCTCACGCTCCTCGGCGTCTCGGTCCTCGTGTTCGTCGTGCTCCGGGTCCTGCCCGGCGACCCCGCCAAGATGCTCCTTCCCGAGGGCGCGCCGCAGTCCGCGGTCGACGAGCTGAACCGGCACCTGGGCCTGCGCGAGCCGCTGCACGTCCAGTACGCGATCTTCATCCGGAGCGTGTTCCGCGGCGACTTCGGCCAGTCCTTCCAGTACCGGGCCCCCGCCCTCCAGGTCGTCACCGAGCGGCTCGCCGCCACCGCCCAGCTCGCGCTCGCCGCGATGTTCCTCACCGGCGCGGTCGGCGTCTCGCTCGGCATCGTGGCCGCAGTGCAGCGGGGCAGCCGCTACGACTTCGCGAGCACGTTCTTCGCGGTGCTCGGCCAGTCGCTGCCCAACTTCTGGCTCGGCATCATGCTGATCCTGCTCTTCGGGGTCGCCCTCCGCTGGCTGCCCACTTCCGGCTTCGAGAGCTGGCGGCACCTCGTCCTGCCCGCGGTCACCCTGGCCGCCTTCCCCACCGCGCTCGTGACCCGTCTCACCCGCTCCAGCATGCTCGAGATCCTCGGGCGCGACTACATCCGCACCGGCCGCGCCAAGGGCCTGGCCGAGCGCGCGGTGGTGCTGCGCCACGCGCTGCGGAACGCGGCGGTCCCGGTCCTCACCGTGCTCGGGCTGCAGATCGGCACCCTCCTCGGCGGCGCGGTCATCACCGAATCCGTGTTCGCCTGGCCGGGCATGGGCAAGCTGGTGGTGGACGCGATCTTCTTCCGCGATTTCCCGGTGGTGCAGACGGTGCTGATCTTCTCCGCCACCATCTTCGTGCTGATCAACCTGCTGGTGGACCTGCTCTACACCGTCATCGATCCCCGGATCCGCTACTCGTGACGGAGCGCGCCCTCGAGGCGGCGCCCCCGGCCGGCCGCCACCGCTCCCCGAACGCGACCGCGGTGATCGGCGGGCTCCTGCTCGCGCTCACCGTCCTGGCCAGCGTCCTCGCCCCCCTGCTCTCCGCGGCCGACCCGGTGAAGCCGCAGTTCAGCCGGCGCCTCGCCCCGCCGTGGGGGCTCGGGGGCACCGCGACCCACGTCCTCGGCACCGACAACCTCGGCCGGGACATCCTCGCGCGCCTCCTGCACGGCGGCCGGATCTCGCTCGCCCTGGCCGCGGTCTCGGTCGTCATCGCGGCCGCGGTGGGCATCGTGGTGGGCCTCGTGGCCGGCTCGGGAGGCGAGCGCGTCGACGCGATGTTCATGCGGCTGGCCGACGTCCAGCTCGCGCTGCCCGTCATCATGCTCGCGATCGCGATCGTCGCGGTGGTGGGCACGAGCCCGGCCGCCCTGGTGGGCGTGCTCGCGCTGAGCGGCTGGGTGCTCTACGCGCGGACGGTCCGCGCCAACGTGCTCACGATCCGGCGCCTCGAGTACGTCGAGGCCGCCTACACCCTCGGGGCCAGCGATCTGCGAATCATCGCCCGGCACATCCTGCCCAACACGCTGGCCCCGATCCTCGTGATCGGCTCGAGCCAGTTCGCCACGATGGTCCTGCTCGAGTCGGGGCTGAGCTTTCTCGGGATGGGGATCCAGGCGCCGCAGCCGTCGTGGGGGCTCATGCTCTCGGAGGGCCGCGACTATCTCTCCAACGCGTGGTGGCTCGCGACGGTGCCCGGCCTCGCGATCTCGGTGGTCGTGCTCGGGGCGAACCTGCTCGGCGACGGGCTCCGGGATCTGCTGGACCCGCACGCGGGCTAGATCAGGCCCGAATCAGCGGGGCGAAGCGGGCCATGCGGTCGAGGCTCTCCGCGAGGCTCTCGCTGCGGAAGTCGAAGATGAGCTCGCTCACCCCGAGCGCGGTAAACACGCCGATGTCGTCGGCGATGGCCTGCTGGCTCCCCGAGAACGGCCGGCGCTCCGCCGCGCCGTCCACCCCCTGCCCCGCGTCGTAGATCGGCGCCTTGTAGGAGATCGTCAGGCGGGAGGGATCGCGGCCCTCCGCCTCGGTCAGGCGATGGAGCTCATCGAGCCGCGCGCGCATCTCGGGGGGACGCAGCGGCGCCGCCGGGTTCGCGCCGACCGGATGCCAGCCGTCGCCCAGCCGCGCGACCCGGCGGAGCGCCGCCTTGCTGTGGCCGCCGATCCAGATCGGAGGGTGCGGCCTCTGCACGGGATGCGGCAGGCAGCGGATCGAATCGAAGCGGTAGAATTCGCCGTGGAAGGACGCGGGATCCTGCGTCCACAGCGCCTTGAAGATCCGGATGTATTCGTCGCTCGCCGCGCCCCGGCGGTCGAACTCGGGAGCGTCGAGGGCCTCGAACTCCTCACGCATCCACCCCACCCCGACGCCCACGGTGACGCGCCCGCCCGAGAGCACGTCGATGGTGGCGAGCATCTTGGCGGTCACCACCGGGTTGCGGTGCGGCAGGATCATCACGCTGCTGATGAGACGCAGCGCGCGGGTCTTGCCCGCGATGAAGGCCATCAGGGAGAGCTGCTCGAGCTGGTCGCCCTGGCCGGGAAACGCGCCGCTGACCGTATAGGGATACTTCGACTTGATCGTGACCGGGAACACGATGTGGTCGGCGATCACCACCGAGGAGAAGCCGAGCGCCTCCCCGCGCGCGACCAGGGTCTCGAGCGCCTCGGGCGTGGCGGTGCGGCCACGCGTGGGCAGGTAGAAGCCGTATCGCATACCGTGTCTCCTGCTTGAAGTGCGAGTCGCGCCTCACCCTAGGTGCGGGCGGAGGCGATGTCAAGGCCGCGCCGCCCGGTGATATACTCGCCGCGCTCCGCCGCCATGCAGGCGGCCGGTGGCACAGGAGGACGGCGCGATGAGACGGAGACGGATCTGCTCGTGGGCGACCCTGGCGCTTGCCGTGATGCTGACCGCCGGCGCGCCGAGCCTGCCCGCGCAATCGGCGAGCACGCTGGTGGTCGGGCTGGTGGCGGAGCCGGTGGCGCTCGACCCGGCCCAGGTCACCGACCTCAACTCCAACCGCGTGGGCCGGCGGGTCGTGGAGACCCTGGTCGGCTTCGCGGACGAGTCCACCCAGATCGTGCCCGGGCTCGCGGAGTCGTGGACGATCTCGAAGGACGGGCTCACCTACACCTTCAAGCTGCGCAAGGGCGTCGCCTTCCACGACGGCACGCCGTTCAACGCGCAGGCCGTGAAGTTCTCCATCGAGCGGCAGATCAATCCGGAGCATCCGGCCGCGAAGCTCGGCAAGTATCCCTTCGCGGCCTACTTCTTCGGCAACGTGAAGGCGGTCGAGGTGATGGACGACACCACCGTGCGCTTCGTCCTGAAGGAGGCGCGCGCCTCCTTCCTCGCGATCATGACCGCGGGGGCCGCCTCGGTCGTGAGCCCCACCGCGGCGATGAAGTCCGGCCAGGACTACGCGGTGAGCCCGGTCGGCACCGGCCCCTTCAAGTTCGTGTCGTGGGACCGCGGGCAGCGCGTGGTGCTGGAGAAGAACCCAAGCTACTGGCGCTACCCGGTGAAGGTGGACCGGGTGATCTACCGCCCGGTCACCGAGGACCAGGCGCGGCTCACCGAGCTGCTCACCGGCGGGCTCGATCTCATCGTGGGCACGCCGCCCGACTTCGTCGCCCAGCTCGAGAACCATCCGAAGGTGACGCTCCAGAAGCAGGTGGGCGCGCACGTCTGGTACCTCGGGTTCAACAACACCAAGAAACCCTTCGACGACAAGCGCGTCCGCCAGGCTCTGAACTACGCGGTCAACAAGGATGCGATCGTGCGCGACGTGCTGAAGGGCACCGGCTCGATCTCCAAGGGCCCGGTGCTGCCCGGCACCTGGGGCGACGAGGGCGGGCTCAAGCCGTTCCCCTACGACCCGGAGCGCGCGAAGAAGCTCCTCGCCGAGGCCGGCCTGCCGAGCGGCTTCTCCACCACGCTCTGGGTGCCGGAGTCCGGCTCGGGCATGCAGTCGCCGGTGGCGATGAGCACGATCATCCAGTCGAACCTCAAGGCGGTCGGCGTCAACGTCACGCTCCAGACGATGGAGTGGGGCACGTTCCTCGCCAAGCTCCGCACCAAGGAGCAGGACATGTTCGCCCTGTCCTGGATGGCGGGCTCGGAAGATCCGGATCTCGTGATGTACCCGCTGCTGCACTCGAGCCAGTGGACGCCGGTGGGCCCGAACCGCGCCCTGTACAAGAACACCCGCTTCGACGAGGTGCTCGCCCAGGCGCGCCTAGTGACCGACCAGGCCAAGCGGGCCGAGCTCTACCGGGAGGCGCAGCGCCTGCTCCACGACGATCCGCCGTGGATCTTCATCGATCACGAGGTGCAGACCGCGGCCTTCGCCAAGCGCGTGCAGGGCTTCAAGCTGCACCCGAGCTTCGACCTGCGCGTGGAGACGATCTCGCTGAAGTAGCGGGGTAGCCGGGACCCCCGGTGAGCCGCTACCTCCTCCGTCGCCTGCTCCTGCTGGTGCCGGTGCTGCTGGGCGTGTCGGTCGTGGTCTTCCTCGTCCTGCATCTCTCGCCCGGCGATCCGGCCGAGATCATGCTGGGCTCGCAGGCCACCCAGGAGGACGTCGTCCGGCTGCGCGCGTCGCTCGGCCTCGACGAGCCGTTGCCGATGCAGTACGTGCGCTGGATGGGGCACGTGCTCCAGGGCGATCTCGGGCGCTCCATCCGGATGCGGCAGCCGGTGCTCCCCGAGGTGCTGATCCGCTTCCGGGCCACCCTGCTGCTCACCGCCACCGCGCTGCTCCTCTCCACGGTGGGCGGCGTCACGCTCGGGGTGCTCTCCGCCTCGCGCCCGAATACGATCGTGGACCGGCTCAGCACAGTGGGCTCGATCTTCGGCGCGAGCATGCCGAGCTTCTGGCTGGGCCTGGTGCTGATGGTGTGCTTCTCGCTCTGGCTCGGCTGGCTCCCCGCCTCCGGCATGTACTCGGCCCACGGCGGCGGCGGGCCGGGCGACCTGCTCGCGCACCTGGCCCTGCCCGCGATCACCCTCGCCGCCGCGTCCATGACGATCATCGCGCGGCTCACCCGCTCCACCCTGCTCGACATCCTGCGGCAGGATTTCGTGCGCACCGCGCGCGCCAAGGGCCTGGTCGAGCGCGCGGTGGTGCTCCGCCACGCCCTCCGCAACGCGCTGATCCCGACCGTGACGGTGGTCGGCGTGCAGGCGGGCTACCTGCTGGGCGGCGCCATCTTCACCGAGACCGTCTTCGCGTGGCCGGGGGTGGGCACCCTGATGATCCAGGGCATCCTCGCGCGCGACTTCCCGCTCGTGCAGGGCTGCGTGCTCGTCATCGCCCTCGTCTTCGTCTTCTTCAACCTCGCGGTGGATCTGCTCTACGCGGTGCTCGATCCCCGCATCCGGTACGAATGATCGCGCGGCCCGTGGTCCGCGCGATCCCGACACACCGGGCGTCCCGCAATCGCCTCGCGTGGGCGGCCGCGGTGGTCATCGCGGCCGCGGCCCTCGCCGCCCTGCTCGCGCCGGTCCTGCCCCTGATCGATCCCGACGCGGTGGACACCCCGAACCGGCTCCGGCCGCCCGGCGCCCCCGGGCACTGGCTCGGCACCGACGAGTTCGGCCGCGACATGCTGGCCCGCCTGGTCTGGGGCGCGCGCATCTCGCTGCTCGCCGGCGTGGGCACCGCCACCGCGTCGATGCTGATCGGGGTGCTGCTGGGCGTGCACGCGGGCTACTGGGGCGGACGCGTGGACACGGTGGTGATGCGCCTGACCGACATCCTGATGGCCTTCCCCTACATCCTGCTCGCCATCGCCATCGTGGCCGGCCTCGGCCCCGGCCTCACCAACGCGATGGTGGCCATCGCGATCGTGGGCTTCCCGATCTACACGCGGCTCGCGCGCGGGGTCGTGCTCTCGCTGCGCGAGCGCGAGTTCGTGGAGGCGGCGCGCGCGCTCGGCAGCAGCGACCGGCTCATCCTGCGCCGCCACCTGCTCCCCCACCTGATGGCCCCGGTGGTGGTGGCCTGGAGCCTCGACGTGGGGGCCAAGATCCTCGCCACCGCGGGGCTGTCCTTCCTGGGGCTCGGCACCCAGCCGCCGACCGCGGATTGGGGGAGCATGCTCGCGACCGCGCGCACCTTCGTGATCCTGAGCCCGCACGTGGCGCTGCTGCCGGGGCTCGCCATCTTCCTGGTGGTGCTGTCGCTCAATGTCTTGGGCGACGCGCTGCAGGACTACCTCGACCCGCGCATGCGCCACGGGTGAGCGTGGGCGGGGCGGCTAGAAGGAGACCACCTTGAGCCGCAGGAGGCCGAAGAGGCCGCGCGAGGAGCTGTCGCGGTACACCGCGTCGTCGTAGCGCTCGTACCCCGCCTGGAAGGACAGGCTGGTCGGCCCGCCGAGGAACCGGCCGAGTCCGCACGACAGCCCGCCGCTCAGGCTCATGGTGCGCCCGTCCACGGTGCCGTCGGTGGCCTGGGAGGCGGTGTAGGCGCCGAGCGTCCAGAGGTTCCACCAGCTCGCGGCGGGCCCGTAGGACAGCAGCAGCGAGGCCGAGGTGGTGTTGCTCCGCGTCGCCGACCATTCGTAGCGGTCGAGGCCGGTGCTGATCGACGGCACGATCATCAGCGCGTCGAGCGGCCGCAGCGTGAGGCGCACATCGTGGTACAGCATCGTCATCTGGTGATCCGGCTGCGCCACGTCGCGGCTCGTGATGTACGTCGAGGAGGCCGAGATGTCCCAGCGCGGCGCGGCATAGTAGGCGCTGCCGGAGAGACTGTCGAAGTTCTGCTCCTCGGTGGCCCGGGGCAGACCGTCCCCGTTCAGCCACACCCGGTCCGAATCGCCATTGGCGTAGGTCAGCCCGAAGATCGGCCAGCCCCGCGGCGTGACCTCCGCGGTGACCGCGGTCTGGGTCCGCGTGATGCGGGGCAGCGCCGGGTTGCGATCCACGTTGTCGGACAGGTCGGACTGCGACAGGCGCAGGCGCACGAGGCCCAGCCGCTGCGCGATCCAGAGCTCGGTGCCCTCCCGGTCCCGCTGCGACGGCGGCCCGCTCACCAGGCGCTCGAACCGCTTGCCGACCGAGCGGTACTCGGCGCCGCCCTCGAAGTCGCTGACCGAGCCCTTGAGGCCCAGGGAGACCGGCTCCTCCTGCTCGTCGAGGCCCAGGCCGAAGGCGGCGCCCGGCGACACCACCGGGCCGTAGCCCAGGCCGCCCCCCGGGCGCGAGGCCGCGAGGCCCGGCGGGACATAGGCGACCGCGCCGTAGGCGGTGACCTTCGCCTCCTGGGGCCCGGACGCGGCGTTGGCGCCGAAGCGCATCAGGTGCCAGCGCTCGCCCCGGCCGAGCAGCACCCGGAGATCGCTCGAGTCGTCCTCGCCGGTGGAGCGCAGCGTGAGGGGATCGGACTGGACCGGCGTCCCGGGCGCGTCGCGCAGCAGCACCGCGCTCATGTCGCTCAGGCCCGCGTCGTCGCGCGGGCGATCCTCGAGCGGCCGGCCGAGGCGCGAGGCGAAGAGCCACGGCGGGAGGTCGCGCGGGCGCTCCTCCACGGCGGGCTCCTCCTGGCGAGGGTGGTCGAGCGACTGCGATTCGGCGGCCGCGGCGGTCGGCAGCGCGAGCGCGATCAAGGTGGCCAGAGCGAGCAACGGGCGGGTGATCATCATGCGGGTTCCTGCGTCGTCGTACTTCCAAGTCTACGATCCGGGGAATTTCTCTCCAAGCTTTGCCGCGCCGGCGCGGCACACTGCGTAGTGTTCGTGTATAGTCCAGCCGATCTCATCGCGATCGTGAACCGAATCCCGAGGAGGCAGACGATGGCCAGGGCTCTGCTATTCGCCGCGTGCGTGCTGCTGCCCATCCCCGCGTGGGCCGCGGATCCCATCAACGTCTACACCGCCTGGCCCGAGTCGCTGTCGCAGCCGATCTTCAAGGCCTACACCGCCAAGACGGGAGTCCCGATCAACTTCATCCGCCTCTCCACCGGCGAGCTGGTGGCGCGAGCCACCGCCGAGAAGAACAACCCGCGCGCCGACGTGATCTGGGGCGCCCCGGGCGACGGCTTCGCGGCCGCGAAGGCGGCCGGCATCATCGAGCCCTACAAGGCGGCCGGCTGGGGCAAGATCGCCCCCGAGCTGAAGGACCCGGAGGGCTACTACACCGCGGTCAGCAAGAACACCCTGCTGTTCATGTCCAACGCCAAGCTCCTCAAGGAGAAGGGGCTCAAGCCCCCCACCTCCTGGAGCGATCTGCTCGATCCGGCCTACAAGGGCCAGATCCAGACCGCGGATGCCCGCACTTCGGGCACCGCGCTCACGCGCATCCTGTCCATCTATTACGCGTTCGGGAAGGACGAGGAGAAGGCGTTCGACTACCAGAAGAAGCTCCACGCGAACGTGCAGGTCTACACCAAGAGCGGCGGCGGCTGCACCATCCCGGCCGCGATGGGCCAGGCCATGGTGTGCATCGCCCACATGCCGGACGCGATGGAGGCCAAGAAGAAGGGCTACGACATGCTCACCACCTTCCCCCGGGAAGGGGTGGCCGCGGTCATCGAGGGGGTCGCCCTGGTCAAGGGGGCCAAGAACCGCGAGGCCGCCACCAAGTTCATCGACTGGACCTTCACCAAGGACATGCAGGACCTGCTCGACAAGAACGAGGTCTACATGCTCCCGACCCTGCCCGAGGGCAGCGTCAACGCGGCGGTGCAGGCCCTGATGAAGGAGGCCAAGCTCCTGCCGGTGGACCTCGAGTGGGTGGGCAAGAACCGCAAGCGCCTGGTGGACCGGTGGATCAACGAGGTGATCAAGGAGTGAGGTGAGCCCGGCCCCCGCCCCGGCGGGCTCGCCGCGGGCGGCGCTGCGGGATCCGGTCCTCGCCCCGGTGGTGGTGGCGCTCTGGGCCGCGGTCGCGCTCTTCGTCCTCTACCCGGTGACCCGGCTGCTCGCGCTCACGTTCTGGGACGACGGCCCGACCCTGGCCGCGGTGGTCGAGCTCGTGGGGAGCTGGCAGCATCGGCGGGCGCTCTGGAACAGCCTCGCCCTGGCCGGCCTGGTGGGCGCCGCGGGCACCGCGCTCGGCTTCGCCTTCGCGCTGCTGGCGGTGCGGGCGAACCTGCCGCGGTGGGTGGGCACGGTCCTCGACACGATCGTCCTGCTGCCGCTGATCTCCCCGCCCTTCACCGCCGCCATCGCGCTCATCTTCGCCCTGGGGCCGCGGGGGCTCATCTCCTACCACGTCTTCGGCATCGCCGGCCTCAACATCTACGGCCTCGGCGGCACCCTCCTGTCCGAGACCCTCACCTATTTCCCGATCGCCTACCTCACGCTCAAGGGGGTGCTCGCCAACATCGACCCGACCTTGGAGGACGGCGGCTTCAGCCTGGGTGCGCGGCGCTGGCGCGTGTTCCGCACCATCACCGTCCCTCTCGCGGTGCCGGGGATCGCCAACTCGTTCCTGCTGCTCACCGCCGCGTCCCTGGCCGACTTCGCCACCCCGCTGATCCTGGGCGGGACCAGGTTTCCGGTGCTGCCCACCCAGGCCTTTCTCCAGATCACCGGGCTCTACGACATGCGGGGCGGCGCCGCGCTCTCGTTCCTGCTCCTGGTCCCCGCGCTCGCGGTGTTCGCGGCGCAGCGCTGGTGGACGGAGCGCCGCTCGGTGATCACGGTGACCGGCAAGGCGGGCGC
>WNFL01306766.1_pt1 | contig 19936 bp, 17 predicted proteins | sample 5400361 | NCBI WGS metagenome assembly WNFL01 (sample SAMN13153351, study PRJNA577476) | soil metagenome | isolation source: 40 cm soil on Douglas fir-dominated hillslope | place: USA:California | collected 2013-09-17
CAGCCGTTTGGCCGCGGCCAAGGTTCGTCTATGCGTCAATTTCCTGGCGGCGAAGATGAAACATTCGCTGGGCGCATCGGTCCGCGGCGAGACCAACACCTTGGATAAAGAGAACGACGAGGCCGCGTCGTAGATGTCCGCTGTGGGTCATAAGCGGGAGCGCCGACCACGTCGACGCCCTGCCTCGCACGCGGCCGGTGTACCTCAGTTAGCGGACTCGCTGCTCGCAGGCCGCGAGGGGTCGGCCTTGGGCCAAAACCGGACGGTCAGTCGATGTTGACGAGTTCTGATTTGGTAGTGGCCCCCAAAAAACTGAGCGAGTTTGCCGCCAACCCCGAGCGATCCCAGATCGATCCGGGCGAAACCGATCCAATCGCTGAGCGCCGCTATTTCAGCCTTTGCTTCGTTGTCGTTGTCGTTGTCGAAATCGAACAACACGCGCCGTCCGCCGTCGGACCGCCGGCCAAGACCTCTGCGCGAAGGGGATCGCAGGCCGATTTCGAGCGGATCCTCGGACCCGTGGCAGCGAGGACATCCAGGGACGGGCGGTTAACGGCCCCGCATAGCAAGATCACCCCCCGACGAAGCGCAAAGCTTCGCCTGTGGCCTGCGTCGCTGGGGACCGCGGGGCGTCCCGCCTGCGCCTCTAAAAGGTGGCCGGCGAGACGCCTCGGTCCCGGGAAGTCCCAGGAAATCCAGGAAGGACCGCCCTGTCATACTGCGCGTTGGGCGAGGTCGGCTTGCGTCGCCAGCGCGTTCAGCTCCGCGAAGAACGCGCTCGATTGGCCGGTGAAAAGTCCACTCGCCGTAAGAAAGCGCACTGCCCCCATCGCGGCCCCTTGCGTCTCGGTCGGCCGAACGATCGAGCAGACCGGGAAGCTGCGGCTCAGGAAGACGGTCGGTTCGGGCATGATCAGGTTGGCTTGGAGGTCTTCGTTCCCCGCGAATGGCGGCTTTGAGAGGTCCGGAAACACGAGCCCGTTGGTGGGATCGGTCACCGCAGGCGCGTTGCCCGCCTTGTCGTGCCAGACCTGGAAGTGCAGGGCCTCCGTTGGACCGATGCTGAGCAGGATGCGTAACACTTCAACGCTGGAGACCCGCTGGGCGAGCGCGGGATAGAGGCTGGTGCCGCCTTGCTCGATGGTGCCGAAATGAAATGCGGCCGTGTTGGCAATCGCTTGGAGATGCGTGCGCGGCGTCAGATCGGCATCGGACCTCGGAATCGCCGGAAACTTGCCCTGGATCAATCCCGGAATGGCGGGCGGAAACGTATCTCCGAAATCGGGATTCTTGGTGCGGCTGCGGTAACGTGTCCACCAACTCGTGTCGACCGTGAGCTGCATGCGCGCCGGTCGAGGTGCTGCCCTGCAGGGTGCGGAATCGATCAAGGTTGGCGGGCTCGGCGCCCTTCGACACCAGGTATGCATTGATGAAGTTGAAGTGGGTGAATTCGTCCTCAGTGTTGTCATGGATATATTGCGGCATATCGGCATCAAGCTTCGAAAGCGCCTGGGTGTAGGGTTTGTTTCCGCTCCCTCCCGGAACCTCCTGGTCCTGAATTCCTCCGAGCTCGTTGTATTGTTGCCACAGATCGGTTTCGAGGATTTCAAGTGCGGAAAGAAAGCGGAGAATACTCGCGTCTCCCGACGCAAGCCCGCTAGCCGCGAACGCCGCCGACGGCAAGCGTTCGGCGATCAGTGCCGTCCCAATCACTCCCGGAGCTGCCAGTCCGGTGCGCAGGAATGAGCGTCGTGTGGAAGAAGATCCAAGGGTCCTGACTTTCTGTAGCATGATCTTGTCCTCCTGACACTGTTGTGGTCTGCCCCTTCGAGTTGGTTGCCGAAGGGCGGCCATGAGTTACGCCGCCGGAGTGTCGCCGGCGCGGCTATTCGTTGCGTCAACTGAGTGGGCTCTAGCCGACACTGGGAAACTCATGCGTCACCGCACCGGTTTCCTTGGAAATTCGTCCTCGAATTATTGTGGCGACCGAACGCTGCCCTTAGTGCGCTCAAAATTACGGACAAAATACGGCAGGGTCCGGCCAAAGCGCATTTGGCAATCAAACCAGAATGCGCAAATTGATAATAAGCCAGGTTTTTAACGCGTAAGTCAGTTGCTCCGTTGCCGCTCGCCAATGGCCGTCGGGGTGACTGATGCCACGGCAAAGACTAGGACAAGACACTGGTCAGAATTGCAACAAAATTTGTGCTAGCAAATGTTGCGGTGCATTATGTGAGCGGTTTCTCGAAAAAATCGGGAATATATACGCGTGCGAGTCGTTAATATATTATAGTTGGGGTGGGTAAGTGTGGCGTCGATCCGGTTTTTTTCACTCGAAACCGCATCGGCATTTGACGCTCCAGCTATCGAGGGGTCTCCCGGCTGGCGGTTCTCACACAACGACAAATTCTGAACTGCCGACGCTCGCTCTGACCGGCCCGGGCTGCCCAGAAGTCGCCTTGTGAGAACGTGGGGGGACGGTACAATGGCTATTGCGATCCAGGCGATCAGTTCGCATCCACTTCTTACCCGCGCGGTGGAGGAAATACTCGCTGACATGAAGGAATACGCGGTCTTGCCTTCGGCTTCAAGTGAGGCGGAGGCAACAAGCCAAACCGATTTTCCGAGGCTTTTCCTTTTGGACGCGTGTTCCTTGCACACGGACCTAGGGCCGCTCGCGGAGCGCTGCCGTTCCCGTTTGCCCGGCAGCAAATTTCTTGCGCTTGTTCCACCAGCAGACAGCAATTATGCGGACGAAATTCGACTTTTCTATTGGGGTATAGATGGGTTTGTAAAATTGTCTGAAACGTGGCGGACGGAATTGCCTCAGGCGATCCGCAGCATCCTGAACGGACAGTACTGGTTGCCTTCCGAAGTCTTAACGGCATTTGTCAGGCGCGCACAGGTCCTACCTGGCCATTCGCTGACGCCTCGCGAGGGGCAAGTCCTTCGACTCCTCATGCGGCGCATGACAAACAAGGAGATTTCCAAAGCGCTCGACATTTCGGTGCGAACCGTCAAGTTCCACGTGTCACATATCCTCGCCAAATTAAGCCTTGAAGACCGGCGCGGCTTGTTACCTGAAACATCAGCCCGGTTTCAGTTGGACGGCTGCGACGGGACAATCGGTTTCTCCGATTTGCCCAACGGCACGTCCTCATCGAGCAACTCGCGGACCAGATTGCGAAGATAATTCTCATCCGTCAAATTCGCTTCGCCGCTCGGACGACTCTGGGCTCGGATCACGCCGGCCCTGTCAATCACGACCAGTTGGGGAACCTGAAAACGCACCACGGGCGAGCGGCCGAGATAGCGGTCCACTTGATCCGAAGTGGTGTAGCCGACGGGGTAATTGAGCTTGAGAAGCTGCGCCAAGTCACGTACCACCGGCTCGGTGACGCCATCGTCGAAGACGATCCCGATCGGCCGAAAACCGCGATCGGCCATCTCGCGGTGCAGTTTATTGATTGTCTGCGCCACGCGCAGGCAGCTTGGGCACCGGTAGAGCAAGAACTCGATCACCACCACTTGACCTTTGAAGCTGGAGAGCGGCGTCGTCTTGCCCGATGGGTCAACGATGGTGAATTCGGGGGAATCACGCAGGATGGGCGGTGCAGCGACGGCGGGAAAGCCCAGCGCCAGAAGAGTGACCAAGCTCGCGATATATCGCATGCGCATGAATTGATCTCCTCCGGTTAGCGCGAATTCAGGCCTGTTTCCACCGGTCAGCGATTCGCGTCACTTCGGCTTCGGCGGCTTGCACCGCATCTTCCGGGCTGGATCGGCCCGTCAGCACGCTGATGAACATCCGCGGGATGACGAAGCTGTTGAACACCTCCATTCCGACCGGATTTGCGTAGCCGGGAAAGCCGAGATTCCGCGTCCAGAAGAGAGCGTCCTTCAGCTCCTTGTACTTGTAGGGAGGGTCCGCCCGAGGGTCATCCTCGAGCCGGACGACGAGGTTGGGAACCGTCTTCTGGTAAATTGGAAAGTTGCAGCCGGCAGACTTTTCGTAGGCGGCCTTCGAGTTGTCGATCAGGTCGGCCAGGAACTGCTTGGCCCCATCCCGGTTTTGGGCAAAGCTCCAGACCACCGAACAATTGGTGACGTGGGGAAACGCGAAGACGCCCGCATGCCCGAGCAGCGGCGGGCTGAGCCTGATCTTGCTAGCCACTTCGGGGGCATCCTTCTCCGCCGTGCGTAACAGACTGATCGCATTGATGGTGGAGGAGGTCTTGCGCGCGAGCATGGCCCGAACATTGCCAGATGGGCCCCAGGTGAGCTGATCGGGCGTGCCGGCATCCTCGTAGAGAGCCTTGACGTACTTCAACGCCTCGACCGTGAGAGCAGTCTTGCCGATCGTGACATTGCCGGCGGCATCGACAACATGGCTGCGGAACGCATAGAGCAGGGTATGCAGCGTAATGTTGCTCTCCAGGCTCGGCGCCAGCGCAAGCCCGCAAGGGACGCCGAACGCCTCCCGGATCTGCCGCCCGCCGCTGCGCAGGCTTCCGTAGTGGACGGGACCAAGCGGCATCCCAATCTCACCCCATTGGTCCTCGAAATAGTGCACGGGCGCAGGGATCCAGGAATCCATGAAGGCGAAATATCTCTTCGCCGCGGGATCGAAGGTCGATCTGTGTGCGAGGCGATCGAGGTTGCCGAACTTGAAGGCCACCGTCTGATAGATCTCCGCATGGTCGATCGCGTGCTTCTGAAATTCGGCGGGCGGCCAGGGAAACATGAACATGTCATGGCCGCTGCCCGCCACGACTTCGGTGGCGGCGGCTGCGTGGATGCGTTCCACCGCGATGTGGTCCACCACGACTTTGGTGTCGTGTTGCCGGCCCCATTCCTCGGCAAGCACGCTCGTGAACCACTCATCATACTCGGGCAGGAAATGCGCCCATTTGGCGATCTTCAGCGTCTGTTGGTTGGCCAGCGTCCGATCCGGGATAGCCACGAACGGGCCAACTGCCGCAGTGGCCGCGGCCAGCCTGACGACATCGCGCCGGGAAGGCTTTGTTGCTCGGACCTTGGGCATTCTGACAACCTCCCCTCCCCTGGACTTGATCCGGGGATTGTCGCGGGTATCCACGTCTTTCTTGCGGCATCGTGGCATCGTAGGGCGGGTTAGCCACCGGGCCCGGCCGGAGCTTGCCATCGGGCCGGCCAGAGGCCGGACCCGGTGGGCCCGCCCGATGATAGACTCCGCGTAACCCGCCACCGCGGCGCGGGGTGGCGGATTGCGCTGCGCTAATCCGCCCTACGGGCTATGGCGCAGCAACCAAGACGTGGATGGCCGGGACAAGCCCGGCCATGACTCTGGAGAAATGGTTTCAACACGAGCGGAATCCGCCACAGACACGGTTGCAGCCGGGCTCACGCCCGGCCGCAACAGACCTCGGTCTTCAGAGCCCAGTGTTGTCAGGCGAGCATGTTCCGTCAGGCGCAGGGAAGTTCCCCTTCGTCTGGAGGCACCTGAAGTTGGCGTTGAACGCCGGATCGAGCGGGGTGAAGTCCGGTTTCTTAACCTGATCCAGGAACGCGTCCGGGGCGATCGCTCCGTTGCGTGGATCCAGGATGGCCGGGCAGATGATCCAGATGGCTCCTCCATCGGCACCATTGACAGCCTGTTGCCCTTCGGCGCCGCACCCGTTGGCTTCGAGGTCGATGTTCAGCTCATCGGCCGTCTTGATGATAGGCGTTCCGTCCAGGCTAAATCCATTCTTGGCCCCCAGCCTCGCAAGTATGGGCCCGCATTTGTTGCCGGGATGGGCGGGATCGACCGTGAACCAGAAGTAGGTGACGATCCACATCCCCAGGATGTCGTCGCAGAAATACCCGAACGGGCTGTTATGTGCCTTCGGTCCGGGGCCAAGGGGATTATTGCCGTCGCTGCCGTCGATGGCGTTGCGATTGGTGGCGAATCTCCAATCCTGCCGGAGCTGTGGTGTGGCGACGCTGGTCACCGGAAAACACGGCGTTTTGCCGGTACCCATGGTCCCGCAAGGCGTGAGCGCGAAGGTCCCGTCGGGCAGCCTCTGCTTCAGCGCGGCGTAGGCCTCGAAGTTGCTGACGATGTCCACCATCTGGATGTTGCGCTTGTTGGCGACGCCAGTGAAGAAATTCTGGTTCGTCAGGAAGGCGATGATGGAGATGAAGTCTGTCGGCGCTCCCGTGCCATCATCGACATAGCCGCCGGTGGTGGCCAAGATGCGTATGTTCGTACGAGTGGGATCGTTGGTGCTGCAAGTCGGGTCGCTTACCCAGTTGGCTTGGCTGCCGCTCGCGGGAGGACCAAACTGGCGGAAAATCCCGAAGCGCTGGCCCGCTGCCGAGTCCAACTGCGTGACGTTGATGCCGTTCGCGGTATAGAAGGCATCATTGAAATCGCAAGGCGGATGGTTGTAGTTGTGGTCGATAGGCGCGCTTGTCGTGCCGGTCGTCGTGGTTTGCGCTAAGGCCCCGGAGGAGGGCATAAGCAGCAGTGCGAGCGCCGAGAGGAAGAAAAGGGAGTACTTTCGTATCTTCATTGGTTGGTCCTCCTGTATCCGAAAACGTCTGCGGCAGCCATGCCGCACTGTAGAATGACGAGCTCTCGACCACCCGCGTCTCACGGCGGCTGCACGCGATTTGTGTCAGGCCGAAGCGCCCACGAGATGGATTCGGCGATGAACGACGGCTTGGCCATCCCGGGGCAGGCCGCCCACAGCATCAGAGGCTCGTTGCCATAGCGAACGTTGCCGATATGCTGGGTCGTGTCCTTGTCGAGCAGCGGGTTCGGATTGGTGAAGCCGATCGCACGCCGAAGCTTTTCCAGGTCGTCTGGCTGACCGGTCAAGAAAGTCCAGCCCGGACCGGCACCAAAGTTGTCCCGGTAGTTCTGGATCGCCAATACGTCGTCGGCTTCCGGCCTGAGGGTGAACGAATACATGAAGATGTCCCGGCCCACCTGGTCACCCAGCAGTTTCTGGACTTCCACCAGATTGGCCGTCACCGCCGGGCAGACATCGCCGCAGAGCGCGTAAAAGAAGTTCAACGTAACGACCTTGTCTTTGACAAGATCGTCGTAGAAACGCACTTTCTTCCCCTCGTGGGTGACGAGAGGAACATTGGGCAAATTCCGTTGCTGGATACGGCTGCGCGCCGATGCCGGCGTTTCGGGGACAAATTTCCCTGCAGCGCCTTCACCTGCCGCGGCGACGGCTGCGCGTGGGACGCTTGTGGCAACCGCCGCCGTCGCGGCCATGTTCAGAAAATTTCGTCTTGCGAAATTTCGACTTCCCAGGCGATTCATGGCTGAGCACCTCCTTGCCGAGCTCCTCGTGACCGCGCCCGCCGGTTGAATCGAGGGGCGCTGTTTCGATTCGACATTACGGTGTCAGCACCATGTCTCCCTGTGGCAGGACGTGCCAAAGCGCCATCATGGCGTGGTCTTCGTGCACCACGTTGTGGCAGTGAATCGGATATTTCCCGGTCCAGTCGCGGAATTTGAAGAAGAGCCTCACCCGCTCGTTGGGATGCAATTGAGTCACGTCCTTGCGCGATTGCTCGACCGGCGTCGGCGGTTGTCGGTTGCGCGATATGATCTGGTGCTCTTCGAGGTGGATGTGGATCGGGTGAGTCCAATCTCCGCTGAGATTCATCAGGATCCACTCCTCCACGCTGTTTTGCTGCACCGTGAACCTGAACGTGTTGCAGTCCATGAACTGGCCGTTGATGGACCACTGTCCGTTCAAGCGGTCGAACTTGAAGGTCCGGATGGCCGTGGGCACAAAGTCGGTGCTGGGGAGCTGGTAAAACTTCTGCTGCGACGGCGGCAGGCTATTGTCAACGGCGGTTCCGCCGGCCACTCGGAATTGCAGCAGCAGATTGCCGCCGCCGGCGGGCAGAATCGACGGCGTGGTGGTGCCGAGCACCTGGGTGCATTCCTGCGAGGTGCCGTTGGGGCCGAAGTCGTCGACCGGGCCCTGGCCGTTGAGCTGGTTCAGCCGGTTCTCCAGGTAAATGGTCTTGCCGGCAAACTGGCTGAAGTCGATGATGATGTCCACGCGCTCGGCCACACCGATGCGGACGCTTTGGACCTGCACCGGCGCCGGCAGCAGGTTGCCGTCATTGGCGATGACCCAGAACGGGTTGGTCGCGCCGAGGTTGTTCGGGTCGGTGAGGAAGAACTGGTAGAAGCGCGACGGACCTGTGTCCAGCAGGCGGAAACGGTAGCGGCGTGGCTGCACGTTGAAGAACGGCTGGATCTTGCCGTTCACCAGGAACTTGTCGCCCAGGATGCCATCCAGATTGAACAGGTCGAACGCCAGCAAACCGGTGGTCGGATCGTAGACCTTGTCCGCGAATGCCAGCGGGATATCGAACTGCGGGAAACTGGGCAGACGGAATCCGGTGGTCTCGTTGCCGGTGTCGAACTGGTTGAACAGCAAATAGAATCCAAGCAGGCCCTTGTAGGTATTCTGCGCGGTGAAGTCCACCCGGTGATCGTGGTACCACAACGTGCTGAGCGATTCATTGATATCGCCGTTGGGCTTGAAGTCCGAGTTAAAGCCGGCGAGCACATTGGGGTAGTACTGATCGCAGAAATTCCCGATGCCGTAGAAGTCGCACGGATTGCCATCGCTTTCCGACGGCGTGTGTCCGTTGTGCAGATGGGTGGTCACCGAGGGAATGCCGAAGCCGCCATTTTGGCCGACGGGGGGAAGCGCATTGATGTTGCGCGTGAGCTGGGGCTTGCCGTAGAAGGCCTGATACGTCGGGCCGGGACTGGTGGCGTGAACGCCGTCATCAAACGCCCAAATGGTCTGCACCGGGAGTTGGGGCGACTGGACGACGCTTATCGCACGCTGCTTGAACTGGTAGAGCGTCCCTGGAACCACCGGGAATCTCGTGGAGTCGATCAACGGCGCCTGGAAGGGCGCCGCCCGAACCTCACCGGCCGCGGTGTTGGGGTTCTCGGTGGGCGCCGGCGTCAACGACGGAACCGTCTGCGCAATCGGCATGATCGGAAGCGGTTCAATGAAGGGCGTGGTTGGTGGGCTGGCCGGCTGATTGTTGGGCAAACACAGTTGGTTTGTCCCGCCGTTCACGGTCTGGCCATAAGCGCGCGAACTCAAGCCGGTCTTGGCGACCAGCATTCCGCCCGCGGTCAGCAGCCCCATCTTGAACAGGTCGCGCCGGCTGGTCAGCCCGGCGGCAATCAGCTCGCGTCGGTTCTTCGCGGCTTCGAGCATCTCCCGATACCGTGCACGAGAAACCTTTTCACCGAATACGTTGTAATACATTGAGGCGTCTCCCTTTCCCTCGTCTGGCTACCAATCGCGAGACATGAACGAAGTCGTTAAAGCGACAGCCTGCGGGATGACGGGGGAAAGCTGCGACGCTGATGCGCGTGACGCCCTCCGCGGCACGCTAGAAAGCCTTGCGCTCGGCGCAGCAGAGAACTGAATTGAGGTCGTCCCCCCATGTGTATTTTTTCTATTTTCCCGTGCGCAATTAAGATCAGGGTTCAACCAGTCTGGGAATGTCCTAGGTGGGGATTTGTGGTACAGCTGACCCTGCAGACTTGGCAGGGTACAGGTATCGAATTCCAATCAGGTCAGTTTCCGCGGTGCGGCACAACATCTTCGCGTGGCACAAAATAGTTGACGGACATAATTGGTTGCCAAATGCGATCGAAGATGCGAGATTCGCTGCAAGGACGATGAGATCGAAACCCATGGCGCAGGGCCTGAGCAATTGCGTTCGAGCGGTCGTCGCGATGCTTGTGGCGGTGCCGATCGCCTTCGCCCAGGAGCCGCCGAGAAACTTCATTGTCCACGAAACACCTGAACCAGGCGCCGTGGTCCGCTTTGAGGATGATCAAGGTCAACCACGAAGCCTTGCCGACTTCCGGGGCAAGATCGTGCTGCTCAATGTCTGGGCGACTTGGTGCGCACCGTGCATCAAGGAAATTCCCGCGCTCGACCATCTTGCTGCGGCTTTGAATGGCGCGGACTTCGCAGTCGTCGCAGTATCGGTCGATCGCAAGGGGATCGACGCGGTCCGGAAAGTGTTCACGGAACGCGACGTGCAGAAGCTGCCGATATATATCGACCGCTCCAGCGAGGCATTGAGGACGGTGCGCGCGATTGGCCTGCCGACTTCGCTTCTCATCGATCGCGAGGGGCGCGAGTTCGGACGCGCCGTCGGCCCGGCCCAGTGGGACGACGACGCGACGATCGCGTTCTTCCGACACGTGGTTTCACATGAGAGCCCAACCGATGGCCGATACGATAGCATCTATGTCGACCCGAACAGGTGACGCCTCACCCACTATCTGATCGAGCAGAATCTGCTCGACGCGAGCCTCTTGCCGATCACGGGCAAGCATTTCAAAGGCGGGCAAGTCGAGCTTGTCGCAGCACGGCGGCGCAACACGCCGCATGGCCCTATCGCCAACCGTCTATGGCAGTTTATCGAAGAGCAGGCGACAGAGCTGATCGCGGCGCTCAATTGACGGCGCAGTATTGGAGCGCAATTCCGCAGCGGCGCTGGGCGAACCATGACTTGGTCGTGGGCGTGGATCACGTGAACTCTAAGATTCAGGTCCTGCCGTTCGGCATTCACTGCCGCCCGAAATAATCGGTCAAGTTGCGATTGTCCAACACTGTGCGCCGTCGCGAATTTCGCTGAGCAGAACGAACTCGGGCTGCTTCACCGGCGTGCACGGCGGCTTATCCCCCGCCGGGTAGGCGAGGGCGTTGCCCCCCTCGCCCCCCACAGATCCGGACGCGCAGATTTCCCGCATCCGGTTCCTCACGAGAGAGATTCGTTCCAGCTGGTGTAGCGGTGGATGATCCTGGCCGCTGGCAACGGATGACGGGCGAGGAACGCGTTGAAGTTGGCCCATATGAGCAGCCATCCTCGCGTTCGACGTTCCAGCCACTTGCGCCATATCTTCACGACTTGGTGGCGATATTCCTGTAGTCGCCGATGGTTCCCCGTGATGCCATAGTAGGCATAGTGACCATTGATTACCGCAGACAACCAGGCGTGCTGTTCGCGTGCAGGCCGATGCCGGTTGGTCCGGCACCATTCCTTGACCGCGGCCAGCGAGCGGGCAAATCGACTTTTGGCCGTCGTTTGCCGCACCACGTTCTTGCCCTTCCGCGACTTTCCCCACGAGTGGGTGAAGCCGAGGAAGTCGAACGATTGTGCCTTGCAGTCTGGCGGCGTCCCGCCATGACGCTGCGGGCGGAAGTCGATGAAGCGCGTCTTGTCCGGATGCAGCTTGAGGCCGAACCGGCCAAGCCGTTTCCCCAACACGTCCATGACCCGCTTGGCATCGTAGTGGGTCTCGAAGGTCATCACGAAATCATCAGCGAACCGTACCAGGGTCGCCTTCCCTCTCATGCGTGGTCGCACCACGTCCTCAAACCACTTGTCCAGCACATGGTGCAGGAAAATGTTCGAGAGCATTGGTGAGATGACACCGCCTTGTGGGGTTCCTTCAGTCGCGAAGTGCAGGTTTCCTGCTTCCAGGACTCCTGCATTCAGCCATTTGTCGATCATTCGCCGGATGACACCATCCGTGACTCGCTGGTCAAGGATTTCGCGCAGGTGTGAGTGCGGGATCGAGTCGAAGGAAGTTGCCACACACTACCCACCTCCACGACATTGCGCGTTCAGTGACGATCCTGCGTGAGCGGCATCCATTTGAGGGCCGCTCGTTGGTGGTGGTGGTGATGTCTGCCATCAAGCGCGGCGGCACGCTGTTGTTGCTGTTGGTTCTGCCTGACGGCAGCCGGTCGCTCATTCCTGCCAGTTGGACGGACTGGGCAGGTACTGCCGAGGACGATTCGTCATCGCGGTCTAAACATCGCGATTCCTGCCTCGCATCGCTGACGGATTTGCTCCACGCAAGAGGGATCGTGGACGCTCTCCTCGGTCGCTGCCTGATTCCACAGCAAATGCCGGCGGCCGATGAGGAGAGTTGCGATGCAACTGACCCTGGCTTTTCTCGAACCACCAACGCCGGCCCCGCCGCCAAGCCGAGAACTGCGCGACGCCGAGGCACGCGCCGAGGCGCTCCGCATTCTGGGACGCCTCATCGCGCAAGCCGGTCAGCCGGCCACCCAGGCGGAGGCAACCGATGAGTGACATCACAAAGATCGGTGCCTCGCATCTGAACCGCGCGGCTTATGTCTATCTTCGCCAATCCTCCCCCGCTCAGGTCGAGCACAATCGCGAATCCACGCAACGTCAGTATGCTCTGGTCACCAAGGCATCCACGCTCGGCTGGCCGGCGCAGCAGATCGTCGTGATCGACGAAGACCTCGGCCTGTCCGGCGCTGGCATCATCGAGCGCAGCGGCTTCGCTCGTCTCACCGCAGAAGTCGCGCTCGGACATGTCGGCATCGTGCTCGGCCTCGAAGTGTCCCGCCTCGCGCGCAACAATGTCGATTGGTACCGCCTGCTTGATCTCTGCGGCCTCACCGACACGCTCATCGGCGATGCCGATGGCGTCTATCATCCAGCGATGTTCAATGATCGTTTGCTGCTCGGCCTCAAAGGAACGATGTCGGAAGCAGAGCTGCATGTCCTGCGCGCCCGCCTCGACGGCGGCATTCGCAACAAGGCTGCTCGCGGCGAGCTGCGTCGCGGCCTTCCCGTCGGCTTCGTCTGGGGTGAGGAGGATGGCGAAGTGCGGTTCCACCCAGACGAGGTTGTCTGCACCGCCATCCGCACCGTGTTTGCCAAGTTCAACGAGTACGGATCGGTACGCCGCGTCTGGCTGTGGTTGCGCAGCGAGGGTCTGTCGTTTCCGCTGCAGGCCCACTACGGCAGCAGCATCCGTTGGGTCGACCCCAGCTATATCGCCATCTATCATGTGCTGACGAATCCGGTGTATGCGGGCGCCTATGCCTATGGCAAGAGCCGCTGTGAGGTCACGCTCGATCGCAGCGGTGCGCGCAAGAAGCGGATGCGCAAGCTGCCGCAATCGCAATGGGCCGTGCTCATCCCCAATCATCATCAAGGCTTCATCGACTGGAGCACCTATGAGTCCAATCGCATCCGCATCAGCGCCAACACGCATCCGCGGCCTCATCAATCGGGCGGCGGCGCCGTGAGAGAGGGAACCGCCCTGCTGCAAGGTCTTGCCGTCTGCGGCCACTGCGGACGCAAACTGAGCACCCATTACACCGGCCGCACCGCCTCTCCGGGTTATCATTGCGCCGGCAAGAGGATCGAGAATGAACGCGGCCTCTACTGCCTCAACGTCGGTGCCATCCAGATCGACGACGCCGTGGTGCGGGCCGTGCTGACTGCGCTCGCCCCACTGGGCATCGAAGCTGCGATCGCCGCTGCCGAGCGGATCGAGGCCGATCACGACGGAGCGCTAGCGCAGTGGCGCCTCGCGGTGGAGCGCGCAAACTATGAGGCGCAGCGCGCCGAGCGCCGTTATCGCGCCATCGATCCTGACAACCGTCTGGTCGCCCGTGGCCTCGAAGCCGAATGGGAGAAATCGCTGCGCGAACTGGAGGCCGCGAAAGCAGAACTTGCGCGGCGCGAACAGCGCCGTCCCAAAACGCTCAGCGCTGACGAGCGAAGTCGCTTGCTCGCTCTCGGCGCCAATCTGCGCGAGGTATGGCATGCACCGACCACCACGACACGCGACAAGAAGGAATTGCTGCGCGCCCTGCTCGAAGAGGTCATCGTTGCTGTCAACAAGGAGGACTATCGTTCGCATCTGACGTTGCGGTGGCGCGGCGGCGCTCTTGCCGAGATCGATCTCGATCTGCCGCGTCGCCGCGTCGCGCCGGTGCGTACCGACGAAGACACGGTGGCGCTGGTGCGCCGTCTCGCGGTCCACTATCCCGACGCCGTCATTGCCGGCATTCTCAATCGGCAACAACGCACCACCGCTTACGGTCATCGCTTCACCGCCAACCACGTCGGCAGTCTGCGTCGCCACTGGAACATCGCTCGCTACGAGCCGCCAGCCCGCACGCCTCCCGAAGGTGAGATGCTGAACATCAAACAAACAGCAGCGACACTCGGCGTCGCCACTTCGACCATTCATCGCTGGCTCAACGACGGCATCATCGCCGGAGAACAGCTCACCCCCGGCGCTCCTTGGCGCATTCGCCTCACCGACGATTTGCGTTCGCGCGTCGCAGAAGAAGCGCCCGAAGGATATCTCACCATGTATCAGGCCATGCGCCGACTGGGCGTTTCCCGGCAGACCGTGTGGCAGCGTGTCAAGCGCGGCGAGATCGAAGCCATCCATGTCAAGCGCGGACGCAAGAAAGGCCTGCGTCTCAAGCTCAATTGCTCACAACCCGACCTCTTCAACCAAGCCTCATAAACAAGGGTGTAGTATGAAACACGATCCAAGTACTTGCGTATGTCGACATCCAGCACCCAGTGCTGCCTGCACATCGTGGTGACGCCGTAGATTTGGCGCAGCGCCTCATGCGCCGATCGCCCCGGTCGGAACCCGTACGAACACGACAGGAAGTCCTGCTCGTAGACGGCCTCCAGCACCATGGCGATCGCCCGCTGCGCCACCTTGTCCTCGAAGGTCGGCACGGTTGCTTCGAACTGCACATTGGCCCGGTCAGCCTTTGGGATCGGCCGAGATAACCCACCCCTTTCATCCCCTTCGTGGTCATCAGTTTGTTGTGCTGAAGATCAGGAAGGTCTCAGGCGTAGAGACGTTGAGCCTGCGCCATGCCGAGAGGGGCTCGTTTGCAGTCCCACGCGAATGGACTGACTGGGCACCTCCTGGCACCCCGAGTGAGCCCATCAATGGCCAACAGCCGTTGCTCCTCGATGCCGCCGGCGCGCTGACGCTCAGCGAACTCGCCTGTTCGTTGAAACGCAAGAAGTGAGGCTTGACCGATGACTCGATTTCTGAATCACTCGGACCTCTATTTGATTCGGTCCGAAGAACATGAAAAACTCTTCGTCCGCGGCTCTACGCAGACGCCGCCATCAACTGGTGCGGGCCCTGCCACCAATCGAGCAGGTCATACGCGGGTCGCTGATCGAAACCTACAAGCGTTGTGGTCGACCCAGTTGTCATTGCATCGACGGACTCGGGCACGGACCCAAGCGATACTTGTCCACGATCGCCCGAACCGGCGAACGCCCGCGCCTCGGCTATGTGCCGAACGCGACCTACCCCCAAGTCGCCGAGTTTCTCGCCAATTACCGCAAGCTTCAGGAGATGCTCAACGAGATTTGCGCGATCAATGCCGAGCTTCTGCGTCGCCGCGAGAGACTCGACTAAATGGATTCGGATGTCGCTACGCTCGATTTTGCCAAGGCGGGCGCCATCATCGCCAACATGATCGAAGCCTATCTCGCTGCAGGGGCCCCGCCGCTCAACGCGGAAGGAGCCGATCATGCTGAATCTGAAGATTGCCGATCATCATCTGATGCGAAAAGCCTGCATCTACATTCGTCAGTCGACGATGGCGCAAGTGCGATTCAATCAGGAGAGCACAGAGCGCCAGTACAATCTAGCGGACCAAGCGAAGTCGCTCGGCTGGACTCCGGAGCAGATCCGAATCCTCGACGGGGATCTCGCCCAATCGGGAGAACTGACGACCAAACGCGACGACTTCAAGACCCTTGTGAGCGATGTGGCTATGGGGCAAGTCGGTGCGATCTTCTCTCTGGAGTCTTCGCGTTTAGCACGCTCGAACAAGGACTGGCATCGATTACTGGAACTGTGCGCGGTCACCAAAACATTGGTGTTCGACGGAGATGGCTGCTACGATCCGTCCGACTTCAACGACAGCCTTGTCCTCGGCATGAAAGGCACGTTCGCGCAAGCAGAACTGCACATCATTCGCGCGCGCCTCCACGGCGCTAAACTCAACAGAGCGCAGAAAGGTGAGTTGCGTTTTCCATTGCCAGTTGGCTTGGTATTTGACGGCGACAAGATCGTTCTCGATCCCGACCAGGAAGTGCAAGGCGCCGTCAGGGCGGTCTTCACGCTGTTCGAGCAAGAAAACAGCGCCTACGCTGTGGTGCAACGCTTCGACCAACTCGGCCTTCTCTTTCCACGTCGGTCATACGGCGGTGTCTGGGATGGCAAGCTCATATGGGGTCGGTTGACCCATTCACGGGTGATCGGTGTTCTTGCGAATCCATCTTACGCCGGCACCTACGTGTTTGGTCGGTATCAATCTTGCAAGAAGATCGGCCCCACCGGCGAGATCTGTACTCAATCGCGCCAGATGCCACGAGATCAGTGGCGTGTTGTTATTCCGGACCACCATCCGGGTTACATCACCTGGGATCATTTCCTCGCCAATCGCAGACGCCTGGCAGCGAACCGGACCAACAGCGAGGTTCTCGCTGGGCCTGCACGCGAGGGACTCTGTTTGCTGCAAGGCATCTTGCTTTGTGGCATTTGCGGGCGGCGGCTAAGTACACGCTATACCGGCAACGGCGGCCTTTACCCGAGCTATGACTGCAACTCGAGAAGTCGGGACGTATCGCCGCTCCGCCACTGCATGTCTTTGCCGGCAAAGCCGCTGGATGATGCCATTGCGGCACGTCTGTTGACCGCCGTCACGCCGCTGACAATCAAACTTGCACTCGAAGCACTGACCAACTTGGAAGCGCGCGACAAAGCGATTTCTGCGCAATGGCACCGAAGGATCGAGCGAGCTCGCTACGATGCTGACTTGGCAGAACGCCGTTATGAGGAGGCCGACCCCAGTAATCGCCTGGTTGCCAGCACGCTCGAAAAACGCTGGAACGACGCAATGCAGCGGGTCCTCGAACTGGAGGCCGAGGTCGCCAACTTTGAGCTTCAAGCAATGCGAAGCCTCACACCCGAACAGAAGCAACAAGTTCTACAGCTCGGCAAAGACTTTCCTCGCCTATGGAAGGCAGCGACCACTTCAGCTTGCGACCGCAAGCGAATGCTGCGCTTGCTGATCCGCGATATCACGGTCGTCAAGGGTACAGAACCCAAGCTGTTGCACTTGCAAATTCGCTGGCAGGGCGGAGCCACCGAAACTATCGACATCCGTCGCCAGCCAAACCGCGCCGAAGCAACCCGTTATCCCGACACGTTCGTTGCTAAAATCCGCGCCATGGCGGAAAAATACGATGATAAAGAGATCGTCGCGCAGCTCAAAGGCGAGGCGCTGACAAGCTCAACCGGCAAGCCGTTCACGGTCAGCATCATACGTTGGATCCGCTTCAAGCATCGCGTCCCCAGTCCATCGCGTCCCGTCGGAACGCTCACTGTCAGCCAGGTTCGTGAAAGATATGGCGTCAGCCTGTGGGTCGTCCACTACTGGATCGAACGTGGCGTTGTCTCAGCGGCGCAATGCAAACCAAACACGCCATATGCTATCACCATCGATGACGCTGCTGATCGACGTCTACGAGAATGGGTGGCAAACTCCGGACATCTTCATCCACAATCCCCAACGCAAACTGTATGAGGTGTATTATGCGTGGTGCATCGGGATACCGAGTGGCCGTTGCGAACCGTCAGCCTTGGGGATGTAGGTTCTGCGCACCGGCGGCGCCTCATAGCGTCCGGATTTGATGCGCTTCAGGAGGTCCTTAAGATTGGCCTCGAGGTTAGCCTCATATTCCTGCGCCGTTACGCCGTCGATGCCCGTCGCCCCATCCTTGCGGTCCGTATGTAGGCTTCTCGCATCCATTCGAAATCGATGACATGGTTCAGCGAGAACAGCACCGTTCCCGGCTTCTTCCCCGCCAGTTCGACTATCCAATGCCATTTCGTTAACAGGTTTGCAGGGTCCATGTCCCTTCCCGTGTTTCCTGACAGTGGTTCTCTCCTCGCGACGCCTCCCTTGCCTCCTTCGGGTCCCAGTGAGCCTGGTTCCCCGCTCTCACAGGTACTATGAAGGCGCTACGACTTCCCACTTGCGCGTCGGCGGTCGCTTATTTTGTTCGCTTCAGCCGCCCACGTGATCCTCCTGCTTTGTGTTCGCCGTAGCGCACCGGGAGGGGTGGAGGCCCCCCGGCCCGGGCTTTGGGTGCCGGCCGCTCGTAGTTCCGGCTATTTCATGTGGACGCCAGTGGGATCTCTCAGGTCTCCAGGTGATCTATTCCTGTGCCTTTGCTCCGCTCCTGGACCCCGGTCGAACCGATGTGCCCTTGCCTTGGCGGTCACATCGATGCTGCCCCCGCTTGCTATCACAACGAAGGTCGCGTTTCGTGTTGCCACTCACGCGCAAGGCTGGCTTCCGGCTGGCTGGCTGGCCTTTACCGGGAGGGCGTCGAACCCTCTGGATCACTACGAAAGGTTTCAGATCACATGGTCATCCCCCTTTCCTGTCCTCCTGACGCTAGATAGCTGCCGTGCCGATGCGATCGAGGGCGGTGAAGAGCGCAGCTTTATCGGAATGCAGCCGTTAATGAGAGAGGGCGATGAAGATTTCCCGCAGACGATGGCTACATCTGGTTACCGGCCCTGCCGCGTGTTGGGCAGTGTTCCCCAGTAAGCGGAATTGCGACCCCTGCTGCTGAAGCCGCAGCGTCGCGCGTGGGAGCGTCCATTTCCCGCAGCGTCGGTCGGCTGGACGAAGCTCGGGACCGTCATCCCGAATGTCGAATATGGAAGATGAGCGCGGCACGCTGGAGGAGGCAGGTGCGGCATCATTTGAAGGTAGAGTGACGGCCGCCCGCAGCCTTCCAGGCGTGATTGTGATACATCGTGCCGCCCGGGTTCATGGCGCTGCGGGTCCGGCCAGGCCCGGTGGGAGAACTAACACGGGAGAGAACGATGTCCAGATTTGCTTCCACAGCGGAGCTTCTCGCAGGCGGCATCGCTGCTGCATTTACGGTCGCGAGCGCCGCGGCGCAGACCGCGTCGCCACCCGATTTCTCCTCGAACTTCACCTCATGGGCGGCCGGCATCGGCGTGGACTTCACCCCGGTCGAAGGTTCGCCAAGCCCGTTGCGCCAGGATCCGGCCCATCCTTTCGTGCCCAATGGCACGGGCCGGCAGCCGACCTACCGCATCGCGGATTTGTCCAATCCCAATCTCAAGCAGTGGGCCAAGGACATCATGAAGAAGGACAATGACGAGGTGATCGCCGGCAAGATCGCCTTCACCCCGCGCCAGTCCTGCATGCCCGCGGGAGTTCCCGGCTTCATCCTGTATGGGGGCGGCGCGGTTCGCTTCCTCCAGACGCCCAAAGAGGTCACAATGATCTTCGACGGCGACATGCAGGTGCGCCATGTCTACATGGATGTGCCGCATTCCGCGAACGTCAAGCCGTCTTGTACGGAGAATCGGTCGGCCATTACGAAGGCGACACGCTCGTCGTCGACACCATAGGCCAGAACACCAAGACCGTCGTCGACGCCTACCGCACGCCGCACTCCGATAAGCTCCACGTCGTCGAGCGCTGGCGGATGGTCGACAATGGCAACACGCTGGAAGTGCTCGTGACTGTCGATGATTCCGACACCTACAATCAGCCCTGGCAGGGCTTGAGGCGCTACCGGCGCGCGCAGGGACAGCTCGGCGAGCAGATTTGCGCCGAGGGAAATTTCCTGCTCTTCGATTATGGCGTTCCGGTCGCCAAGACTCCGGATTTCTGAGTCGAGCCTGGTGGCGTCGGCAGGCGCGCGGCGGACAATGAGACAATCGGCGCGACCTGCCGGTGCAACTGACCGTCAGGTATCCGTTCATCCTCAATCTCAAGACCGCCAGGGCGATCGGTCTCGACATTCCGGCAAACGTGCTTGCGCTCGTCGATGATGTAATGAGTAAGGCTGGGGCCACGGGTAGTGGCTCTGCCTCTTGCAACTCGACGCTTGGACTCATGTCGGCTCGGGGTCATCAAGAGACTCGCCGACCGCGTAAGCCGCGCGGCAGGTTTACATCCGTAACCGGACCACGCAGCGGCCGGCGGTAGGGATCTGCGTTCTTGTG